>Ga0209426_1000671_pt1 | contig 30208 bp, 30 predicted proteins | sample Deesub1362B_J571_FD_187697 | JGI IMG/M metagenome (GOLD analysis project Ga0209426, IMG submission 187697) | Deep oceanic, basalt-hosted subsurface ecosystem from Juan de Fuca Ridge flank, Pacific Ocean, CORK Borehole 1362B_J2.571 (SPAdes)... ...
GGCCGCGGGCGAGGGGGCGACCCTTCCGGCGGGGGCCTGGGAGCGCCTGAGGGGGAGGCTAGAGCGGGAGCCCGCGGGTGTCCCCTCCAGGCCCTCGCGCTCGCGGGTCCTGAAGGGCGCGGCGATGGCCGTGTTCGTCTCCTTGCTCCTCGCCATCGTGACCATCGCCGCGGTCCCCTCCTTCCGGGCCCGGGTCGGGGAGGCGTTGCGGGCCTGGTTCCGGCTGGAGCACCGGGAGTTCGCCGTGGAGCTCTTCGGTACCCGGCCCGAGTTCATCCCCCTGCAGCCCGCCTACCTCCCCCCAGGGCTCTCCGGCGCCGGTGGGGTGGTGGCCACCCCGAAAGGGCTGCTGGTCTTCTTCGGGGACCCGGAGGGGAAGTGGCTCGTGGTGGAAGAGGCGGCCGCCACCGCCCCCGCGGAGCCCATCGAGGGGAAGAGGGTCCAGGTCGGGGGGAGGGAGGCGATCCTCTTCGCCGCCAGCGGGAGCATCAGGATCCCCATCCCCGGCCGGAGGCCGGTCGAACTGCGACCGTTGAGCTATGAAAGCGCCATCGCACTCGTCTATCACGTGGGCGACGTCCGCGTGAGGCTCATCTCCAACCTCCCCGAGGAGGAGCTCCTCAAGGTCGCGGCTTCGTTGAGGCCGGTGGAGGGAAGATGAAGAAGGGACTTGTGTTCTTGGGAGCGGCCGTCCTGGTCGGGCTCGTCCTCCTCCTCGGCTGGCTGGGCTATCGGGGCGCGGTGGGGCCGGGACAGAAAGCCCCTCTAGGGCCACAGCCCCTGGCCTCCCCCCGGACGGTGACGGTGGCCCGGGGGGATGTGTGCCGGACGCTCGTGGTGCCGGTGGAGGCGGTCCCGGCGCTCCGGCGGGAGCTCTCCTTCCCCATCCGGGGGAGGCTGGCGGAGCTACTGGTGCGGCCCGGGGACCGGGTGGAGGAGGGCCAACCCCTGGCCCGGCTCGATCGGGCGCCGCTGGAGGAGGCGGTGGCCCGGGCCGAGAGGGAGCTCGCGGCCAGGCGGGCGGAGCTCGCGCGGCTCCGGGCCGGCCCTCCCGTCGCCGAGCTCCTCGAGGGCCTCGCCGGGCTCGGGCTGGCCCTGATCGACTTCCTCGCCGCCCAGGGGGAACTGGGGCGTTTGCGCGCCGTCCTCTCCTCCGTGCCGCGCCTGGTGGGGCTCCTCGATCTGGGGCCGGGTGAGGGGGAGCTCGCGCGGGCGGAGGAGGCGGTGCGGGAGGCGGAGGAGGCGCTGCGGGACGCCCGGGCGGAGCTCGCGGCCGCGGTCCTCGTCGCCCCCTTCCCCGGCACCGTGCTCTCGGTGGAGGCGGGGGTCGGGGACCAGGTCTCCCCGGGCTCGCCGGTGCTCGTCCTCGCCGACCTCTCCCGGATGGAGGCCCGCGCCACCGTGACTCAAGCGGAGGCGGGGCTCGTGGAGGAGGGCCAGCCGGTCATCCTGCGGTTCGACGCCTTCCCGGAGGCGGAGCTCCGGGGCCGGGTGCTGGGGATCGTGCCCGAGCCCGTGGGCGCCGGCGGGGTGGTCACCTACGCGGTGCCCATCTCCCTGGAGGGGTTCCCGGAGGGGCTCCTCCCCGGGATGACCGGGGACGGGGAGATCGTGCTCGCCGAGAGGAGGGACGTCCTGGTCCTCCCGCGCCGCGCCATCCGGGCCCGCCCCAATTCCACCGTCACCCTGCGGGTGCTGACGGACCAGGGGATCGAGCTCCGGACGGTGCGGATCGGCCTGGTGGGGGAGCTCAACGCCGAGATCCTCTCTGGCCTCGAGGAGGGGGAGCGGGTGGTGGTGGAGCGGTGAGGGTGGTGGAAGCCCAGGGGCTGAGCAAGGTCTACCGGCTGGGGAGGGTGGAGGTGGTGGCGCTGCGGCGGGCGAGCCTCGTCGTGGACGCGGGGGAGTCCGTGGCCATCATGGGGCCCTCGGGCTCAGGCAAGTCCACCCTGCTTTTCCTCTTGGGGCTCCTCTTGCGGCCCACGGCCGGGACCTACCGGCTCCAGGGGTGCGAGGTGGGAGGGCTTCCCCCGGGGGAGCGGGCGCGGCTGCGGGCGCGCCACATCGGGTTCGTGTTCCAGACCTTCAACTTGATCCCCGGCCTGAGCGCCCTGCGCAACGTGGAGCTCCCCGCCCTGTACAACGGGATGCCCCGGCGGAGGCGGAGGGAGCGGGCGCGGGAGCTCCTGGAGCGGGTCGGCCTGGGGGAGAGGCTCCGCCACCGCCCGGCGGAGCTCTCCGGCGGGGAGGCCCAGCGGGTGGCCATCGCCAGGGCGCTGATGAACGCCCCCCTCCTCGTCCTCGCCGATGAGCCCACCGGGAACCTGGACTCCGCCACCGGCCGCCGGATCATGGACCTCCTGGCCGGGCTCTGCGCCGAGGGGCGCGCCCTGGTGGTGGTGACCCACAACGCCGAGGTCGCCGAGAGGTGGGCCCACCGCGTGCTCCGGCTGCGCGACGGGGTCCTGGAGGGGGGAGGGGATGGGGATCGTTGACGCCCTGGAGGTGGCCCTCGAGAGCCTCTCCCGCCACAAGCTCCGCTCCTTCCTCACCGCCCTGGGGGTGATCATCGGGGTGGCGGCGGTGATCGCGATGCTTTCCCTGGGGACCGGGGCCCGGGAGGAGGTGAGGGAGCAGTTCCGGGGCCTCGGCTCCAACGAGCTCCGGATCTTCCAGCCCATCGCCGTCGGCCCCGGCGGCCTCCGCCCCCCGAGCCGGCCCATCAACTACGAGGAAGCCCGGGGCCTGTGGGAGCTGCCCCACGTGGCCGCGGTGCGGGTGAGCCTGCCGGGGAGCGGGACGGTGGTGCGGGGGCGGGAGAGCCTCACCGCCGAGGTCCTGGGGGTCCCCGCCGATTGGATCCTGGACCAGGACCCGGACTACATCGCTCAGGGCGAATTCTTCGATGAGTACGACGTGGAGGCCGCCGAGCGGGTGGCGGTGATCGGCCGGACCGTGCTCGAGACCCTCTTCCCCGGCGAGGACCCCCTCGGGCAGGTGATCCGGATCAACCGGGTCCGGTTCCAGGTGGTGGGGGTGATCAAGGAGCTGGGCCGCCCCCATCCCCGGGTGGACCCCAACAACCGCGTGTTGATCCCCATCACCACGGCCGAGGAGCTGTTCGGGAAGCACCGCTCGGTGAGCGTGGCCGTCCGGGTCACCGACGAACGCTACCTGGAGGAGGTCAGGGAAGCAATCCGGGATTACTTCCGCAGGGCGCGCGACATCCCCCCGGGGGAGGAATTGGACATCCAGATCTTCTCCTTCCGGGAGGCCGCCCAGGCCCAGCTCGAGACCGCCCGCACCTTCGCGGTCCTGCTGGTGGGGATGGCCGTCGTCTCCCTGATCGTGGGGGGCATCGGGATCATGAACATGATGCTGGTCTCGGTCACCGAGCGCACCCGGGAGATCGGGGTGCGGCTGGCGGTGGGGGCACGGCGGCGGGACATCGCCGTGCAGTTCCTGATCGAGGCCGTGGTACTGGGCCTCGGCGGGGGCCTGTTCGGTGTGGCCCTGGGGATCCTCGCCATCCCCGCCCTCCTCCACTACAACCCGGAACTCCCCGTAGCGCTCGCCTGGCCCAGCATCCCCTTGGCCTTCGGCCTCTCCGTCGCCGTGGGGATCGCCTTTGGGCTCTACCCGGCGGTGCGGGCCTCCGGGCTCGACCCCGTGGAGGCCCTGAGGCACGAGTAACGAATGAAGGAGGTGGAGCATGGAAGGAGCCAGCGAGCGGAAGGGCAGGCCGCGATGGCTCCTGTGGGGAGGGGTGGCCCTGGCGGTCCTCTTGGTCCTGGGGGCGGCATTCGTGGGTGGACGCCTGTTGGGGAGGCGGCCCCAGGCCACCGAGGTGAGGTTCATCCCCCCGGAGGAGCTCCCCGCGCGCCCTCCCGAGGCGTCGGGCCTGGTGAAGGAGATACAGGGGAACCTCATCACCCTGGAGGTCCCCGGGCCCGGGGGCGGGGCGATCTACTCCGGCCCCGAGGGGGTGAGGAAAGAGGGGGAGTGGCGGGAGCTCCAGGTGGTGGTCACCCAAGAGACCCAGATCTTCCGCCGCCTCCCCCCGAGCCCCGAGGAGATGTGCAAGGGAGGGACGGTACGGGGGCGGGTGGAGGAAGCCTCCCTCTCTGAGATCGAGCCCAACGCCCAGATCGAGGTGTGGGGGAGGGAGGAAGGGGGCAGGATCGTCGCCGAGGTGATCTGCCTCGGCGTGACGCGCATCCGGATGGGACCATAGGAGGTGAAAAGACGATGAGGCGTTTGCTGATCGTAGGGATGGCCGCGTTTTTGGTCTTGGGGCCGGCCGTCGCCCTGGGGGAAGGAGCCGCCGAGCCGACCACGGAGCAGGCGCTGCTCCGGCTCGTGGAGTCGCTCGATCGGCTGAGCCGGTCCCTGGAAGAGCTGAGGTGGGCACTCAGCTGGGGGGCACCGGAGCCCCTTCAGTCTCGGATGGACGATCTCACTTGGGCCATCCGTGATCTCAACGCGCGCCTGGACACGCTCATCCAGGCGATAAACAGGCTGGCTGCACAGCGGCAGGCCGTGGAGGGAGAGCCCCTACGGCTGGTCCGGCCCCCGGAGCTCCTCCGGAGGCCCCCGGAGGCGACCGGACTCGTCAAGGAGATCCGGGGGAACCTGATCCTCATCGAGGTCCCCGGGCCCGGGGGCGGGGCGATCTACTCCGGCCCCGAGGGGGTGAGGAAGGAGGGGGAGTGGCGGGAGCTCCAGGTGGTGGTCACCCGGGAGACCCGGATCTACCGCCGCCTCCCCCCGGCCCCCGGGGAGCAGCAGGGGAGGGAGATCCGGGAGCGGGCGGAGGAGATCCCCCTCGCCGACATCGAGCCCGGCGATTGGATCGAGGTATGGGGCGAGCTGACCGACGCCCAGATCGTGGCCCAGGTGATCTACATCAGGAGGTCTTTCGCCGGCGGCCCGTAGCGATGAGCCATTTCAGGAACTCCCGCAGGGGAGCTGAGGCGGCACAGCAGACCTTGTCCGCTCCCCCGTAGAACACCAGGAGTTCCTCCCCCAGGACCACCGCCCCCTCGGGGAAGACCACGTTCGGCATATCGCCCTCGAGCTCGTAGGGGGCCTCGGGGGCCAAGATCGGCTCCCTGGTCCTCGCGATCACCCTCCAGGGCTCCTCGGGGTCCAGGAGGGCCGCCCCGGCCCGGTAGACCCGATCCCCGTCCACCCCGTGGTAGATGAGGAGCCACCCCTCCTCCGTCCTGATCGGGGGCGCCCCGGGGCCGATCTTGTAGGACTCCCACGGCTCCTGCGGCGCCATCACCAATCTGTGCCCGTACATCCTGCCGGGGAGGTCGTCGAGGTAGGCGAACCAGATCCCCGGCCGCCCGCACCCGTAGTCCGGGCCGATCCAGTTCGAGGGCCGGTGGAGCGCCGCGTACCTCCCGCCGATCCGCTCCGGGAAGAGGACCGTGTCGCGCTCGTCGGCGCCGTAGGGGGTGATGATCCCCAGCCGCTCGAAGCGCCTGAGGTCACGGCTCACCCGCGCCAGTCCGATCCTGGTGATGGCGAGCTCCCGCTTGGGGATCCCCAGCCGCACCCGCGCCCCTCCCGGGGGGAAGGGGGTGGGGGTGATCACGTAGGTCATGAACAGCTCCCCCCCGATCTCGGTGAGCCGGGCGTCCTCCACCGAGGCCTCCCAGATCCGGGGATCCGGGCGGAAACAGGGCTCGGGGTCGCGCCGAAGGAGCTCCAGGTCCCCGTCGAAGACGGCGTGGCCCAGGCTCGAGGCGTAGTTCCAATAATCCCCCACCGCCCGGTAGAGGAGGTGGATCCTCCCGTCCAGGCAAACGGCGGCCGGGTTGAAGACCGCGGCCCCCTCCCAGTCGAAACCCCTCGGCTCCAGGATCGGGTTCTTGTCGTGGCGGGTGAGCATTTCTCCCTCCTCAGAGCCCCAGTTTACGGCACAGGTGCTCCCGCAGTCCCCGGTCCTCGCCGATCGCCCCCATGACCCGGGGCCAGCCGCGCCAGAACTCCAGGAAGGAGGCCAGGGCGCGCTTGGAGAAGGCCACGGCCTCCTCCACGATCCCCTCGGGGAGCCCCCTTTCCCCCAAGGCCTTCCTGGCCTCCTCCTCGAGCCCCTCCCGGAGGAAGGCCCCGGGGTAGGGGTCCAGCTCCTCCACTGGGATCGGCTCCAGCCCCGCGGCCTTGGGCGCCGCCTCCAACTTCAGCCGCTCGTAGATGAACCGGATCACGTCCTCCTTCAGGTGGTCCCGGGTGGGGGGCGGGAGGTGCACCACCGCGAGCTCCTTGTCGAAGAAGAACCGGAACCCCTTGAGCCGGGCGTTGAGCACGTAGTCGATGTCCTCTCCCCGCGGGATATGGGGGTCGAAGGGGACCTCGCGGAAGAGCTCGTGATGGATCGCCATGTTCCCCCCGTAGACGAAGCTCGTCTCCACCAGCCTCCCGGAGCGCCCCTCGAGTTCCCGCAGGGCCTCCCGCATGACGGCGAGCTTCCGGGCGAACAGGTTCCCCCCGTCCTCCCCGAACGGCCGCTCCGCCGGGGGGAGCTTGCGCCCCTTCACGTCCAGGTAGAAGCCGCCCTTCCCGAGCACCCCCCCTTCCCCCAGGAACTCCAGGGCCCTGGCGAGGAAGTCCGGGTCGGCCACGAGTTCGTCGTCGTCCAGGCTCACCATTGCCTCGGCCCCGAGGCCCTGGGCGATGGCGAGCTGCAGGTTCCGCACGTTCCCGTAGCCCTGGAGGGAGAAGAGCTCCCGCGCAAAACCCAGCTCCCCGAGCCTCTCCCGCAGGAAAGCGAGATCCCCCTCCCCGAAGCAGGCGATGGGAAAGGATTTCCTGAAAGGGGAGATGAGTTCCTCCACCTTCACCTCGGCCGCGGCCCCGAGCTCGGGGGCCGCGGTCGCCGCGAGGACGAAGACCCCGAACTCCGGCCCCCGCAACCTTTCCAAACTCTCCAGGAGCCGCGGCAGGGTCCCGGTCTCGTCCAGGGGGGTGGGGTGGTCGTAGGAGACCCGTTCCTCCCCCGTCCCCCCTCTGGGGAAGGTCCAATAGGTGGGCACGGTTACGAGGGCTTTCGGTACTTGGGGCAAATACTCCTCCTTTCATTCCTTGAGCCCGCCCACGGTGATCCCCTCGATGAAGTACTTCTGGGCGACGAGGAACACGAGGATCATCGGCAGGATGGACAGGGTCGCCGCCCCCATCATCAGGTGCCACTGGGTCATCCCCGCCCTCAGGCCCTTGAAGCCCAGGATCCCCAACGAGAGGACCTTCATGTTGTCGGTGTTCGTCACGATCAGGGGGTAGGTGAAGTCGTTCCACGCCCCGCGGAAGGAGAAGATGAGGAGCGCCGCCAGGGCCGGCTTTGCCAGGGGCAGCATGATGCTCCAGAAGATCCGGAACGGGCTTGCCCCGTCGATGATCGCCGACTCCTCGAACTCCTTGGGGATCGTGAGGAAGAACTGCCGCAGGAGGAACACCAGGAACGCCCCCCCGAAGGCCCCCAGGCCATGGGGGACGATCAACGCCCAGTAGGTGTTTATCCAGCCGAGCTCCTTCATGAGGACGAACGTGGGCACCATCAACGTCTCGAAGGGGACCATGAGAGAGCTCAGAAGGAGGAAGAAGAGCAAATTTCTCCCCGGGAAGCTCAGCCGGGCGAAGGCATAGGCGGCCAGAGTACAGAAAATGAATTGCCCCGCCATCCGGCCAAACGTGACGATGATCGTGTTGAGCCAGTAGCGGCCGAAGTCCATGAGCTCGAAGATCTGGAGGTAGTTCTCCCAGCGCGGGGGCCTGGGGATCCACTGGGGAGGCATGGTGAACACCTGGTTGATGTCCTTGAGGGACGTGGAAACCATCCATAAGAACGGCATCACCATGCTGATGGCGAAGAAGATGATCAGCGCGTAGGTTATAGTGACCAGAAAGGCCCGCTTCGCCTCATAGCTTCCCTTAGGCATAGTGCACCCATCTCCTCTGGATCCGCCACTGGATCAGCGTGGCCAGGATCAGGATCAGGAGCAGGAACACCGATTGGGCACAGGAATACCCCATCTTGAACCACTCGAAGGCGTTCTTGTAGATGTAGAACACGATGGTGGTGGTGGCTTCCCTCGGCCCCCCCTCGGTGAGGATGTAAGCTTGCTGGAAGATCTGGAAGGAAGTGATCATGGTGGTGATGACCACGAAGAAGGTGGTAGGGGAGAGCAAGGGCAACGTGATGTAGCGGAACCTGTGCCAGGCGGTGGCCCCATCGATCTCGGCCGCCTCATAGTAGGTCTTGGGGATCCCCTGGAGGCCGGCGAGGAAGATAACCATGTTGAACCCCGTCCCTTTCCAGATGCTCATGAGGATGAGGCCCGGCATGGCCCACTTGGGGTCGAGGAGCCAGTTCACCTTGGGGAGCCCCACCAAGCCCAAGAAATAGTTGACGAGCCCGTAGTTGGGGCTCAGGAGCCACTTCCACACCATGGAGACCGCGGCCATCATGGTCACGGTGGGGAGGAAGTAGATGAGACGGAAGAAGTTGCGGCCCTTGAGGAATTTCTGGTTCAGGAGTATCGCCCAGAACAGGGCCAGGGGGATTCCCAGGACCAAGATCCCCAGGGTGTAGTAGACCGTGTTGCCCACCGCCCGGAGGAAGTGGGCGTCGTTGAACATCTTGAGGTAGTTGGCGACACCAGCCCATTCTTTGGGGCCGATCCCGGGCCACTTGTAGAAGCTGAGGGCGATCCCCGAGATCATGGGGTAGATCATGAACAGGAAGAACCCGGCCATGACCGGGAGGACGAACAGGTACCCCCAGAACCACTGCTTGTACTTATACCGCCCCAGCTTCCCGAACATGGTTAAAGAAAAAGGGCGGGCCTCAGGGGCCCGCCCTTTTTTCCCAGTTTAATCCTCGGCCAGGATCCGATCGATCTCGGCCTGGATCTCCGGGAGCACCTCGGCGGCCGTCTTCTCGCCGGTCCACACAGGCTCGAGCCCCCGGTTTATCGCGGTCCAGACCTCACCCCAGTGGTTGAACACCGTAATCGGGCCGGTGGTGATGGGGAGGAGATGCACGGAGTTGTGGATCCCGAGCTCCGGCAAGGCCTCGATGAACGCGGGGGAGTGGGCCACGGACATCCGGGTGGGGATGGCGTGGCCGGCCTGGGCCACCAACTCCTGCCCCTGGGGGCCGGTAAGGAAGTTGACCAGGTTCCACGCCGCTTCCGGATTCTGGGAATCCCGCGCCACGCAATAGGCCACCAGGTCCACCCAGGTGTACAGATCCCGGTAGTAGGGGACCGGGGCGATGTCCCACTCGAAGGGGAGGGTCTTGAACTTCATCGTCATCCAGCGCCCCACGATGAACATGGCTGCCTTCTGGTTGGCGAACCAATCCGGGGCGGACATCTCGGCGAGCTCGGTGACCCCGGGCATGACCCCGTGGACCAGGGCGAGGTCGGCCAGGAACTGGATCGCCTCGGCGAACTCGGGGGTGTCCACTACTACTTTGTCCGGAGCCTGCACCCAGTCGGCGCCGAAGGCAGGGGGCAGCAGCTTCCACCTGCCGGGGAAGTTGTAGGCGAACCCGTAGACGTCGACCTGGCCATCCCCATCAGTGTCCTGGGTGAGGGCCTTGGCCACTTCCAGGAAATCGTACCACGACCATTGACCGTAGCCGAAGAGCTCGTTGGGGGTGGGGAGGCCAGCCTCCTCGAACATGGCCACGTTGTAGTAGACCACATAGGTGCTCCAGTCCTTGGGGACCCCGTAGAGGTGGCCGGTTTCCCGGTCCCGGAAGGCGTCCAGGGTGCCGGGGAAGAAGTCGATGGCGTTGAAATCCGGGGTGGCGTCCACGAAGGGCTGGAGATCCAGCAGGGCACCCAGTTCGTGATAGGTGACGAATTCAGGGAAGCCCATGTAGAAGACGTCAGGCGGGGTGCCGGCGGCGATCATGGACATGAGCTTCGGCCAGTAATCGGCCGGCCGGATGATCTCCACCTGGATATCCGGGTAGACCTCGTTGAAGGCGGCGAGGTACCCGCGCACTTCCTGTTCTTCCACGGCCCCGCCCCACATCATCAAGCTAATTGTGACCTGTTCTCCATACAGGGTAAGACCGGGGAGCAAGACCATTGTCGCCAGGATCGTCCCAACAATCAGCTTGCGAAACCAATCCATCTCTGCCCTCCTTTTTGTTGGTGCTTCTTGGGGATTGTGTTGAGAAAGGCTGAATCCGTGGCATCACCTCCTCGCGAAATTTGTTATAACAAATATAGCGAGCCAAAGCCCCCTTGTCAACCCCTCCACGGAAACAGACCGGCACTCACCCAGTCAGCGCCTCGATCACCGCTTGCGCATGCGCTACCGCCTGCTCCACCGTCTTCTTCCCCAACAGCACGTTGGCCAACATCAACCTGAGTTGTTCAGACACCCGAATATATTGGGGAGTCACCGGCCGGACGCGCGCTAGCTTAAGCAATTTGGTGCATTCGTAGGTAAACCACTCGCGCTGGGGGTCTAAGGAGTTCATAACCGGCACCAAAGCCGGCATGCGCCCTGTGCGACAGCAGAACTCCCTCACGAGAGAAGGGCTGGACGCGATTTTCAAGATCTCAATCATTATCTTGGGATGCCTGGATTGTCTGAACAGCACATACACCATGCCTCCGGCGGTGGTAACCTGGCGTCCCTGGGGCCCAGCCGGCACCGGCAGAAACCCCACCCGCTTCCGAAATTCCTCCTCCTCCCAACCCGACACCTCTTGGATAAGGGACTTCTCGTAACTGCCCCCAAAGGCAATCGCCACCTTCCCCTCTCCAAACAGCCAGGGCACTGTCTTCCAGCCGTAGAACACTACGTCCGGGGAGGCCACCCGGTGGGAGTGAACCAACTCATGGAGGAACTGGAGGGCTTGGTTAGCCCCTTCATCCAGCACTATTCTCTCCCCCCGATTCAGTTCACCCCCTACAGACCAGATGAGGGCGCTCAGGATAAACGTGGTTATCTCCTCCGCCTCCGGTCCCCCGGGGAAGGCCAGCACGAATGGGCCCAGATTGTGCCGGCGCCGACAGCTTTTTTGTTGCAAGTGCTGGGCCACTGCCACCAGCTCCTCCCATGTGGTAGGAGGAGGCAGCCTCTCCGCGGCCAATATGTCCTTGCGGTACCACAACACCGCCAGGGTGGCATCTATTGGTACTCCCCATAGGTGTCCTTGGGAAGTGCTGCTCCTTATGAACAGCGGCAGGAGGTCACGCTTGTATTCCTCCACCCAGTCGGCGTCAACCTCGTCCAAGGGTTCAATATAGTGTAAGTCCACGAACTCCATCAGTCGCACGGAGTCGATCAAGGCCGCGTCAGGGGCCTGTCCCCGCCCCACCGCACTGGCAATTTCGGGGTGAAATCGCGGTCCCCCCATGATCGGCACTTCCAACTGAACCCGGGGCCAGCTGCTGGAAGTTTCCCGGTTATAAATCCTAACTGCCTTCTTGAGGGGGGAAGCCCAAATCTCCTCCGGGACTATGACGCGCAAGGTCTCGATCTTGGAGGGAATCCGGTCGGTGACAAACGTTCCGCTTCCTTGCTGGCGGTAGAGGAATCCTTCCCGAGCAAGTTCGTTTAGGGCTTGCCTCACGGTGATGCGGCTTACGCCGTAAGTCTCACATAATTCCATTTCGGTGGGGAGCCGGTCTCCGGGCCGAAATTTCCCCCGCCGAATCGCGTCCTTGATGAGTTCCTTGAGTTGCCGATACAAGGGTACGGGATCCTGCCGATGGAGTTGCCCATTCATGAGAAAATTATACCTGGCTCTGGGCCCGGTTCTGAGAGCTCATCTTGCGGGCGCCCCTCCAACCCTATAGAAGCTCGGCTCGGGGGATAACTTAAACCGCGGCGATTTTCACAACCGGTTCAATGACCCAGTTATATCCCCAAGCGAGGGGGTTCCGGAACCGCCAGGGGAGAGGGGGGAATTCCCTCTGGTTGGTTGCCCCTTTGGGGCAGGTGGCGCCTTAGCTATAAAAATTTTTGGAAAACTTGAAAATTTGGCCACCCAAGGTATCATTCCCCCGTCATGCAGCTCAGTGAACTGGCCCGGGCCTTCTCGGCCCTGGCAAGCGAGGACCGACTCCGAATCCTGGGTTTCCTCCTGGAGGGGGAGCTTCCCCGCTGCGGGGAGCTGGCCCAAAGGTTGCAGCTGTCAAACCCGGCTATCTCTTACCACCTCCGCACCCTGGAGACCGCCGGCCTCATCGTCCGTACCCGCCGGGGACGCCACCGCTGCCTCCGCCTCACCCCCCGCCTGGGGAAACTCCTCGCCCCACCTACCCTGAACGTACTGAAAAAGGAGGTCGAAAATGGAGGAGCATGAGGTGATCGTCTACACCACCCCCACCTGCCCTTGGTGCCAGGCGGTGAAGAACTACCTGGCCGAACGCGGCATCCCCTACCGGGAGGTGGACGTGTCCACCGATATGGAAGCGGCCATGGAGATGATCCGCAAGTCTGGGCAACAGGGGGTGCCGGTGGTGGAGATCGACGGCGAGATCGTGGTCGGCTTCGACCGCGAGCGCATCGACGCCCTACTGGGGCTGAACTAAACAAAAAGGAGTGAAGAGGATGGCCTACATCCAAGAGGAAGACCGCAAGTACCTAGAGGAGCAGTTCTCGAAGCTGAACCGGGAGGTGACCTTGCGCCTGTTCGTGCGCAAGGAGGGTTGCGCCACCTGCGAGGTGGAAAAGGAACTCCTCACCGAGCTCGCTGGGATCAGCGACCACTTGCACCTAGAGGTGCATGACCTGGACGCCGAGCCGGAGCTGGGCAGCCGCTACCGGGTGGACAAAGCCCCGGCTTTGGTGGTGGAGGGCGAGCGGGACTACGGGATCCGGTTCTACGGCATCCCTGCCGGGTATGAGTTCGCCTCCTTGATCGAGGACATCCTGGACGTGGGCACCGGCGAGGTTGACCTCCCGGAGGAAGTGCGGCAGGGATTGGAAAAGATCGACCGGGATGTCCACATCCAGGTGTTCGTCACCCCCACCTGCCCCTACTGCCCGGCGGCGGTGCGAGCAGCCCACAAGTTCGCCCTGCTTTCCGATAGAGTGCGGGCTGACATGATCATGGCCAGCGAGTTCCCGGTGCTCGCGGATCACTACCAAGTGATGGCGGTGCCCAAAGTGGTGATCAACGAGACCACCAGCTTCGAGGGGGCCCTCCCAGAGGAGGCCTTCCTGCAGAAGATCCTCACCGGCTGAGCTCTTCCCTGGAAGCTAAGCCGGCGAAGAGGGGATACCACGCCCAGGGCGAGGGTGTTAAGCCTCAGATTACCCTCGCCCCGGGGCAAGGAGGATGAAAAAAGAGGGGGCACCTGGCCCCCTCTTTCTTGCTTCTTTCGTCCAGGGCGCTAGCCTGCCAGCTCGCGCAAGACCAGCACGTCCAACCCGGCTGCGATCCCCTTGAGCCGCAGGAAGTGGCGCAGGTTTTCTTCCCGCTGCTCTCGGCGTTCTTGGTGGAACTCGAATCCGGCTCGGACGGCCCCCCAGGCGATCTCGCGAACCTGCTGGGCCTGCTCCTCACTCATCCCGGCAGTGGCCCCGGTCAGGTATCCGTGGATCCAGTCCCGGACCTCCTCCGGGAGCCTAGGCCTGGCCTCGGGCTGGGGGCGACCTCGAGGGGACATCTGCCGCCCTTCCCCAGCTCTCTCTCGCACCTCCTCGGCTAGCTGGGCCTGCAGTCCCCGCAGGAGGCCGTGTACGATGGCCCGTACCCGAGCCGCTTCCTCCACCCCCATGCCGGCGGTGGCCTGGTTCAGGTACTCTTCCAGCCAGGTCGGTGGCCCTGGGGGAGCCTCTTCTTGGACCCGCTCCCGCAGGTGCTGGAAGGCGGTACGTTCCAAAATGCTGATCGTCAGGTCCAAGGCAGCGTTCAGCTTGAGCATGGTCACCGGGGCGGGGGCCCCCTCACCCTCCTCAAGCTCCGCCAAGGCTTCCTCCAGGGAGCTTAGGGCCAGCGCCCAACCAGGGGCCTCTATGGAAAGGCCCTGCAACCAGGCGAGTTCCTCCACCAACGCCCCCAGCAGCCTCCCGGGCTGGGGGGGGAAGTCCCCTCCGGGGCCAGGCTGGGCCCAGACCCCGGCAGCCAACGCCACTACCACTGCTCCAACTGCCACCACTCTCTTCATCGCTACCTCCTTTTGCCGGCCGCAGCCAGCTGGCGCGACCATAAGCCCACACCTGGTCGCAAACCCATCCTCGTGGCCTCAAGCCCCCCTCAACACCTAGGTCAACTTTCGGTCAAAAGGGCGTTGAACAGGTTGCTGAGCCGGCCCCTAACCTCTACCTTTGGACCATGGCCATCGGGAACTGGGCCCGGCGGTGGAAGCTGGCGTTGGTGCCAGTGGGGGTGTTGACCCTGAGTGGGCTGGTGGTGTGGTGGGTGGCAGCCCGGGACGGAGGGGAGGAGCTGGCCGCGTTCCAAGAGCGAGGGGAGGCTTACGCGGCCGCGTTCGCCGAGTCGGCCGCCACCTGGATTCAGGAAGGGAATTTGGAGATGCTCCACACAGCAGCCCGGTTCATGCTCCTGGGGAGCACCCTGTTCGTCCAGGTTTACTGGGAGGGGGAGCTGGTGGTGGACGAACAAGTGGGGGAATTCCCCCTCCCACCCGATCTCGTGGAGGAAACCACATTGGTTTCCCTCCCTTCCGGCGAGAGATATCTCTATATTTGCTTTCCCTTCCCTCAGGAAGGCCCCCGTGGCTGGCTGAGGGTGGGCCTGGACGCTTCCTGGCTGGCGGTGGCCAGACGGGGTCGGCTGCTGGTCGGGGCCGGCACTGCCCTGGGGGCTGATCTGGTGGCTCTCACCCTGTGGGCGTTCTTTCTGCGCCGGCGTCGGAGGAGGGGCCGGCAGGAAGCGCCCACCTGCAAGGTGGGGGCCCTGGAGGTGTTCGAGGAAGCCAAGCAGGTACTACTGTTCGGCCAACCGGTTAGGCTTTCCCCCAAGCAGTTCGCCCTGTTGCGGTTGCTCGCCTCCGCCCCCGGGAAGGTGTTCTCTGATCGGGAGATCCTGAAGGCGGTATGGCCGGATTCCCGCTACGCCAACTCCAAGGACGTGAAGCAATACGTGTACCTGGTGCGCCAGCGGCTGGGGAAGGTACGCCCAGGGGCCGAGGGGATGATCGTCACCGTCCCCGGCTTCGGCTATAAGCTCATTCCCCCGGAGGAACTGGGATTAACCGAACGATGATGGCTTTTCTACCTCCGGCAGGTTAGAAAGGGAGAGGTGACATCACCATGAAATACTTGGTCCTGGGTGTAGTTGGGGTAGCAACGGTGGCAACGGTGGCGGGGGCGGCCTTGCCTCCGTGGGTGGAGCCGCTGGTGAGTGAGCTGGAGTGGGTGGAGGAGGCCCTGCTTGAAGCCATCTATTTCTGCGCCCTGGCGGTCATGGCCCCGGCCCGGGTGGATCAACAAGTCCTGGCCCAACGAGTGGTGAACATCCTGGAGGGCAGCGACGGCCCTCACTTCGACCCGCGGGTGGCCGAAGAGGAGAACCTGCCCGGGGTGATTCCCCGCCTGCAAGCCCTGGTGGAGACGCTGCACCCAGAGGAGATCCCTCCCAACGAACTTGAAGTGCTGCGATTTCATCTAGGGAATGTGGGGGTGTTTCTGCTCATGGCCCGGGAGGCGGCCCTGCGGGGAGGGGCCGGGCGACAGTTGCGATGGGGGGCAGTGCACCTGCGCCAGGCATATGCCTTCCTGTTGGCCGCCCTGGGACCAGAAGAGGAGGAGCTGGCCTACCTGGGGGGGATCAGGCCGCTCCTGTCCCGCTATCGGCCCCTGTTGGAAACTGGGGAAGGCCCCTAGCTGGGGCCACACTTCTCTTTGAGGCCCTCCACGTCCTTGATGATGATCTGGTAGCGTCGTTTTTTCAGGATCCCTTCCCGGGCGAACCGGTTCAAGGCCATGGTGGTGTTCTCCCGCGCCGAGCCGATCATCTCGGCCAGGTCCCGATGGGTGAGCCGGAAGCCGATCAGGATGCCGTCTTTGGTCTGCACCCCGTACTCGTGGGAGAGCCGCAACAGCTGGCGGGACAACCGGGCCTGGATATCCCGGAAGGCCAAGTCCTCCACGATCTCTTCCAGGTCGCGGATCCACAGGCCGAACAGTTGGAGGAGCTGGTAGAGGATCTGGGGGCGGTCTTGGATCCAAGCGATCATGGTTTCCTTGGGGATGCGGATCAAGGTGGAATCCTCCATGGCCTCGGCGTGATGGCGGCGGCGTTGCTCCCCCACCAGGGCCATTTCCCCAAACAGTTCCCCGGACGCGCGGATGGCGAGGATGATGCGTTTGCCTGACCGATCGAGGTACGACAGCTTGACCTTCCCCTCCTCCACGAAGTAGACCGAGGTGCTGGGGGTACCGGGGTAGTAGATGGTCTCCCGGGCTGGGATTTCCTCGCGTTCCCCTTGCTCGACGAGCGGTTCGATTCCCTCAAGCAGCCATTTCTCCTGTACGTTTTGCATGGCAAGGGAAGGCTAGCTGAGGGGAGGGGGGAACCAAAGGAAGGGGGAAGCAAGTTGAGGGTCAGTACAGGGCGTGGGGAAAAGAAAAACGTCCGTTTCCGGACGCGCGCTGGTACTGTGGACAGGGCACGGACGGGCTCCCATCGAGGGGAAGGCTGGTTTTCAGCTGAGGTTCTCCCTAGAAAGGAGGTGATCCAGCCGCACCTTCCGGTACGGCTACCTTGTTACGACTTCACCCCCCTCGCGAAGGATACCCTCGGCGCCCTCTTCGGACGACTTCAGGTACCCCCCACTCGGTTGGTGTGACGGGCGGTGTGTACAAGGCCCGAGTACGTATTCACCGCGGTGTGGCTGACCCGCGATTACTAGCGATTCCGGCTTCATGCAGGCGAGTTGCAGCCTGCAATCCGAACCATGCCCGGCTTTGATGGGATTGGCTCCCCCTCGCGGGTTCGCGGCCCATTGTACCGGGCACTGTAGCATGTGTGTCGCCCCGGGCATAAGGGCCATGATGACTTGACGTCATCCCCTCCTTCCTCCGGCTGTTCGCCGGCAGTCCCGCCAGAGTCCCCGGCACCCCGCAGGGTCCGCTGGCAACTGGCGGCAGGGGTTGCGCTCGTTCCGGGACTTAACCCAACGTCCCACGACACGAGCTGACGACAGCCATGCAGCACCTGTGCTGGCTCCCAGGCGCCCGAAGGCCCTGGGTCCCTTCCCTTTCGGGTCGGTACCACCAGCATGTCAAGCCCGGGTAAGGTTCTTCGCTTAGCATCGAATTAAACCACATGCTCCACCGCTTGTGCGGGCCCCCGTCAATTCCCTTGAGTTTCAGCCTTGCGGCCGTACTCCCCAGGCGGTGGGCTTAACGCGTTAGCTGCGGCACCGACCCTCTGCCGGGCCGACACCTAGCCCACATCGTTTAGGGCGTGGACTACCCGGGTATCTAATCCGGTTCGCTCCCCACGCTTTCGCGCTTCAGCGTCAGGAACGGCCCAGAAGGTTGCCTTCGCCATCGGGGTACCGGCCGGTATCTACGCATTTCACCGCTACTCCGGCCGTTCCACCTTCCTCTGCCGCCCTCTAGCCCGGCAGTATCGCCCGACCTCCCCCAGTTGAGCCAGGGGCTTTCACAGGCGACTTGCCGAACCGCCTAGACGCCCTTTACGCCCAGTGAATCCGGGTAACGCTCGCCCCCTACGTCTTACCGCGGCTGCTGGCACGTAGTTAGCCGGGGCTTATTCCTGGGGTACCGTCATCGGCGGGGCATTTCCTCCCCGCCTTATTCTTCCCCCAGAAAAGGGGTTTACACCCCGAAGGGCTTCGTCCCCCACGCGGCGTCGCTGGGTCACCGTTTCCGGCATTGCCCAAGATTCCCTACTGCTGCCTCCCGTAGGAGTCAGGGCCGTGTCTCAGTCCCCATGTGGGGGGCCACCCTCTCAGGCCCCCTACCCGTCATAGCCACGGTAGGCCATTACCCCACCGTCTAGCTGATGGGCCGCAGCCCCCTCCCCGCGCGGCGCCGAAGCGCCTTTACTCCCGGGATCTTTTGACCCCGGGAGACCATCGGGTATTAGCCCGGGTTTCCCCGGGTTATCCCCGTCGCGGGGGCAGGTTAGCTACGTGTTACTCACCCGTTCGCCGCTCCGTAACCCAGTTCCACCCCCGAAGGGGCTTCACCGGGTCCGATCGCACGACTTGCATGTATTAGGCGCGCCGCTAGCGTTCACCCTGAGCCGGGATCATACCCTCTCGATTTAGCCTCAAGGGTCGATGGGATTTCCCGTCCTCAACTGCCCTGTCCACTTGTCAAAGACCAGCCTCCCCGTCGCCGATCCGGCGACGAAAGAAGTATAACAAGCCCCCTTCCCGAGGTCAAGGGTCCTTGCCCTCGGGAACGAAAGCACGAGAATTCTAGCCATGACCAGGGATTCAGTCAAGGTGGCCGTGCTCTGCGGCGGGGATTCACTGGAACGGGAGGTCTCCCTCCGCTCCGGGGCGCGGGTGCACGAGGCCTTGCTCCGAGAAGGGTTCCGGGCCGAACTCATCCGGGTCGACTCCTACCACGGCCTCCCCCAGCAGCTGGCCCCCTTCCCGGTGGTCTTCAACATCCTGCATGGAGGAGCAGGGGAGGACGGCACCGTCCAGCTCCTTTTGGAGCTGTTGGGGAAGGCCTACGTGGGCTCCGGGCCGCTTTCCTGCGCCTGGGCCATGGATAAGCACGAGACCCATCGCCTGCTGGCCGCCCGGGGGGTGCCCGTGCCCCCCTGGCTCACCTACCGGGGGGGGCAGCTGGACCAGTTCCTGGACCAGGCGGTCCAGCTGGGCTTCCCGCTGGTGATAAAGCCCCGGGACCAAGGCTCAAGCGTGGGGGTCTTCCAGGTGAGGGACACAGGGGAGCTGGCATCGCGAGCTGAGGAGGTGCTGGAGGGATTTGGCAGCCTATTGGTGGAGAAGTTCATCCCCGGGCGGGAGTTGACCTGTGGGGTGCTGGAGCTGGACGGGGCAGACACCCTCCCGGTGGTGGAGCTGAGGCCCCGCCGGGGGGAGCTATTTGACTGGGAGGCCAAGTACTCCCCCGGGGCGTGTGAGTTCCTGTGTCCGGCCCCCCTCTCCTCGGGGGAGGAGGAGAGGGTAGCTCGGGTTGCCCGGGAGGCCTTCTTGGCTTTGGGCTGCCGGGACCTGGCCCGGGTAGACATCCGGCTGGCGGAGGACGGCACCCCCTATGTGCTCGAGCTAAACACCCTCCCGGGGCTGACGGAGATGTCCACCTTGCCGCGGGCAGCGGCCGCCGCCGGGCTCCCTTACGAGCGCCTGGTGGCGAGCCTGGTGGAGCGGGCCTTGGCCAGGGGAAAAAGCCACTCCTCCGGCTGAGTTTGGCCCCCACAGCGCCGAAGGGGGAGAAAAAACGGGGCCGGGGAAGGCCCGGCCCCGTAAACCATTCTGTGGGCTGCCCGCTACTCCTTGTAGAGGAGATCCAAGTGCAGCTCCATGGAGAGGTCGAGCACCAGCCCCCCGACCCCTTGCTGGGCCACCACGTAGGCCTGCTGGATATTGGCCCAAAGTGGGATCCAGGGGACGTCATATGCGGAAAGGATCTGGAACGCTTGGTACAGCTTGGCTGCCCGTTCGTCGTCAGGGGTGGAGAGGGCCATCTCCATGATCCTCTTGTACGCGGGGTAGTTGGGATGGTGGTTGAAGTAGGTCCCCAGCCCCTCCGGGGCTCCGGTGAGCCAGGGGTCGAGGAAGTTGGAGGCCTCCAGGTAATCCGGGTACCAGCCCAGAAGGAACATGTCGAACCCGCCCTGGGACATCCGCTCCACGTAGGCCCCCCACTCCAGGGACTGGATGGTGATTTCCACCATGCCGGTTTCCTCGATGGACTCCTTGAGCACTGCGGCCACATCAGCTTCCGTGGTCCCGTAATGCTTGGGGGAATACCACAGGTTCACCCGTAGCGGGTTCTCCTCGGAGTAGCACGCCAAACGCAGGAGCCTCCTGGCCTCCTCCAGGTCCCGCTCGGGGAACACGTCGATGGAAGCGCCAGCCGGTGGCAGTCCAGCGGGAACCATAGTATAGATGGGAGTATTGAGCCCCGAGAACACCCGCTGGCAAATGGCGTTTCGGTCCACAGCGTACGCGATCGCCTGACGTACGAACACGTTGTCCACCGGCGGCTGGGTGACGTTGAACAGCATGTAGCGGATGGAGGCCGAGGGACCAGCGATCACTTGCAGGTTAGGGTTCTGCATGAGGTCCATGATGTCAATCGGGTTGAGGGTCCGGAAGGCCACGTCGATGTCACCGGCCTCGATGGCAGCCCGCAGGGCAGCAGCGTCGGCATACATCACCCACACGATCCTGGGGGTGCGGGCCCTCTGGCCGAAATAGGTGTCCACTGCCTCCAGCACCACCCGCTCGTCAGGGACGTACTCCACGATCCGATAGGGCCCCAACCCAACATAGTCCTGGCCCGTGCTGGTGAAGTCATCCTCTGGTGCTTTGGCGTAGATGAGGGCCGGGATCACGTTGTCGGTCATCCGGATGAGGAAGGTCCGGTCCGGATACTTGAGATAGATCTTAACCGTGAGGTCATCGACCACTTCGATCCTGTCGATGGGATCCTTGATCAGGAACACGCCGCCCTCGGGGCCGTCCAGGCGCATGGTGCGCTCTAACGCCCATTTCACGGCGTGGGCATCACAGGGGGTGCCGTCCCAGAACGTAAGGTCTGGACGGATGTGGAAGGTATAGACCATTGCATCCGCGGACACCTCCCAGGACTCCGCTATGCTGGGGATCAATCGGTTCGTCCCCGGCTCCAAGGCCAGCAGCGCCTTGGTGGTGTGCCGCAGGATGTGCCAGGTGAAGTGGTCATAGGAGTTGGCAAATGCGAGCTGGGTGACGCGGTCGGTGGTGCCCAGGATCAGGATGTCACTGGCAGCCATCACGGACAGGCTGAGAGCCAATACTACTGCGCCAATTAAGAATTTCCTCATGCGCTTCTCACCTCCGTAGGGATGCTAAGCCAATGGACGGAAACAGCAGAATTCCTCCCCGCATCACCTCCTCTTTGGTTTGATCGACAAGCATTATAGCGAGGAGGAGGTCAGATGTGAAGAGTTAAGCGGCCTTCTTGCGGCGGCGCTTGGGGTTCACCATGTCGGAGATGCCTTCCCCGATGAGGCCGAACCCCAAGGAGAGGGCGAGGATCATGAGCCCGGGGAAGGTGATGAGCCACCAGTAGCCCGACTGAAGGAACCGCTGTCCATTTTGAATATCAAATCCCCAGTCCGGGGCGGGGGGAGGAAGCCCGTACCCGAGGAAGGAGAGGGCGGCTTCGGTGAGGATGGCATCGGCTATGTTGAAACTGGAAACGGCCATGATGGCGTTGACCGTGTTGGGAGCGATGTGACGCAGGAGGATCCTGGGTCCGGGGGCTCCCACTGCCCTCGCGGCTTCCACGAAGGTCTGCTCCCGCACCCGCAGCACCTCCGCCCGGGTGATGCGGAAGTAAGTGGGCACGTACACGAAGGAAATGGCAGCGATCATGGGGGTGATGCCGGTTCCGATCACCGCCACCAAGGCGATGGCTAGGATCATGGAGGGGAAGGAGTAGATCGCGTCCATGGTCAGGGAAAGTCCCCGGTCGAGCCATCCCCCCACGTAACCCGAGATCCAACCGATGAGGGATCCCACGCTCATGGCGATGGCAATGGAGGCGAACGCCACCGCCAGGGGGGCCCAGCCTCCGGCTATGACCCGGGAAAACACGTCCCGCTGGAGATGATCCGTCCCCATCCAGTGGTCTGCGGAAGGGGGGGCCAGGCGGGGGAACTCCGGGTAACTCCGCTCGGGATGGTAAGGTGGAGCGAAGGGGAGCAACCCGTACCTGCCCCTTCCAGCTGGCCCACAGACCAGTGCCATAAGGATGAAGAAACTCACTGTCACCAGCCCTATTTTGAGTAGGGTCTGGTGGCGGATGGCCCGCTTGCCCCGCGCCAGGGCCCGCCACGGCCACAACACAATTCGAACTAGCCATCGACTCATCAGTACCTCACCCGCGGATCGATGAACGAGTACAGGATGTCCACCACCAAGTTAATGGTGGCGATGAAGATCCCTATGAAGGCGATCGTCCCCTGCAGGGCAAACCAATCCCTGGCATCCAAAGACCGCACCAGGAACCCTGCGATCCCCGGCCAAGAAAACACGGTCTCGGTGAGCACCGCCCCCCCCATGAGGATGGCGAACTGGAGCCCCAGCACGGTGACGATGGGGATGAGGGCATTGCGGAGAGCATGCTTCAGGACGACCAATCGCTCGGCCAGCCCCTTCGACCGGGCAGTGGTCACATAATCGGCGTCCAACACCTCGAGCATCGAGGCCCGGGTGATCCGGCCCAGCAAGCCCGCTTGGGCAAGCCCCAATGTGACCGCCGGAAGCACCAGATGCTTGGCCACTTCCAGTACCAGCTTGCCGTCCCCTTGAAGCGCCGCGTCGAGGAGATAAAACCCCGTGATGCGCTCAAAGGTGAACAGGTATCGACCGCCCAGGCGGCCGGCAACTGGGAACCAGCCCAATTTAACCCCGAAGATCACCTGGAGCATGAGCCCCACCCAGAAGATGGGCAGGGCAAAGGACCCGATGTGAAATACGCGCACCGAGTGATCTACCGGATGATCGGCCCGGGTGGCAGCCAAGATGCCGGTGGTGATCCCAAACAAACTGGCAAAGAACATCCCCCAGATGGCCAGCTCCAAGGTGGCGGGAAGCCTGTGAAACAGTTCGTACAACACCGGCCTTCCGGTGCGAGAGGATTTTCCGAAATCTCCCCGAAATATCCCTCCCAAATACTCGACGTACTGGGTCAGGAGCGGTTTGTCCAAGCCCATCTCGTGTCGTTTTTGCTCGATCAACTCCGGGGACACGTTTCGCCCCCCCAACATGGCCAGGACCGGATCACCGGGCATGAGGCGCAGCACCAGGAACACCACCGACAGGAGGATCAACACCATGGGAATGGTGAGCAGTATCCGCTGGAGAATGTATTTAAACAGCCCCATGCATTTACCCCCTACCTTTGGGTGAGGGAACTATAAGCCAACTGCCCGGCCCTGCAACCGCGGACTGGCCTAGAGTTTGTAGCCGATGTCCCGGAGAAACTGCTTGCGCTGGGCAATTTCGGCGTCGGACTCCACCCCCTTGGTCTTCACCCCGTCGATCACCCCCAACACCCCCCGGCCTTGCTCCGTCTCGGCTAGCACCACCTGAACCGGATTGGCGGTGGCACAGAAGATGCGGCAAACCTCCGGCACCATCTTCACCGCATTCAGCACGTTGATGGGATACAGGTCCCGCAAAAGGATGAGGAACACATGCCCGGCGGACAGGGCCAACGCGTTCTTCCTCGCCAGCTCGGTGAGCTCCTCGTCGGTCCCGGACCACCGCACCAACGCCGGGCCGGAGGACTCACAAAAAGCCAGCCCGAATTTGGCCCCCGGCACTTGCGTGACCAGGGTCTCGTGAAGGTCCTCCACCGTCTTGATGAAGTGGGACTGTCCCAAGATCAGGTTCACCTCAGCGGGCTTCTCTATCTGGACCAGCTTCAGTTCCATGGTCACCTCCTAAGCGGGGAGTATGATGGCCAGGAGGCAGCGAGGCAACCCCTGGCCGAGCGCACCCCCTTGGGCTATCCTCCCCTGACCATGGAGGAGGCAAACCGAGCTGGGCTTTCCCTCTACCGCCGCTGGCGCCCCCAGCGGTTCTCACAAGTGGTGGGACAACCCTTGGTGGTGGAGACCCTGAGGCGAGCGGTGGCCCAGGGGAGACTTGCCCACGCGTATCTCTTCTCCGGCCAGCGGGGGGTGGGGAAGACCTCGGTGGCCAGGATCTTGGCCCGGGCGGTCAACTGCCTCTCCCCCCAGGAGGGGGAGCCCTGCAACGAGTGTGAGAACTGCCGCCGGATCCTGAGCGGCAAGTCGCTGGACGTGGTGGAGATAGACGGGGCATCCAACCGGGGCATAGACCAGATTAGAAAACTGCGGGAAGAGGTAGGGTACGTGCCCGCCGGGGCCAGGTACAAAGTGTACATCATCGACGAAGTGCATATGCTGACTGGTGAAGCGTTCAACGCCCTTTTGAAGACCTTGGAGGAACCCCCACCTCACGTGATCTTCATCTTCGCCACCACCGAGCCCCACAAAGTCCCCCCCACGGTGCTCTCCCGTTGCCAGGCCTTCGAGTTCAGCCCGGTGCCGGAGCGGTTGATCCAGGAGAAGTTGCAGGAAATCGCCAGTGTGGAAGGGATAGAGCTCGCGGAAGAGGCGGCGGAGCTCATCGCCCGCCGGGCCGAAGGCTCCCTCCGGGACGCGGAGGTGCTGCTGGAGCAGCTGGGCCAATCCGGGGCAGTGACCAAAGACAGGGTGGTGGAACTCCTCGGGCTCCCCACCGCAGCGGAGGTAAATTCCTTCCTGGAAGCCCTGGCCAGCAAGGATTCCGGGGCCGCCCTCCGGACAGTGGAAGAACTGTCCCTGAGGGGACGTGACCTGGGGCTGTTTCTGGAAGAGGCGGCGGCGAGGGCTCGGGACCGGGCACTGGCCGGGGAGGCAGAGTTCATCCCGCTGGCGAAAAGGTTGCTGGAGCTGGGGGCAGAGCTACCCCGGGCTCTGTCCCGGCGGTTGCACCTAGAAGTGGCGATCCTGGCCCTGTGCGGTCCTCCGCCCGCCTCCCCTGCGGGAGAGCCCGCCCGGGAACCGGAAAGGCCCCCTGCCCCTGAACCCCAGCCCACCCAAAAGCCGGAGGTGCCTCCCCCAAGCCCTGCCCCCGCCTCTGGGGACCGCCCCCCTCCGCCAGGTGAAGAAGACACGCTCGAAGCGCAGTGGGCGGCCTTCCTGAAGGAGGTGCTGCGGGAGCGCGCCTCGGTGGCCGCCTGCCTGGCGCCGGCCAAAGTCCAGCTCGCAGACGGCCTCCTCACAATCAGGTTGCCCGAGCACTGCCGGTTCCACTACGAGGTCCTGACCAGGCCCGAGGTGCAAGACTACCTGCAGGCCAGGGCTCAGAAATTCTTGGGTCACTTGCTCTCCCTGGAAGTCCGCTGGGAGGGGAAGGCGGCGGAGAAACCCAGCCTGGAGGAGGGGGCACGGCTGGTGGCTCAACTCCTGGAAGGCCAGATCTTGAAGGAGGCAGGCGATGAGAGGACTGGGAGACCTTAGGAACCTCGTGCAGCAGGCCCAGAAGCTGCAGGCGGAGCTCGCCAAAAAGAAGGAGGAACTGGCGCAGGCCCGCCTGGAAGGCAGCGCCGGGGGAGGGGCAGTGCGGGCGATAGTGAACGGTCAGGGAGAACTCCTGCAAGTCCACATCTCCCCGGAAACCATTTCTGAGGGGGATCACCAGCTGGTGGAAGACCTGGTGTTGGCCGCGGTGGGGGAAGCACAGGCCAAGGCGAGGGAGCTGGCCCAAAGGCTCATGGCCGGCTTGACCGGGGGATTCCCACCGGGGGTGGCCGCGTGATCAAGCCGCTGGAGGAACTCCTCACCGTGCTCTCCCGGTTGCCGGGGATCGGGCGCCGCTCGGCAGAGAGGATCGCCTTTTTCCTCCTCACCAAGCCGGAGGAGGCAGCTCGACTCTCCCAAGCTGTGGGCAACTTGCATCGGCAAATCAAGCGCTGCCAACGCTGCCACAGCTTCTCCGAGGGCGATCTGTGCCCCATTTGCCAAGACCCCAAGCGGGATCAGACTACCATCTGTGTGGTAGCTCGCCCTTGGGAAATCGAATACATCGAGCGCACCGGTGAGTTCCACGGCCTGTACCACGTGCTGGGGGGGCTTATTTCGCCCAGCGAGGGGGTGGGCCCCGAGGACCTGACCGTTGGCGAGCTGATCCGCCGGGTGCAGACAGAGAAGATTGAGGAGGTCATCCTGGCCTTGGAGCCCAAACTGGAGGGCGACCTCACCGCCATGCACCTCCTGCGAGTGCTAAAACCCCTGGGGGTCAAGGTGACCCAGATTGCTCACGGGGTACCGGTGGGGAGGGACCTGGAATCCGCAGACCAGATCACCCTGGGCCGGGCGCTCAAGGGCCGGGTCCCCCTGTAGGGGGCGGAGCCCTTCACCCCCCACCGATGGGGGGGAAGAAGCTGATCCTGTCCCCCTCGGAAAGCTTCGTTTCCAGCCCCGCGAGGGTGGCCACGTTCCGCCCGTTCAAGAACACGTGCAGGTGGTCTCTGATCTCCCCGGAGGGGGCGAAGAGAAGCTCCCCTACCTTGGGCTCCAGCTTCGCCAACTGGCGCAGGGCCTGGCCACAGCTGGCGCCCGGGGGAAGCTCCAGTTCCACCTTGTCCCTCCCCGCCGCCTCCCTGAACTCGCCGAACAATTTCACCGTGACCCGCATCGGCTGCGCCTCTCCGCCCCGGTCAGCCGCCGGGTGGTCCGCCTGCTCCGCTTTCCCCAGCACCCACTCCTGGTTCCTTAAGCCAGTGCCAGAGGAAAGCGAGGAGCACGCCACAGAAGAGCCCCAGCACTCCGGCCACGGCCAGGTTCATTTTCCTGTTCGGAGCCACCGGGAATTCGGAAGCCCAAGGAGCCCGCACCACCCGGACGGGAGAGGGAGGGTCCTGAGCCAGGGAAGCGACGGCCGCCTCTTGGGCTTCTAGGGCTGCCAGCTCCCCCACGAGTTCCACGTAAGCTTCGCCTACTCCGGGCAGGGCGGTTGCCCCCAGCCGCTCCAGCCGATCCAACTCCAGTTCCACTGCCTCCAGCCGCGAGTAAAGGAGGTCGAGTTCCCTTTGGAGTTGGTAGCTAGCCAGATCTGCCTCCGTGCCTGGGGGCACATCCAAGGGGCCCGCCCCTTGACTCAACTGAGAGATGCGGGCCAAAAGTTCATTCCGCTGGGCGGCCGCTCGCGCCTTCATCCGGGTCAGTTCCTCCTCCCAGGCAGCCAGCTGGCGGGCCAATCTCTCCCGGTGAGAAGCGATTCCGGCCAGTGCCGCCTCGAGGGCGGCCTTCAATTCCTCCGCACCCCGGGCCTGGACGGCAGCCACTACCCCGGCCAGGGCTCGGCGCAATGTCTCTGGGGGAAGAGCCCCCTCCAGGGACAGTTCCAGAAGCTCCTCTTTCGTCCGGACCTGGAGGTGGCTGGCCACCCAGCCGGGGGAAGGTTCACTATCAGCCAGGGCAGCCGCCAACACCGCTGGATCCTTGGCCCACTCGATGACCAGCGTTGGGCTGAGTAAATCCGAAATCAGATCGCTTTGGGAGACGTTTCCCCCCCTCTCCCTGGCTGGCAGCAGCTGGAATCCGGAAATGGCTGGACTTTGGATTGTCAAGGAAGCCTGGGCTCGGTACACGTCCGGGGCCCGGAAGGTCACCACCGCGGCCACCCCTACTGCCACCACCAGGGTCGCCAGCAGGATCCACTTTCCCTGCCACAGGACCCTTAGGTAATCTCGCAAGTCAACCTCATACTCTTCCATTTCACCCTCCAAGCTAACCTACAGCCAATTTGCGCCCAAGTCAACCGGATGGTGCCTGATCAGAATTTTGGGAACGAGTCTTTCCTCGGATCAGGCGGCGCAGCTCCGCCAGCCTCTCCCGCACCCGCGCTTCCCAGCCCGCCCCTTTGGGCTTGTAGTACTCCCGCCCGGCGAGGCCGGAGGGCAGACACTCCATCGCCGCTACCCCCTCCGGAAGGTCGTGGGCGTACTGATACCCCTCGCCGTAGCCCAGCTCCCGCATGGTATCCGTCACCGGGTTCCGCAGGTGCAACGGCACCGGCTCATCTATGGTCTCCCGCACGTCCCGCCTGGCCGCCTCGTAGGCCTTATAGAGGGCGTTGGACTTGGGGGCCAAGGCGAGATAGACCGCGGCCTGGGCCAGAGCGAGCTCGCACTCGGGCATCCCCACCTGCTCCACCGCCTGGGCGGCGGCCACCGCAAGCCGCAGCGCATGGGGATCGGCCAGCCCCACGTCCTCGCTCGCGATCCGGACCAGCCGCCGGGCCAGGTACCGCGGGTCCTCCCCCGACTCCAGCATCCTGACCAGCCAGTACAGGGCCGCGTCCACATCCGAGTTCCTTATCGATTTGTGTAGGGCTGAGATCAGGTTGTAGTGTTCCTCCCCAGCTCGGTCGTAGCGGGGGGCCTTCCTGCCCAGGGCCCGGGACACCTGCTCCAGCCCCAGCTCTCCTTCGCCCTCTGCAGCCACCGCCGTCTCCAGGGCGGTGAGCAGCCGCCGGGCGTCCCCGTCCGCATAGCGGATCAGGAACCTCTCCGCCTCCGGGGTGAGAGAAACGCGGCCCCGGTAGCCCCGTTCGTCGGCCAAGGCACGCCGCAAAAGCCCCCGCAACTCCTCTTCGGTGAGGGGCTCGAACACAAATAGCTGGGCCCGCGACAGAAGCGCCGGCCGGAGGGCGAAGGAGGGGTTTTCGGTGGTGGCCCCGATGAACACGATGGAACCCTCCTCCAGGTAGGGGAGGAGGACATCTTGCTGGGCCCGGTTCCAGCGGTGGACCTCGTCCAGGAAGAGGAGATCCCGTTCCCCGGTCCTCCGCCAGAGTTCCCGGGAAGCCTCCAGGGCCTTTTTGACCTCGGCGGTGGAGGTCAAGGCGGCCGAGATCCAGATGAACTTGGCCCCCAGCCGGGCGGCGATGATCTTGCCGAGGGTGGTCTTGCCGGTCCCTGGGGGGCCCCAGAAGATGAGGGCGGAGAAATTTCCAGATTCTATCAGTGCCCGGAGCGGGCCGTGTTCCCCCAGGAGGTGGGCTTGGCCCACCACCTCCCCCAGCTCCCGGGGCCGGAGCCGCTCAGCCAGCGGGGCCTTCCCCTGCCACAGGCCTTCCACGCCCTTCCCTCCGCGACAAAGCGGCCACAAGTTCCTCCTCCAGCCCCTCGGCCACTAGCTCCTGCCGCCTGCCCCGGCGGGCCTCAAGCCCCACCGGCATCCGGCACCGCCTCCTCCACAAAGGCCAACGCCCTTTCAGCCTGGGCCCGCTGTCCTTGCCCAAGCCACCTTTCGCATTCCCCTCGGTCAAGCACGGCGTGCCATTTTAACATGCCCACTTCCCCGTGCTTCGCCCCGGCCAGCGCCTGGGGAACAGCTTCTTTTTGGTACGGGCATCGGGGCTTGCACCTCCCCGGCCCAAGGGCTAAAAGGTGTTCGGCCATGGTGACCATCAAGGACGTGGCTCAGGCAGCCGGGGTGTCTCCTTCTACCGTCTCCCGGGCCCTGAACGACTCGCCGCTTTTGCGGGAGGAGACCAAAGCCCGCATCCTGCGGATCGCCGCTGAATTGGGCTATGAGCGAAATGAGCTAGCGCGGGGACTGGTCCTGGGCACCTCCGGGGCCATCGGCTTGGTGGTTCCCGACATCGCCAACCCCTTCTTCGCCGAGCTGACCCGGGGGGTGGGGGAACGGGCCCACGCTCGGGGCTATGGGGTAGTGCTGTGCAACACGGATGGGGACCTGGAGCGAGAACGCAGCTACATCCGACTGCTGCGGCGGAAACGAGTGGACGGACTCATCCTGGCCACAGTCACCGCGGACGATCCTTACCTGAAGCTGCTCGCCCTCTCCCACACCCCGTTCGTGTTGGTGTCACGTCGGTCCCAGCAGGTGGAAGCCCCCTATGTGGGGGTGGACGACCTGCTGGGGGGGAAGTTGGCGGTGGAGCACCTGGTGGAGCTCGGGCACCGCAAGATCGGGTTCATCGGGGGGCCGCCGGACGTGCGCTGCTCGCAAGAGCGTTTTCAGGCTTATCAAGACACCTTGCGCCGCCACCGGTTGCCTCTGCGGAAAGGGTGGGTGAAATTCTCCGACTTCACCCAGGCGGCCGGCTACCAAGCGGGCCGGGCGATGCTGGCACGCAAGACCCGCCCCACCGCCATCTTCGCCGCCAACGATGTCACCGCGCTGGGGGTGCTGCGCGCCGCCGAGGAACTGGGCCTTGACATCCCGGAGGACCTGTCCTTGGTGGGGTACGATGACATCTCGTTTGCGGGCCTCCCCAGGATCGAGCTCACCACCGTGGCCCAGCCCTCGTTCAAGCTGGGCCAACTGGCTGCAGATTGGCTGCTGCGAATGCTGTCGGGGAACCCCCCCCGCCAGTCAGTCAAGCTCCTCCCCCCTAAGCTGGTGGTGAGGGAGACCACCGCCCCCCCGCCGGGATGAAGCTCCGGCCGGTGTGGTTCGACTCCCTGGGGGCCAAGTCCATGTGCGTCCTGG
>Ga0209426_1000672_pt1 | contig 30191 bp, 28 predicted proteins | sample Deesub1362B_J571_FD_187697 | JGI IMG/M metagenome (GOLD analysis project Ga0209426, IMG submission 187697) | Deep oceanic, basalt-hosted subsurface ecosystem from Juan de Fuca Ridge flank, Pacific Ocean, CORK Borehole 1362B_J2.571 (SPAdes)... ...
GAGAATAATATCGTTGGCTGGAAAATAACACTTCTGACATGTTCTTTCAAAAATTTTCCTGTTTAGATCATTGTCAAAATAGAGGTTGAACAAATCTTTTTCGCTTATATTTTTTCCAGCAAATAAGCTGGGATGGAAGTTGCGGTTTAACCTTAACGGCTGATGAACTTCAAATATGAAACAAATGTCTGTCATTTTAACTCTAAACTGTAGGGTTCAGGCTAAGTTATTCTTAACGTTTTCTCCATAAGTTTTAAAACCATAAACCGCAAGGTTATGAACGGAAAGGAGAAAACTCAAGATTTAAGTGATTGCTGTTGACTATGAAACGCCACCGTATGCAACTTCCCCGAGAGGTAATAGTGGGGGAAGGAACTATAGATACGGTAACGGAAGTTTTTCAAAGACTGGGATTTTCAGATTCCGCTTTGATTGTTACTGGATACAAAACAATGGAAGTCGCAGGAAAAATTGTACTTGAGATGCTGGAGTCTCGCGGTGTAGAAGTTGATTACGTGGTTGTTAAATCTTCAAATGTGGACGAAGTTCAGAAGGTTGAGGAAAAAATTCGCATAAATCGTCCTCAAGTGGTTTTCGGAGTTGGCGGTGGAACGAAAATTGACGTGGCAAAAATAAGTTCGGCTAATCAATCAATACCTTTCATTAGTGTTCCCACAACCGCCTCTCATGATGGAATTGCAAGCCCAGTAGCCTCGGTGAAAGGCTTTGAAAAACCCTACTCGGTTATGGCACAGGCTCCACTAGCTATAATCGCGGATACAGAGATAATTATGAAAGCACCGAAACGTTTCTCCATAAGCGGATGTGGCGACGTAGTAGCAAAGCTAACAGCTGTCCGTGACTGGGAGCTTGCTCACAAAGTTCAGAACGAGTACTATGGGGAATATGCGGCTAGTTTAGCTTTAATGAGTGCACAACTGGTGATGGAGAACGTAGAGCTGATAAAGGAGAATAATGAGGAAGGATTGAGGATTCTTTTGGAGGCTTTAATAAGCTGTGGAGTAGCGATGAGTATAGCTGGGAGTAGCCGGCCATGTAGTGGCTCTGAACATCTCTTTAGTCACGCTTTGGATTTAACCGCTTCGAAACATGCGTTACATGGAGAACAGTGTGGGGTTGGAACAATAATGATGGCTTTCCTTCATGGAATAAACTGGAAAACGGTGAAACAGACGCTTGAAACGCTAAAAGCGCCAACTACGGCTTCAGAGCTAGGAGTAACTGTTGAAGAAGCTGTAGAGGCTTTGATTAAAGCTCCAACTGTCCGTCCTGAAAGATACACAATTTTGAATGAGATTAATATGGATTCTCACTTTGCTGAAAAACTCGCCAAAAACACTGGAGTAATCGATTGATAAAGGAGCAACAAGCGCTGAAATCTTTGAAAAAACGCCGCATTATCACTTTAATAAGTGCAAAACAAGCAAGAAAAGGCTTCAAATTTGTATTCCATACTTCGTCAGCTCAATGCGAAAACTGTGGGTACTATCACGTTTGCATAGAAAGCCTGGAATCCGGACGTGTATACCAAGTAACTAGTCTCCGTAAAAACATTTTTCCCTGCCCACTTCATGAAGAAGGAGTACGGGTGGTTGAAGTTGTTGAAGCAAAGGCATTAACAGCTATCCCCTCAAAATTAGCTGTAGAAGGTGCAACAATTGTTTTTAAAACTCAACTATGCAAGGAAATAACATGTAAAAATGCTGTTTTATGTCGTCCAGTTGGGCTGGTAGACGGTGATAAATGTATAATAGTTGAGGTTAAAGGAAAACTCGATTGCATAGAGGGATCTTCACTAGTAAAAGCTAAGCTTCGCCGGATTTCTTCTGATAAGTTTCAGTAAACTTTACAGTTTGAATTTCTGGAAAAAACTTTTGCACATCCAAGGCTATTCCTCTCTTAGCTAACTGTATTCCCTCTAAATAGAAGGCTTCTTCTGGCATTTCTAACTCGATTTTAGTTTCCTTCATATTTAGCTTGAACTTTTCTATCTCGACAGCAGGAATTCTTCGGTGAATTAAGGCTAGAACTTTTTCTTTCGGATCTTGAAGCTTTTTTTTCACGGTAATCTCGTAGATTAGGGTTTTTCCGGCTAGAGGTGGGTTAAAATCTAGTTGAACTCTTCCTGCGCCGATAGTGCGTACAGTGGCGAGTTTTCCATTGAACTCTATTTGTGCGCCAACTTGTGGGGTAACGCCTTTTGCTAATAATCGCCTTAAGGGAACAAGCTTAACTTTCTCTGGATCCCGAGCTCCAAAGGCTTTTTCCGGAGGTATCTCAACTTCAGCCTTTTTTTCAAGCTCTAACCCTTGAATAGCCTCATCCAACGCTTTTAACACCCATCCTTCGCCTACTACAACAAGTTTCGGCTCGTAGGTTTCACCTTCTTTATAGAGTTTTTCTTTCTTTGCTACCTCTTCAATCGTAGTGTCAAACACTTCGCCTGTTTCCTTGACTTTTGCCGTATAATCGATCAGTATGAAATCCCCTTTCTGGAACGCCATAACTATTCATCTCAAATCTTGTTATTGACCTACCACAACTCTCAATCATAAACTTTAATCTTTTTCGGTTAAAACTTTAATTAAAAATAGCCTGTTCCAAACGTTCTTATAATGAAAATTGAGAATAATTAACTGTTATGATTAATGTGGCAATTGTTGGCGGCGGACCAGCAGGCTCCTATTGCGCATATCACCTCGCAAAAAACGATGTTCATCCAGTGATCTTCGACCCAACCCATCCACGAGAAAAACCATGCGGCGGCCTCGTATCTCCATCGGCACAAAAAATGTTACCTTTTCTGAAGGAAATCCCAATAGAACGTAGTGAAAGAAAAACGTTATGTATAATTTCGCCGTATGGAAAACGAATACGTATTTCTTCCAGATATAGCAGGTTCCTTTGCTTCTCTAGGCTAGAGCTTGACAAGTTTTTGTTAGATACAGCTGTGAAAGAGGGCGCTGAGTTAGTTGAGGAGAAAGTCACAGCTTTGACAAGAAAAGGAGGTATATGGAAGATCAAGACTGCGAAGCGGTCTTATCTTGCTAAGAGATTGGTCGGAGCTGACGGTGTTAACAGCATAGTTCGAAAAAGCATTGTAGGTGCTTTAGACAGTAAGGATAAAGGGTTATGTTATGGATATCTTGTTGAAGGATTGGAGGATGAAGAAATCATTTTGAAGTTTCTTTTCCATAGAGTTGGGTATTTATGGGTGATCCCTCGGAAAAGCCATACGAGCCTAGGAATAGGGTGTGCCAATTTATCTCGTTCTTATGGACTTAAAAAGGAACTGGACATTTTCATCAAAAGGCATTACCCGCATGTAAAGAAAAACGCAGAGTGGGCAGCTTTAATTCCCCACATTAAAGATATTAAAACTCTTCATATTCCAGTTGCAGGAACAGATTGGATATTAATTGGTGACGCTGCAGGTCACGTAAGCCCAGTGGTTGGGGAAGGCATAATATATGCTCTTTTAGACGGCGAATTAGCTGCAGAAGCCATTGTTGAGAATAACCCTAAACTGTTTAATCGTTTATGGAAAGAAACATATGGGTGGATATTGTTTCGAGATGTTAAGCTTATGAAGTGGATATCCAAGAAGCCCTTTCTTGAACTCTTCTTTCAGTATCTTAAATTTAGAAGTCTAGTTTAACCGCTTATTAGGCTTCTAAGGTTTTAGGCCCGTATTTACATCTATCCAAAGTTTCTCTCCAACCTTCCTGTATCCGATTTTTTCATAGACCTTTATAGCTGGATAATTGTCAGATCTAACGAATAATGCTGCAGCTTTTGCAGAGCCCAAGGCATGTTTGGTAATGGCTGAAACGGCTAGGGTAGCGTAGCCCTTTCCTCTACTTTTTGGGTGAGTATATACTCCACCTATCATCCAGACTTCGGGGAGTTGAAGAAAGCTAGCTGCGTAGGAAACAAGTGTTTCATTGTTCAGGAAAACTCCGTAGACCGGCATGCTACGAATCATCTCTTCATACTTTTCTTTACTTTCAGGGACACGATCTTCTCTTGTGGAAAGCAAATGTAGCAGTTTAGTTGCATCCTCAACTTCTAATCTGCGCACTAAAGGCGAATCGAAAAAACGCGCCTCATCCTTTTTCACAAGCATCCAATTTTCAACATAAACTTTTGCTTCGGGAAACTTTTTCTTTACCACACCAAGAAGGTGTGGCTCAGCATGGATAATCATTGCATTTTTTGGTGCTTGCGCCAAGAGCCTTTCTACCGCTGGTGCTTCTCCTTCCAGAATTACGCTTGGAAATCTTAAAGCCGTGTAAACAAGAAGGTAAGCTTCTATTGAAGCTTCTTCGTTAAAGGCTACGTACATTGAGGTATACTCTGATTTATATTGAATGTCGTAATATGCAAACACATGCCTTAGTATATCAGTTCGCAGAAAATCAAGTACACCCTCTATATTTTTATCGGTGACTTTAACTATCCGCATTTTTAGGTTCACTACGTTTATTGTACCCTCTTCAGTTCATTGATAAAGCGGTTAATTTCCTCTTCGGTATTGTAAAAGTGAGGAGAAACCCTTATTCCATGTGAACGCGCTGACACAACAAAGCCTTTCTCGGAAAGCCGTTTAACAAGTTCATCTGGATTAGCCATTTTGAAGTTTACTATACCTGAACGGTATTTCCGATCCTCTGGAGTCTGAAGCTTCATCCCTAACTCTTTAACTTTCTCTATAAGTAAATCAGTTAAGTCGAGAATTCTCTTCTCAACTTCAGATATTCCAGTTCTTAACAGGAGTTTAAGCGCTTCAATTGCGCCAACAAAACTTATGAAGCTCGGTGAGCCAACTTGGAATTTGCTAGCGTCTTCCGGAAAGTTTAGGTGCCATATGTCCCAAAAATCAATGGTTTCGAATACTTCCTGTTTAACGCCTGCCCAACCAATGAAAGAAGGCTCTAGCTCCTTAATTAAATTCTTTCTAACATAGAGATAGCCTGCTCCACATGGTCCAAGAAGCCATTTATAGCATGCGGCTGCAAGGAAATCCACGTCGTCTCTTCTAACGTCAATTGGTATGGCGCCAGCTGATTGGATAGCGTCCACAACTAGGAAAGCTCCGTGTCGATGGGCTATTTCAGCTAAGGCTTTCAAGTCATTTCTGAAGCCATTAACATATTCCACATGACTTACCGCTACCACAACCGTTTGGTCGTCCACTGCTTTTTCAAAATCTTCCAGCAAAAGTTTCCCATTAACGTTCTTAACATATCGAACTTTCAAGCTCCACTTCTTTTTTAAGTATGGGTAGACAACTGAAGGGTATTCAAGGTCTGTTGTAACCACGTTTGCTTCGCAAGGATACTCCAGCATGTTTGCCACCATGTTCAAGCCCATTGAAGTGTTCTCAACCAAGGCGATCTCTTCTTTGCTAGCCCCTATCAGTTCGGCAAAAAAGGGTTTTCCACCATCATGCCATTCCAATGAGAAGTCTCCGAAATTGGAGGATTCATAAATGTATCTCTGCATGACTTCCGCTACTGGCTTAGGAAGGGGCGACTGACTAGCATGATTGAGGAAGACTTTGTTTTGAGTTATTGGAAACATTTCCCGAACTTTCTCAATGTCTATCAAGCGCCAAGCCCATAGATTAGTAAACTCACATATGTTTAAGCCTTAGTCTGCACCAGAAAATCTAGCAACATAAAACCTAAAATGAAACTAACTGTAAAGGGTATAGCAAGGTGTCTATTATGCCAGAGAAAGAACCCATAATTGTAGTGACTACTCCCACGGTGCCTGGATACAGAATAGTAAAAGTTCTCGGGCCAGTTCATGGGCTAACCGTCCGAACTAGGGGTGTTGGCGGAAAAATTGTAGCAGGGATTGAAGGAATTTTCGGCGGTGAAGTCACTACCTATACTGTGGAATGTGAAAAAGCAAGAAGGGAATCACTAAACAGATTAATAAAAAACGCTCGGGAGATGGGTGCCAACGCTGTAATAGGCGCTGATTTTGAAACAAGCGACATACTACAAGGGATGGCAACCATTTTCGCATCTTATGGTACAGCCGTAATAATTGAACCCTTAGAGAGCGAAGGATAAAAACAGTTTAAACTCTAACGGAAACAACTCCAATAAGGTTTCAGAAGCCTTTTCAACTTTCGAAGAGTATTATTGACGGCTCGTCGACAATATTCCGGTTCGACTGGTGGAGCATGTTCATCTTCAATGTTGAAATCATTTGCGCCAACTGCGCCAACCAAAAGTGCGTACCAGCAAGCAGGTAGAACTCGCGGGTTATAGCCACTGCCAGGCATCAGAACCCATTTCCCATAACAAACTTTTTCAGCGGTTTCTCCAATGACCCGTGACAGTTTAAAGAATCCTTTCACAGTTAAAGCAAGGTTACCCAGTAAATCTGCAAAGTGCGGATCGCTTCCACCGTTCGAAACGATAATTTCGGGTTTAAACTCTAAGGCTAATGGCACAAAAATCTCCTTTAACGCCCTTAGATAAGTAATGTCTCCAGTTCCTGGAGGCAACGGCACATTTATATTGAAGCCTTCTCCTTCGCCTTTTCCAACTTGTTCAACGAAACCTGTGCCCGGATAAATAGTCTTCGGATCTTGATGCAAAGAAATAAACAGAACCGAAGAATCTTCGTAGTAAATATCGCTTGTTCCATTTCCGAAATGAACATCATGATCCAGAACCAAGAAACGCTTAATCCCATATTTCTCGCGGAGATATTCTATCAAAACCGCAACGTCGTTGAAAAGGCAGAAGCCGCCGCCATAATTCCTTCCAGCATGATGATAACCACCCCCCAAAGCTACAGCTCGAAGAACCTTTCCATCATAAATGTTCTTTCCAGCCTCAAGCGCGCCCCCAACAATAAGCAAGGCAGCTTCAAGAATAGAAGGTGAAACAGGAGTTTCCACATCATAAGGTTTATTTTCTTCAGCTAATCGAAAAATCAAGTCCACATAATCCTCATCGTGAACCCTTAACAAATCTTCTCTTGAAGCTGGAACAGGCTTCAACAATCTAACGTTAGATAATTCAAGCAAACCATGATCCTTAAAGAATTTTATAGCATTAGCGAAACGGTCACCTCTATAGGGGTGCTCAATACCCAAATCATATTGTCCATATTTCTCATGAAACACTAACCCTGTCTTAAACAAGAAAGCCCACTTCCACCTAGCATGCGTTAGTTAAGCTATAAAGGAATAAATCCTAATTAACGGTTTATCTCAAACAGAAAAAAGAGAAAAAGCATAGAAAGGAGTCATTAAACGCTTATAACGTTATATCTTCCTCTTCCTCATTTCCTGAAAAGGAAGGTTCTACGTTTTCTTCTTCAGCACTTACAGTTTGGAACTCTATATTTTCCTCTACGTTTTCTTCTGTTGGTAAAGTTGGCTCTAAAAGTGTTTCTAGCTCCTTCTCTGTTTGGAATTGAGTTAACGTTTCCTCTTTTTCTTCTTTCAGCTCTCCCAACTCGGGTTTCGATTCTTCAATCATTGAAGTTGATGTTTCTTCTATGGGTTTTAAGGGCTCTTTGAGTAGAGCTTCGGATTTCAAGGTTAGCTCGTCTGCAGCTTCCTTTAACGAGTTTAATTCTTGTCTAGCAGCATTAATGCCTACGGTTAAGGACTCTATTTGTTTTTCATAAATTTCTCCAGCTACCTCGCCCGTTGCACGTTGAATCTCCAAGTTAACAAGGAAAATCTCCAAAGTTTTTACTTGCTGTTGAAGTTCGGAGATTTTTGTGTTCAGTTTTTCACCTAATTCTCTTCGATGTTTCTCTATTTCTTCCAGGGTTTCCGTAATCTCCTTGTTAAACCATTCATATGTAGGTTGAGAAATCTTGCCAGCTTCCAATAACTTATCCAAAGCTTTCTTCTTTTTAACGGCTAAAGTGTATTCTTCATTTATCTTCTGAAAGGAGTATTTCCACGAAATCATTCTCAAGCACCATTGCATAACAAGGATAAAATCAGAAAATAACTTTTAAATTCTGGAAAAAACAAATTTAACAACCTTTTCTTGGGAATTTTTCAAAGAATGTTTAAAATATTTGGGGAAAGTGCTACATTCAGCGATATATATAGCTAATATGCCCGTTGTGTTTGTGTTTAAAAGCGGAAGGAGAGGGCTTGTTTATTTAGTTTATATGTTCAAGTTCAAGTTTAAATTCAAAATCAGAATTCGAATAAAATTTAAATATTTATACTAGATATAAAACTAGACGTGATTATGGATGTAGGATTGACAGTCATAGCGGGCGATAGAACTTTGGAGTCAAAAATACTGAAGAAAATACATGAAAGAATAATAAAGAATTTTCTTGACGTAATAGTCCTCGCAGAATTAAGAAACGGGCCCATGAGCGGATATGACGTAATCGCCTACATCCATAATAAATTCCATCTTCTGGTAAGCTCAGGTACTGTATACTCACTTTTATACTCCTTAGAAAGAAATGGGCTTATCCAAGGAAAATGGAGCGAAAGAAAACGCATCTACACGCTAACAGAGAAGGGTGAAAAAACCATAAAAACCATTCTAAACGCTAACGATAAAATTCGAAATTTCTTATTAACCCTTCTAAAAGCTCAACAAACAAACACTAAAGCAACGAAACACTAAAAAACACCTTCATAAACCTATTCAACAGCAATAACCGGGGCCCGTAGCTCAGCAAGGATAGAGCACCGGGCTTTTAAACAGGACCAAAACCCTACTGAAGAGACCCGGGGGTCCCGGGTTCAATTCCCGGCGGGCCCGCCATCACACATCGCTTATAGTAATATATGCGCCTACGGAATATTTGTTAAAGTCTAGGGATTCATATTACCTTGTGAAGGGCCATGTTTGCATGGAGAGGAATTCGTCTTTTATTCTCCTTAGTAATAGTTATCGTTCTCTCACTTGAGTTGTTTTCATCCCTCTCCTTTAGTGTTGCTGGACGCATTGATGTTTTTACACAGAAAGACCTTTTCAATGGTAAAGGTTTAAACATGCCCAGTGACGCTTTTGGCCTAAACCAAGAAGTGATTGTTTACGCTTTAGTCTTATACCGGGAACGCCCTGTTGAAAACGTTCTTGTTAACTTCGCTGTAAACGGCCCTTCCAACGATATTTCAAATATAACTTTACAGGTTTCAGCTAAAACAAATGGAAGTGGAATTGCCCAAATCAGTTTCAGAATACCCAATGATCAAGCGATAGCTTTTGGAACGTGGAAAGTTTTAGGTACCGCCGAGTTACAAGGGATAACTCTTCAAGACTTGCTGGAATTTCAAGTAGGTTGGATAGTTGAACTTCTAGATGTGGAAACGTTAGATGAAAACCTCACTTATTGCGATACGTTTGGAGTGAACGGGTATGTAGGCGCAAAAATAGCCATGAAAAATATCGCGATGACTCCAAAAAACGTTACTCTTTTCTTAAACGTTTTTGACGAGGTAATGACACCAATTAACTTTATGCAGATAGAAAATCTGGTGGTTCCACCCAACGAGAAGATCACTTACATATTTAATAGGGTATATCTCCCTGATTCCATGTTTATAGGCAACGCTTCTTTACGTGTATATGCTCGTACACCGATTGAGGAAGGCGAAAAACCATATTGCCCAGACGTATTCACAAACTTTTCTGTAATTCCTTCTAAACCGATTTATCCACAATTCCACGATGTTTCAGCCTTTATATTTCTACCTGAAAACAGTATTGAAGTGGGCGAAAAACTAGTCGCTGAGCTTTATATACAAAACGAAGGAACTGAAACCGAAAGTTTTGAAGTAAACCTATCCATGAATTCACTTACCATCCAAAATATAACAGTTCAACAACTTCTACCATGTTCTCAACGAAAAATTATAGTTGAATGGAACACTTCTGGGTTGGTTGAAGGAAATTATCTGCTTGTAGCTAACATAACTCCGTTAGAGAATGAAGCTGATCTTAGTGACAACCTTTATGAAGCAAAGGTTGAATTGTTTAAGAAGCCTCCTCAGCTACTAATACATGACATTGCAGTAACCGAGGTTACTCCTTCAGTCACCCATGTTTACCAAGGTGAAAAACTTGAAATTTACGTTATGGTAAAGAACAATGGTACGGAAACAGAGTCTTTTAACGTGACCTTATACTATGGGGCAAACGTTATTGATGTGCTTCAAATTGAAAGATTAAATGCGGGTGAAAGTCGCGGTTTAACTTTCGTTTGGAACACTACAGATGTAGCTGTAGGGAATTACACAATTAAAGCTGAGGCTAGTGCTGTTGAAGGAGAAGTCAACCTGGATAACAATGTTTTTGTTAATGGGAAAGTTGAAATCAAAGCTGTGCCATTGGAACTTATTCATGATATCGCAGTCATTAAAGTTGAAGTTTCGCCTAGAATCGTAAAAAAAGGCGACGTAGTAAACATTAAAGTGACTGTTAGAAACGAAGGCAATTTTTCGGAAAGTTTCGGCTTAACAGTCTTTTACGACGGTACCGCTATAGAAACTCGCAACATCTCCCTTTTAGATGCGGGTAAAGATAAGTTGCTCAGCTTTTCTTGGAACACTTCAGATGTTAACGTGGGGGTTTACGCGATTAAAGCCGAGGTAAGTCCAGTGGCTAATGAGAAAGAATTAGACGATAATATCTTTATCGATGGAAAGGTCGAGGTAATTGAAGGTGAGGAATACCCTCCACCATGGCCTCTGTGGCTTCTACTGTTCACAATTGGTCTTCTAGCTTTGTTCGGCTTGATAGTTCTCGCTATAATCTTGTATAGAAGAAGGCAGTTGAGAAAGTTTAAGCGCGCGTTTTATTCAGGATGGCAAGCTTGGTTTTACAACTACAATTTGCTGAGAAAAAACGAGTTTTAGAAAGTAAAAAGAGTGAACGAAGCCTTCTCCTTTCTTCATTTAGCCAATAGAAACTTACCTCTTATGAGATAAATGCCTTGCTACGAAAGTTTACATATATCATTTCCAAGCTTATTGCATCAACAGAAACTTAGTTTTTACAGTTCAAAAGTTTACATAAACTTAGAGGGAGAAGGTTGTTCGAAGAAATAATCAACGAAGCTGCTCAAATGCTAACAGTCATGTTCTGGATTTTCATAGCCTCAATAATCATCTATGGCGCAGCATGGGTATACATGCATAAAACGGCAGACCCCAACTCCTGAAAACTTTAGGGTCTAGTTCAGGATATCGCATATTTGGAAGATTTAATATTTGAGTTAAATTACTTCTTGAGTATAATCCCGTTCTTATCAATTAAAGTTAACATTCATATTGAAAACAACTATGAAGAATAAGAACTAATGAAAAAATAAGAGAGAGCACTTTTGTGTTTCATTGAATAAGCTCTACTCAAGTATTGCACCGAAGTATTTAGCAACATAAGAAACGTCTAATATATCTATTTCACCGTCATTGTTCAAATCTGCATCAACAACATACATAGGATTCCCTTCAACCGTTCCGAAACGAAACGCTACATAAGCAACATCAGATATGTCTATTTTTCCGTCATTGTTTATGTCAGGTGATTTCCATGTTCCTATGATTCCCACATGTGAAGAGCCTTGACAAGTAAACCAGATATTTTCATGTATTTGCTCCATGTAATAGCAATAACTCCCTATAGCACGGTAAGTAGCATTAATAAACTGAGATATTACACCGCCTATGCCAAGCATTGTCAGTACACCATAAGTTACCTTCACTATCAAAAAGCAATGAATAAGGTCCCCCTCTTCACCACCTCTCACTGGAGCTGTTTCGATTTTAGTTATTATCTGATTTGTTAGTAAGTCAATAACAACAATTTCTCCGTTTTCTGTAATATATTCAACGACTTTGTTTTCTGCTACATACAGTTTATCATCTTTTATTGCAAGTCCTAATGGTCGTTCTAATCCGCTAGCTATAATCTCAGATGTTCACTTGTAATGTTAAACTTACATATTAAACCATATTTATGCTTGACATGTAAATACAATCTTTATAGCCTATCATGTCGCCAATATACTTGAATCCCGGAATGTAATAGCTATCTTCAACGGTGTTAGTAGTGTAGTTTATTTTCATCAGATAATAACCGTGTATTGTCCATATGAAATCCTTGAAGTATAATGTTATGGGCCCAGAGTAGTAAGGTAGTTCTATAATTTTAAACGTTCTGTTTTCACGGTAAAATTTTACTGTAGCATTTGCCATGGGTCCAACCCAAATGTTTTTATCACCATCAATTGCTAACTCACTAATATGTAGGTCATATACTGGTATAACGAATATCTCATAGGTCATGTTTATAGTATCAACTTCAGCAATGGCTGAATGTAAAAGATTATACATCATGGCAACATATGCTAAACTAAGATTGCTGCTATATTCAATCCCTAAAGGTATCGTATGATTAGGAAAATCTATGTACGTTATATCAGGCATTGCTTTTACTTCCCTTAGAGAAACCATTGTTAATGAAGAAATAAACAGTGCTAGAAACATGCTCACGTAAATGACGGACTTTTCTATCTCCATTCCTCTTAAATAAGTGGCGCCCTGGCCGGGATTTGAACCCGGTTCCCGTTACACTTATCTTTGTGTAATGTCGGGCGGGCGACAGCCGCCTATACTAGACCGGACTATACTACCAGGGCGCTCTGTATTTTTCCTAGAAGACTTCTCAAATTTAAGTATTTTCTGAGAATGTTATCTTTATGTATAATCTTTCATATTTTTGGCAACAACTATATCGAGGGGAGCTTTGTTTTAAGGATTAGATAAATGCAAATAACATTTGTTTAGGAAAAACTTAAAGAAAGTTTTGTGACTTTGAAGCTTCTAAAGGGAGATGTCAGGAGTTTGGTGCTAGTTGACCCTCTAATGGCTGTGACTATTTCTTTTGTTTTCCTCGCTGTGTTGGTATATAAGCGTATAAGCTTAGAGATAACCTTACTTTCCACATCCCTCCTTCTTGCTTTGCTTTCCTTGGATTTTGCTGAAATTCCATTTGTGTTTGCTAGGACGGCTATGGATTCTGTGACTCTGTCGCTTGTAGGCGCCACTCTTGGGATAATGCTGTTGAGTCAACTTTACAAAGAAACTGGAAAGGTTGAGGATGTAAGTCGAAGTTTAGGAGAGATAGTTAAGAATTCTAAGGTTATTGTGAGCGTTCTTCCTGCGGTTGTTGGGCTTTTACCGGTGGCTGGCGGCGCGTTGATGTCTGCTCCTTTAATAGAAAATGAAGCTGATAATCTACGTATGGATGAGGAAAAGAAAGTTTATGTTAATGTTTGGTTCCGCCATATAATTTTTCCGGTTTATCCCGTAAGCCAAGTGCTCATACTATTATCCGCACTTACGGGTGCTTCTCTTTTCTCGATAATTTTGCGACAGACCCCGGTCGTCTTAGCGATGTCTGTGATTGGATATTTTCTGGGATTATGGAAGGTTCAGACGAAAATGGAGCATGACAGGAGCTTAGAAAGCAAACTAAATGAGAACTTGGCTATTCTAACAAAGGCTTTCCTGCCGATTCTCATAATGATATTTGTGGTTATCGTGTTTGGTTGGAACGTTTTTGCAGCTTCACTTATAGGCTTGGCAATGCTAATGGTTATAGCTAGACCAGGCTTTAACGTATTGCGCAAAACTTTCAGCAATCCATCGATTTACACCATAACATTGGCTGCTTTTGGTGCTATGCTTCTTAGGAATGTAACCTTGACTTCTGGCATATCCGAGGTCTTAGGCGACATAATTTCAAATGGGCAGATAAGTGAGGTTGTTTTGCTTTCGGGGCTACCAGCGATTCTTGCCTTTCTTGTAGGTTCACCGTCGGGAGGAATTGCTATAACCGTGCCGATACTTGAAGCTGTGTTGAATTTTACCCCTAAAACAGCAAGCCTCCTTTACTCAGCGGCCTATTTGGGCTATGTTGGGGCGCCAACCCATTTATGCCTAGTTCTTACGGCTAAATACTTCAAAACGTCCTTAAACCCAATATACAAGTACATGATTCCCTCATTAGTTGTTTCTTTTGCAGCAGCCTTGCTCACATATTTTATGGTATAGCATAAACACTCTACAATAATTCGATGCAAAGTCAACATTTATAATAAAATTCTAAACTATGAAACCATGAGGGGGAGGTCTTACATGTTAGATGAAGATGTTATTCGTAGATTTGAAGAATTTGTCTTTAATTGTATGTCCAAAACCTATTTGCCTGGAATGAGTGTCGCGATAGTTAAAGACAGAGAACTCGTTTACAGCAAAGGTTTCGGATTTAGAAATAAAGAGTACGGATTCAGAGCTACCCCTAACACCTTATACGGAATAGGTTCAGTTACCAAGTCTTTTACTGCCCTGTCAATTATGCAACTTGTAGGTGAAGGAAAATTATGCTTAGATGATCCAGTGGACAAGTATATTCCCTTGAATCTAAGAGTAATGGGTGAACCGGTTAGAATTTGGCATTTATTAACTCATTCTTCAGGCATACCTGCTTTAGCCTATGCTGAGGCACTTATCCGTTATGTAACTGGTGCGGGCGGCAAATGGATACCCATGGCAAGTTATGATGATTTATTCACCTTCATGAGAGATGCAAAGGAGTGGGCAATTGTTCGACCAGGCGAAAGGTGGTTTTATTTAAACGAGGGCTATTTACTTCTCGGTTATATCATAGAAAAACTTTCAGGAATCTGCTATAGGGATTATGTAAGAAAACGGATTCTTGAGCCACTTGATATGAATCGAACCTTTTTTGAAAGAGAGAAATTTGAGGCTGATCCCGAAAGAGCCACGCCCTATATCGTGACTGAAGATGGGCAACATAAAAAGTCTGAATATTTGTATTCGCTGTCTGCTGATGGTGGTCTAATAAGCAATGTTATTGACTTGGCCAGCTATATAGCCATGTATCTTAACCGTGGAGAATATAAAGGCATCACGGTACTTTCTTCGGAATTAATAGCTGAAATGGAAAAGCCGAGAATAAAGCTACCCCTACAAATCCTCGGTGGCGAAGCTTATGCATACGGGTTAGCAGTGGCACCTAACTTTTTGGGGTACAAGCTTATTGGCCACGGTGGCTCGGTTTTAACATCCACCGCATATATAGGTTACATCCCGGAAAGGAAGATAGGTATGGCTCTGCTTGCAAACGGAAGCGGATACCCGCTTTCTCAGCTAGCAATGTATGGATTAGCGCTAATGTTGAACAAAGACCCCGAGGAGCTCCCGTTCATTAAAATGGATCAAGAACTTGAAGCTTTGACTGGGAGATATGAAACTTATAAGGGTACAATGAGTGTGGAAGTTACGAGAGCGGATTCCTTTCTGCTCCTGAAGATTAAAGATAGGTACATGGATATGACCATACCTTTAGTGCCTGAAAAAGTAGAAGGAAAAATAAAAACGTTTTATACCTTGCAAGGCGGCGGAAAGCTACTAATGAACTTCATTGTTGACAATGGAAAAGTAGATTTAATCTATGAGCGATACAGATTAAGAAAGGTAAGCAATCTTTGAAGGATAATACTAAGGAAGCCTTCAAAACTCCTTAATTTCTCACCTACCCTTTTAGAATTGTTAGGTTGATGGACCGGGCGGGATTTGAACCCGCGACCTCCGCCTTGCGAAGGCGGCGTTCATACCAAACTAAACTACCGGCCCCCACTCGTCTTTTCGTTAAAGAAACCAGAAACTTTAACATTTTGGTTAACAGTTTGAGTCAACTAGCCAGCATTAACTTTCATATGGATATCATACGAAATAGAATTTTATTCTAATTTCACTTGATTACATTAGGTCATTACTAAGTTTTAGAAGATATCATTCTGCCAGATTGAAAATATTATATGTTTTTAATCATAGCAATTTCAACTATTTCTTTAACTATATTAACGACAATTTAGGTTTCCTTTCGAATTTTGTTAGTAATGAAATAATCTATTTAAATTAGAGCATAATATTAAGAACAGATTCATATGGTTACTCCTAAAATTAAAATTACTAACAATGGCTTTTCTATCATTAAAAAGATAATAGAGGTGGCTGAAAAATATGTTTATTTTGCGAGTTTTCTCTTCTATGATGAAAAAATCGCTGAACTTCTGATAGAAAAGAGTAAATCAGGAGTATCAATTGAGCTAATTACTACGCCATCTGATGCTGCTAAGTCAGATGAACTTAAAGAATGGTCAAGCCAATTGCAGAAAAAGTTGAAATCTTCTGGGGTCAATGTTATCACTTGTGAATGGGAAGTAGGTCAACCCCAAAGAACTGTTTCCACTTTTGCTGGTGGAAGAAAGCCGACATGGTTTGCGATGCATGCCAAATACCTAGTCACAGACAAACATGCAGTTATCATGTCTGCAGATATAACACAAGAGTTTAACAAAGGCGGAAAATGGGATTCTTTCATAATATATGAGCAGCCAGAAAGGATTCAGTTACTACGTGAGAAATACGAACATATGAAAAATTTCTTTTTTAATGTGAAAAAGAAAATTCCACAAGAATATATCGATTTCACGCTAGAACCAAGAAAACTTTTGAAGGGATATCCGTTTAGGAAGGATAGCTTCTCAATTAAAGATGGTTTTTATATTCTTCCCATAGATGCGTATGGTAGAAGAATCATCGAAAGACTAATTGATGATTCGGAAGAGTTCATCTATTGTGTATATGAAACCATTTACGATGATAAACTCAGCTTTTATATTCTAAAGAAATTGATTACTAGTCCACGTATTGACTTCAGAATGCTTTCTACTCCATTAACGGTTTATCAACAAAATCCGTTGAAGGCAAGAGCTAATTTTGTACAATTAGCATCGCATGGGGTTGAAATCAAAAATCTCGAAAATCTACGTGCGAAAATTATGATTACGGATAAAGCGGTCGTAAGTGGTTCTTTTGACCTTTCAGTAATGGGAATAGGCAAGTTTAGGAGGGAGAAGGGTCTAAAACTTTGGGTCGAAAGTACTGAAATAATGGATATCAACACAGACAAAAATTTCATATCACAAGCTAAATCATCTTTTCTAAAAATCTATGAAAAAGCTACTAAACAATACGGTTTATGGTTCAAAAGGGATGCGGAAAAAAGCCTTCGTTTAGCAGGCGCTAAGAAGATCGCCGATGCGGCAAAGGAAGCGCTGGGGCTACTAATGTTCAATGAAAGCAGTAAATCTAGTGAACGTATAAAGAAGATTTCAATAATAGCAGTGGAAATCGCCAGACTTTTCAATAAAAACAAGCCTTACGTGAAGTCTGAGCACATTTTCAAGGCAGAACAAATTCTCTTACTCAAAGAGAAGAACGAAATGGACTCAGAAACCATTTGTAAAATGCTCGATTTGAAAGAAGGAAAAACATTTTTAAGAAAATTGGCAAGGTTTCTCTAAAGAAGTTTTCTTTGCCCAGTAATTTCTTCTAATTGCCAAATTTTTTCCAAGTTTGGGGTAAACCTGTAGTAGCTATAGTATCGGGAGACGTCATCTGATGGCCTTAAAGACCTCAACCGCCATTTAATAATTTTCACGTACTCGGGATCTATTTCTATACCTATAGAATTTCTTCCAAGCTGATTAGCAACCACTAGAGTTGTTCCCGTTCCTGCGAGAGGATCTAACACTGTGTCTCCTGGCAAAGTAGATGACAGAATAATTCTCAAAAGCAATGCAACTGGGGATTGTTGGGTATGAACTCTATTTCCCTTGCTGTCTCTTATTGCTTCATCTCCAGCAAAATATCCAGAAGTTAATTCTCTAATATCGTCCCAAACATCGGTAATGTAAATTCCGTTTTTTCTTGGATATTTATGTTCTGGAGAGAGAGGATAATCAATTCGTAATTTATTAAATACTCTCGGTTTATCACCTTTAGTAGCAAAAGCAATGATTTGATACTGTTTGGAGAATCTAAAGTTAGAGGGCACAGCAGACGTTTTTTTCTTCCAAACAATTAGATTTTGAAATACCCAATTTGTTTCTCTAAGCACTCTTAATACGGCTTCAGCGTTTTTTTCTCTTTGCATAAAATAAATGGCTCCACCTTCGACGGTTACGTCATAAACTTTTGACAGGATTTCTTTCAACCAATTCCAGTATTTTTCTTCTGGTTGGTTGTCATCGAAGAATCTATAGTTCTTTCCCTGTCTATAAGGTGGATCAAAGAAAGTCAAATGAATATCACCAATGGAACCATCACTAAGAAATTTAAGGCAATTTCCTTCGAGCACTTTAGCGAAAGCCTTGAATGTTTCTTTCATGGTTCAAGCCATATTAATTAGTGTTTGAACCTTCATAAATTTTATACAACTTCAGTTTTCTGTTATGTTTTGCTGTTATGTAGTTTCTAGATATGCTATCATTCAATGAATAATGAATAAAGTCTTTCTATCCAATCTGCTAGTCTATTTATTCCTCCATAATGAGTATAGAAAAGGGGGATTTTCAAATGAATTTTTGATTAGTAGCTCTTAAGTATGCAGTATGCTGCGTATTAATGATGACTGTTCAAACTCTTTTATCAGTTTAAAACCCTTAGCGGTGGTTCTATACAAGGAATCATGTTTTTCAATAAAGCCGTGAGCTTCAAGAAAGCTGATATATCGGGTGGCTTGTTCATAGCTCAAAGAAAGCGAACTTAATAAACGTGCTTTTGTAACACCGTTTTTTGCTGCTTTGAGAATAGCAACCGAAATAACTAGAAATCCCCTCCTCCTAGGTACAAAGACCAAGTTCAAAACTAAACCCGTTAATAAATAGAAGAAAATTCTAGAAGATAAATATTACCCATTTCTAGAATTAAACAGAACGGAACTAATTGAAAACTACTGCTCCGAAATGCATAAATCAGAAACGTTAATCATTTAAATTCTTGAACAGACCAGGTCGGGCGGTAGCTCAGCTTGGTAGAGCTTCCGAGCCAGCTAGCAGATGGCTAGCTGACGGAGACGCTGTAGACGCTTACCATTAAGGTGAGCGTCAGTTCAGCCTACCAAGCACACAAAAAGGGTGAAAGCAGAAACCGGAGTGTCGCAGGTTCAAATCCTGCCCGCCCGACCATTAATCTGAGTGAAAGATGAAAAAAGAGTGGCTCATCTTTTAGGTGCTTCTTTGGAGCTTCCTTAAAGGTCTGTTGTTAACAATTAAGTCTAAGCTGTTTTCTTTTTCGTTTATAGACCATTGCGATAATGGTAAGGGTGATGAGTGTTGACAGCATTGGTATCCATGTTGAAAGTTCTGGTATTGCTTCGGTTCCGATAATTTGGACTGTTTGGAGGCTGTAGTTATGTGTGAAGTAGATAAAGGTGTGAGTGTCATTCTGGTTTGGAATATAGGTTGTGCTGGTGCCATTTAAGAGAACTTGCCAATCATGCAGCGAGTTGCAATTTAGAAGAGTTTTTGGAATGGTAACGTTGCAAAATCCTACTTTTGCGTCTGATATGTAACCAGTAATGTTAAATGTAATCTGTTTATTGGACTGGTTGAAGTTGAACTGAGCGAGGGTGGAATTAGTTGAAACAGTAACGTTGTAGGCTACCTCATCCCAGGTACCTGCGTAAAAAGGCCTACTATAAGCCACAACCTTGCCAATGATATTGCTTTCTTCAACCTTCCAAGGGTCCGGAAAAGGGATGGCGTCTCCTTGTGTCGTAAAAAACCATGTACCATTTTCATAAGTTTTCTCGATAGCTCTATGGACTATTATGTCTTCTGGGCGGATAGGGCTATAGAAAACAATGATGTCACCATCAGGTTTAGGAGCAGCATAAATTTCGGAAATGCTCACATCAGTTTTCACAGTGAGAGAGTCGCCCACGTCAAAGGTAGGTCGCATAGAACCTGAGTATATTACCAACTGAATATTCTCATTAGGGGAGGCATTTATATATAAGGTTGATATAGCCGCAAGTATAAAGGAAGAACAAAGCGCAAGCGTTAACAATGTTTTTCTCTTCATTAATAATCATCTTTCTTAAACGTGTTTTCCAAAGTTACTAAATATCACAGCTAGGTCGAATTTTATTTTAATATGTCTATTATTTTGCTTAATGTTTCCTGCATATCGTCGTTGGATATTAGTAAGTGGGGGATTTCGATAGAGTTTTTGTCTACGTAAATTAGAATATATTTTTCCTTACCTGATAATCTGTTCTTAAACTTGCTTAAAGCAGAGGTAGAATTAACAATCTCTTTTGGAAGACGTATGGTGAAAGAGCGGATGACTCCTTTTTCATCTTTAGCCACAGCAACATAGTTTTCTTTCGGCAAAATTTTTTCCTTAAGAAAAATGTTAAGCTTGGCCGCTGTTTTTCCCTTCAAAGTTAATTTTTCGAATTTTATGTTAACCTTATCTTCATCAGCCTCTATGCTCTTTATGTTAAAATTTTCCACAATTTCAACAAAATAATCTTGCAAGATTTCCGATTTAGAGAGGCCTTCTATTTCGCCTGCCGCTTCTACTTCTTTAAGAATAGTATTTATCTCCTTAAACATCTGTAGAGTTTCGTGTGCTTCCAGCGCCTCCTCCATAGGTTATCCCCACTGGGCTTAACTGTTGTATCACCAAGTCTTACTTGGCTGCTGCAATAACTATTCCTAGGAAGAAACCTATTCCTACTGGAAGGATCGTTAAGAACCCTAAAGCTGTAATAACCGAGTAGAACATTGGAAGTAACTGTGACCACTCATCTAATCCCAGCCTCCTTAAAAGTCCTTCTACGCCGCCAAATTGCCAAACATTAAGCAGTACACCGACGAAGATTATCCCCACTATGGCAAGTATGTATTTTAATGCTTTCACTGAAAAATATCCAAGCCCTAATCCAAGACCTAGTTGAATAACGAATACCATTAATGTTTTCGGATCGTTCAGCAATTGCGACAAGGTATCTTTAAGAGGCTCGTTTTGAGCCAAAGCTTCAGGAACTAAGAAGAGGAGCATCATAGCGACCGCTAGGGAAAATACTATTATCAATTTTCTCAACTTTCTCCCCCTCGGCTACTTATTTATACAAAAGTTAGCTTAAAATTTTTCTCTTCAGAGTCTAATAAAGAATCAGATGTTAATAAAACACAGTTTAGCTATAACCTGTTTTTCTAAGCCGTTTCTTTCGCAGCCAGTCACCTATTAAGAAGCCGGCAAGTAAGGGTATAATGCTGATTAGCAGGGTTAGTGTTTGAGTATCCAATTCAATCATCTCCTACCAGAATTGAATTAACTAAAACGTTATTGTCTTTTGTTAATATGCAGAGAACACTAAGGTATATTTCTAAAAAATATGCGGTATAGGGGATCACAGAGCAGTTTTGTTCTATTTGTTTAAATTTACAAGTAGCAAAGTGAACCCGTTAGAATCGTTTAGCTAAAAAATTCCCTTAATTCTCAAGGAGCAGTATCCCCAAGCTTAGATCACAGTTGGCTAATCAAAACTTTTGCTTGGATAGATGTGTTACTCTATGCCTTATTATAACCGTATAATTTTTCAAAACTTTTATATGAGTAGATATGTGTTGTAAAACGCTTCAGCATAATAAAGGAAGATATTAAAATGGTTGAAAAAACAACCGTGGACGTTTTGCTTCAGGAGAAAAGGATTTTCTATCCTCCGAAGGAAATTGTGGAGAACAGCAACGTTAAGAAGTGGATGCGCAAGTATGGGATAGAAACTTATGACGAACTGTTAGAGCGGGCTAAGGATATAGAGTGGTTCTGGGGCGAAGTAGCTAAGGAGGTTGTGGAGTGGTATGAGCCGCCGAAAAAAGTGTTGGAATGGAATGAGCCTTATGCTAAATGGTTTGTAGGCGCCAAATACAACATTGTCCACGACGCTTTAGATAAGCACGTGCGATCCTGGAGGAAGAACAAGGTCGCCTATATTTTTGAGGGAGAACCCGGCGACGTGAGGAAGCTAACTTATTTGGATCTATATCGAGAAGTAAACAAACTGGCTAATGCTCTCAAAAGCCTAGGCGTAAAGAAGGGCGACCGAGTAGGCATATATTTACCCATGATTCCAGAGCTACCAATAAGCATGTTGGCTTGTGCTAAGATAGGCGCCGTGCACAGCGTTGTTTTCTCAGGCTTCAGCACAGGCGGACTTAGAACCCGGTTGGCTGACTGTGAAGCAAAAGTTCTGATAACTTGTGACGGCTTCTATCGAAGAGGAAAAGTCATCTCATTGAAGGAACAGGCGGACGAAGCTTTGGAAAGGGCTCCCTCAGTAAAGAATGTTATTGTGTACAAACGTACGGGTTTCCCTGTTCCGTGGAAAGAGGGAAGAGACATATGGTGGCAAGAGTTCGTTGACAAGCAATCGCCCAAGTGTGAAACTGAAAGACTAGACGCAAACGACCTTTTGTATATTTTGTACACTTCAGGCACAACTGGCACGCCTAAAGGCGTTATGCACGCTCACGGTGGGTACGCGGTTGGAACAGCACTTACAGTAAAATGGGTTTTTGACATAAAGGACGAAGACATATGGTGGTGTTCTGCTGATATCGGATGGGTAACTGGACACAGCTACATCGTCTACGCTCCACTCATTTTAGGCGCCACCTCCATAATATACGAGGGTGCACCTGACTATCCCCAGCCAGACAGATGGTGGGAGATAATAGAGAAATACGGTGTTACAATTTTCTACACTGCGCCTACTGCCATTCGAATGCACATGCGATACGGTGAAGAATGGGTAAAGAAACATGATCTAAGTTCTCTGCGATTGTTGGGCTCTGTAGGCGAGGCCATAAACCCGGAAGCTTGGATATGGTACTACAAACATATAGGCGGTGAAAGATGCCCGATAATGGACACATGGTGGCAAACCGAAACTGGCTCCTTTGTGATTGCACCCTTGCCAATAACACCGCTTAAACCCGGTTCAGCAACCAAGCCGCTTCCAGGATTTTCTGCCGAAATATACGATGAAAATGGAAATGTGGTCAAAGAAGGGGGAGGAGACCTTTACCTGCTTACTCCTTGGCCAGCCATGCTTAGGGGGCTGTTCAAAGCTCCGGAGAGGTACAAGCAGACTTACTGGAGTAGGCTTCCACATAAGTATTTAACTGGTGACAAGGCACGAAAGGACGAGGATGGATATTTCTGGATTCAAGGCAGAGCAGATGACATTTTGAAAGTTGCTGGACACCGTATTGGAAACTATGAAATTGAGTCAGCATTAGTTAGCCACCCCAAAGTGGCTGAAGCCGTGGTCATCGGAAAGCCCCACGAAATTAAGGGTGAGTCAATAGTTGCCTTCGTAGTCCTTAAAGAGGGAGGGCAACCAAGCGACGAATTAAGGCAGGAACTCCGAGAACATGTAGCTGCTGAAATGGGTAAAATTGCAAGGCCTGACGAAGTTTGGTTCGTTAGGGATATCCCAAAAACGCGGAGTGGAAAAATAATGCGTAGGCTTGTACGAGCTAAAGTTTTAGGTTTGCCTTTAGGTGATATCTCGACGCTTAGAAACCCTGAAGCCATCGACGAAATAACCTATGCAGTCTAAAACTTTCCCTTTTTATTTTTAGGCTTTAGGGATGGAACCTCCTTATCGTCCTTGGGAATGGAATGGCTTCCATTACATTTTCTAGATCCAACATCCACATAAGGAGCCTTTCGACGCCTAATCCGAAGCCAGCGTGGGGGACTGTTCCATAACGTCTCAAGTCAATATACCATTGGTAGTCTTCCCTTCTTAAGCCAAACTCTTCAAGTCTTTTGATCAGTTTTTCCTTATCGTCTTCCCTAGCTCCGCCAGTGGTGATTTCGCCTACCCGTGGGACGAGCAAGTCAGCGGATAAAGCTAGTTCAGAATTTTCTGGATGCGTTTTACAGTAGAATGCTTTGATTTGCTTGGGATAAGTGTGAATGAAAAAAGGCTTGCCGAATTCTTCAGCTATTGCCTTCTCCTCATCGTACCCAAGGTCTTCGCCCCATTTTACCTTGAATCCTTTGGCTTTCAGTCGTTCGATAGCTTCGCTGTAAGTTATCCGTGGAAACGGTGTTTTAACTTCTAAGAGTTTATCTCTATCTGCCTTCAAAGCGTCTAGCTCTTTTCTACAATTTTCACCTATCTTGTGGCATACATAGGTTACCAGATCCTCTTCAAGTTTCATCATTTCTTCCATTCCGACGAAGGCTTGTTCGGCTTCCACATGCCAATATTCCGTTAGGTGTCTCACTGTTCGACTTTTTTCAGCTCTAAAAGACGGAGCAACGCAGTAAACTTTTTCTAGGGAATAGATTAACGCTTCAAGATATAGTTGTGCGCTCTGGGTCAAGTATAAATCTTTGTCGAAATATTTCAATCCAAAAAGGGTTGCTCCACCTTCGCATGCGCTGGAAATGAACATTGGTGGTGAAACCTCGATGAATCCTTGCTTTCGGAAAAACTCGTGAACAAACAGTAAGAGCTCGCTTCGAATATTCATTATCAACGTCATACGTCGGCTTCTAAGCCACAGGTGACGAACATCTCGCAGAAACTCTTCGCTCTGATATTCAGTTATAGGAAAAGTCTCAGCTAAACCGACAATTGTGAGTTGTTCAGCGGCTATTTCAAAGCCTCCAGGCGCTCTTTCATCACGTTTAACCCTTCCGGATAAAAAGACAGAAGATTCGATTGTAACTTTGTCCGCAGCTTTCCAAGCAGCACTATCCTGTTTAATCGTGCATTGAATTACGCCAGTGCGGTCACGAATTAGCAGAAAAATTGTTTTTTTGCTCTCTCTTTTGCGGTAAATCCATCCCCTAATTTGGACGATTTCTCCTTCACAACATCCCTCAAGAATCCGTTGAATTGGAGTAAATGAGCTCATAATACCTCATCCCAAGGTTGGCTTTACGAATCCTAATCTAAAATTTAGCTTAAAAGCTGTTCGTTCACGGATTTTAGTTAAGCTTTTAGGGAAGGACTATATTTAACTAGCTATCCCGAGCTGAAGAAAACATGAGAAATAACACGGCTAAAATGGCTTCACGATATTGGATGGAAGGGATGGCGTTCGGATTAGCCGATGGAATTATTTGCTCTTTAGGCGTTGTGATGGGAGTCGCTGAAGCCACAACGAATCTTCCATTAATTGAACAAAGAAGCCTGATAATAGCCTCTGGAATCTTAGCAGGCTTAGCCAACGCCTTCGGCAACTCCATTGGCTTCTTCATGTCCCAAGAAACCGAACGAAGCGTGCAGATCCATGAAGCAAAACTAGGAGTCAAAACCAGAATTCACACGAAAAGGGAAGTTTTAATGAGTGGAATATTATCCTTCTCGGCAACCCTGCTTGCCCTTTTCGCTCTAATTTTTCCCTTCATATTCTTCGATGTTTCCACAAGCCTTGTCGCTGCGTTTACATTGGGAATAGCCTTATCCTTCTTCCTAGGCGGATACGTGGGAAAACTTGGCAGAGGAAACCCGTTTAAAACAGGATTAAAGTATGTTATTTTAGCAGTTATAGGAGCTCTAGTATCTCACACCATTGGAAGCCTACTAAACACCCTACTCCCTTTCCAAGCATTATGATAAGTAAAGCTCGACCCTAGTGCTAAAAGCTTCCAGCAATAAAACCTAAAAGCCCAAACAAAAAGAAAACCAAAACAGCATTCTTGATTCTCCTAGCGGTTTCCCGTGAAGGATTCTTAAGCAATAAAGATGAAGAAAAAATTAAACCGAAATCCGTCACCGCGATGAAAGGAATAAACCATAAGGAAACAAGTTCCCAAATTAGGGGGAATACGCTTAGAAAAACAGAGGACAAGTAGAAAACCGTAGCCAACGCAGCGGCTGTTCTGTTTCCAAAACAAACTGCTATGGTCCGCACCCCACGCGCCTTATCTCCAGCCACATCCACAATACCCTTATTCACTTCTCTCCCAGTATTGGACAAAAAAGCCATAGCGGCAAACAACCCTACATTTAAACCTACTCTACGAGCTACAATTAGGCTTCCATAAAGAAAAGGCACTGCTACACAAAAGCTAACCATGAAGTTACCGAGAATACCTGTGCTTTTGCCAATAGTAACATAGATACTCATCACCAACCACGCAAGGACGGCTATTAATCCACATTCTACACTGGTAAGAAAGGCAGCTGCTAATCCAACGAAAGTTAACAGAAAGGCGAAGGCTAAAGCGTTCTTAGGTTTCACGGTGCCGCTTGGAATCGGCCGAGAAGGCTCGTTTATAGCGTCAATTTCTCTATCATAATAATCGTTTACCGCCATGGATGCACCGGTTAAGGCTAATCCTGTTATGAATCCAAGTAAAAGTTGTATTGGATAGTTAAGGGATTTCATGCTGTTTGTTAGGAAGGCGCCTACGATTACGGTGAATCCCATCATAACAGCGTTTATTGGGCGCATAAGCCGGAAGTAAGCTCCGAGTTTTCTCACGCTGTTCATTTATGCCGGCATCCTTGAAACACATTCCATTTAAAACCTTTTATATATTTATAAAGGAACATTCATTCGAGGTAGGTAAAGGGTTTGACAGACTATTCTCCTGAAAAGTTGAGGGTAATAATCCCAGTAGGCGGAATAGCTAAACGTTTGCTTCCGCTCACAGCGGAAGTTTCTAAAGCGTGTATACGCCTGCTTAACCGAGCTTTAATTGAAATTTCTCTTTTATGTTTAGCAAGTCAAGGCATTAAACACTTCATTTTTGGAGTTAAAGGTTACACGAATTATAGAAGCCTACACGACTATTTCGAATCCGGAATAGGCTTCTCAGCCCGCTATGGGATCAATCCCCGCATTCACATTAAGTATCAGCCCAATGTGGAAGACTGTGGAAGCGCCGACTCGGCGAGAATAAACATGGAATACTACAATGTTAAGGATCCTGTTTTTGCAGTGCAAGGAGACAATATCTTTGACGTAAACATAAAGGAACTTCTAGAGTTCCACCAGCGCAAAGAAGCAGTGATGACAATAGGCTTAACGCGAGTTAAAAACGTTGAAGGTTTCGGCATAGCTGACATTAGCCGAGACATGCGTATATCCCGCTTTGTGGAAAAACCTAAACCTGAAGAAGCTCCTTCAGACCTAGCAAACACCGGTTTATACATGGTAACGCCCGAAATCCGTGAAATTTTCAAAGAAAAAGAAGTTAAAAGAATGATTAAACGAAACCGACGTTTAGATTTTGGATACGACTTTATTCCATACCTAATAAGAACCGGTAGACCAGTTTACGGATATGTCCTTAAAGGTGGATGGTACGACGTGGGAACTCCGCGAAGGTACCTAAAAGCAATGAAAGACATGTTATATGGAAAGGTTTCATCCCTCCGCGACTTCGGGGGTAGACTCACTCCGGATACACGAATATGGGTTCAAGGTGAAAGCCCAGAATCAATTCTCAGAAGGAAAAGAATTGTTCGAAAAATTAAACAGGGAAAGATAGAGGTCGAAGGCGCGGTTTTGATTGGAAGACATTGTGAAATACGTGATGGAGTGAAAATAAAAGATTCATGTATTGACAATTACACAAAAATAGGCAAGAACGTGGTGATAGAAAACTCCGCTATTATGGACAGAGTTATAATAGGCGACAATGCTGTAATCCAAAACAGCATAATTGCGAGGCATGCCACTATACATTCAACGGCCAAAAAACCAACAAGCATATCCGGTGTTTCTGTAATCGCTGACGACGTAACAGTAGCCGAAGGAAGCCAACTAAAAGCAACAAAAGTTTATCCCCATCTCTATGTTAAAGGGAAATACACAAACAAGATCATAATGCATTAAAAGCTTACGGAGGATACAGCGCCATAGAGATCAATGTACACCAGATAATAGGGAAAACGGTTTCTGTAAAAGACTACATTACAAAAATGGAAAGCCCATATAGAGAAAGATTTTTGAAGCAAATGGAAACTTACCATTTAAAAAGGGAGATTGTTGAACGCTTAAAGCACTACGCAAAGGATTTCTGGATTTTAGCGTTTTCCGCAAAGTGGTGTAAAGACTGTGCAAAAAACATCCCTATCTTAGCGTTAATAGCGGAACTAACCCAATTCCAAGTTAGGATTCTGGGTAGATTAAAGAAAGACCCGTTTAACCCTTTCCAGAAATGGAGGATTCCTCCTTCGCCTCCTGAAGTAGAAATCTTTCAGGTGGATAAGATTCCATTAATAATAATCTTTGATAAGAATGGAAGGGAGAAAGGAAGAATTGTGGAGAATCCTAGGAAAGGTTTTTCGCTTGAAGAGGAAGTATTGGAGATAGTTAGCAAAGCTTAGTGTTGGAAGTGGGGAAAGACTTCAGCTGCAATCATGTCGATAGACTTACGTACGTTCGGTCCAATCGGAGATCCTACAACTACTTGTGTTACACCTGTTTTAACCAGATGCGAAACCTTTTCAACAACAGTTTCCGGTGTTCCGCAGATGGAGAAAGCTTCAATCATTTCATTTTTAACCTGTGAAAAGGCAGCCTTCCATTTCGCTTGAACAATGGCTTCCCTAATCTTTGACGCGTCTTCCGGATTCAATCCATGTCGTTCCAGCACAGTTTCTGGGCAACCAGCTACTATGTAAGCGACTACTGGTACAACAGCCTTCACAGCTTTTTCAAGACTATCCGCTATGGAAAAGGACGTGTAAGCACTAATTGTCAGATCCGCAAGGTTTTTTCCAGCCTTTGTAACGCCTTCCTTGACATGTTTTACAGCTCTTTCTACATCCTTCGGGTGGGAGGCGTTTATGAGAACGCCGTCGCCTATTTCTGCGGCTAACGCAAGCATTTTCGGTCCTTGAGCGCCTATGAAAATAGGTACCGGTGTTGGCGGTTTAAACAAAAATTGAGCTCCGGAAATCTTGAATATAGCCCCATCCAAGTTTATCTTTGCGCCTGAGCTTAATTCACGGATTATCCTCACGGCTTCCCTAATGGTGGAGAGAGGCTTAAACATGGCGATGTTAAGCATTTTGAGCGTTGTTTTATCACCAGCTCCTAAACCGCAAACAACCCTTCCTGGAGCAATTTCGTTAAGAGATGAAACAGCTTGAGCAGTAATAACCGGATGCACCAGATAAGGGTTGGTTACTCCGGGGCCAAATTTTATCTTGTTCGTGTAAGCAGCGACAAGGGCTAAGGAAACGTATACGTTTCGGTTGTTAAAGTGATCCGTAATCCATACATAGTCAAACCCTCTTTTTTCAGCCTGCATTGAGTAGAAAGTAGTTTTCCAATATGTTTCTTTAGGAACAAATTCTATTCCAAACTCCATTATGTTCACTTCCCTAGTGCTACATCCTTCAGTTTCTGATTAACTTCAGTTAAACCAAGTTTTTCGAAGCACTGCATAGTTTTTTCAGGTTCCATGTTTAAGGCAGCTTCTAACAGATGTTTAAGCCCATCTTCTGTATTCACCAAGTCTTTCTGCCAATCATGAAGAATGGTCTTTGCTAAGCTACTGGAAATCTTATTCGTTTTTTTAGATTTTAGGATAATATCCAAGAGTTTTCCAGATACGGCTTGCTTTAAAGAATGTGGTACGAGATGTATTACTTCGTCCAAGTTCAATTATATCCACCACACGTAGATTCCGTTCATATTGGAAGGGGAAGGAATAAAACTTGCGGTATTTTATTTCGTATCAAAACAATAATGGACGCGTTGAAAATCTTGCAGAAGTCTTTCCACATCATGTTTCACTTTTTCAACGTCTTCATTGTCTATGACTATGCGTTTTATGTATTCAGCTATCTTCATCATTTCCTGTTCTTGCATACCCCGCCTTGTTACTTCACATGTTCCCAAGCGGACTCCCGAGTCCGCTATTATATTCGCTTTTTCAAGCCTACTTGCAATATTTCCACCCTTTTTGTAGTCGCCATAATTTAACCAAACTTGATGGGAACGCGTAAACCCTAAATGTTGACATGCTACTGGAAACCCATAATCTGCCAAGGCTTTGGCTAGGGTCTGCGCGTTTCGAATCACCTGGCGCGCGTAAGCTCGCCCGAACTCCTTCATCTCCGCCAAAGCAAGTGTCAACGCAACGATGCGGTTCCAATGGGCGTTATCAACAAATGCTGGAAAAACTTTTCTGCGAAGAACTTCATCATACTCTTTTCTAGCGAGGATTATTCCGCCTTGAGGGCCGAAAAACGTCTTATGTGTAGAGCCGAAAAGCGCAT
>Ga0209426_1000673_pt1 | contig 30099 bp, 22 predicted proteins | sample Deesub1362B_J571_FD_187697 | JGI IMG/M metagenome (GOLD analysis project Ga0209426, IMG submission 187697) | Deep oceanic, basalt-hosted subsurface ecosystem from Juan de Fuca Ridge flank, Pacific Ocean, CORK Borehole 1362B_J2.571 (SPAdes)... ...
TCCCACCTGGACGATCGGCACGGGGTCTCCGAACCCCGGCCAGTACCTCCCCGGTCTCCGGATCGACGATGTCGCCGAGGGGATTGGCGGCGACCAGCGCACCGACCACCAGCCCGCCGCCCAGGTTGAAAGCAGCCGTGCCCAGGCCCGACTTCATCGCCCGGCCGATCCCCAGGATCTTCCCTGCCGTCGCGCCGGTCCCGACACCGACGTTCCCCTCCATCACCGGCCCGTCGTCGGCGGCCTCGCAGGCGGCATACCCCATCGCCGCGTCGGGCCGGGTGCCGGGGTCCCCCAAATCTAGGTCGAACAGGATGGCTGCGGGCACGATCGGCACCTTCGCCACCCGGGCGTCGAAGCCGACCCCGCGCTCCTCCAGATAACGGACCACGCCGTCGGCGGCGGCCAGGCCGAAGGCAGAGCCCCCGGCCAGCAGCACGGCGTGGACCTTCTCCACCAGGTGCATCGGGCGCAGGAGGTCGGTCTCACGGGTGCCCGGCGCGCCCCCGCGCTGATCCACCCCGCCGACGGCCCCCTTCTCACAGAGCACGACGGTGCAGCCAGTCAGCCCTTCCAAATCGGTAGCGTGACCGACGCGAATACCTGGAACGGCCGTGATACCTGCTGGCAAAAGATTGTTCATCTCCTCCTCCGTTCCTGAGCCTACGCCATCGCTCCTGAGTATACCGGAACTGAAATGGGGCGCAAGCACTCCAACTTAAGGTTCAGATGTCCAAAGGTCAGCAACCCAACAGTTGCGCCGGACGGAGTTCTGGGGTACACTATCCAGCGGGGACCCGAACCGGCGGGTTCCCTTTTGATCGCTTCTTGTCCAGTCTCGCCAGGGGTGAAAGCCTGCATGGACATTCCAAACCTCCGGTGGTGGGGATGGGGAACGCTGGACCGCACGTTTCCTCTGGAGGGCAGGCCCCGTTTCTGGCCGACCTTGCGGGCCTGGCTGGAACTGCCGGAGGAACTGAGGGAGCGTCCCCCGGTCCCCCTCGAGGAGATCGATCTCCGCCCGCCCCGTCTGGATGATCCGATGTTGGCCTCCCTCCGGCGGATCGTCGGCGAGGAGGGAGTGCGGACGGATCGACGGGCTAGGGTAGAGCACGCCTGTGGTAAGGCGTACCGGGACCTGGTGCGAGTGCGCGCTGGTCAGGTCCCCAACCCGCCCGACGCGATAGTCTATCCCGCCGACGAGGGACAGGTGGCGGCAGTGCTGGCCTGGGCCGCCGATCGAGACGTGGTGGTCGTCCCCTTCGGCGGAGGGAGCACGGTGCTGGGAGCCGTGGAGCCGCCGCCGGGGGATCGGCCCGTGATCACGCTGGATATGGCCCGGCTGGACCGGCTGGTGGCGGTGGATCGAGAGTCGTGGACCGCCCGCATCCAGGCCGGGGCCACGGGACCGGAGGTAGAGGCGCAATTGGGGGAGCATGGCTTCACGCTGGGCCACTTCCCCCAGTCGTTCGAGTTCTCCACCCTCGGCGGATGGATCGCCACCCGCGGAGCCGGACAGACCTCCACGGGCTACGGCAAGATCGAACAGATGACCCTGGCAGCCCGGCTGGTCACGCCGGTGGGGATCCTGGAGGCGCAGGAAGTCCCCGCCGTCGCCACTGGCCCCAGCCTGCTGGACGTCATCGTGGGCTCGGAAGGGGCGTACGGCGTCATCACCGAGGCGACGATGCGGATCCGCCCCCGGCCCCAGGTACAGGACTATCGGGGGTTCCTCTTCCGCACCCTGGAGGATGGGATCGCTGCGTTGCGAGATCTGATGCACCGCGGCCCTCGCCCCACCATCGCCCGCCTCTCCGACGGTCCTGAGACAGCGGCCTCCATCGCGCTCGCCCACGAACACCGCGGTCTCCGTGGTCTGATCGAGCGGGGCCTAGAGGGATACCTCGCCCGCCGGGGATACCGGCTGGGTCCAGAGGGGAGTTGTTTCCTCCTGCTGGGATACGACGGCGCGGTAGCCCGCGTCGCGCGGCGGTGGCGACGTGCCGAGGAGATCTGTAGGGACCACGGCGGGTTCCCCCTCGGTCGGTCCGCCGGAGAGTCGTGGAAGCGGGACCGGTTCGCCCACCCGTATCTGCGCGACACCCTCCTCGGGTTCGGCGTGATGGTGGACACGGTCGAGACAGCGACCTCCTGGTCGAACCTGCTTCACCTCTACGAGGAAATGACCACCGCTATTCGGGCTGCGATCCGGGCCAGCGAGGGAGGACCGGGGTACGTGATGACCCATATCTCCCACATCTACGAAGAGGGAGCCTCTCTTTATACCACCTTCCTGGGACGGCAGGCTTCGGGGCGGGAGGTAGAGCAGTGGTGGGAGGTGAAGCGGGCGGCGACGGAAGCGGTCCTCTCTGCCGGTGGGGTCCTCAGCCACCACCACGGCATCGGTCGGGACCACGCGCCCTGGCTGGCCCAGGAGGCCGGCCCGATCGGGGTCCGGATCCTGCAGGTCCTGAAGAAGGCCTTGGACCCCGCAGGGGTGATGAACCCCGGCGTACTCGGGCTCTAGGAGGGGAGATGGAGTCGTCCCCGCGTCCCTTCTCCGCCGCGACCCGGAAGGAGAACCTGGAACAGTTGGCGGCGGAGATCTTCGACGTGTTGGTCATCGGCGGGGGCATCACCGGCGTCTCGGTGGCGCGGGACGCGGCGATGCGGGGCTTCCGCACCGCGCTGGTCGAGAAGGGGGATTTCGCCCAGGGGACCAGCAGCCGGTCGTCCCGGATGATCCACGGAGGGCTCCGGTATCTGGAGAACTACCAGGTCAGCCTGGTCTTCCGGTGCTGCAACGAACGCCGGGTGATGCGGAGGATAGCCCCCCGTCTGGTGCGCCCTCTCCCCTTCCTCTACCCGCTCTACCGCGGTCAGACGCCGGCCCCGTGGAAACTCCGCCTGGGCCTCACCCTGTACGACGCGTTGAGCCTCTTCCGCAACGTACAGCGCCACCGCTGGCTGGAGCCCGAAGAGGTAGCCCGACGAGAGCCGTTGCTAGGCGGGCGGGGGTTGTTGGGCGCGGCCCGGTTCTACGATGCCCAGGTGGACGACGCCCGTCTGACAATGGAAGTGGCCCGTGCCGCTCACCGCGAGGGGGCCGTGGTGACCAACTACGCCCAGGTCATAGACCTCCTCCAGGCCAAAGGGCGGGTGTGCGGGGCAGTGGTGCGGGACCGGATCGGGGGGGCGGAGATCGAGGTGCGAGCGCGGGTGGTGGTCAACGCCACAGGCGTCTGGGTGGACACGGTCCGACAGGCGGACGAGCACTTCAGGGGACGTACCGTCCGCCCCACAAAGGGGATCCACCTGCTCATTCCCCGCCACCGGCTTCCCACCCAGCACGCCATCGCTTTCGACTCCCCTCGCGACGGCCGCCACGTCTTCCTCTTCCCCTGGCGGGAGCTCGCCATCGTCGGCACGACCGACACCGATTACGAGGGCGATCTGGACAGTCCGGCGGCCTCGTGGGAGGACGTGGAGTACCTGCTGGAGGCGCTGGCCTACGTGTTCCCCGGCGCGCAGGTCGGGCCGGAGGACGTGGTCAGCACCTACGCCGGGCTGCGGCCGCTCTTGTACGCGGAAGGTGGGACCTACGCCCTCTCCCGCGAGCACCAGATCCTGGAGAGCCCCTCCGGCCTGATCACCGTGGCGGGTGGGAAACTGACCACCGCCCGACTGATGGCGGAGCAGATCGTGGACCGGGTGGAACGACGGCTGGCAGAGGAGTTCGGCGTGGAGGCGCGACGCCCCTGCTGCACGCGGGAGCCGATCCCGGGGGCGGAGCGGGCGCGGCCGGAGGCGGTCCTCGGCGACGAGGCGGTCCACACCTACCTGGTCAACACCTACGGAGCCAGCGCAGCCTGGGTGATGGCCTATGTGGAGGAGAATCCGGCGCTGGGGGAGCGGATCGCGCCGGAGCTGCCCTACCTGATGGCAGAGGCCCTCTACGCCGTGCAACATGAGATGGCGGTCACGCTGAACGACGTCCTGATCCGCCGCACCCACGTCATCTACGAGGCGCGGGACGGCGGGCTGGAGCGGGCGCGGGCCGTCGCCCAGGTGATGGCCCCACGCCTGGGGTGGGACGAGGCGGAGGTAACACGCCAGGTCGAGGCTTACGCAGCCCAGGTAGCGTTGACCCGGGCGTGGCGGGGGTGATGGAGTCCGTTATACCGCTGGGAGTGCCCACAACGCTGTAGCGGAAGAGGCGAAGGGTCACCTCCTGCTCCGGATCGCTGTGCTCAAGTCGTACCCTCAGCCTTCTGCGGACAGGATCCCCGAACTAGCGGAGATCACCTACCCGCTGAAGATTCCCACATACAGCACCGGTATCAATGACTCAAGCGAGTCTGCAACATCAGTAAGTGAGGAACAGACCAGCACGCCGATCTCGCAACCGCTCTCCGGGTCGGGCGTTCCTCTCTCCATAACCCATAACACGGGCCCGCAGGTGGCCCGCGTTGCATGATAACACATCCTGACCGAAACGCCAATCTTTATCTCTTCGGCCCATCTTTCTCCCCTTCTCTCACAACACCCGCCATCTGCACGAACAGTTCATACAAGAGGAACAAATACAGGGCAAGCAGGACAAGGTAGAACCTACGGTCACCCCACCCCGAAGGCTTCCCCTCCGCCAGCCGTTCCCAAAAGGCCTCGAACCTTACCCTTAGCGTCGGCTCGTATTCCAAACGGAACGTCAGATCCTGCACGACCTGCTCACCCAGCCCCCTCAGCGAAGCCCTCCCCTCGGGATATAGATCGTACTCCACCCCCCACACGGTGATGGCGTTCCCTGGCTCCGCCTCCGGCGCTTCTAGGCAGAAGGAAAACGAGCGCCCGGAAGCATCCTGAATTGGCGGGAACGCGAAAGGATGATAGACGTTGTCCTCCACCTCCGAAGCATCGATCGTAAGGGAGACCCATTCTTCAGAGGCCTCGGAAGAATCGTTCAGACGGAAGATCACAGGGCCGGTGTTCTCCCGTCCATAGGTACCCATCCTGACCCAGACGGTCTGGAGATTGGAATATTCGGCGACGAACGTCTGGCAGACCTCGGTTCCCTTCACCAGCTCTCCCACCACAGTGGAAGCCTGCGGTTGTGCCGTCTCCACCGCTGAGATCGTCTTTGACACCCCTACCAGGCCAAGGACCGCGACCAAAGTGGTGCCGACCAAGGCCCACAGACGCGCGCGCCACTTACTTGCCATGCTAGTGACAAGGCTCAACATAAAACGGCGTGTCCCGATACACCCCCAATGCGATCTCACCGTTCACCGTCCCATCCCAGTCCCAGGTGGGATCCCCATCGTAGACCGGACTGTAGACGTTGCCGGTTGTGTCTACTAAACGCAGACACGAGTAGGGGAAGGAGACCGAAGTGGAAGAGACTGTGGCCCAGAGGACCGTTTTCTCGTAGCCGTCGAGCGTCTGGAAGACATATCCCTCGGCATTGGATGTTCCCAGTGGCTGTAGATAACGAGCTCCATACAGCTCCTGAGTCAGCGTCTGGTACGCATAGTAAGACTGCTTGGGGTGCGTCAGATCGTTGTACGGGAACAGCCCGTGCTCCTCAGTGGGGTATTGGGCTACCTGTTCCGGCGAGGCATCAAAGACGGTGAACCAGGACATATGCTCAAGTCCTACGGATATGCCGCGGACAAACATCTGCACTAGGCGTCGCGCCTGGATCGCCTCACTGCTACCCGCCTCCTCCGCGCTCCAGTACCCCATCTCCGGGCAGATCATCGGGAGATCGCCCACCCCATGCCGTTCCATAATGCTCCGAATCTCCATAGCTTTTTCACGGATGGAGGACCACGCTGGATTGATAGGATAGTAATGAAAGGCTACAGCATCAATGTACGCTCCAGCCCCGCCCGGATAGGTGTTAAGCGCTGAGAGTGTATCTGTAAGGAAGGATCGAACGAAAGGACCATCCGGCTCGAAGTAGTCGTAGGCTATGCCACCAATAAGCACCTTCGCGCGCGGACTGGCAGCATGAATGGCAGGCGAGACCTGAGACAGCATCGCAGCATACCCCGCGCCATCGTGTCCCCAGTATCCTTTCCCTGCTCGAGCCCGGTTAATATCCCCGTTATCCGGCTCAGCGTAGAAGGACCAGTAGTGCACACAGGGCGAGCCTGGGGCATCGTTCACCCCGTCGCAGTCGTATCGCTCAACCATCATGGTGACAAAGCTCACTAGGTCCTGAGTATCGGTCACCGGACCACCAGGAAGGGCGGCTGCCCAGGGCGGATTACCTGTGAAGAGGACAAAGACTTCCATTCCCGCCGCCTGGGCATTTTGGGCCTTGGTATCAAAACTCGACCAGTCATAGGAACCTTCTGTGGATTCGATGTCGGACCAGCGCAATATTGTGGTTACCCACTTGCTTCCCGCGTCCTTCATTACCTGAAGGCCAGAGGCGTCGTCCACCCTGCCATACATCACGATGCCAAAGGGAGAGACATAAGTGGGATCATAGCGACGCACAACGAGGGGGAGATAAACTGTGGATGTCTGCTCCTGTACGTGCCAGGACGGCCTCTGATCACCAGCGGGAACCACCGCCCATACCTCCCTACCCGCGACAAGCAATAGGGTGATACCTAACACCGCAAAACCTATGGCAGCCAATATCCTTTTCATAGCCGACCCTCCCTGACAGTGCGGGAACTGCTCGTTTCCTAAGACGGACCTATCGGACATAGAAATAAGGCCACATACTCAGGAACCACACTGTGGCGTCTAGGACAACCAACAATACCACGACGCCCAACGGAGCATATCGTCGAAAGCGGGGCGGTGTCCAGCGAGCCCATCCGCCCACCAAATAGAAAGCGATCGGAACAACCACAGGGAACAGATAGCGCCCTTGGTAATATGCCAGGCCGTTTGGTATGGTAACCACGAAAGTCAACCACACCACCGGGGCTAATAGCAATGCTCCTCCCATTACTACCTTCGTCTCCACTGATGCTGAGCACTCATTGGAGCGAGGAAGGAGCCAACCCTCGAAAGCCAGCACGGTGAGGAGATAAATCGCTACATACCAGCCGTATCCAGCGCGCACACTCATCCAACCGAATTGAGCCCAGAAACTATCTAAGGTGCGCCACAGCACCCGCCCGATCGACACACGCTCGTTCTCCAGATAGAACTGGGGGGTTGACCACCAGCGTGCAAGGATCGTGAACACCTCCCGCCCCATAGCCGTCTGCGAGACGATCGCCGCGAGGCTACCAGCCAACACAACCAGCAACCCCAGCACTCTCAATCCCCGGCTTCGAGCCGCTCCCCTGAACCGAGCGATCCCCAGGAACGCGAGCATCAATAAGTCCAGAGGGATCAAGAACAGCGCTGTCTTCTTGGTCCATATCCCGATAACTGTGCCTCCAAGCACGGCTGCAATGCTCCTCACAGAGGCTCCATCTTGCACTACACACAGCCAGGCGTAGAGTACTACACAAGCAGCAAGTTCCGTGAGTGGCCCTTCATTTACTGCGGTATTAATGAACGTGTGCTGGGGCAAGAAGACCACAAAGGCCGTCATCGCCACTGCCCACGCCCGGGGGACCAAGCGATGAAAGATACACCAGGCTAGCCAGACAACGGCAAGGTTCAGAACGACCGACGAGAAACGAGCAGCATATAATTGAAAGACCAAATCTTGATGCCGAAACGGCCATATGAACAAGGCCTGCCAGAGATAGGCAAGAGAAAAGCGCTGGGGTATGACCGTCCGCGAGCGAGCGGCAAATATCTGAGCCGGCAGATCGTGCATTTGGGCGGGCATACGCTCGGGCAGAGGCCGATCAATGAAATCACCATAGCGCCATTCATAGAGAGAGGCCAGGAGTTCCTGCTCGAAACCCGAAGAGAGGTCATCGGAGGTAGGCAGACATCCCAAGCGGGCAATAAGCCAGGCATACTCAAAGTGACCAGTCTCGTCTGGTGCCTGCCAAGGAGGGACCACCGTCATATACAGACAGCCCCGAACCAGCGCAAGCGTCAGGAGCAACGCGAGGGTCCAATGCCGACCCCTTCGCGCCTGAGATTGTTCATCGCTCACGCGCTCTTTCACACCTCTTCTTTCCCTTTCACCTTCTCGCCTCTTCCCTAGTCTAATCATCCCAGTGAAGGGATAGCCCAAATCAGATGCCACTTCCCCGTAATACCACCCCGACGGTCTTGAAGATCACATATAGATCAAGCCAGAGGGACCGATGGCGGATGTAATACAGGTCGTATTGCAACTTGATCAGAGCATCCTTCACACTGTTACCATAGCCATAATGGATCTGCGCCCACCCGGTGAGCCCAGGCTTGACCACCAGGCGGGCTCGATAGAAAGGTATCTGTTTCTCCAGTTCAGCGATGAATTCAGGCCGCTCCGGCCGGGGGCCGACGACGCTCATCTCTCCCCGCAAGATGTTGATCACCTGGGGGAGCTCATCCAGGCGGGTTTTGCGCAGAATGCGACCCACTCGGGTGGCCCGGTCATCACCCTCCCGCGCCCATCGGGGGCGACCATCCGGCTCCGCATCGGTCCGCATCGTGCGAAACTTGATCACACGGAACGGCCGCCCTCCCAGCCCTGCGCGTACTTGTGTGTAGAAGACTGGGCCGCCATCGTCTAGGTAGATAGCCAGGCAGATAAAAGGGAGCAGACAACCCAGGCCAATTAGCCCGAGCGATCCACAAAACAAATCCAGCAGACGCCGTGCCGCCCGTTCCAAGTGACCAGGGGAGGGAAAACCATTCAATGCTCCAAGGACCCAGCCCTCGTCCACGTGTTCCACGGGTACCTGGCGGGTGAGCTGCTCATACAGATCCGGCATGTGAATCATATGAACTCCTACCGCTTGACAATCCAACAACGCCTGAAAGAGCTCCCCGCGCAGCTCATGGGTGATGGCAAGTACAACATCGTCTACCCGATACCGGCGTACCAGCCTCAGCATCTCCGCGCTTCCCCCCAGGACAGGCAGTCCCGCGACCTTTGTCCCTTGCTTGGCCGGGTCATCATCCACGAAGCCGACCACGTGGTAGTCTGCCTGTTCCTGGTTGACGAGGGCTTGGGCAAGAACACGCCCGGCCCAACCTGCGCCCACGATAAGGATCCGACGTCGCAACGGAGGAAGAGTAAAAAGGGTGGCATAAGCCCATCGCCACATCGTAACGCTGATCATAGCAACCACGGCAAAGAAGAGATAAAAAAGGCGCGGTAGCGCATTGCGTGGGAGGAAGAAATATAATGCCAGATAGCCTGCCGTCAGCTCTAAGAGAGCCAGGGCCACTCGCTGGGGCACCTCAGAACGTCGGTTGGCGGTAGGCACGTCGTATAGGTCAGTGAGCCAAGCAAGAAGTCCCCACGCTCCCAAGAGGGAGGGAAACCAGAACCAGCGAGGGCGGATAAAGGCAACTCCAAACGGATGGCCACCGGCCCAGGCCCACAGCCGAAGTGCAATTAACACCGCGCCGCAGACCGCCACTACATCACCAAAGAGGAGAAGGAGCCGGCGCTCAGAGAGAGGAAGGGGCCAATGAAGGACAGAGGTAATTTGTCGTATTCTACCCCGTACAGCCCGACCAGCCTCTAAGGTCCGAACCTTGAGTTCCATAACCTCTCCCCTTAATAGCCGGTAATCGCATACATTTCCAACAGAGCTAAAGACCTCATTTCAAGCGTTCCAAGAGGATTCGCACGATCCGCTCGGCGGCATGGCCGTCTCCAAACGGGCTCACAGCATTGGCCATCTGCCGATAGGCTTGCTCATCGTAGAGCAGACGTTCCACTTCCTGAACGATCACATGTGCATCGATCTCGACCAGCTTGGCAACCCCGGCCTCTATTGCCTCTGGTCGCTCGGTCTCCTCGCGCACTACCAAGACCGGCTTGCCAAGAGCAGGTGCCTCTTCCTGAATCCCCCCAGAATCGGTCAGAATCACATCGGCCCGATTCATCAAGTGAGCAAAGGAGAGATATGACAAGGGGGAAATCAAATAAATGCGCTCCTCGCCCTGCAGAATCCGATGAACAGGTTCCTGTACATTGGGATTCAGGTGAACAGGATAGACGATAGCGATTTGCGGATTGCGGCGGGCCAGTTCACGCAGCCCTAGGCATATCTCCTCCAGAGGCGCTCCGAAATTCTCTCGGCGGTGGGCAGTCACCAAAACCAACTTCTGTCCATCAAGTCTACTTGCCAGTTTGGCAACATCGGGGGGCTCGGGTTGGCGTACAGCCCACAGGAGCGCGTCGATAACCGTGTTGCCAGTCACATAGATGTCTCTATCCGATATGCCCTCCCGGCGTAGGGCTTCGGCAGCCGCACGAGTCGGTGCAAAGCAAAAGGTAGCAAGCACATCGGTGATGCGCCGATTAATTTCCTCAGGGAAAGGGCTATAACGATCATATGTGCGCAAGCCAGCCTCAATGTGCCCAACTGGTACCTTTCTATAAAAAGCTGCTAAAGCAGTGGCCATAACCGTCGTCGTATCCCCCTGAACAAGTACGCAGTCTGGCCTTTCTCGCTCCAAGACCTCCGTTATCCCGGCGACTACTCGGGTTGTTAGCTCCGGGAGCGTCTGTGCCGGCTGCATCAAATTCAAATCTATATCGGGTGTGATCCGAAATACCCCCAACACCTGATCCAACATCTCTCGATGCTGTGCAGTGACACAGACCCGCGACTCGATACGGTCGGGATATTTCTGCAATTCCCATATCACCGGGGCCATCTTGATGGCCTCAGGACGGGTGCCAAAGACCGATAGGATTCGTATTCCCATACTTACTCCCTTGGCACTGTCATCTCACGCACAGCCGAAGAGACTCCAGGGCCAAAGTGGGCTGACGCCTCTATTTTATCCCAGTTATCTCGGAACCATTGGACCGTCCTCCGGAGCCCTTTTTCAAAGGAGGTCTTCGGTTCATACCCGATCAACCGCCGGGCACGGTCAATGGAAGCCAGCAGGCGGCTCTTGGTATCCCACTTACGACGCGCTGCAAAGCGGATGCCGGCCTTATTGCCCGTGGCCTCGTTGATCATATGGGCAAGGTCAATGATGCGGGTCTCCCGACCGGAGGCCAGGTTGAACTCTTGGCCCACAGCGCTCTCCATCACGCCAGCACGGAGCAGTCCATCCACGATATCCCCCACGAAGGTGAAATCGCGGGTTTCCTCGCCGGTTCCGGTAATGGGAAGAGGCAAGCCTTTCATCGCCCAATAGATGAAGTTAGGAATCACATTCCGATACTGCCCCGGCACTTCCCCAGGGCCATACGAGTTAAAGAACCGTGGTTTGACGACCGCAAGACCGTAATGGTTGTAAAAGAAATTACAGTAGAGCTCCCCCAGCATTTTGGTAATCTGATAGGGCGTGCTGAGATGCATAGACATAAACTCCTCCCTTAGAGGCAGGGGAGATTCGCTACCGTAAATAGAGCACCCCGAAGAAGCGTAAACAAAACGCTCCACTCCCGTAAACACCGAATACTCTAGCAACCGGAGTGTCCCCAAGCCGTTGACCATCAGGTCCCGTTCCGGATGATCTACCGAGTTCTGATTGGCAAAGAAGGCTGCCAGATGGAACACCACCCGAGGCCGCTCGAAGAAAACCCGCTTGAGCTTAACCTCGTCCAAAATATCCCCTTCGACAAACAATACGCCGGGTAGCGAAGGGACATTCCAACGCACCCCAGAAGAGAGGTCATCCAGAATGATAACCTGCGCTCCCAGCTCTGCCAAAGCGCGGCTCAAATTGGAGCCGATGGCTCCCGCCCCTCCGGTAACCAGCACTTTCTTGCCCTGATAGAAACTTAGATATTCTTCCATATCTCCCCCTCCTTGTACCAATATCAATGTCGGCGTTATGTACGCTTCGCTAAGAGCCGCTCGAAAAGACGTATGTAGCGATCAGCACCGGCTTGCACAGAAAGGTACTTCTCCGCATAGCGGCGCCCGTTCAGACCAAATTGCTCTCGCAAAGCCGCGTCGCGATACAGGGTCAATACGGCTTCCGCCAAGGCTTGAGGATCTTCCGGCGGCAAAGCATAGCCACACTGAGCCTCTTCTATGAGACGTGGCGCATCTCCATCCAAGTTCATACAAGCGATGACCGGCCGCCCCGCAGCCATTATACTGAGAATCTTTGACGGGACCACCGGCGTTGCGACCTCGGCATGGAGAGTCGCAAGAGAGACATCAGAGGCCTGTAGCACTGCCGGGTATCGATGGCGAGGTTGCATAGGTAGAAATTGGACATTAGGCAATCCCATTTCTCTAGCCTTCTGTTCCAGCCTGACCTTCTCCACCCCGTCCCCGACGATGAGGAAGTGGATCTCCGGCCACCCCCGCAAGAGATCAGCCGCCTCCAACACTACATCGATATCCTGGGAATAGCCAATGACCCCCGCGAAGGAGACAACAAATTTCCCATCCAACCCGTACTGACGCGAGAAGGCGTTCCTCCGCTCCCCCGGCCGGATAAACTCAGTATCTATCCAGTTGTGAACCACTGTGATCTTTGCTTTATCAATCCCACAACCGACAATGTATTCCTGATTACCAGGCGAATGGACAGTGATAAGATCTGCGCGGTGGTACACAAACCGTTCCAGTGACCTGAAAAGCCGGATCAGCAAGGCATTCTTTAGTACTCCCAGATCTATAGCGCTTTGTGGGAACAAATCTTGAACATTCAAGATAAAAGGGACTCTACGAAGACGTTGAAACATCCAGGCCGTCAATCCCAAAGGCAAGGGCGGCGAGTAGACAAGTGCCACATCCGGAGTAGGGAGCACTAATCCGCGCACTGCGAAGTTCAGAGCACAAGAGAACTGCCACAAACCTCGGCCAATCGGTGCATTGCGGAAGAATCGCCAAACATCTGTGCGAGCCACCCGCACCCCGTCAAGCGTCTCCTCCAACCAGAAGCGTCCCCGGTAGCGTGAAAGGTCACCCTGGGCATGATATCCCGGAAGTGCAGTGATCACCAAAACCTCAAGACCACACGCCACCAACGCCTTGCCAAGTTCGTAGAACAAATGGGCCGCTGATCCCGTATCCGGAGGGAAATACGCCGTTATGAGCAGCACACGCATCACTTACCCTCCAAACATTCCCGCAGGAAGCCGTCCGCATCTATACGGACCGCCTCGTTCGTCACAATGGAGGTCTCCATAGCAAAAGTAGCTAACGTCGTCGCCACGTATTCCCGGATTGGGACAGGCTGAGCCTTCCCCTCGCGGAGGTGACGGAAAAATGTCGCAAGCTCTCCCATATGGCCTCGATCAACACCCCATCCCTGCTTTCGGGCCCTCCTGCCCGCTCGAACAAAGCTGGCCGCCTTGAAGTTCTGAATCGTCGCTACCGCTCCTCTACCAAAGACCTCTACATATTCCCGGGGGAAAGACTTATCCCCGCGCGATACATAGACAATGGAGCCAACTGATCCGCCATCCAATTTTAAGCTAACTGATAGACTGTCACGCAATCCGGCGTCGGCACCGCTTGTAGCTGCAACATACACTTCCACAGGCAACTCACCAGTGAGCGTCTGAATAAGGTCCACAAAGTGACAAACCTCGCCAATGATACGGCCGCCTCCCTCTTGAGGATGGTGGACCCAGCTATCGGGAGGAATATAGCCAGCGTTGCAACGGCAGTAGACGACCAGCGGCCCCGTACCACCGCCCAGCCGCTCTTGAATGTAGAGAGTGGTCGGCGCGAAGCGGCGGTTGAAACCGACCATTAAGAAACCAGAACCCTCTTGCCAAGCCTTCACCACCTCCTCCAGCTCCCTCTCGTTCAGGGCAAGGGGTTTTTCCACAAACACGGCTTTCCCTGCCCGCAGCGCTTCGACGGCGAAGCGAGCGTGAGACCCATGGCGGGTGAGGATGAAGACAGCCTGAATATCCTCATCCTCAAGTATCTCCCGATAATCGGCAGTGCAGTACTCAAACCCGAACTTCTCGCCCACGTGCCGACTGCTTATCCCAGAAGCAGTTGCCACCGCAACGAGGCGAACTCCCTCCACTTTTCGTAGAGCCGGTAGCAACGTGCCGCGCGCATAGAGCCCTGCGCCGATGAGCCCGATCCCGATCTCTTCCCCTGCAGCCACGGCAGACCGTCCTACAGATCGCAGCACAATCCGGCGCACCGGCTCCGGCTCGATCTCTCCATATTCTAGCACCACGCCAATGTAAGGCTCATTACCCGAAAGGATCATCTCGTAGGCATCGAGCGCCTGTTCAAAGGGAAAACGGTGGGTAATCAAAGGCTCCAGTCGAACCCGCCCTTCGGCAACGAGACTGAGGAAGGTAGCCATATTGCGCCGGGCCGTCCAGCGGACGTAGGGGAGGGGATACTTAACATCCCTTTGTTCGTAATCCACATCATACATTCCCGGCCCCCAGGCCCGAGAAACGACGAACTCTATCTCCTTCTCATAGAACAGTTTACGGGGTATCTTCAGTCCCACCAGGCCAGTTGCCACCACCCGTCCTCGTTCTCGACACACCTCCGCCGCCTGCTCAATGGGTCGATTGCTCTCGGTGCTGGCCATAATGATGACACTGTCGGCACCGTGCCCGGCGCTGAATTCCCGCACAGCAGCCCTGAGGTCATCCGTCACCCCGTTGACGACCACATCGGCCCCTAAATCCCGCGCCAGAGCAATTCTGTCCGGAATGATGTCCACACCCAACACCTGGCACCCACCGGCCTTGAGGATCTGAACGGTCAATTGCCCCAACAATCCTAAACCGATCACGACTACGCAGTGGCCAATCTCCGGGCGAGCCATTCGCACGGCTTCTAAAGCGATACCCCCCAGGGCAACGAAGGAGGCTTGCTCGAAGGAAACCTCTTTGGGAATAGCAACGCAGAGATTGCGCGGCACGCTCACCACCTCGGCATGGCTGGCATAGCCGGATCCGGCGCAGGCCACGCGGTCGCCCGCAGCGAACTCTGTGACCCCTTTTCCGACTTCAACGACCACCCCCGCTGAACTATAGCCTAAGGGCACCGGAGCTTCCAGCCGGGCCATCGACTGGCGGTAAGCCTCCAGCAGCCCCTCGGTTCTCACTTTGTTTACAACTTGTCGTACCCAGTCTGGACGAGCCAGCGCTTTGCCCAGCAAGCTTTTCCGAGCCACCTCCATCATCGCCCGCTCAGTGCCCACACTGACTAGGGAGCGGACCGTACGCACTATTATCCGTCCAGGCTGACTGCGGGGTAGAGGAACTTCCAACAACTCCAGCCGCCCACTCCGGTAATCCTGAACCAGTCGTTTCATCAGCCATCCTTTCCCAGATTTACCCTATTCGATGTACCCAAGATCGCGTAACCGCCCCAGTACTTCTGCATCCACTTCGGGTTCGGGCGATTCTGCGAAGGTCCGTAAAGGCTCTCTCTGTTCCAGCTCGTCCCGAAGCTGCGCCTCGAGACTCTCAACCACATCCGGGTAAAGATGAGCTACATTGTTCTGCTCCCCGGGGTCAGCGACTAGGTCATACAGATCTCTGGTCCCCTTCTCACGATCCACGATAAGCTTCCAACGATTCGTACGGATAGCAGCAATATACTGGAGACGGTCGGGAGTCGCGTCCATAACGACCCATCCCCGCAGGGAAGAAGTATCCCCACGAAGAATAGCAGGCCACAAGCTCTGCCCCACGGGATCCAGCCCATCGGGAGGAATTCCTAGCATATCCAGCACTGTCGGCATGATGTCCACTAATCCCACCGGTGTCTGAACAATCCGCCGCTCACCCAGGGAAGGGTGGTAGATAAGCAACGGGACACGCACCAGCTCCTCATAGAGATACCGAGGATGGGAGTAAAAGCCATGCTCGTTGAAGCCGTCACCATGGTCAGAACACAGAACGATGATCGTATCTTCCGTCCGGCCAAGGCTCTCTATCTCTTTGAGCAAAACGCCTATATACCGCTCCGCAAAAGCCACTTCCTCCAGATAGGCCTCTTTCAAGGCATCCCTTTCCTCAGATGTAATCGCTTGGGGAGTCGTCACCGCCTTACGCCACAGGCGCTCCGCTCGAACCTTATTGAGATAAGCGATGCCCCGCTTGGGTTGATAAGGCCCATGGGTATCCATAAAATGCACCCAGATGAAGAACGGTGTAGACTCTGAACACTCCTCTCGCATCCAGCGTACCGCTAGACGGACCAGTTTAGGGGCAGGCATATATGGCGTTCTGCGGACCAGCCGAACCGCTTTGGCCAAGTAAGTATATGCTGTTCGGGGTAACCTCGACGCGCGCTTGGACAACAACCCGTCTTCGAACACGTCGAACCCCCTAGCATAGCCGAAGCCGGCGGAGAGGAAAGGATTGGAGTTAAAAGCAGCCGTCTTGAACCCGTGCTGCCGAAGCACCGTCGCCAGCGTCGGCACACCGGAGAACAAAACTCCCTGGGATGTTGTTATCCATCTCGGATAACCAGACGTAAGGATAGCTGCGAACGATCCCCATGTATAGGGGGAATGTGTGAACGCTGCCTGAAACTGGACGGAAGAACTTAACCAAGGAAACTGCTCTGATGCTAGATTTAGATTGGGAAACTCCTGTGAAGAGGCTATGTCTGCGCGTAGGGAATCCAACGTTATTAGAATGACGTTCATCATAGATTCTCTATCCTACAAATTTCACCAAGCTCAACAGCCAATCCGGACTTAAATATGCCCGGTTTGAAAGATCTCACTGCACTATCTCCTCCGACGATAATCCTTGCCTATAACTGAAGCGAGGGCCAGAAGAACCCCCCAGTTTACATCGCCCCAGAAAAAGGGGAACAAATTAAGCACCAGAAGCGTGCCAACCCAGTAAAGGAGGATGGACCGCATTATGGACCAGGAGGGCGTCCCCCTAACCCTTTTCTGCCACATACTCAATGCAATAGAGATCTGCAAGAAGAGAACCAACAAGAGAAGTATACCTGTTAAACCATATCGGAACAAGGCTGCGAAAAAGAAATTATGGATATGATGTACCTGTCCACTTGGGCCAAACATCTGCTCCCAGCGGAGAAAACCAGCTGAGACTCGACTCACCTCACTGGCACCATATTGAGCACCCGCCCCAAACCCCCCAAGCCACTCAAGCAATGTACCATTTGTCCGAAACTCTCTGAGAACGCTTTGGATCTCCACCAATTTCACCTCCATAGAGGTGTCGGTCACCCCCATGGACTCAAGCCTGGTGCGAAAAGCATCAAAGACCTTGCCTAGCTTCCAGACCATTTGCCCTCCCAGGCCCCCTGCCCGCAACAGACTAATAAGGAATGCCGAGATGAAGAGAACTAGTATCGCAATGGCTACCAGATTTCTCACCAATCGGGGACATTTGCGAAGCGGTACTGCCAGCAACAACAGAACCCCTCCCACGATTAGAGCCGTCCTGTACATAGATACAAATACCGAGAGCATCGTGACGACCAACGCAGAACCGTATCGCATTAATTGCGATTTTGACAGCCGCGCTCCCAGGGCCACACCAAGAAATGGGAGCAACAAAAGCTTGTTGACCCAGAATTGATCGGCCACTCGCACCATCTTACCCGCAAGCCGCCACCGCAGACCAAATAAGACTACATCCAAGAGCTGCTGAAAAGCCACCAAAGCAATAAGAACACCGAAAACCAACCTCGCTTCTTCTTCCCCCCGCACATTAACCAAGCTAATAAAGTAAGCAGCAGATACGACTAGTAATTTATAAGTATCTGAAAGCAAATAACCCAGATCGTTTCCGCGAACCCAACCAACAACGAAACCCAAGACTCCAACTACTGCAGGGAGCATAATGTTCCATACATCATACCTTGTGAGAGATAGCCGCCCCCGTTGCAGGCGCGCGAAGAAAATCGGCAAAGAAAGAACAGCCGCCACCACCACTACAAAACCTACCAACACCCCAAAAACACGGAGTTCTCGTTGATGAACCAACTCTATACCAAACCTTAACCCTATCGCATCCCATGCCAGATTGTAGGCAACGATGATCAACACAATCAGAAAGATCCCTCGCTGGCGCGTCAACCGGATACACCAGAAAGATACCAGGGCTGCTGCGAGGATGAACTCCGCCCCAAAAGATAACAACGAGGATGACTCCACTCCCTAACCCCTCCATCTAGCCAGCATCCCGCTGAAATACGATCACCAACCCAAATACCCCTACCACTTCCGAAGCCACCACCGCCACCGCCGGCCCCACAAGCCCCAACGATCTTATCAACACCACGTTGAGAACAAGCTTGACCATGATCTGTGCCCCTATCGTTGTCAAGAACCATCGCTGCCATCCGAACACGGGCAACGCCTGCTGAAGCACGGTCCGCGCCATACCCAGAGGCAAAGCGGCCAATAGCAATTGAAACGCTAGAGTACCCCGAACATAATCCTCACCGTACAGCCCAGTCAACAACCATGGTGCAAAAATCCCTCCTACAAGACCGAGCAACAGCGTTACACCAGCAACTATTAGGGCAAGGCCCTGTGTAAACCTCCTGGCCCGCTCAAAGGACCGCCTAGCTAGGCGGGCCAGCGGAGGGATCGCAGCCGCCATCAAAACCAGGCCCAGGGTCCAGAGAAACTGAGGGATCATATAAACTGCCTGATATAATCCCACATCTCCTTGCCTACCCATCGCGCCGAGTAATATAATATCGAGATTGTTGTAAAGACGTAGGACGATCACAGAAATACCAAGAGGCAAAACGCTGCCCAACACAGCCCATGCTCTGGCCGGATTCCATCCCCACTGCATCGTTGGTTGCGCCTTCACCACGATGACCAGATAGAGGACGGATGCAAAACCAGCCAACCCCATCGCCACCGGCGCCCCAATGACCTCATTGCGCGATGAGACGAGCAGGTGAACCAACACCCATCCTAGCACGCCGTTTAGCACCCGCGAGATCGCCACGTGATGCATCTGCTCTAAACCCTGCAGTGGCCAGTCGAACGCGACCTCGCTGAAAATGACCAGGGGCGCAAAGAGGGCAAGCACCCTCTGCTCAAGAACAGTTCGCCCCATACTTAAGCCGAAACCGACAAATAGAAGGCAGGCCACCAAAGAGAATCCCAACTTGAGAATCCCAATACTGCCAATATACTCTCCCGCCTCCTCCCTGCGCTTTGCGACTTCTACACCTCCCTGCAAAGAGAGCCCAAAATCGGCCAGAGCGACAAAGAACAGCACCGCTCGATACCCTAGGCTCACAATGCCAAAGTACTCCGCGCCCAGCACCCGAGCAAGGTAAGCCAGGTATAGAAACTTGAGGGCCCGATTGACCCCGTTGGCTACTGCTACAGTGAAGAAGTTTCTGATGACCAAACGCCCGGCCGGCCTCGATAAGAAAGCGACCAGTTGCCTGTAATACCCCGCGGAGCCTTTCATAGCATTCATCAGTAAGGGGGCGTCTCATAAACCAAGAGATACAGTTGACGATAGCTGGCAAAGTTTGCAATTCTGGGCTCTCTGCTGACCCGAAGATTGACAAACGTGATCCCCTCTATCTCGATGGAACTGCCTTCCCTCTCTCCTGTCTGTTCAACGACCTCCCGCAAAATACTATGCGCGAGGAAGGGACGCACAAACACGGCCTTGTTGGCCAGCCAATATCTAGGCTGGTACCGCCAGAGGAATGACGTTATGTCCCCACTATCAAGATAGGGAATTATCTTCCCGTCCGTAATTCCGTCCAGGCTAAGCAGTTCCAAATCGGAACGCAAATAGTACCTATCTTGCACCTCATAGATGAGAACGGTTGCTCCCTCCTCCGCAATCTGGTTGATGTATTCAATTATCCTTCTCTCCGTTATCACGCTAAAAGTGAGCCCTCGCTCACTCTGCTCTTTGACCCGTATTGCGGCACGAACAACCGGTGAGCTCAGAAAGAAAAAAATAGCCATCAATAGCACAATGCCATACTTCCTCTTACTCAGTAGGCCCCAGGCCTCCGCCAACCCTGTCCCTGTCCCAAGTGCAATAAAGGGAACCACTGGCAGCATATACCTTTCAACATCCCACCCGGCAGGAAACACAAATGAGAACATAAAGAAATAACTGCCTATCACCAAAGCGGAAAATAGAAACACCATTAAATATGTACTATCTTTCCTCCGCCTCACTGCCCCCCATAGGAGAAAGCAGAGCCAAAAGAACAGAGGATAACTTGAAAAGAGTTCCAGCGCTGACGAGGAAAAATAAAACCCGGAGACCCTACGGGCCGTTTCTCTCATAGCAAAGGTACGGCAATAGCCCGATGTAGAAGGCACCCCCAAAGTGACATAAGAATAGCCAAAATACAAGAGAGCCGGCAGTAGCGAGAGCAAGAACACACCTATAAGCGATAGAACACTTTTTCTCTCCCTCCGGTGAACAATGATCAATGCCAGCAAACTAAGGAGTACAACAACGAGAGCATCCGGTCTAACCAGAGGAATCGCTGACCATACCACGCCAACAGGCCATACCTTTGTCCACGTGGGCTTAAACTGTATGAGCCAAGAAGTCAAGACAACAAGAAAAGCGACCAAACAGATCAGCAACGAAGACTCGTACAACAGAAATCCCGGTATCGCTAAGAAGTAAAAAACTACAACAAGTCCCAGCCCTCCAACAATCTTCGAACCACCAACGATATTACACATCCGGTAAGTAAAAAACAAGGCTAGGAGTGTAAAGAGAAAGCTGATGATTTTGGCCCAGATTACCCCGTCTCCCGGAAGGATAAAACCTAACGCAAGAATAGTCGCCCACAAGGGGGAAGTACTCCCAGAGGAGAACTCCTGCGGGTTAAATGAGAACCAGTCCCCTTTCGAGATGTTTCTCGCGTAGATCAGATAAATAGTGGAATCACCATAGAAGGTGTCCAGAAGCAACACGCCACACAATATCGCCGTCCCACCAACGGCAAAGATCGCAAGACCAGCAATCCACCGCTCTGCACCATATTCTACTATTTCCAAAGAGCCTCCTTCTCTACTCTCCATTCCCTCCCACCTTGCTCTCCAGCTCGCGCTTATATGCAAGTAACTCCCCATCTCCCACCCACGCCTCCAACATCACCTCCAACTCCCGCTCCACCATCAGCCCCTGTACTCCCTCACTGAACTGCTCCACCTGATACGCCACTACATCCAGCACCATCTGCCGGTCCCATATTCCTTCCTCCACCAACCCCACCATGGCCCGTCCCTGGTACTCGGCCAGCCGAAAATCCAGCGGGACGGCTACACTCTCCAACTCAAAATAACGCAGCCGCTCCTCGTACACCGCGGCCTGCTCTATATCTCCCAGATCGCGGTGTGCCTTGAACAACCGGTAAAGCGCATAAAGGTTCCCCGGATCCAGCGCCAGTGCCTTGCGCCAAAACAGGATTGCAAGCTCACCACTGCCATACGAAGCCTGCGCATCGGCTAGCTTCAGATAATTAGCCGCTGCCGGAAGTGACCGTGATCCGATCCTTCCCGCTTCGTACTCCCTCACCGCCGCCTCGGCATCCCCTATAGAGTCGTACACGTCCCCCAGCTCCAGATGCACCAATGGATTTCGAGGCCGCACCGCTAGCGCCTGCTGTAGGACCTCTAGCGCTGCCTCGCTCTCCCCTAAAGAAACATATCCCCGCGCCAACAACCTCAACGCCTGCACGTTGCGGGAGTCCCACCGCACAGCCTCTTCCAAATGGGCCATCCCTGCTGCCAATTCCGCCTCATCCACCACCTGCTCAGGGGCAAGGCGATCGGGGAATACAGGCACTAGAGCCGCATCCAGGGCCCGCCCCCCCGCTTCGAGGTGGTAAACGGACAATCCATAGGGTGCTAGCCCCAAGCCCAGAATCAGCAGGAGGCCAAAGGCGCTAACAATCCCACCCCACCATCGCCATCCCATCGTTCTATCCCCCGCCCTCCCGATACCAGCCATTAGCGGCAACGGGGATCAATCGAGCATCTCCCACTCCGTCAGTGCCACAAAACACGACCCCGGCATCTCCCCCTGATCACAGTACGAGGTGTCGATGGGCACATCAGGTGTTTCGATCGTCGCCGTCGAGAGAGGAAGGGTCAATGCCCGGGCCGCATTAATTATAGCCAGATCCATTCCTTCGTCAAGTTCCGGAGCAAACTCTACGCGGACCGCCTTCTCGGCCTCCCGCGCCAGTCGCTCGTACGCCAGACCTAGTTCCCAGTAGCCCAGGGGGTTGTCGGGCCGCTGGCGGACGAATTCGGAGAAGGCTCCTACCGCCTCCTCCGGCTCACCCAACAACAGGGCCGTCCGTCCCAGCCAGCGGTACGCCTGCGCGTTGGCCCCACCCGCCCGGACCGCGGCCCGGAAGTGGACAGCGGCCTGCTCAGCCAGCCGCCGCGCATCCCCATTCTCCAGTGGCTTCAGGAGCAACAGGGGGTCATCCCGCCCCTGTCCCTCAACCGCTAACGCCCGCTCCAGCAACCGCCCTCCCTGTTCCTGATGGTAGAAACCTAGGGCGTGCGGTGTCACCCACACGCCCATCGCCAGAACGAACGCCAGGACAACGCCGACTATCCACCAACGATTCATTCCCAACCCTCACCGCCGCCTAGGTCAACGCCACCATCCGGCTCCATCTCTCCTCGGGCGGCAGAGCCGAACAGGGTGATCCTCCAGAATCTCATATACCCTCTCGTAATCCACTGTCCAATACCGGTGGACCAACATATTGCGGAATCGCGCCATCCTCTGCAGCCTCTCACTCAGCGCCAGAGAGATGACCCCAGCCTCGCCCAGAATCGCAAAGCACTCGGCATACTCTTCCGGGACCCGGTGCAGCCGCTGGGCGCTTACGTGGAAGCATATCTGGATGGCAGCCTCTATCGCCACCAGCAGGCGATAACACGCCAGATCGAGCACATCTTGATCGGCAAGGAATGCCTCCTTTGGCAACGATCTGATCCGTTCCAGTCGCTCCAGGGACTGACGGATATCCTGGAAGCGACTCGCTATCAGATCCCGGTTCATTCCCATGAAGTCATCGCCTCTTTCAAAGCCCTATGCCGCAACGGCTTCAGATCCAGATACCGGGAGAGCACTCGCTCCGCCCAACGCACGCGCACATCTTCGGCCCGGGAGAAGAGCAAACGACCCTGTAGCACATGATAACAGAAACTCACCGGGGCCCAGTTCAACACGCGAACGTCCACAGGGAAGCGACGCTGCTCGCCCCCTCGACTCGACGTCACCAAAGCGGACTCAACGGCCATTCCCAAGTCGAGCGCTAGCGAACCGGCCCATGCTTGCTCCGCCGCCTTCACGTATACGCCCACATCGATATCGTGAAAAGGTCGATCTTCCAGAAACGACCCATACGCATAGGCGAACACGACCTCCGGCCGCGCTGCAAGGGCTTCCCCCAGCACGGCAAGGATCTCCTCGCGCACTCCCCTGGGGCAGTCGAACAGCTTCTCTTCCACGAGCCCGTGCCTCTATGCCGGCCGAATGTCCAACCCACCGTTGCTCCGACTACACCTCGAACAGATCCCCCGCAAGCAAGTATATGATATCCCAATCCCCCCACAAGACAAGTCTGCAGCGCGATCCGGGTTCTCGTGCAACGGCGAACCCATTTGCCTCCCCGCCCGCCCCGTGGTACACTTTCTTCAGAGGCTGGTCGCGAAGGCGGGCAAGCGGAAAAACCGCTTCCATCAGTTATGGCAAAGAAACGAGCGCGCAGCACGAAGGCGAAAGGAAAGCGAAAGGGCAGGAAGCGTCGCACAACGCGCCAGATCCACCTGAGCACCGACGCCATCCTAGATATCGTGGGCTACCTCACCGTCTTCACGGCGCTGTTGACCCTCCTGGCACTCCTCTCCACCCGCCGGGGTGCCCTCCTGGGGCCGTGGGTCCGCCTGCTGGAGCACACCTTCGGATGGGGCGTCTATATAGTCCCCTTCTTTGGCATCGCCATCGGCCTCTACCTCATCCTGCGCCGCTTTGGCGACCGCGTCCCCCGCCCCCGCCCTGAACAGGTGGTGGGTGTCTTCCTCCTCTTCTTCACCTTCCTCGCCACCGCCCACTTCCCTGCGACCTGGCTGACCGGCCTCTCCCCCGAGGAGGCCGCGCAGGCCGGCTACGGGGGCGGATCGATCGGAGCCGCGATCGACCGAGCGCTCCTCAACGGCGTAGGTGGGGTTGGGACCGTGCTGACCCTCCTCGCCGCCTGGCTGCTGGGGATCTTCTTCACCTTCAACGTCTCTCCGGCAGACATGCTCCGCTACCTCCTGGCCCTCCGCGAACGGCTCCCCCGCCCCACCCCACGCCTGCCCACGCCCCCTGTCGAACGCCCGATCCGGCCGACCGCCGAGCCCCAGGCCCCGCCGACGGACCGCCCGCTAGTCACTGCCCCGGCGAGCCGTGCTGCGCCGACGCCATCCCCTCCCCCATCCCCCCGGCCATCGCCTGAGGACTTCCTCCTCCCAACCGTCGGCGGTCCGCCGTGGACGTTGCCCCCCGTCGAGGCGATCCTGGAGCCGGGAAGCGAGCAGAACCTGAACGAGGAGATGGTCCGCCAGCAGGCCCGCATCATTGAGGAGACCCTGGCCAGCCTCGGGGCGCCAGTCAAGGTCAAGGAGGTCAACCGGGGGCCGGTGATCACCCAGTTCGGCGTGGAGCCGCTCTTCGTTACCAACAGCCGGGGGAAACAGACCCGGGTGAAGGTCAGCAAGATCGCCAGCCTGGCCGACGACCTGGCGCTGGCCCTCGCCGCAAAGACGATCCGCATTCAGACCCCCATCCCCAAGAAGGGGCTGGTCGGCATCGAGGTGCCCAACCAGGAGATCTCGCTGGTCGCGTTGCGGGACATCATCGAGAGTGAGGCCTGGGAACGGATGGACTCCCGCCTCCGCCTGGGGTTGGGGCAGGACGTGTCCGGGCAGCCCTTCGTGGCCGACCTGCGGGCGATGCCGCACCTCCTGATCGCCGGCGCCACGGGGTCGGGAAAATCGGTCTGCATCAACGCCATCCTGGCCGCGCTGCTCCTCCAGAACACGCCGGACGATCTGAAACTGCTGCTGGTGGACCCCAAGCGGGTGGAGTTGACCCCCTTCAACGGCATCCCCCACCTGCTGGCTCCGGTGGTGGTGGACATGGAGCGGGTGACCGGCGTGCTGGGGTGGGTGCTGCGGGAGATGGACGGCCGCTACCGACGGTTCGCCAGCGTCGGTGCACGCGACATTGAGGACTTCAACGAGCGGGTCGTCCCCCAGCGGGCCGACCTGAAACGGATGCCCTACATCGTCGTCATCGTCGACGAGCTGGCCGACCTGATGATGCTGGCCCCGGCGGAGACGGAACGGTCCCTCTGCCGACTGGCCCAGATGGCTCGGGCCACCGGCATCCATTTGATCATCGCCACGCAGCGGCCCAGCGTCGACGTGGTGACCGGCCTGATCAAGGCCAACTTCCCCGCCCGCATCGCCTTCGCCGTCGCCTCGTCGGTGGATTCGAGGGTGATCCTGGACATGCCCGGCGCGGAACGGCTGCTGGGTCGGGGGGATATGCTGTTTATGTCGCCGGATGCCCCAGACCCGATCCGCCTCCAGGGCTCGTTCGTCTCCGACGAGGAACTGCGCCGCCTCATCCGGTACTGGAAAGGCGGGCGGGAACTGACGATCGAGACCTCCGCCCCGCCGCCGACGGCGGCCCAGCCGGTCCAGTTGCCGCTGGACGAGAGCCTGGCCCCCCAACCTACCGTGGAGTTTGAGGACGACCTCCTGCCCAACGCGCTGGAGGTGATTCTGGCGGAGAACCGGGCCTCTATCTCCCTTCTCCAGCGACGGCTCCGCATCGGCTACACCCGGTCCGCCCGCATTATCGATCTGCTGGAGGAAAAGGGGATCGTGGGTCCGCCGCAATCCGGCGGACAGACCCGCGAGGTCAACCGCGCAGCCGCCGAGGCCCTTCTGCGAGAGGCAGGTAGAGAATGGAGTACGCCATCCATAAACTGACCTTCTCCGAAGGTCGAGCCTACCGGTACCAGGTGGTTGACAGGGAAGGCGAGGTCCGCTACCTCGCCGAGCCGACCGGTCTCTTCCTTCCCACGCCCACCCGCCAGATCACCCTTTTCGACGCCGACCATCAGCCATTGGCTCGACTGGAACCCCTGGCAACCTCGCCCTGGCGCTGGACCCGGACCTACGCCCTCCTCCTAGAGGGGGAGACGGAGAGCAACGTCGCGATCGAGGAGCGGTGGACGCTGGTGGACCGCCTCCTGCTTCGCTTGCCCACCTACACCCTGCGGGTCGGTGCCTACACCTATACCGCCCACGGCAAGCGGTACGGCGAGGCCCTCTACGAACTGTTCGAACCCCAAGGCACCGAGCGCGAACTACCAGAGGGAGTCGACCTACCGGTCGAGGAAGAGGAGCCACAGCCGAGAAAGGTCGGCGAGATCCTCCATCCCCCGGTCGGCCCCAACTACCTGATCCTGGTAGAGGCCGATCCGCTCCGACAGGCCCCCTTGGCGCTGGCCGCCTTCGTCGTCCTGGTCGATCTTCACCTGCACGGGTGAGCCGAATCCATTTGAGGAGGTGAAACTCTGATGAAACGACTTCTCTCAGGAAATGAGGCGATCGCCCTGGGCGCATGGGAGGCAGGGGTTCAGTACGCCTCCGCTTACCCCGGCACGCCCTCCACCGAGGTCCTGGAAAGCCTCGCCCAGTACGCAGGCGTCAAGGCGGAGTGGGCCGCCAACGAGAAAGTAGCGCTGGACGCAGCGGCGGGCGCCGCCTTCGGTGGGGCGCGAGCCCTGGCAGCGATGAAGCACGTCGGCGTCAACGTCGCCGCCGACAGTCTGATGTCCCTCTCCTACACCGGTGTCAACGGCGGGCTCGTGCTGGTCAGCGCCGACGACCCGGGGGCCTTCTCCTCCCAGAACGAGCAGGACAACCGGAACTACGCCCGGTTCGGCAAGTTCCCCTGCCTCGACCCCGCCGACAGCGAGGAGGCCCGACAGTTCACCCGGCTGGCCTTCGACATCAGCGAGATGTTCCAGTGCCCGGTGATGGTCCGCTCCACCACCCGCCTCTCCCACTCCAAATCCCCGGTCGAGGTGGAGATGCCCGAGGGTCCGCGGGAGCGGAAGCCCCTCCCCCCCTTCGAGCGCCACTCCGACAAGTACGTCATCATCCCCGCCATCGCCCGCCGCCGTCACCCGGAGATCGAACAGCGGCTGCTAGAGATCGCCGAGTGGGCCGAGACCGCGCCCGTCAACCGGATCGAGTGGGGCGATCGGTCGCTGGGGATCATCACCTGCGGGATGGCCTACCAGTACGTCCGCGAGGTCTTCAAGGGCTTCTCCATCCTCAAGTTGGGGATGACCCACCCCCTGCCCAAGCGGATGATCCACGACTTCGCCGGGCAGGTGGAGAAACTGGTCATCGTGGAGGAACTGGATCCGATCATCGAGGAGCAGGTGCGGGCGTGGGGAATCGAGGTCGTCGCTGGCAAGGAGTTCTTCCCCCTCTACGGCGAACTGACGCTGGCACGGGTGCGGGAGGGCGCGCTGAAGGCCGGGCTCCCCGTCGCGCCGATGCCGGATCAGGTGGAGCCGCTCTCCGAGGTCACCATTCCTGCCCGCCCGCCCGCGCTGTGCCCTGGATGTCCCCACCGCGCTTTCTTCTACAATCTCCGCCGACACCGGAAGAAGGTCGTCGTCTCCGGAGACATCGGCTGCTACTCGATGGGCGTGCTTCCTCCCTTTGAGACGATGGACATGTTGATCTCGATGGGGGCCAGCATCGGGATGGCCCACGGCCTGAAGCAGGCGGGGGCCCAGGAGAAGGTCGTCGCCACCATCGGCGACTCCACCTTCTTCCACGCCGGTCTCTCCCCGCTGGCCAACGCCGTCTACAACAAATCCAACATCGTCGTGGCGGTGCTCGACAACCGGATCACGGCGATGACCGGCGGGCAGCAGCACCCTGGCACCGGTATCACCCTCCAGGGAGAAGAGGGCAAGCAGATCGACATCGGCCCCGTAGCCCGCGCGATGGGCGTCGAGCACATCTGGGAGGTGGATGCCTGGGATGTCAAGGCGGTCGACGACGCGCTGAAGGCAGCCTTCGCCGTCGAAGAGGGTCCCTCGGTCGTGGTGGTGAAGGGGGCCTGCGTCTTCACCCCCTACTACCAGCGACGGCCGACGGTGGCGGTCGATCTGGACACCTGCACCGCCTGCGGCAACTGCTTCCGCGTGGGCTGCCCGGCCATCCTCAAGAGCGATCAGACCCATCCCAAGACCGGTAAGCCCAAGGCGACCATCGATCCACTCCTGTGCACCGGCTGCACCGTCTGTCTGCAAGTCTGTCCGGTGGACGCCATCTACGAGACCGGTGGGGAGGAGGCGTAGGATGACCCAGCAGAAGAACTTCCTTTTCGTCGGCGTTGGGGGTCAGGGCATCCTGACCGCCTCGGACATCGCGGCCCAGGTGGGGTTGGACCTGGGACTGGAGGCCAAGAAGTCGGAGGTTCACGGCTTCGCCCAGCGGGGCGGCGTGGTGGAGAGCCACGTCCGCTGGGGACCCACGGTGGGATCGCCCACCTGCGAGAAGGGCACGGTGGACTTCCTGGTAGCGTTCGAACTGCTGGAGGCGGCCCGCTGGATCGAGTGGCTCCGCCCCGGCGGAACGGTGGTGGTCAACACCCAGAAGATCACCCCGATGTCGGTCAGCGTGGGGAATGCGGTATATCCCCCAGAAGCGGAGATCCTCGCCGCGTTGAAGGAACGGGCCGGGCGGGTGGTCACCGTGGACGGGCTGGCCCTGGCGGAGCAGGCCGGCACGGTCCGGGCGGTCAACACGGTGGTCCTGGGGGCCCTCTCCGCCCTTCTGGATACCCCCGCCGAGGTCTGGGAAAAGGCCATCATCCGCCGCGTCCCGCCCAAGTACGCGGACGCCAACCGGGAGGCGTTCCGCCTGGGGCGTGAGACGGCGAAGGAGACATAATCTCACCACAGAGGCACGGAGAGCACAGAGTTCTCTCAATTTTATGAGTTTCTCTGTGTCCTCTGTGCCTCTGTGGTAAAGCCGTCACTAGCGGGGTACACTATGACGCAAACGGTACGCATCCTGCTGGTCGGCCTGGGGAACCTGGGGCGGCGGTTCTGCGATCTGCTGGTGGAAAAGGGACCGGAGGTAGAGGCCCGCTACGGCCTGCGGCTGCTCCTGGTCGGTGCGGCGGACAGCCGGGGTACGGCCTACGACCCCGCCGGCCTCGACCCCGCCTCCATCTCCGGCCTCAAGCGGGCCAGGGGGACCGTCGCCGACCTGCCCGGCGTGGGTAGCACGGATCGGACGGCGGCCGACCTGGTCGCCACCGCCGAGGCGGACGTGGTGTGCGAAGCCTCCCCGGTCAACCTTCGGCAGGGGGCGGAGCCGGGCCTCACCCACATCCGCACCGCCCTCCAGCGCGGCCTCCACGTCGTCACCCCCAACAAGGGCCCCCTGGTCCTGGCCTACCGGGAACTGCACGACCTGGCCGCCCGCCACGGGGTCCAACTCCGGTTCGACGGGACGGTGGCCGGCGGCCTGCCCGCCATCTACCTCGGCCAACGCGACCTGCGCGGCGCGACCGTCACCCGCATCGAGGCGGTGCCCAACCTCTGCACCGGCTACGTCCTGGAACTGCTGGGGGACGGCCTCTCCTGGGAGGAGGCGAAGGCGAAGGCCCGCGCCGAGGGGGTGCTGGAGGCCGATCCGTCCTTCGACCTGGAGGGATGGGACGCTGCCGCCAAACTGGTCATCCTGGTCAACGCGGTGATGGACGTCCCCGCCCGGCTGGAGGACGTGGACCGGACCGGTATCACCGGCCTCTCCGGGGCCGACGTCGTAGCCGCCCGAAAGGCCGGGCGGGTCTACAAACTGGTCGCCACCGCCGAGCGTCGTCCAGACGGCGGGGCCGACCTTCGCGTCGCCCCCACCCCTCTCCCGGCCGACCACTTCCTGGCCCGACTGGGCCGCAAGCAGATGGGGGTCATCTACCACACCGACATCTACGGCACGATCATGGCCGCCATCGACGAGCCAACGCCG
>Ga0209426_1000674_pt1 | contig 30093 bp, 30 predicted proteins | sample Deesub1362B_J571_FD_187697 | JGI IMG/M metagenome (GOLD analysis project Ga0209426, IMG submission 187697) | Deep oceanic, basalt-hosted subsurface ecosystem from Juan de Fuca Ridge flank, Pacific Ocean, CORK Borehole 1362B_J2.571 (SPAdes)... ...
CGGCTAAGATCAAGCTGCTTATAGTGCTCAGCGACGGCAAACCCGAGGACTTCGATGAATACAAGGGGGACCACGGCATAGAGGATACAAAGAAGGCGCTCATCGAAGCAAAGAGGAAGCACATCCGTCCCTTCTGCATCACCATAGACACCGAGGCGAGGGACTATATACAGCGCATGTTTGGTGAGATTGGCTATATCATTCTCGACGACGTTGCTAAGCTGCCCAGAAAGCTTCCGGAGATATACAGGAGGCTCACCACCTGAATGGGGAGGTGATGCCATTGCAGAATAACAACCAGGGGAAACTTGGTCCCCGGGACATTGAAGCTCTCATTGCCAATGAGCGCTATATTGGTAAGGACGCTGTGCGTGGCAATATCGTCGCTGCCCTCGCTGTGGCTGAGACGCTTAAGACAACACTGGGGCCTCGCGGCTTGGACAAGATGCTCATGGTGGAAGGGGGAGAGGTGGCGATTACAGACAGCGGGGGTACAATACTCAAGCTCATAGATCTTGTACACCCTGCGGCGAAGATGATGCAGAGCCTGGGTTTAACCATGGGTGAACGCTACGGCGACGGCGCAACAAGCAGCGTGGTCTTTGCCGGGGAACTTCTGAAGCGGGCTTTGAATTTGATGGAACTTGGACTGCATCCCATCACAATAATCAACGGCTACCGTATGGCGCTGGAGGAGACGCTTAAGGTGATGCAGAAGCTCTCGCGGAAGGTCACCCCCGGAATAATAAAGGATGTAGGGATAACCATATTCAAGGGCAGACTCGGCGAGAGAGATGCTGAGTTCATGGCACAGGTTGTTGCGTCAGCGCTTGACTTCGCAGGTGGGGATAAGGATAATGTTTATGTGAATTATCGCCCCGGAGGCAAACTCCGCGACACCACACTGTACGAGGGGATATACATAGACCTGGGAAAGCGCGTTCATCCAGCGATGCCCAAGAAGGTGGAGCACGCGCGCATACTGCTGATAGACACAGAGTTCGATGTGCGAAAGGTTGAGAATGCGAAGTATGAGATTGGCGACCCGCGCAGAATGCGCGAGTTCATGGAGTACAAGCGCAAGGTGCTCCGCGTCGCCGTGGAGATGATAGCTCGCTCCGGCGCTAACGTAGTGTTCTGCCAGAAGAACATAGCCGACGTGGCTATGTACTACATGGCTATGAAGGGCATCCTGGGCGTGCGTGACGTGGAGAAGAAGGTGATGCACCTTCTCGAGAGAGCTACAGGTGCGCAGATAGTGAGCCACGTCAAGGAGGTTACGCCAGAAGTGCTGGGCTACGCGGGGTATGTGGAGGAGGACAAAATTGGCCTAGAGGAGATAATGTATGTGCGCAAGTGCAAGAATCCCGGCGTGGCCTCGATACTCGTTCGCGGGGGGAATGAGAAGTTTGTGCTGGAGCTGAAGCGTCAGATTGAAGATTTAATCGACGTGTTTGCGGCGCTTCGAGAGCATGGCAGGGTTGTGCCCGGCGGCGGTGCTGTGGAGGGCGAAGCCGCGAAAAGGCTGCGCAGGTTTGCGCGCAGTGTAGAGAGCAAGGAGCAACTCGCCGTAGAGGCCTTTGCAAATGCGCTTGAGGAGCTTCCCCGCGCGATAGCTGCCAACGCAGGCATGGACGCAACGTACGCAGTGCTGAAGATACGTGAGTGGCACCACAGGGGTAAGAAGGGCTATGGTGTAGATGCGATGCGGCGCGGAATGGGAGACGCCTACGTTAAGGCTATTCTAGATTCCTATGAGGTGCGGAGGAACGCTCTAAGCTCTGCGGTAGAGGTAGCGTGTTCTATTCTGAGAATAGACGATGTGCTCATAAAGCGCAAAAAGAAGTCCAAGCCAAAGAAGCCCGAACCAGTGGATTCGCCCATCCGCAAGGATGGCAAGATAGACCTGAGGTATGCGTTCAAGGGGTTAAGGTAGGCATATCAAAATCAGCATAAAACCAACCACCCTTTTTTACAACAGCTCAAGAGTTCCACCTTGCACTTGTTTAGAAATCATATTCATAAAAGGGTATTGTTTCTCAAAAGAGGATGAAAATAGCAATAAGAAAGATAAAAAAAGTGCTCAAAACAACGGCGGTGAATGGGTTGCAAGCAGAATTAATTCCTCGCTGCCAGTATTTTCAATCCCATGCTCCTCCCCCGGCGGGACGAAGATATAGTCACCTTCCCTTATGCCAACCCACTCCCCATTCACATAAGCTTTTCCCTTACCCTTTAAAATGTAGATGGAATCCACCTCCTTTTCATGGAGGTGCACGCTGGCGGAGCTTCCAGGGGATATTTTCAGTATAGAAACGCTCACCTCGGAGTTTTTCTCGCTCGTTATGAGCTTCGCAATCTCTACTCCAGCGAACTTGGGGTGGGGCTCAAACCTAATATCAGCGCTTTTTATTAAAATACTGCCCATGCTCACTCCGCCCTGAGGAAGTAGGTGCTCTCCCCGGAGGTGTCTATCTTATCCACAGAAGCAAACTCAGCATCAAGCTCCTCTCCGCTCAGATTGCTCGCCGCGTTCAGCATCTCCTCCACCTGCTTATACTCGTGCTCAAGGAAAAGCTTGGCTACCTTCGCCATAGCTCTGTAAAAGTCCATCTCCACTATCTCTTCGCTCTTGTATTTCTCAACGTCGCGCACGTCGCCATGATACTTGAGCGCTATGCCCACCTTGAACTCATCGTTGGCTACATCGTCGAAGAGATAGGGCAGCCACAGAATCATATGCTCATGGATGAACTTCTTCTGGCGCTCCAAAGCGAGAAGTGCCTTATCCCTATCGCCAGCTTTCCACGCTTCTATCTCATCCTCCACCAAGCGAAAGGCAAACTCAAGCTCAAGTTTGGCTTCGTCCGGCGGGAGGTTTCCGCGTGATTTATCAAGAATATAACCAGCCTCACGGTACAGGTTCTTAACCTCAGCCGTCAAATCGCCCATTATCTGCTTCTCGCTTCTATACACCGACTCGTGCCCCGAGATGTAGGGCATAAGGTCGTCATCGAAGATTGTAAAGCGCTCCGCCTCAAGCTCACGCCGGAACTTCTTGGGCTTCATGTCAGCAAAGGCGTTACGGAATCGCTCAAGCGCCTGGAAGTGCTCCTCAAGCAGGTTCTCAGGGATAAGCTTACCTAGAGCGGAGCGGAGCTTTTCCATGTACTCCCCGCTCAGAATCTCCTCTGCCAGCGCAGGAGAAATCTCTGTAAAAGCGCGGAAAATCTGGAAGTATGCGTCTCGCCTGGCAACGGTAAGCTCCACATAACTCTTCGCATCGTGAGGCGTCGCAGGAGTGCGCTGAATGTTGGGCTTCCTATTCTCTATTAAAGCAATCCAGTGGTCTTTATCCTTCACATTCATCGCATGGATCCAGAACAGATAGTTATACTTCTTGAGCAGGTTCTTCCAGTCCTTTGCTAATTCGGGATCAAAGTACCACTTTACGTAGTCGTTCCTCTCAAATATATCCTTGGGCTCTCTCGGCAAGGTTAACACCTCTTCTCAAATTATAAACTAAAAACGAGGGAAAGGAAAACTGAATCAGTGCCTCTCCTCTGGCGCAGGGAATGGGAAGTCATCTCCGGGTAAAGCATAGTATACAGAGCCCACACGTATAATACGCCTGTTCTCTGCCTTCTTTTCAATGACCTTCTTCACATCCTTGTAGTACCCGAAGGTCATGGCTTCGGTGGAGCACTTGGTTGCACAGGCACTCCACAAACCCTCGTAGGTAATGCTCTCAACCCCACGACCAACCTCTGCAAGCTTCTTCCCAGATAGGGGTTCGCCCTTCTCATCGACGAGCCTGCCCTTGTTGTCCCGCTTTATGTTGCCAACCTCATCCGCCACTGGCAGGCGTACCTCTCCGCCATGCTTGTATGTATAGCGGTAGATCTTCTGAAGCTCTTCTTTAGTGTAAGTCCTGCGATAGTCCACACGCTGCATGCAGAAGTTGCACTTTACCACTCTGCCAGTGCGGGAATCGTACTGGGGGGCGCCATAGGGGCAGGCTTGCATGCAGCGCTTGCAGCCTATGCAAGCCTCGCTGTCCACAAAGACAATGCCATCCTTGGCGCGCTTCTGCATTGCTCCGGTCGGGCATGCCTCGACACAGGGCGCGGGGTTGCAGTGGTAGCACAGCATGGGGATATAGAGGGTCTTAACCCTGCCGAGTACCTTCCTTGGTCCAACCTGGATAACGCGTATAAGACGGGGACCCATGCTCAGGTCATGTTCAAGTTTGCATGAAGTTTCACAGGAAAAGCAGCCTATACAGCGCTTTAAATCGATAAGCATAACAACAGTATTATCACTCGGCTCACGCTGGTCAACCTCGTACATGCTAAAAGCTTCGTCAAAAACCTCTACGCTGACCATTACTCCTTCCTCCTGGGTTTAAGCATATCCTCCGGCAGAACATTGTGACGTTCGGGATAAGCTGAAGCCGGGGAGACCATTATCTCATCCTTATCTCCCCAGAAATAAGCATACACAGTCTCAAGGGCACGAATCTCTCTCACAGCGGTAAGACCATACTTCCAGTTGGGATTCTTGATAAAACTCTTCTTAATTTCGGGAGGAACAACACCTTCAAGAGCCTTCTTCTGAGCCTCGTCAAGCTCTCCACGATAACCCTTCGTTTTTGCCAATTTAGTATCCTCCTGTTGTGAAAAGTAAACAAAAATCAAAAACAAAAGGGTAGGGGAAAGCCCCTACTTCTGCTGCTTCAGGAACACCGGCTTTGTCACTTCGGTTACGCGCTCAGGCAGCTTGCCCGGCTTGAGGCGTATCCTGGGTATGAAAAGCGCGCGCTCCGGGAAGGAGTACGCCGGCGAGGTGAGCAGATCGGTGTCTGCCTTGTCGTTGAAGAACACTCTCGCGAGGCGGATCGCGTCCTTCTCGCGGAAGTAGGTCATTATGTCGGCGGGGTTGCCGATGTACAGGCAGTGAGTGGAGCACTTGGTCACACAGGCTGGCTGCAGACCCTTGTCGATGCGGTGCATGCAGTAGTCGCACTTTATTACCTTGCCGGTGCGGGAATCCCACTGGGGCGCACCGAATGGGCAAGCCTGCATGCAGCGCTTGCAACCTATGCACTTCTCGCTGTCTACGAAGACAATACCGTCCTTGGCGCGCTTTGTCATTGCTCCAGTCGGGCACGCCTCAACGCACGCTGCGTGGCCGCACATGAAGCAGTTCATGGGTATGTACATTGCCTTGGTGTGGCGACCCACCTTCTTGGGCCCCACCTGGATGACGCGCATCCTGCGCGGACCCATGGGGTCGTCATGCTCCAGCTTGCACGCGGTCTCGCAGGCGAAGCAGCCTATGCAGCGCTTGAGGTCAACAAACATGGTAATGTGGTCTGGGGGGATACCCCAGACGCGGGCAGCCTGAACCTCGTAGAGACCAATCTTCTCGTTCCTCTGCAGACCTTGTCGAGCGGTCTCCTGATCAAGGTTGAGAAGGGGACCCTTGTCTGAGAATACCTCATCCATCTTAATCACCTCACTTGGTCTCCCACTTCTCACGCGGCACGCCTACATAGTAAATGCCGCTGCCCTTCTGGATGAACCTGGTGTAGGTACCCAGGTTGACAGTGGGCTCCTTCTCTGGGTCGAGGTAGTCCTTGGGTGTGCGCTTGACCTTGGCAAGGAACTCCTTGGTCTTCTCCACAGCCTTGTCAGGATCGTCGCCCAGGCGGTACACTCTGACGAGGTTGCACTTGTATTGAGCCTGGGTGTAGAATGGATCCTTCACAGTGTCGTCCACGAGTTCATTAATGTTGCTGTACGGATAGAAGGGCTGATACTTGTCGAAGCCTTCTGGACCCCAGACCTCGCCCTCGTCAACCATCTCGTTGACCCAGGCGGGGCCGATCACCTTGCCGTAGTCGTTCTCGCACACCACAGTGTCACCGTCGCGTATTCCGAGGGCCTTCGCAAGCTCGGTGTGGATGTTTATGAACCTGTGAGGCTCAAGCTCAACCATCCACGGCCACCAGTGACCCATCTCGTGGAAGTGCGCCACAAGGCGGCCGGTGCAGAGGATGAGCGGGTACTTTTCCCACAGGTCAGGCCTTGCAACTGGAGCATTGCTGGGCTCGATGTGTATGGGCAGTGGATACCAGCCGATCTGCTCCAGAGCCTGAGAGTATATCTCCACCTTGCCGCTCGGTGTTGGGAAGCGCTTGTCTGTGCCTGGGTAGTTCACACCCTCCTTGTACATTATCCACTGAGCACCGCGTATCGTCGCCTCGGGGTCGGAGTACATCATGGCCTCGTCCTTGGTCTCGGCAGGCCACATCACACCGCCCTTCGGGGACATCTCGGGATCCATGAGCTCTACGGTTATACCGGCAACAAAGCTCTCCTGGGAGTGGAACCAGTTCTGGCACACGCGCTCGTCGATCTCGTGGGTGGTGCCCGGATACTTGGGATCCTCAGGCAAGGGGTTGCCGAACACGTCCTTCTTCGCCCACCAACTCTTGCCATCAGGAGCATAATACGCCTCGGCGAACTCGAAGCGCTTGGCTAAGCCCGCCCAGAAGTCTATATCGGCGCGGCACTCCCACTGGCGCTCTATAATCTGGTTGTGCCACTGCACGTGGCGGTTGTTGCCGTGGTGGACAACGCCTTCATGCTCGAAGAAGCTGGTTATCGGGAACGCGGCGTGCATCCAGCTCATGGTCTCGTTGGGATGGAAGCTCAGGTGTACACCGCAGTACAGGTTCTTCATGTACTCGCGAACCTTGTTGTTGTTTGGCCACTGCACTATGTGGTTTCCATTCCAGATGAGACCCTTAACAGGGTAGGGCTTGCCGGTGTAGCCGGGGTTAATTGTGCACGCGCTTGAGGTGTCGCCCCACGGGATTATCTTGTCAGCAAGCTGGGGCTCCTTTATCTTCGCAACGTACTCCTTCAGGTCCTTACCAGCGCTGAGCACTGGGCGGCAGTTGTGGAGCCAGTTCCAGCCTCCTCCCTTAACGCCCACGTTACCGGTTATTGCGACGAGTATCTGGTAGGCGGCATTGCCATTACCAGCGTTGTACTGCTGCGCAGTACCTAAGCAACCAGTGAAGTGGGTCCTCCTCGGGTAGGCGATCCACTCAGCGGCTTTGCGTATGTCCTCAGCCGGCACCCAGGTGATGTTCTCAGCCTTCTCAGGTGTATAGTCCTTCACGAGCTCGGCGTACTTCTCAAATCCCACGGTCCAGCGCTCAATGAAGTCCTTGTCAATTCCATCAATCTCGTATATGAGCACGTGGGCGAGCGCATTCGCCAGGTAAGCATCAGTGGTCGGGCGCAGGCGTAGCGCCAGGTCAGCCTTAGCCATGGTGGCGTTAAAGCGCGGGTCTATGACTATCATCTTGGCGCCGTTGCGATCCTGGGCCTCGATGAACCACTTCATGGTTATTACTTCCAGCGCCGCAGCGTTGGCACCGGAGATGAATATGGTGTCGCTGTTCATGGCATCCTGACAGGGGTTCATCAGGCGCAGGAACTCCTTGGCGCCGAATACATACTGACCCCTCGCCCCAGGTGACTCACAGCAAAGTGGACCCTGACCGTAGATGTTCGGGGTACCGTACATGGCAAGGAATCTTGAGCCACCAAGCTTGTTACCGTAGCTGCTCCTTCCTGTGCGGTGGCACGCTACGGTGTGGGCACCCCACTTCTCACGGATGTACTTCAGGCGGTCTGCGACGAAGTCGAGAGCTTCGTCCCAGGTGACGCGCCTGAACTTGCCGTTTACGTTGTCCTCTCTAATAACAGGATACTTGGCGCGCAGGGGGTTATATGCATGCTGGTAGTTAGCCGTTCCCTTCGGGCAAAGAGAGCCGTAGTTCTGTGGATGCTCGTCGTCACCCCAGATGTCGACTATTCTGCCATCCTTGAGGTACACCTTCATCCCGCAACCGCTTTCGCACATGTTGTCGCAGGTGGTGTACCTGATGGTATCGTAGTCCTTTACGGACTCCGACACTCTCCTCAATACTACCACTTTTTCACCTCCAACCTTTCCGTTGTTACCTTACTGCGTGGGCTTGTAAAAACTACCCCACGCGACTTCGCTGTAACCTTCTATTCATTAATACTTCACCCTATATATACTTTTTTATCCGGGGCGAAATTGGGCATGAAAATGCACAACCGTGATGAAAAAATACAGTGCACCGCGGTTATACTCGCCGGCGGGCAAAGCAGGAGAATGGGAAGAGATAAGAGGTTTTTGACGTTCGAGGGAGAAAGCTTTATTGAACGCATGTTCAAGCTCGCCTCATGCTTTGCTAAAGAGGTCATTATTTCCCTGGCAACTGAGGAGCAGGCAGAAACGATTCACACGTCAGGTAATTTCAAGGTGGTGCTGGATGAAAACCCGGGAAAAGGCCCTGCTTATGCCTTGATTTCAGCTGCCAAGAACGCGGACTATGAGTACCTCGCGGTAATGCCAGTTGATTCCCCTCTGCTTGAACCTGAGTTATACCACCTCCTCATGCGAGAGGTTAAAGGTTACGATGCTGCTGTGCCCTTGGTGAATCGCATGCCCGAGCCTCTGCATGCCGTCTACTCGAAGCAAAGCCTCCTCGCACGCGCCTCAGAGGCAGAGCCTGGAAGCATGAATGCACTTCTAAGCCTGCTCAATGTTAACTTTGTAGAGGAAGAGAAGCTCCGCATCGCTGACCCTGAGATGCTGAGCTTTCTTAACATAAATACGCCTGAGGACTACAAAAAGCTCAGAGAAAAGGTGAAAACATGCAGGTGAGAGGCAAGGGTTTTTACAGTCTCACCCCCGTAGGTGAGGCGCTGGAGAAGCTGCTTTCAGGTCTTCACGTACTGGGTGAGGAGGAGGTCCTTCTCGAGGATGCGCTTGGCAGGGTGCTCGCTCGTGATGTTGTCGCGGAGAGGGACAACCCACCCTTCGACCGCGCCGCAATGGATGGCTTCGCTGTTCGAGGAGAAAACACCTTCGGCGCAAGTCAGGCAAATCCTATATACTTTAGAATAATAGGGGAGGTACTCACGGGACAGAGCTTCAATGGCGAGGTTCGCGAGTTCGAGGCTGTACGAATAACCACCGGTGCACCTATGCCTCGAGGCGCAGACGCTGTGGTGATGCTGGAGCATGTGAATGAGCTCGGGGGCGAGATTGAAGTTGTGAAGGCGGTACCACCCGGGAAAAATGTCTCACTGCGCGGAGAGGACTACAAGAAGGGTGAGACGCTGCTTAAGCGGGGGCGAGTGCTAAACCCTCAGGAAATCGCCATACTTGCCTCTCTCGGGTTGCGCAGGGTTAAGGTCTTTCGCAGGCCAAGGGTTGGGATAATCTCAACTGGCGATGAAATTAAGGAACCTGGTGAAGAGCTGAAAGAAGGACAGGTTTATGACACCAACAGCTTCGCTCTAGCTGCGTTGTGCAGTGCAACTGGCGCAGAAACAAGCCGCCTGGGGGTTGTGAGGGATGAGTACGAAGCAATGAAGCATGCAGTAGAAGCCGGGTTAGGCTACGACGTCCTGCTGATAAGCGGCGCCACCTCCGTGGGCAAGCGTGACGTGGTGCCTGAGATAGTGCGCAAGCTTGGCAAAGTTGTGGTGCACGGCGTAGCCATGCGTCCCGGCGAACCTACGGGATTTGGTTATATAGGCGATACCCTTGTGTTCATGCTTCCAGGTTACCCCGTTGCAAGCATAGTCGCCTTTGAAACCTTTGTTCGCCCAGCACTTCAGGTGATGCAGGGGTTGAAGCCAGCAATGCCCTACCCCGCGATAAAGGCTAAGCTGCGCAGAAAGATACCCTCTGAACTGGGAAGGCGCGACTTTGTTCGTGTTCGCGTTGAACGCTCCGAAGAAGGCTTTGAGGTTGAGCCTATCAGAACCTCTGGCTCAGGGATAGTTTCCAGCCTGGTTCGCGCTGACGGGTTTGTGATTGTGCCCGAGAATACTGAGGGTATAGAGAAGGGCGAAGTGGTGGAGGTAAGGCTTTTCAGAGGTTTGGGTGAATAGGCCTATGCTGTGTTTTTCGTTTTTTGATATAATTTCTGAAAAATAAAATTTTTAATCTCTATTATTTACTTTCATTTTTAAGAGTTCAGGATAGAGGGGGAGAGGAATTATGCCGCAGTTTAATCTGGGATTAAAAGGTAAAATAAACATAACACTGGCTGCTATCTTTTTGGTTGTGGTATTGCTTAGTTTTATCAGCATAAATTCCACAGAGATTAACAGAAAACTGGTTTTTAGTCTATCATTTATTGCTATCGGCGCTATAGCAGCAATGGCGTATAACCTCAACATGAACGTGCTTAGACCTATAGAGAGACTCTCAGAGTGGTCAAAGAGAATTTCAGAGGGAGATCACTCCAGCAACTTGGATTTGGACACCTCCGACCATGAGATTAAACAACTGGCCGAGTCCTGCAATAATATGGTAGCGAACTTAACAGAGTACAGACAGAAGGCGGAATCTATAATCAATGGCGTTGGAGCTGCAGTGTACGTAACCGACAATGACCTGAGGATAATAGAGTTCAACCCCGCTGCAGAGGAGTTGCTCGGCTATAAGAGGGAGGAGGTTATCGGCAAGTACTGCTACGATATCACCACCTACGTTGGCGTAACTCCAGCCTGCCATACGAAAAAATGCTCCTCTGTGGTTGTGATGGAGGGCAGAGACGACTTTGTGAGCAGGGAGGTTGTGCTGAGAAGCAAGCATGGTGAGGATATCCCAGTGATGATATACACCTCGCCTCTGTACAACGCCAAAGGAGAAAGGGTAGGCGTGATAAAAACGGCGGTTGACCTCAGAAAGATGAAACAGAAGGAGAATGACCTTCTCGTGATGCAGGAGTACCTGAAGAGCGAAATCGAACGCTTCCTGCCGGTGATTGAGGCCGCCGCCTCGGGAGACATGACAAAGAGCATAGAGGCAACCAACCCCAGCGATGAAATTGGAAAGGTTATAACCACCTTTGGCAAAATGAGGGAAAACCTTCGCTCACTTATTCTTTCGGTTAAGTCGGTAGCTGAGCGTGTAGCGGCGACGGCAGAGGAGCAGGCTGCTTCGTCAGAGCAGCTCAATGCTGCCAGCGACGAGATAACCTCGGCGGTGCAGCAGATAGCCACGAAGGCACAGAACCAGGCTCGGCTCATAGACACCAGCTCCAAGGAGATGGCTCGCCTAACTGATATGATTCGTAGCATTGCAGAGAATGCGAGCGTTGCTGCTGAGAGTGCCAAGCTTGCAGAGCAGGCAGCGAAGCAGGGCTCAGCTTCTGCGGGTGAAGCCTCTGCGAAAATGGAGGCCATACGCAACATTTCCCTGGCCTCTGCTGACAAGATACGCAAGCTGGGCGAGCGTTCCCGCGAGATTAGCGACATCGTGGATATGATTTCCAGCATAGCAGAACAGACCAACCTGCTCGCCTTAAACGCAGCCATTGAAGCAGCGCGTGCGGGTGAGCATGGTAAGGGTTTTGCAGTCGTTGCTGAGGAGGTGAGGAAGCTCGCTGAGAGCTCTGCTAAGGCGGCAGAGCAGATAGCGACGATGATCCAGGAGGTTCAGCGCGACGTTGAGGAGGCAGTGAAGGCAATGGAGAAGGGTACGCAGGAGGTTGAGGGCGGCACAGAGGTTGTTGCAAAGGCGCTGGAGAGTTTAGAACACATTGCGAAGGCTGTGGAGGAGTCTACAACAAAGATTATGGAGATAAGCGAGGCTGCAAAAGAGCAGGAGAGCATCTCTGAGAGTGTTGCGAGGAGCATTGAGGAGGTGGCAGTGAACGCCCAGGAGGTGGCCTCTTCCTCGCAGGAGGCGAGCGCAGCTACGGAAGAGCAGAAGGCGAGTATGGAGCAGCTGGCTGCTAGCGCCCAGGAGCTGGCACGCTTGGCGCAGGAGCTGGAGAAGGTGGTGAACCAGTTCAAAGTGGATGAGAAGGCGGCGATGACAGCGGAGAAAGAGGTGCATGCGTAGGAGAGGAGGGAGTTAAACCCCCTCCACTATTTTGTCTTGGAGGAATGAAGTTATGACGGAGGAGCTGGATAAGAGCGGGGAGATGCAGCTTGTGGTGTTCCGCGTGGGTAAGGAGGAGTATGGCCTGGATATACAGGAGGTGAAGGAGATTATTAAGATGCAGGAGATTACAGAGATTCCTAATGCACCAGAGTTTATCGAAGGGGTGATTAACCTGAGAGGGCAGATTACTCCAGTGATGGATATGAGGAAAAGGCTGAATGCAAAGAAGGAGGAAATCGGAAAGGATACGAGAATTGTGATAGTGGAAACAGAGGGGTCAAATATTGGTATTATCGTGGATTCTGTTACAGGAGTGATACATATGCCAGAAAGAGATATCTCTCCACCACCAGTGGGAAGCGAAAATGAGTTCGTGAAAGGAGTGGGAAAAATAAATGATAAACTGCTAATCCTGATCGATATCAATAAAATGCTGCCAAATACTGAAAAAATAGAAGTACCACAGATGAGCGTGTGAACAACCTATCTTCGCCGTTTCCAGAGGATCAGCAACATGCCCACAATAGCTATTACCACTGCCACCCCATAGCTTAGGGGGTAACCCTCCTCCTTATAAACCACCTTTGGCATGTATGTTACTTCCTTCCACACAAGAGAGTTGTCCCTTACCTCATTTGGCTCAGGCTCCGCCGAAATCAGTTCGCTCCCTTCGGGCAGATTTATGGTTATGGTCACCGGTTTTATGTTTGTCAGATTTTTCGCCTCAGTTTCCCATGCTTTGCCCACCTTTTTTGCAAACTCACCGCAATCTACGAGTATTGTAACCCTGTCTTTACCCGGCACGATGAGGAAGTCCTCTATTGCCCAGCAGAAAAGTGAGGCGATGCGCTCCCCAACTATGGCCTGAACCATGGGATCCTGCATTGTGCGAGTGAGATTCTCAATATTCTCCACGTCCTTCATCTCATATGTAATCTTAGCCTTGCCTTTCTCCTGAATGTCCACAAGAAGCGTGGGTTCTGATAAAACATTGGAAGGAAGCAAAATAAGCAGTAAAAAAAGCAATCTTTTCATAAACTCACCACAAATTCACAAAAATTAAAAAGAGAAGAGGGGGTTTAGACCTTCAGCCGCAGCCGAGGCTAACCTTCTCTGCCCACGCTGCATCTATACCGCAGTGCAGAGCAATGCCCTTCTCGGGGTGCTCCAGCAAGCCGAGGTTCACCAGCACCTGGGTTTCGGGATCAACGAAGTTGCTAAGGTCTGCGCCTACCTCCTTGTGGCAAGCATTGCAGACGTCAAATTCGGTAACCTCGCTGCCTGTCTGCACGTCCTTTATCTTGAGGAGCTGCTTGCTCTGGGTGTCTACCACTATTATGGCGCTGCTTGTCGGGTCGCTTGGCGGATGGCGTATTGAAGAGATGGCGAAGCGCCCATCCTTGGTGAAGGTCACATCATGAGGATTGCCGGGCACGTTGATTGCCTCAACCGGCTCATCCTTGACGGTGTCGTAGATTATTATGTAGCCCTGACCAATACCGGTGGCGCCCTCCACGGGTATGTTGTAGGGCTTGCCCTCTTTGAACTCATTGGCTGCGGTCTGCCACAGATAGCGCCCTGTGGGCTCAATCTCGCCAATGTGCAGGAAGTAACCATTCATCTCAGTGAGGTCAACCTTCTTTTCAACCTCACCTGTCTTCAGATTGACCTTGTTGAGCACACCGCTCGCCATGTTCGCGGCATAGAGGTACTTGCCGTCACGGGTTACCTGCGCAGTGCACAGGAAGGCATCGACTGGTATCTTGTCAACCTTCTGGTGCTTCTGGGTGTCGTACACCAGCACCGCACCGCTCGCTATGCTCGAGACATACAGAAGCTTGCCATCAGGGCTCAGGCTTGTGCCGCAGTGCAGGTTATCCTCGCTACCTCCAAGTTCCTTCCACTCCACATTCTTCGCCACATAGGTCTTAAAGCGCTTGAGCTTACCCCATGGAGTCTTGTCGAAGGTTAACCCAACCTCAGCGAGGTTAATCTCTGTTATGGTGCCGTCAAGAGCTGCCCAGTAGAGCGTCTTGCCGTCCTTGCTGAGTGAAACCGCATGCGAAGCTTTGTCACTGCCATAACCCTGAGCCTTGAGCCTTGCAGGACCTGCAACGACGCGCACCTCCTTTGTGCGTGGGTCTATCTCTATGTCAGTTACTGAAAGATGACCGCCGTGGCCGTTAGTGTATATTCTCGCCTTGTGGGTCTTCTTTACCACAGCAGGCTTCTCCTCACTTGGTACCTGCTCCGCTGGCTTCTGTGCACACCCTGCGCTAAGTACTCCGAGAACCAAAACTAAACCTAAAAGTACTGCCAGAGTCTTAGGCTTTGCCACATGTTCACCTCCTTACTCAAAGATCTTTTCGGTCTCACCCGAAGTCTCTCGGGTTTCAGGCTAATTTTCTAAGAAACCCCTATATAAATTTTTCCGATTTAATTATAAAATAACATTTGATATATGCTTAAAATAAAGCAAGGCGTCAATAGGTTATGCATAAGATGGGAACAACCATCCACAGTTCCCCAAAACCGAATTCGCAAATATTTTATTAAGATATGGTGATTATTTCTGAAAGGAGAGTGGTGATATGCAGAAGTTGTTGGCAGTTCTCATGGTTACCCTCCTATTTGCAGCATGCACAGGAGAGAAGAGAGGAAGCGATGGAATAAGCTTTGATACTCGCGAAGATTATGAAAAGGCGCTGGCGAGCGGAAAGCCCACCATTGTCGAGTTCTCTGCTACGTGGTGCACAATATGCCTGCGCATGGCACCTGTGGTGGAGAAGATGAAGGCCAAATATAGTGACAGAGTGAACATAGTAATACTCAACTTTGATAAAGAAAAGGCGCTGGTAAAGAAGTATGGAATCAGAGGGACGCCCACATTTGTGCTCTTAAACTCAAAGGGCGAGGTCGTGGGTGGCGCAGTCGGGTACATCCCGGAGGATAGATTTGAGGAAATGATACTTGAGCTTCTGGAAAAATGAGGGCGCTGCTTTTAATACTTGCAATTGGGATACTCCTCCCCGCGCTGGAGGCAAGCTCCTGCACTTACTGTCATGAGAATGCCACGCTGATGCAGGGCTACGAGGAGTTTGTGATTACACTTGAGGAGGTGTGGAATGAAAGCAAGATGTTCCGCTATGGCTTGGGAGGCCCAGCTTGCGAGGACTGCCACCTCGGCAATGCTGAGAACTACACAAAGGAGGGTGCTCACGCAGGTATGCTTTCTTTGATAATAGTCTCCCGCAAGGAGGCTCTCCTTAAGCTCAACCGCTCCTCTTATCCAAAAATCGAAAGGTATTTTCCCGAGAGTCTTGCGCTGCGCATAGTGAACGACCCCTATGAGGTCAAAACACTGCTCTACCACGACAGAAACAAAGAGAATTACGCCTTCAACTTCACCATCGCAAATATGACCTGCGGAAAGTGCCATCCCCGCCAAGTGGAGGACTACCTGACATCGAACATGGGCAACGCCAGAATGCAGAGCGCATATCCAAAATTCACCTCGCCGGCGCCTCACAACTGCGGCTACTGGCTTGTGAACATCTCCCAAATCCGCGAGGATCTGGTGGTGCCCTACTCTGAGGAGCAGGCGGCGCTCAACGATCGAGTGTGCCAGCAGTGCCACACCTCCTGCTTGGACTGCCACTATCAGCCAGATAAAGGCGAAGGTACGCACTTCTTCTCCCGCAGAGTGGAGGCGAGCACGTGCTACTTCGGTGGTGGGCGCGGAATATGCCACGTGGGCGCGGAGGAATACCGCCGCGGCGCCGGCTACTTCCGTGAAGAGGTTTTTGGCTTGCCCAATGATGTACACGCTGACCTGAACCTTTCCTGTCTGGAGTGCCACACCTATCAGGACCACAACATAACCAGAAGTGCCACCTGTGGCGATTGCCATCTAAGGGAAGAAGCTAAACTTGCAAAGAGTGTGCACGCAAACTTAACCTGCGAGGCGTGCCACGTCTCGAGCTTAGCCGGCTACCAGGCGACCTTCTGGGCACCTGGCGACTACTACGGCATGCCCACACCTCTGGCGAAGATAAACTACTACGGGATTATGAATGTGCCAATATTGATAAGGGACGACGCTGGGAAGTGGATTCCCGTCAAACCCATGCCCCAGGCGGTGCTGAACATGAAGCACAGCCTCAACTCCACCAGCCTGAGCTTCAGGACCCTGCCAGGGCTGCGCAACTCCTCGCGCGATGCCTTCGCTGTAGTGGGCACCTTCTCTTCTCTGCCAAGGTACAACAAAATCATCGCCTGGGTGCACATGGACAAGGTATCCCACGGCTTTGGTAAGGGCAGGGAATGCGATAGCTGCCATTCCACAGGCGAACAGCGCAGCTATGCGGTGTGGAGTTATGATGGGGAGCACATCTCTGAGAGTGTGTATTTCTCCGGAGAGAGCTATGTAATAGCCAACTCCTCAGGCATGTTTATCCTCCTCAGAAACACCAGTGAAATTCCTCTGGAAAAAGCAGAGCAGTACGCACCCTGGATTTATGGTATTCGATGGAATTTCCCAGGTGATTTTTCAATAAAGAGCAAGGTGAAATACTGTAATGACAAAAACTGCGAGAAATGCCACGACGGCGTTCATGAGACTATTAAACCAAAATATCTGAAAAAGAGACCCCTGCTTCTCTCAGCGACCATCCTATTGCTGGGTGTATTCGTCGGGATAGCGGCGGCAGCCTACATTTCAAGAAAAAAGCGAAAGCTTAAATATCAGGAAAAATAAAAAACTACTCAGGTCAATTTTTTAAACCAGGGAGGATGAGTGAATGGAAAGCCAGAGTACACTCTTTAATTGTGACTTTGGTCAACAGGTGGAGTCTGGCTTTCTCTCCAGCCTTATAGGGGAGGATGCAAGGATTCTGCGCTACACCTCTTCGCTCTGCCCCGATTGCGCCTCAGAAAAGAACTTCTCTGCAATGATCGTAGACGCGGTGGTTTATGAGAAGGATGACAAGGTGTGGATAGCAAAGTACTGCTCCACCCACGGCGCAACCAGAGAGGTTTACTGGGAAGACGCAGCTATGTACCACTTAGCCAGCAGATTTGCTGACGATGGTATAAAGCTCCACAATCCCAACGTGGAAGCGCCAAAGGCGAGGTGCCCACTGAAGTGCGGCCTCTGCGAGGAGCATGAGTCCCACACCGGCTTGGCGAACATCGTCGTGACAAACCGCTGCAATATCGCGTGCTGGTACTGCTTCTTCTACGCTAAGGAGGGTGGAAGGATATACGAACCCTCGCTGGAGAGGATTAAGCGCATGCTTGAGGTGCTTCGTAATGAGCGCCCAGTTGGTGCTGAGGCGGTACAGCTCACAGGGGGCGAACCAACGCTGCGGGATGACCTGCTCGAGATAATCGCCGCGTGCCGCGAAGCCGGCTTCCAGCACATCCTGCTAAACACCAACGGGATAGAGCTTTCCCGCAATCTGGAGCTTATGAGGAAGATAAAAGAGGTGGGAAGCAAGCGCGGGCATATCATTCTCTACATGAGCTTCGACGGGGTTACGCCGAAAACGAATCCCAAGAACTACTACGAGGTGCCAGGGGTAATACGCAATGCGCGCATCACCGGAATGAACATGGTGCTCGTTCCCACAGTTATTCGAGGTACGAACGACCACGAGTTGGGAGATATTTTACGCTTTGCCTTCGCTAACTTAGATGTGGTTCGCGGGGTCAACTTCCAGCCTGTTTCCCTCGTGGGAAGAATGCCTCGCGAGGAGCGCGAAAAGCAGCGCATAACCATACCCGGGGTGATCAAGGCTATAGAGGAGCAGACCGACGGAGCCATAGCGAGGGAGGACTTTTTCCCGGTGCCGAGTACCGCTCGCCTAACCGACTTCATGGAGGCGATTTTCGCTAGACCGAAGTACCGCCTGTCTACACACTTCGCATGCGGAATGGCAACCTACGCCTTCAAGCAGGGCGACAAGCTAGTGCCGCTGACGCGATTCTTCGATGTGGAGGGCTTCCTGGAGTTCCTTCATGAGCTGAGCTTTGAGGTGGAGCACTCCCGCTTTAAGCTCGCTGGCAAGGGCATCTCAATCATTAAAGCACTCGCCAACATCTCCCGTTTTATCGACGAGGAAAAGAAGCCGGAGTACCTCGACCTCAAGCGGGTACTCATATCCTCCTTAACGAGGGGCTCCTACGCTGAGCTCAAGGAGCTTAACCGAAACTCCCTCTTCATAGGGATGATGCACTTCCAGGACACCTACAACTACGACATCGCTCGCGTAAGGAAGTGCAGCGTGCACTACGCCCTGCCTGACCTTCGCATTGTGCCCTTCTGCTCTTTCAACGTTTTGCCGGAGCTCTACCGCGACCGCATACAGGAGAGGTTCAGTATACCTGCCAGCGAATGGGAAGCGAAGACGGGCAAGAGGCTTCGCGAGGACAAGTACGTGAGGAGATTCACAGAGGAAGAGATGAGAGAGATAGACGAGTTTTACAGGAACTGCATACAGAGTGCAGGATTTTAGGTTTTTTATTTCTATTGCTCTCAAATCTTCTCATACCTCTGCTTCAAAAGCAGCGCATCTTCCTCGAGGTTGGGACTCTCGCATATGAGCTTGCCCTCAACGCGGTAATCCTTCAGAACGCGAAGCAGTGCTTTGTAGTTGAACTTCGACTCTTTAAGCACAAGATGGGAGCGCTCTCCACCCTTGCCATAGGTTATGCCAGAGACGTGGATGTGCATGTCGCGGAGCGCTTCGCTGCCAAGCGCATTCTCTATCTTCGCCAGCATCTCTGCAAAGGCTTCGTAGCTGTTCGCCGCGCCCCTGCTCCTTGCGTAGAGGTGGGCGAAGTCAACACAGGGCATTACCCTGGAAAGCTCTGCACTAAGGCTGAGAACCTCCTCAAGGCTTCCAAGCTGGGTGCGTTTGCCTGTCGTCTCAGGGCGGAGCACCACATCTATGCCCTCATCCTCGAGGGTCTTAACTATACCCTCAAGCTGCTCTTTTACCTTAGCATACGCGTTTTCCTTGGAGCTTTTCATGTAGTAGCCTGGGTGAAATGCTATATCGCGGGCACCGCAGGCGTAGCCCACTTTAGCGGAGTCGAGGATGCGCTGCACACTCGCCTTAAGCTTGGCTTCCTCGGGTGAGTTAAGGTTTATGTAGTAGGGGGCGTGTACAGTCAGCGCTACCCCAAGCTTCTCCGCCACTGCGCGCACCTCTTTTGCTTTTTCCATACCCATCCTCACCCCGCGAACAAACTCTATCTCCATGCACCCCAGCCCAAGCTCATGCACCCTCGCTATACCCGAAGCGGTGTCTCTAGAGGGTGAGGAAATGGGAACACCCGCAGTGCCGAAGAGCAGCGCCATTCACCACACCTGCAAACGTCAACGTTTACCTTAAGGCATTAAATCAACAATAATGTTTACCTTCGGTATGTGCAATATTACTGGGTAAGGTGAAATGCCCCACCTCCTCCTCTCCTTTTTCTCGGGCATTTCACCTCCAACCTTTCCGTTGTTGATGAAAGTTTACTCGTATTCAATCGTCGCCGGGGGTTTATCGGTTATGTCGTAGAGCACCCGGGTGACGCCGGGAATCTCTCGCGTAATTCTCTTCTGGATGCGCTTGAGTACCTCCCAGGGCACCTGCATTGCCGTTGCCGTCATCGCATCAACGCTCTCCACCACACGAACAGCGATGGTATAGCCATAGTCGCGGATATCGCCTTTTACCCCAACTGTCTTTCCTTCCAGGAGCGCGGCGAAAGCCTGCCAGGGTTTAAGCTTCGCCTTTTTAATCTCCTCCTCCACTATGGCATTTGCCTCACGAACTATCTCCACCTTTTCCGGTGTCACCTCTCCAATCACGCGCACCGCCAAGCCTGGACCCGGGAAGGGCATACGCTCAGAGATGCTCTCAGGTAAGCCCAGCTCCCGGGCAACTATGCGCACCTCGTCTTTATACAGGTCGCGCAGGGGCTCCACAAGCTCCAAAACCATGCCACTTGGCAAACCAGCGACGTTGTGGTGACTCTTTATCCCGCCGCTGCTCTCTATCCAGTCCGGCGCTATTGTGCCTTGAACCAGGTACTTCGCCCCCACCTTGGCTGCCTCTTCCTCAAACACCTCAATGAAAATCCTGCCTATAATCTTTCGCTTCTCCTCCGGGTCACGCACCCCTTCGAGCGCCTTGAAAAAACGCTCCTGCGCATGCACAACGCGGAGGTTCATTCCAAGCTTATTCTTAAAAATCTCCACTATCTCCTCTTCCTCGCCCTTGCGCATAAAGCCGTGGTTGACAAAGACAGCTACGAGATGTTTTCCAAGTGCGCGGTGGGCAAGTGTAGCGGCGACACTCGAATCAACGCCGCCCGATAAAGCTATGATTGCGGTCTCCTCACCCACCTGCTCGCGAATCTCCTTCACCGCTTCTTCAATAAACTTCTTTGCATCAAACATAACTACAACCTCTTCTTCCTTATTGCGGCATCAACAAAAGCAAGAAACACTGGAGAAGGACGACGCGGTCGAGACTTGAACTCCGGGTGGAACTGCGTCGCCAGAAAGTGGAAGTGCGAGGGAAGCTCGCATATCTCCATTCTGCGTCCGCCGTCGCTGGTGGCAGAGAACACCATCCCTGCGCTTTCAAGCTGGGGGATGTAATCCGGGTTAACCTCGTAGCGGTGGCGGTGGCGCTCGCCCACCTCGGTGCAGCCGTATATCTCATACGCCTTGGTTCCGGGCTTTATATTAACTTTTATCTCACCGAGGCGCATGGTGCCACCCATCTTTTCAATCTTCCGCTGCTCAGGCAGGAGGTCTATTACCGGATGCATGGTTTTGGGGTCGAGCTCAACGCTATTTGCCTGGCTTAACCCAAGCACATTGCGCGCGAACTCGACGACGGCAAGCTGAAAGCCGAAGCATATCCCGAGGTAAGGCACATTGTTCTCCCTCGCGTATCTTATCGCAGCGATCTTACCCTCTGCCCCTCGCGCGCCGAAACCGCCTGGCACCAGAATGCCGTGCGCACCTTCAAGCTCCTTAATCTTCTCGGGTTCCTCCTCTATCTCCTCAGCCTCCATCCAGAGTATCTCCACATCATGGTTAAGCTTCCACGCCGCATGCTTCAGGGCTTCGACGATGCTTATGTAAGAGTCATGGAGGTGGGTGTACTTACCAACTATGGCTATGGTGACCTTCTCCTTGGGTTTCTTTATCTTCTTTATGAACCTGTCCCACTCGCGCAGGTCGTGCTTGCGCTCGCGCAGGTTGAGCTTCTCAAGGATTGTGTCCCCCAATCCCTGAGCCTCCATCACAAGGGGAACCTCGTAGACTATCTTCACGTCGTGGTTGCTTATCACATCGCGCTTGCTCACATCGCAGAACAGGGAGAGCTTCGCCTTGGTCTCATCTAATAGAGGGTCGCGAGTCCTGCATACGAGTATGTCGGGCTGTATTCCTATACCGCGAAGCTCCTTGACGCTGTGCTGTGTGGGTTTGGTCTTCTGCTCCCCCACGGTTTCAAGCGTGGGCACAAGCGTGACATGGATGAAAAGCACATTCTCCTTGCCCAGCTCCATCCTGAGCTGGCGCAGCGCCTCAAGGAAGGGCATACTCTCTATGTCGCCAGTCGTGCCTCCGATCTCAACTATGAGCACGTCCGGGTTGTTAATCCGCGCGATCTCGCGAATCTGCCTCTTTATCTCATCGGTGACGTGAGGAATTATCTGCACCGTCTGGCCGAGATACTCACCCCGGCGCTCCTTCTCCAGCACGGAAAGGTAGATTTTGCCCGTCGTAATGTTGTGGTCTCGGGTTAGCTCCACATCCAGGAAGCGCTCGTAGTGCCCGAAGTCCAGGTCTGCCTCGTACCCATCCTTTGTAACCCAAACCTCGCCGTGCTGGAAGGGGTTCATTAGCCCCGGGTCCACGTTGAGGTACGGGTCTATCTTGCACACGTCTATGCGCAGCCCGCGGGAACGCAAAATTAAGCCTATGGCTGCGGTGGTCACGCCCTTACCCAAGCCAGAAAGCACACCACCGGTTACAATTATATACTTGGTCATATTCCAAGCTTCTCCTCCCTTAAATCTATGGTGTCCTCAAGCTCTGGCCCCGTGGAGATTATTGTCACCGGCACGCCCACGCGGCGCTCCACCTCTTCCACAAAGCTCTGCGCAGCTTTGCTGAGCTCGTCGTAGCTCCTCGCACCTCTGCTCTCCTCGTCAATATAATCAACGCAGGTGAGTGCTATCTGCGAGGCGCTGTTTAGCATTGCAGCATAGCGCGCCATGTCAAAGTCGAACCTCCCTATCCTTCGCCTTCGCCCGGTAACGGTGCCGTACTCCACTATTCCAAGCCTCTCCGCCTCTTCTTGTGACATCTCAGTGGGGAATGGACCTGCGCCAACGCGGGTTGGGAAGGATTTAAACACCACTATCACATCCCTAACCCTCCTTGGACCTATTCCCACATCAACGCACGCCATGCTTGCTGTCGTATCTTTTGAGGTAACATAGGGGTAAGTGCCGTAGAATAAGCTGAGCCCAAAACCCTGAGAGCTTTCCACCAGCACCTTTTTACCAGCATCAATCGCCTCGTTGACCTCCTGGGGCACATCGGTGAGGTAGGGCTTGAGCTCTGCAATATCCTGCGCCAGCTTCAAGCTTCTGTTTGCCCTGTCCATGTTCGCAGGCCCGCAGCCTGTGCCCGTGCTGCCTATCTTACCCGCGAGATGCCCCGAGCCTTTATCTCTCGCGATGTGCTCCTCCTCTATTATCCCGCAGCGGTAGTCTATCCCTATCCTATTCTCTATGCCCAGGTCTCTAATCTCCTTTAGCATTACCTCGGGGTTCACAAGCACACCTGCGCCTATGAGCAGCTTCGCCTTCTCATACAGAAAACCGCTCGGGGTAAGGCGCAGGGGGTACTTCTTCCCTCTATAAACCACGGTGTGGCCTGCGTTCGGACCAACACCAGCACGTGCAATTATGTCTGGCTCATCCTTCATGCACAGGTAGCTTATCACCTTTCCCTTGCCTTCGTCGCCCCATTGACCGCCTACAACGATGGTTACCACGCAATCACCTCACTAGCGGAAGAACGAGATAGCTCCCCCTCACACAAAGCCGTGCCAATGTCCCAGAAGAGCCTCGGTAATTTCATGCAAAACAGTAAGTGGGATATGTTGCTCTTAGTTTATAAGGTTTTTGATTCCCTAACCCTGTATACCGGCGCACCCCACTCGGGAAAAATCCTCTCAACCAAGCCTTCCTCCGCCATCTCTATAAGCAAATCCTGAAGGTTGCACCCAGTTAAAGCTTCATATTTTTCAGGCTCCTCTAAACGGCGCGCCTCGACCTCTTCCTGAATCCTCGCCAGCTTTGCTTCGCCGAGGGAGCGAAGGATTTCTAAGAGAAGGCGCTTTTTTTCCTCATCGATTTTCTATCCCTCCATCTCAACTATCCTCTTTACACCTTCCACGAGTAAATCACACTCTGCGCGGGTGTTGTAGAGGTAGAGGCTTGCCCTCACGGAGCCACTCGCCCCTATTCCGCGGGCGTTAAACCAAGAATGAATGCAATGGTCGCCCGCGCGCAGCATTATGTTGTAGTGGCGGTCGAGCAGCTCGGCAACGTCGCTCGGCGCTACAAGGCTTCGTCCGCGTCTCTCCAAGCGGAAGCTTACTATCCCCGAGCGCAGCTTTGCCTCGGTAACGCCAACAAAGCGCACCTCCTCAATAGCTGCCAGCCTTTTCGAGAGATACTCCGTCAGAGCGCGCTCGTGCTCCTCAATCCTGCGCAGCCCCACCCTGCGGAGGTACTCAACCGCTGCAGCAGCGCCTATCTGCGCTGCGTAATTCTGAAGCCCTGCTTCAAAGCGGTGGGGCGGCGGCAGGAACACAGCGCGGTTGTAGTAGGAATCGCTCACCGTATCCCCGCCAACGATAAAGGGACTAAGCCCGCGAAGCTCCTCCTCTTTGCCGTAGAGCACCCCTAAGCTGGGACCCAGCATCTTGTGCACAGAGAAGGCAAGGAAGTCCACATCCAGACGACGAACATCTACGCTACGATGAGGCACACTCTGCGCAGCGTCCAGCAAAACCTTGGCTCCATAATCGTGAGCTATTTCTATAATCTCCTCCACGGGCAGGGCGTAGCCGTCGAGGTTTGAGACGTGCACCACGCTCACAAGCTTAACCTTGGGAGAGAGCATATCCTTGAACTTCTCCAGATCGAAGGTGGCATCTTCCCGCGAAGGCACCACCTCGTGCCTTATTCCCCTGCTCTTTTCAAGCTCCAGCCAGGGTACAAGGTTGGAATTGTGCTCCCTGTCGCTGGTTAACACTACATCGCCCCGCTCAAGCTTGAAGCTGTGGGCAACGAGGTTAATCGCCTCTGTTGTATTTTTCGTCCACACAATCTCCTCTGGCGAGGCGTTTATGAAACCAGCCACCCTCTCCCGCGCCTTTTCTGTGGCTTCCTTAACCTCGCTGGCAAACCAGTGCTGCGACCGTCCGCGCCCGCCACACGCTGGGTAATTCTCGTAATACTTATTTATCGCTTGGATTACCTGCCTGGGCTTTAAACTCATGCATGCGCTGTCCAGGTAAACAGGGGGTTTGCCGTTGCGCAGCCTGCTCAGGGCGGGGAAGTCTTCCCTCAGCTTCTCTGGTAGCATGACGTAATCTTATGCTGCGGCCTTATTAAGTTTGAGCCTTCTCAAGCTCACGCTTGGTGTACTCCACCAAACCCCCGCTCTCAAGAAGGTTGAGGAGAAACTCCGGCAGGGGTTTAAAGGTGTACTCCCTGTTCTTTGTGAGGTTCTTTATTATGCCCTGCGAGAAGTCAACCTCAAGCTCATCCCCCTCTTCCGCGTCCACGCTTGCCTCGATTAGGGGCAGGCCTATGTTTATGCTGTTCCTGAAGAAGATTCTTGCGAAGCTCTTCGCAATTACCACGCTTATGCCGGCGCCCATCAGAGCCCTCGGCGCATGCTCACGCGAGGAGCCGCACCCGAAGTTTTCGTCAGCTACGATTATGTCGCCCGCCTTAACCTGCTGTGCAAACTCAGGTTTCACCTTTTCAAACGCGTGCTTCGCAAGCTCCTTGGGGTCGGCGGTGATTAAATACTCCGCCGGGATTATCTGATCAGTGTCAACATTTGCACCGAAACGCCACACCCTGCCCTTAATTTTTTTGTGCAAAGGCATCACCTGCTGTGAAATTATGAGGTAACGAAGTTAAAGGTTATTGGTCGAACATTTTCGGGAAAAATGGGATAAGATATAAAGCTGAGCTATCACCATGAAAAAGTGTGAAAACTGCAGCAGAAGCGAAGAGGAAGTACCAATAATAGAGTACTACCACAAGCAGGAAGAACACTACATCTGCTCCCGATGCCTTCCCATGCTGATTCACGGCTAAGCACAGAAGTAGGGCTCTGGAAGAGGATTGAATTATGAAGTGGGAAGATGACGCGCTGGAGGTTCTGAAAGAAGTCCCTAGTTTTGTTCGGCCTCTGGCTAAGAAAGCTGTAGAAAAGCTTGCCAAGGAGGAGGGTTTAGAGAAGGTTACCAAGGAGATCGCCCTTAAAGCCAAAGCTAAGTACCTGGGCCTGGAGGAGGAAGGGGACAAGAAGAAAAAGAGGATCGCTATTGTTAGGTGCGACATAGTCAGCGAGGTTTGCCCTGGCATAGGCTGCCTACTTGCATATGAGAACAAGAAGGAGCTGTTCAAACGCTACGAGGGCGAGGAAACCAGCTTGGTGGGTTTCTTCACCTGTGGTGGGTGCTCAGGCAGGCGCACCTTCAGGCTGGCGAACACGCTAAAACGCTACGGCGTGGATGTCATACACATGAGTTCCTGTATGCTCATGGAAGAGCCCTTCAACAGGTGCATCTTCAAGGAGGACATAAAGAAGAGCATTGAATCTCTTGGTATAGAGGTGGTCGAGGGAACGCATCACGAGGTGGGAAAGTTCGCTCTGGGTAAGAGGTTCCACGAGAGGAAGTAGAGATACACCTAGAGATTTGAGGCTATTTTTTATTTATAAAATCCCCCTCTAAATCCAATTCTGCGTATAAAAATTATTTTCAAATTTTCATCATATTCAAACCACACTCTTATATCTCCTATTCTAAGTCTGTATGAATTTTTAAATCCTCTAATTTTCACAATATCCATTCTTACTAACGGGAAAAATTCAAGTCTATCGATATAAGATTTAACTCTCCCCTTTCTGTTACCATCTAAATTTTTCAAAAATTTAAGGCGTCTTTATGAATTTTTATTCTGTTCTTATATTTCATTTTTTACCTTTTCCCAGTCCAAATAATCTCCTTCGCATATTCTTTCAGAAAATATCTTCCTCTCCTCTTCAGAAGCCTCCATTTCTTCTATTGCTTCCAGGTTGACTTTTATTAGCTCAGAAAGATATTTTTTCAGACTCTCAACATCTTCCTTTAATTCAGAAATTGTCGCGCTCATATAGTTTATCAATTTCTTTCACCACTTAAATATAAACTAAAACTCAATAATAAGCCATCTTGATTGTATTTATCACATCGCCTTAATCACGTCTGCCCTGGTTACTATCCCCACCAGCTTTCCATCCTTTACCACAGGCAGGCGGTTTATCCCGTGCTTTGCCATTAGCCGCGCTGCCTCCTCAATACTCCCCTCCTCATCTATGGTTATAACCTCGCGGGTCATTACATCTTTTACTTTGGAGGCAGCAAGCTTCTTTATGGTCTCCTTTAGCTGGTGGTGCATCTTTATTGGAAGCTCAATCAGCTCAAGGGGGCTCGGAAACACGAGGTTTATGCTCTCCTCCTCCAATAGCCTCATTAAATCAGCTTCGCTGAGAATACCAACTATTCTATCCCCATCCACCACAGGGGCGCCGCTGATTTTGTTCTCCCTCAGCTGCTTCGCAGCCTCCTCTATGCTCGCTTCTGGCGAGAGGGTTATAACCTCCCGCGTCATAACATCTTTAACCTTCAAACTTCTGCCCTCCTACGGATGAATACCCAAGCCACGGAGCCCTTCCTGCTCTGGAAAGCCCTGCATTATATTCATGTTCTGCACCGCTTGCCCCGAGGCACCCTTCACAAGGTTGTCTATCGCCGAAATAACTATAACCCTGCCACGCTCTTCATCAACGGCAAAGCCGCCTATATCGGCAAAGTTTGAGCCGCGCACGGCGCTCAAGCGGGGCACCTCGCCCACGTCAAGCACCCGCACAAAGGGCTCTTCCCTGTAAAATTCGGCGTAGAGCTTCCGTACATCCTCAGCGTCTATGCTCCGGGTGAGGAAGCAGTGCAGCGTGCTTGTAAGCCCGCGAATCACAGGCACTATGTGGGGAACGAAGGAAACTCTTGCCTCGCTGGAGAAGCGACGCAGCTCCTGCTCTATCTCCGGCAGGTGCTGATGCGTCGTAATCTTATATGCCAGAACGCTCTCTGCAGCGTTGGGGAAGTGCGTTGTCTCCCGAGGCTTGTTCCCAGCGCCGGAGATTCCACTTTTTGCGTCTGCCACTATGTGAGAAGCATCAATAACCCCCGCTTTTAGCAGCGGCACAAGACCGAGAATAATACTCGTGGGATAGCAGCCTGGGTTGGCCACCAGCTTCGCTCGCTTAATCTCCTCCCTGTGAAGCTCGGGCAAACCATAGGCAGCCTTTATCTCAGGCGCCACATGCTTTTTGCCGTAGTACCTCTCGTACACAGCAACATCCTCAAAGCGGAAGTCGCCGCTCAGGTCTACTACGCGAACGTCATGCTCAAGGAGGGTGGGCACTATCTCCATGCTCGCCCCATGCGGCGTTGCGCAGAACACAAAGTCGCAGCGCTCAGCCACGCGCTCGTAGGGTATGTCCTCAAAGCTCAGGTCAAGCACGCCACGCAGATTGGGATGCACTTTGTGAACAGGCTTACCTGCGTGGGCACGGGAGGTGACGCAGGCTATCTCAACCTCAGTGTGATACGCGAGGATACGCAGAAGTTCGCCACCTGTGTAGCCCGAGGCGCCCACTATGCCAACTTTTACCATGCTGAAAAAATAGGCAGGGCGGTAATATAACCTTTGCCCTAACCTATGTATCGCATTTCATCATCGGTGGGCTCTCTGCGCAGAATGCCCATATCCTCCATCATCTTCCTCTCAAGCTTCGCCGCCTCTTCCACGCGCCTCGCGGCATCTTTCACACGCTTAACCAGCTTCTCCATGCTTATCTCTATGCCGAGGATGGAGGTGAGCACCTCAAGCACGGCACGGGCACTGTTGGGGTCAACATAGAAGCCAGAGGTTTCGCCCATTAGACAAGCGCCGTATATGCCACGGCGCTTCCCCTGGCTCAGAAGCATGCCCGAGACGCCTATAATCTGCCCCACGCCGTCGCGCTTCACTACAACGCCCTTCTCCTCCAACAGAGGTATGTAGCGGGGGTGGTTCACGGCTCCGAAAACCTTCGGCGCATCTACCGGTCTACCAACCCCAAGCCCGCCGAGGGTGAACATCTCCTTAACGCCAAGCTCCTGCGCAACGTCCAGAATCTTCTCGCACAGCAGGTACTGCCCTTCCGGAGAGGTGCTCTGAGTATTGCCTATAACGAAAACCAGGTCTCGCTGCGATTTATCCTCCGCGCGCCAGTAGTAAAACTCGTTCTTCATCTCCTCTATCACTCCCGTCTTTTTAATAATAACATGGGGCGGGAATGTGGCTGAGTAGAGCCTAGCAAACTTCTTTGCACGAAGCTCGCGTATCATGTGCTTGGCTGCTATCTTACCCACATGCCCAATACCGGGCAAGCCTTCAATGAGCACTGGCGAGCGAAGCTCCGGCTTTCGTGTAAACACAACCTCATACTGCATACTCCTTCCCCTCTTCCTTCATAATTTCCCTCTTGAGCTTTCTCCTGTACTCCCCGTATGGGTCCTGAGGTGAAAATCGTGGAGGGTGTGGAGAAACCGTAGGCTCACCGCATACCTTACAGGTGTCCTTCAGGGTGTAAACCCTGCACTTTTTGCATACTTTAAGACGGTTCATCTACGACTTTTCCTCTTTTATTTCCCTGTAAAACTTGCCTTCTCCACCCTTTTGGGTTACAATATTTATCGCATGCTCCGCCGTCTTTCGCAACGCTTCTTCTGCGGTTTTGTAGTCGTAGGCGACGACAGTAATGCGATATCTAGGCGAGCCCACATAGCTTATGTCCAGGCTCACATCCTCGCCGTGGTCAAGCTTTTTGGCTGAGATGAGCGCTTCGCGTATTATCTCAACCCCATTAGGCTCGCGGGATCGGAGATCCACGTACCCGTCTATCTTAACCTTGGGTATGGAGACATTCTCCTGCGCCAGCTTTACCAGCGGCTTCACCCACTCCTTGGGTATCTTTATTCCCTTAAGCGCCTCCTCGCCCAGAGCGGAGATTTCCTCAAAGGCGCCGTAAATTTCGCCGAACTCCTCCTCGAGCACAAAGCCTACCTCGCGGTACGCCTGCTCGAGGCTCTTGCCAAGCTGTGTCGCCGCCATCTCCAGGAGCTTCTCAGCCTTCTGGGCGCGCTTCCACTCCTGCATTTTCTTCTTCTTGGCGGCATCGCTCACACGGCGAAGCGATAAATCTATATGCCCCTTCTTACGGTCGACGGCTAAAACCTTGGCTACTGTCTTCTGCCCCTCCTTCACAAAATCGCGGATGTTCTTTATCCAGGTGGATGCTACCTCCGAGATATGAATATAGCCCTCTCTATCCCTGTACTCATCTAACCTGGCGAAGGCTCCATGAGGGTAAACCTTAGTTACGGTGCAAACCACCAGGTCGCCTTCGCTCGGAAAGGGCTCACGTTTCAGAACCAAGCTCTTCACTCCAGCACAGAGATTATCTTGGTGAGAACTCTAACCTTACCACCAGTGGGCTCCGCAAGCGTTTTGCCGCACACAAGACACTGCACCTTTGAGGATGCGGAGCCGAATATTACCTGTTCATTGCTACAGTCGTCGCACTTAACGCGCAGGAAACGAGAGCGAGGCTTTGGAATAAGCTTGTCATCCTCCGCCACTATACCGCCTCCATCT
>Ga0209426_1000675_pt1 | contig 30077 bp, 22 predicted proteins | sample Deesub1362B_J571_FD_187697 | JGI IMG/M metagenome (GOLD analysis project Ga0209426, IMG submission 187697) | Deep oceanic, basalt-hosted subsurface ecosystem from Juan de Fuca Ridge flank, Pacific Ocean, CORK Borehole 1362B_J2.571 (SPAdes)... ...
CCGGCGAAGTGGGCGAAGGCCGCCGAGGAGGCGGGGGCGGACCTGATCCTCCTGCAGTTGAGCCTGACGAAGAACGGCGGTGAGCCCACCACGGCGGAGGATGCCCGGGCGGTGACCCGGGCCGTGTTGGAGGCCACCGGACTCCCTCTCCTGGTTTTCGGCCCTGGCCAGGTGGATCTCGACAACGAACTGCTGGTGGCGGTGGCTGAGGAGGCGGCTGGCGAGCGGGTGGTGCTGGGGGTCTGCGAGGAGAAGAACTACCGCACCATCGTCGCTGCTGCTCTCGCCAACGGTCACCTGGTCAACGGCCGCACGGCGATGGACGTCAACCTCGCCAAGCAGTTGAACATCCTCATCTCCGATATGGGCCTGCCGCTGGACCGGATCATTATGGATCCCACCACGGCCAGCCTGGGGTACGGCATCGAGTACGGGTACTCGGTGATGGAGCGGCTGCGGATCGCAGCACTCCAGGGCGACAAGATGACGCAGTTGCCGATGCTGGTCACCCCCGGCTACGAGGCCTGGCGGCAGAAGGAGAGCAAGGTCGGCGATGGCGTGCCGGAGTCCTGGGGTGATTGGAAGGAACGGGCCATCTTGTGGGAATCGGTGACGGCTACCGTGCTCATCGAAGCGGGGGCCGATATCGTCGTCCTTCGTCACCCGGAGACGCTCAAGCGGGTCAAGTCCTTCGTCGACCGGCTGATGGAGAAGTAAGGGGGAGGAAACATGGCACTCACGGGGCTTCAGATTTACAAACTCCTGCCGCAGACCAACTGTAAGGAATGCGGTTTCCCCACCTGCCTGGCCTTCGCGATGAAACTGGCGGCCAAGCAGGCGGAACTTTCGGCCTGTCCTTATGTCTCTGAAGAGGCTAAGGCCCAGTTGGCTGCCGCCTCCGCACCGCCCATCCGGCTGGTCGCGGTCGAGGGGCCGGGCCACAAGGTGGAGGTGGGCAACGAGACGGTGATGTTCCGCCACGAGAAGACCTTCTATCACCCGTGTGGCCTCTTCGTCCGCGTGAAGGACACCGACGACGTCAAAGCGGCGGTGGAGGAGGCGATGGGGTACACCGTCGAGTACGTGGGGATGAACCTCTTCCTCGACGGCGTGGCGATCGAGGCGGCATCTGGTGACGCCGGGACCTTCGCCGAGGCGGTGAAGACAGCCCGCTCTGTGACAGATAAACCGTTCATCCTGATCGCTTCCGACCCCGAGGTGCTGAAGGCTGGCGCAGAGGCAGACGAGGGAGGTAAGCCGCTCCTCTACGCCGCTACCACGGACAACTGGGAGGCGGTCGCCGCCGTGGCGAAGGAGAAGGGCCTCCCCGTCGTCGCCCGCGCCGACACGCTGGACGAACTGGCCGATCTGACGGAGAAGATCAAGGGCGCGGGAATCCAGGACATTGTTCTGGATCCTGGTGTGCGCGATCCGGCCAACACTCTGGTCGTCTTCACCCAGTTGCGCCGCCTGGCTCTGAAGAAGAACTTCCGCCCGCTGGGTTATCCGATCATCGCCTTCCCCGGCGAAGGGGCGTCCGATGGAATCGAAGAGGCGATGCTGGCAGCCCAGCAGATCGCCAAGTATGCTGGCTTCGTCGTCCTGGATACCTTCACCCCCGCCTCTGCCTACGCCTTGCTGGTCTGGCGGACCAACGTCTATACCAACCCGCAGGAGCCCATCAAGGTGCAGCCGGGCATCTACGAGATCAACGAGCCGGGTCCGGAGGCGCCGGTGATGGTCACCACCAACTTCTCCATCACCTACTTCTCCGTCGCCAACGAGGTGGATGGCAGCGGGCTGCCCGGCTGGCTGCTGGTGGCCGACGCCGAAGGGATGAGCGTCCTCACCGCCTGGGCCGCGGGCAAGTTCGACGCCGAGCGGATCGCCAAGACGGTGAAGACCACCGGCATCGAGGGAAAGATCAGCCACCGCAAACTGATCATCCCCGGCCACGTGGCGGTGCTGTTGGGCGAGCTGGAAGAGGAACTGCCGGGCTGGGAGATCCTGGTCGGGCCGCGTGAGGCGGTGGACCTGCCCGGTTTCCTGAAGTTGTGGAGTCCTTCGTAGCCCCCTGACCCCCTCCCTGGTTTCCCTTCCCCTCCCCTCGGCTGGGGGGAGGGGAAGGGAATAGAGGGTGGAACGGGTGGAGGAGGTGTTTCATCGCCACTGCCGTCGTTCGTTTCAAGCCCGAAGGTGCACGGGTAGAGGTTCCACTCGGCACGCTGCTCAGTGAGGCCGCCCAGCAGGCAGGGGTGGACATCCTGATGCCGTGCGGAGGGCAGGGCCGTTGTGGACGCTGTGCCGTCATCGTCGAGGAGGGGCCGGTCCGCCGTCGCTCCACCCAGCGCCTCTCGCCTGAGGACGTCGCCGCCGGGTATGCCCTCGCCTGTCAGACCGTCGTCGAGGGTGACGTGGTCGTCACCATCCCGCCGCAGGAGCGGATCGAGCGGCGACTGAAGGAGAGCAAGCGGGCCGTCAAGGTCGAACTCCCCTTCCCCTACGACATCCACGACCAGCCCATCCGAAAGATCGCCGTCACGCTGGACCCGCCCTCCCTGGCCGACCAGACCGACGACTGGTCCCGCCTCCAGAGGGAACTGGCCCGTCGGTTCGACCTGCGGGACGTCCAGGTCTCCCTCCCCGTGCTGAAGAAACTGGGGCCTGCCCTGCGGGAGGGGGAGTGGACCGTGACGGCGGTCCTGGAGATGGACGCCTGGGACCGCCCGGAGGGGCCGCCACGGATCATCGACATCCTGCCCGGGGAGCGGCTGGAGAGTCTCTGGGCGGCGGCGATCGATATCGGCACGACCAGCAACGTAGTCTGGCTGGTGGACCTGATCAGCGGGCAGGTGATGGCCCAGGCGGCCGACTACAACGGCCAGATCGCCCGCGGGGAGGACGTCATCTCCCGCATCATCTACGCTTCCAAAGGGAACGGGCTGGAGGAACTCCAGGGGCTGGTGATGGAGACGCTGAACCGGCTCCTGAAGAAGGTGGCCCGCGAGCGGGGGATCTCCACCGACGAGATCTACAAGGTGGTCGTGGCCGGCAACACGACGATGCTCCACCTCTTCGCCGGCATCCCACCTGAGTCCATCCGCCTGATGCCCTTCATCCCCGTGGTCAACCACCTACCCACCTTCCCAGCGCGGGATATCGGCCTGGGGGTCAATCCCGAAGCGACGGTGGACTGTCTCCCCGGCATCGCCTCCTACGTGGGAGCCGACATCACCGCCGGGGTGCTCAGTTCCGGGATGTGCGAGGAGGAGGAGCTGACCCTCTTCATCGACATCGGGACCAATGGGGAGATGGTACTGGGGGACTGTACCTGGCTCATCGCCTGCGCCTGCTCCGCCGGCCCGGCCTTCGAGGGGGCGGGCGTAGTGCACGGGATGCGGGCCACCGCCGGTGCCATCGAGGAGGTGTGGGTCAACTCCGAGACCTACGAGGCCTCCTACCGGGTCATCGGCAACGAGAAGCCACGCGGTATCTGCGGCTCCGGGCTCATCTCCCTGATGGCGGAGATGTTCATCGCCGGGGTCATCGACAAGAGCGGGAACATCAACCTCAACCTGCCCACGGAGCGGGTGAGGGAGGGGGAGCACGGGCCGGAATACGTGGTGGCCTGGGCCGATGAGACGGCCATCGGCGAGGATATCGCGATCACAGCGGTGGACATCGACAACCTGATGCGGGCCAAGGCAGCCATCTACGCCGGCTTCTCCGTCCTGGCCCGTAGTGTTGGGTTGACCCTGGCGGACGTGAGCAAGGTCCTCATCGGCGGGGCTTTCGGTCAGTACATCAACGTGGAGAAAGCGATCCAGATCGGGATGCTGCCCGACAAGCCCTACGAGAGTTTCGAGTTCCTGGGCAACACCTCGGTGCGGGGGGCCTACTACGCCCTCGTCTCCCGCGACATGCGTCGGCGGGTGACCGAGGTGGGGCAGATGATGACCTACCTGGAACTCTCGGCCGACAACACCTTCTTCGACGAGTTCAACGCCGCACTCTTCCTGCCTCACACCGACCTGACCCAGTTTCCGTCGGTGGCGACGCTCTTGAAGGAGTAGTTTCAGGTTGGGGGTCGACCTGAGGCCGGGAGCCTGAAACTCGAAACCCGTACCTGGGAGGGGAGTTGGGTAAGACAATCGCTCTGGCTGGAAAAGGCGGCACGGGGAAGACAACGATCGCCGCCATGATCATCCGCTACCTGACGGAGGAGCGGACCGGTTCGATCTTGGCCATCGACGCCGATCCGGCCAGCAATCTTCCCCTGGTGCTCGGAATGGAGGTCGATATGACCATCGGCGACATCCGGGAGGAGATGCTGGACCTGGTTCAATCCAGCGGTGCGCTGGCGGGGTCGATGCCCGGTGGGATGAGCAAGCAGGATTACCTGGACTATCAGGTGCAGATGGCCCTGGTGGAAGGGGACCGGGTGGACCTGCTGGCGATGGGGCGGCCGGAGGGGCCCGGATGCTACTGTGCGGCCAACCAGATGTTGCGGGTGATCATCGATCGGCTGGGGCGGCAGTACGACTACGTGGTCATCGACAACGAGGCGGGGATGGAACACCTCAGCCGTCGTACTACCCGCGATGTGGACGTCCTCCTGCTCGTGACCGATCCGACGGTGCGCGGGCTGGTGGCCGTCGAACAGATGGCGAGGATGGTGCCGGGGCTGGACATCGCCGTGAAGGAGATGTACCTGATCGTCAACCGGGTGCGTGGGGATTTGCCCTCTCCTCTGGCCGAGGCGGTGGAGCGGACCGGGCTGGAGTTGGTCGGCACGGTGCCGGAGGATCCGGCGATGGCGGAGTTCGAGTTCACCGGTCGACCGTTGGTGGAACTGCCGTCGGATTCGGCGGTTTATCGGGCGGTGAAGGGGATTGCTGAGCGGATAGTAGGTTAAAACGTCGATCGTCAGACGTCAGGCGTTAAACGGCGGACGGACAGGAGGAGAAAACGATGTATATTATCGCTGAGAATATCCACATTATTTCCCCAAAGGTCAAGCAGGCGATCGCCGAGCGGGACGCAAAGTTCTTCCAGGACTTGGCGGTCCGCCTGGTCGATGCGGGAGCCAGTGCTATCGACCTGAACATCGGCCCACAGAAGAAGGCCGGGCATGAGATCCTGCCCTGGCTGGTGGAGACGATCGAGCAGGTCGTGGACGTGCCGCTCTCGCTCGACACCAAGAACCTGGCGGCCATCGAGGCGGCCTGCGAGGTGGTGACCAAAGCGCAGCCCATCATCAACTCGACGGACGCGCGCCCCGAGTCGCTGGAGACGGTCCCCTTGATCGCTAAGAAGTACAACGCGAAATTGATCGCCCTCACGATGGGCGAAGGGATGATCCCGGTCAGCGCGGACGAGCGGGTCAGCCTGGCGTTGGAGCGGATCATCCCGCGGATGTTAGAGATCGATTTCCCGATCACCGATCTCATCATCGACCCGCTGGTGCTCACCGTCTCCGGTTGCCAGGAGTACTGCCCGGAGTGCATTGAGGCGGTGCGCACCCTCAAGTTTGCCTGGGATCCCCCGCCGCTGACGGAGGGAGGGCTCTCCAACGTTTCTAACGGGGTCCCGAAGGAGATGCGGCCGCTGCTGAACCGGGTGTATATGGTGATGTTGATGGGGGCTGGGATCGACATGGTCATCGCCGACCCGCTGGACAAGGATCTGATGGAGTGGATCCGGGTCGTCGAGGAGCGGGACGAGAGCACGCCGTTGAATCGGCTGATCCTCAAGTTGCACGACCGGGTGGCGGCGATGGAGGAACTCCAGCCGGAGGACGTCGATATGTCCGACCCGGAGCAGGTCGCCGTCTGGAAGACGGTGCAGGTGTTGCTGAACAAAGTGATCTACACGGATGCCTATCTCAAGCTCTAACCACCGGAGGGAAGTATGACCGCGACGTTGATCGACGGCAAGGCTACGGCTGCCCAGATCCACGAGGAGATCAAGGCCGAGGTCGAACGGCTGAAGGCGGAGCACGGGGTCGTCCCCGGCCTGGCGACGGTGCTCGTCGGTGAGAACCCCGCCTCTCAGTTCTACGTTCGCTCCAAACGGAAGCGGTGCAGCGAGGTTGGTATCCGTTCCTTCGGCTACGAATTGCCGGAGACGGCCTCCCAGGAAGAGGTGGAGGGGCTGGTCGCCGAACTGAATGCCAACCCCGAGGTCCACGGCATTCTGGTCCAGTTGCCGCTTCCCAAACATCTGGACGAGGAGCGGGTGCTGGCGGCCATCAGCATCGAGAAGGATGTGGATGGCTTCCACCCTGTCAACATCGGCCGGTTGGCGATGAAGGGGCGCGAGCCGATGTTCGTCCCCTGCACCCCCGCTGGCTGCATCGAGTTGCTCGATCGGTACGGCATTGAGATCGAAGGCAAGGAGGCGGTGGTGCTGGGCCGCAGCAACATCGTCGGCCTGCCGGTGGCGATGCTCCTGCTCCATCGGAACGCCACGATCACCATCTGTCACTCCCGCACGAAGGACCTGCCTGCCGTCTGCCGCCGTGCCGATATCTTGATCGCTGCCGTGGGGCGGCCGAAGATGGTGAAGGCGGACTGGATCAAGCCCGGTGCGGCGGTCATCGACGTCGGCATCAACCGCGTCGAGGATCCTACCGCCAAGAAGGGGTACCGCATCGTCGGCGACGTGGACTTTGAGGCGGCCAAGGAGGTGGCGGGCTACATCACGCCGGTGCCCGGCGGCGTCGGGCCAATGACGATCGCGATGTTGCTGAAGAACACCCTTACCTCGGCCAAGCGGGCTGCCGGCCTGTTGTAAGGGATGGGAACCACAGAGGCGCAGAGAGCACGAAGGGGGCACTGGGAGAAACCCTGCGTCCTCTATGCCTCTGTGGTGGAGGTTTACTTGAAGGAGCGGTATGCGAACGACCATCTCGGCCGACAAGGTGCGCAGCGAGTTCGTCCGCGAGGTGGAGGAGATCAGCGGGGAAGACCTGCTGGCCTGCAACCAGTGCGGTAAGTGCAGCGCTGGCTGTCCGGTCGCTTCGGTGATGGATCTCCTGCCCAGCCAGGTCATTCGGCTGGCCCAGTTGGGGATGGAGGAGGTGCTGGAGAGCCGGACCATCTGGATCTGTGCCTCGTGTCTTACCTGTGTCACCCGCTGCCCCAAGGGAGTGGACCTGCCGAGGTTAATGGAGGCGTTGCGGGAGGTCGCGCTGCGAGCAGGGGTTACCGAGATCGACCTGAGCCTGTTGCCGGAAGACCTGGTGGACGAACTGCCGCAACTGGCTATCGTCGGCGGGTTCAGGAAGTATATCAAGTGATGCGTGATACGTGAGGTGGTGGGTGTCACGGGTCACGCGAAGTGCGAGGGATATGAAAGTCTCTTACTACCCAGGTTGCACACTTTCCACTAAGGCGAAGGGATACGACCGCTCCGGGCGGGCTGTGGCGGCGGCGTTGGGGATGGAGTTGGTGGAACTGCCGGATTGGCAGTGCTGCGGGGCGACGTTCCCCCTGGCAACCGACAACTCGATGGCTCTGATCGCCCCTACACGGGTCCTCCAGCAGGCCGAGGAGGCTGGGGACCGGGTGGCGGCCCTGTGTGCGATCTGCTACCACGTTCTGAAACGGACCCAGACCGCTCTGGAGCGGGACCCCGAGATGCGGGATCGTATCAACTGGTTCACCGAGCAGGAGTATCGGGGCGAGGTCAAGGTGGTCCACTTCCTGGAACTCCTGCGGGATGGCCTGGGGTGGGAGGGGCTGGCGGAGCGGGTCGTGCGGCCGTTGGAAGGACTCCGCGCTGCGCCTTATTACGGCTGTCTCCTCCTTCGCCCTTACGACGAGATCTACCTGGACGATCCGGAGAACCCGACCATCCTCCACAGCCTGGTCCGTGCGCTCGGGGCAGAACCGGTGGATTTCCCCTACAACGTCGAGTGCTGCGGTTCTTACCTGACGGTGAAGGATCCGGCGATCTCCGCCGACCTTTCTCAGGAGATCGTCGCCTCGGCTCGGATGCACGGAGCGGAAGTGATCGTCACCGCCTGCCCGCTCTGTCAGTTCAACCTGGATTACCCCCAGCGTGAGTCGACGGAAGGCATCCCTATCGTCTACTTCACCCAGTTGATGGCTGTGGCACTGGGGTTGCCTGAGGTGGACTGGGGGATGGAGAACCACTACGTGGATCCTGTGCCGCTGTTTCATAAGACGGCGGTCGAACTGTGAGGTGAAGAGTGCGATACAAACTGTTCATTCCCGGTCCTTGTGAGGTGGGAGAGGAAGTGCTGGCGGCGATGGCACAGCCCACGCCCCGGCACTACGGACCCGAGTGGATGAGGGTCTATCGGGAGACGATAGACCTCCTCAAGCAGGTCTTCCAAACCCAGAACGATCTCTTCCTCGTGCCAGGGGCGGGGTCGGCAGCGCTGGATATGGCCCTGGGGAGCCTCCTGCAGGAGGGGGAGACGGTTATCGTAGGGAACAACGGCTTCTTTGGGGAGCGATTTGGTGCCATTGCCCAGGCCCACGGCCTGCGGGTCGTCTGGCTGACCGCGCCCGAAGGGCGTCCTCTGGACCCCGACGACCTGCGGAAGGTACTGGATCAGGAGCCGGAAACACGGGCCATCGCTGTGGTCCACCACGAGACGGCGACCACGGTCCTCAACCCGCTGCAGGAACTGGCGGCGGTGGCGAACGAGCGAGGGTTGCCGATCATCGTGGATGCCATATCCTCGTTGGGGGGTGTGCCGCTTCCGGTGGATGAGTGGAACATCGACGTCTGCGTGACGGTGGCCAACAAGTGCCTGGAGTGTCCACCGGGATTGGCGTTCATCTCCGTGAGCCCACGGGCCTGGGAGTGGGTGGACCGGCAGAAGGGGCAGGCCCACGGCTGGTATCTCAACCTGCGCACGTGGCGGAAGTACGCGCAGGAGTGGGCCGACTGGCATCCGTATCCGGTCACGCTGCCGACCAACAACATCATGGCCCTGCGGGTGAGCCTGCGGCGGATCCTCGCCGAGGGGCTGGACGCCCATTACGAACGGTACCGATGGGCCTCCCGGGCGGTCCGCCGGGGGTTGGAAGCCGTGGGGTTTGGGATGCTGGTAGAGGAATCCTTCGCCTCTCCCATCGCGACGGCAGTGAAGGCGCGGCCGGAGTTCAAGGTGAGTGAGATCGTCCATTACCTGGCCAAGGAGCACGGTATCCTCGTCTCCGGAGGGATCGGGTCGCTGCATGGGAAGATCTTCCGCGTGGGCCATATGGGCCTGGCGTCTACCCAGCCATACCTGATGGAGTTTCTCTTCGCCGTCGAGGAGTTCCTGCGTGGAAAAGGGCTTGCCGTCCCGCCAGGTGCCAGCCTCGTTGGCCTCACGCAACACGCAACACACGAGACGCACACTACGTAATATGGCACGGATCGGTGTATTCGTCTGTCACTGCGGGATCAACATCGCGTCCACGGTGGACGTGCAGCGGGTGGCCGAGGTAGTCGGACGGAGCCCATATGTGGCTTTCGCGACCGACTATAAATATATGTGCTCGGACCCCGGTCAGCAACTGATCCGTGAGGCCATCGTCGAACATCACCTGGACGGTGTGATCGTCGCCGCGTGCTCGCCGGGGATGCACGAGAAGACCTTCCGGGGGACCGTCGCCTCTGCTGGGTTGAATCCCTACCGCTGCGAGATCGCCAACGTCCGGGAGCAGTGCTCCTGGGTCCATCAGGAGGAGCCGGGGCGGGCGACCGAGAAGGCCATCGAGATCGTCCGCACGATGATCGAGAAGGTGCGACGGGATGAGGCGTTGGTGCCTTTCTACCTCCCGATCACCCGTCGGGCCCTGGTCATCGGCGGTGGCGTGGCGGGGATGGAGACTGCCCTCACCCTGGCGAACGCTGGCTATCCGGTGGTGCTGGTGGAACGGGAGGACCACCTGGGCGGGAAGATGGCCCGTCTCTCCGGGACCTATCTCAACTTCGAGGCAGCGACCGATCTCTTGGAGGAGCGGATCGAGACGGTGCTGCATCATCCCAACATCCGCGTCCTCCTCCGCAGCCAGGTGACCGGGCTGGAAGGGTACGTGGGGAACTTCGAGGTGGAGGTTTCAGGTTACAGAGTTCCAGGTTCCAGGTTAGACGACCCGAGACCTGAGACCCTGCAACCTGAAACCATCGAAGTGGGTGCGATCGTGGTGGCGACGGGGTGGGACCCCTATCCGCTGGACCGACTGCCGGAGTACGGGGGCGGTGAGGTGCAGGACGTGATCGACGGCCTGACCTTCGAGGAAATGTTACGGGAGGGGAAGGTCCGTCGTCCTTCCGACGGTCGCGTCCCTCAAGAGGTGGTCTTCGTCCAGTGTGCCGGCTCCCGCGACCCGGAGCGGGGAGTCTCCTACTGCTCCAAGGTCTGCTGCATGTACGTCGCCAAGCAGGCGATGATGTACCGGCAGCGTGTACCAGAGGGAGAGGCGTACGTTTTCTACATCGACATCCGTTCCGCCGGTCGCGGGTACGACGAGTTCGTCCAGCAGGCGATGGAGCAGTACGACGTCCTCTACCTGAGAGGCAAGGTGAGTAAGATCTTCCGCCGGGGCGACAAAGTGGTGGTCTGGGGGGCCGACACCCTGGTCGGTCGTCCAGTCGAGGTGGAGGCCGACCTGGTGGTCCTGGCGACGCCGATGCTGCCCAGCCGGGAGGCGGTCTCGTTGGCACAGACCCTTCGCATCCAGACCAACGAGTACGGCTTCTACAACGAGGCTCACCCTAAGTTGCGGCCAGTGGAAAGTTTGACAGCAGGTGTCTACCTGGCAGGAGTGGGACAGGGACCCAAGGACATTCCGGAGACGATCGCTCAGGCCAGCGGTGCCGCCGCCAAGGTTCTCCAACTCTTCGCCCAAGAAGCGATGGTCCAGGAGCCGACGGTGGCCTACGTCATCGAAGACCTGTGCGCTGCCTGCGGGGCCTGTGTCTCCGTCTGCCCGTATGGGGCGCGAGAGATCCACCCGGTCCGGCAGATCGCCACCGTTAACGCGGCTCTGTGCCAGACCTGCGGAGCGTGCGTCGTGGCATGTCCCAACAAGGCCAGTCGCATCCATAACTGGGAGCCGGAGCAGGTGTTGGCGATGGCGGATGTGGTGATTGGATGATTGGTGACTGGGTGGTTGGGTGACTAGGGTTGTGAGACCATTGAAGGGGGAAGGTGATGAATGAGAACCGAGAAGTCTGGGAACAGCTGGCTCGATACCGGAAGGTGAAGACGCTGCCGGATGGCTCTCGGCTGCTCCTGCGGCCTCTGCAGAAGGGGGACAAGCAGGCGTTGGTGGACCTCTTCGCTCGGGCGTCGCGGGAGGACCTGGAGTGGTATCGTATCGATGCCGCGGACCCTAAGGTAGTGGAGAGTTGGGTGGATAATCTCGACTACCGACGGGTGTTCCCGCTGGTGGCGTTCGCAAACGACCGCCTGATCGGTGAGGCGACACTCCATTTTGGCGAGCACTACCATCGCCACCTGGCCTGGGTTCGGATTTTCCTCGACAAGAAGTATCGACGTCAAGGCATCGGCACGTTGATGGTCCAGAGCCTCATCGAAATCGCCCGGCGGGTGGGCCTGCGCCAATTGTACGGTGAGATCGTGACCACTCAGCCGCAGGTGATCCAGGGCTTCCTCGACATGGGGTTCCAGCACGAGGTGACGCTGCGGGACTACTTCATCACCAGCGAGGGGGAGACGCTGGATATGGCGATCGTGGTCCTTCGGCTGGTGGACGACACGGGCAGGTTCTAACCGTCTTCTACAGGAGCGAGGAGGATAGAGTATGGCGGTCGCCTATGAACCGGATCCCACCTTCGGGCAGGCCGTCCAAGAGCGGAGCGGTGCCCCCATCCTTCGATGTTACTTCTGCCAGAAGTGCACCGCTGGCTGTCCCGTCGCCTACGCGATGGACTACAAACCGGCTCAGATCGTGCGTTTGGTTCAGTTGGGTCAGAAAGAGGCGGTGCTCTCCAGCGGCGCGATCTGGCTCTGTGTGGGATGCGAGACATGCGGAACCCGCTGTCCCAACCAGATCCGCCTGGCCCCGATGTTCGACACGCTACGCTATATGGCGCTGGAGGGTGGCTACAAGCCGGAGCCGTCGGTCTACGCGCTCCACCGCTCTTTCCTGGACAGCATCCGTCTTTGGGGCCGGGTGCACGAGTTGAGTATGTTGATGGCTTACAAACTTCGCAGCCGTGATCTCTTCTCTGACCTGGCGATGGGCATTGGCCTGATCCTCAAGGGGAAGATATCCTTCCTCCCCGAGCGGATCCGAGGGCTGTCCCAGGTGCGAAAGCTGTATGAGACCGGGGCCTCGGAGGTGGAACGGTGAAGTTTGCGTACTATCCGGGATGCACGATCGGCACCACGGCGGTCGAGTTTGGCCTTTCCACCGATGCGGTGTGCGAGGCGTTAGAGGTGGAACTGGTCGAACTGGAGGATTGGAACTGCTGCGGGGCCTCCTCGGCCCACAGCCTGGACCACGAACTCTCCCTGCGTTTGCCCGCGCGAAACGTCGCCCTGGCCCAAGGGACCGGGTTGGACATCGTGGCTCCATGTCCCGCGTGTTATCAGCATATTCTGGCGGCGGATATCAAACTGCGCGAGGACGAGGAGTGGCGGCGGGAGATGGAGGGCGTGTTGGGCTTTACCTATGACGGGGAGGGACGCCCGCGACATCTTTTGGAGGTGCTGAGCACGCCGGAGATGATAGAGGCCGTCCGCCAGAAGGTGACCCGTCCCTTGGAGGGACTGCGGGTGGTCTCCTACTACGGCTGCGTGCTGGTCCGCCCGCCGGAGATCACCGGCTGGGACGATCCGGAGCATCCGGTGCGGATGGACCTCCTGATGGAGGCCATCGGTGCGGAACCGGTGGATTGGTCTTATAAGGTGGACTGCTGTGGGGCCAGTCTGGCGCTTAGCCGTAGCGACGTCGTGACCACTCTTTCCACCCGGCTGGCCGAGGCGGCCAGGGAGGCCGGTGCCGACGTCATCGCCTGCGCCTGCGGGATGTGCCAGATCAACTTGGACACCCGTCAGGCTCTGGAGGAAAGAGTGCCGGTTCTCTACTTCACCGAGCTGATGGGCCTGGCCTTCGGGTTGCCGGGAGTGGGGAAGTGGTTGGGTAAGCACACGGTGGATCCCCGGCCGGTGTTGCGGGAGCGGGGTATCCTCCCTTGACGCTTCGTGTTTGGCGTTCGACGTCTGACGTTTGACGTTTGACGTTTGACGTTTCACGTTTCACGTTTCACGTTTCACGTTTCACGTTTCACATACACGTCCCGAGGGGAGCGCATGACCGAAAATAACGGCAATTCCCAGCGGAGTGATGCTGTCCTGATCGTGGGTGCAGGCATCGGGGGGATGCAGTCGGCGCTGCTTCTGGCCGAGGCCGGTCACAAGGTCTATCTGATGGATAGCGCGCCTGGCATCGGTGGTTCGTTGCACCTGCTGGACCTCACGTTTCCGACGGATTCCTGCGGGATCTGTCATATGCTGCCGGGACGGGCCGCCTACTGCCCCACCATCGAATGCGACCTGCACCCGAACATCGAGGTCCTCCCCTACGCCGAGGTGGTCGGTCTGGAGGGGGAACCCGGCGCGTTCATGGCCACGATCCGGCGCAAGCCCCGCTACGTGTCCGTCGAGAAGTGCATCGAGTGCGGCCTCTGCGTCGAGGTCTGCCCGGAGGAACGACCGGATACGGTTGCCGGTTACGATGTCTCAGGTTTCAGGTTCGGCCAATCTGAGGCCTCGGATCTGAAGCCCGAAACTCCCAGGAAGGCGATCTATCGCCCCCAACTCCGGGCAATCCCGCTGGCCTACGTCATCGATATGGACTACTGTACCCGCTGCGGCAAGTGCGTGGAGGTCTGTCCGACGGGGGCCATCGATCTGGCGATGGAACCGGTCGAAGAGACGGTACAGGTGGGGGCAGTGGTCCTTGCTCCCGGCTTTGAGCCCTTCGACGCCCGGCGCAAGGGGGAGTTTGGCTTCGGCCACTACGACAACGTCCTCTCCAGCATCCAGTTCGAGCGGATGATCAGTTTCGCGGGGCCGACTGGCGGCCGCATCCTCCGCCCCTCCGACGGCAAGAAGCCCCGCCGCATCGCCTTCATCCACTGCGTCGGCTCCCGCGACCTGGGGGTGGATCGAGGGTACTGCTCCTCCGTCTGTTGCATGTACACCGCCAAGCAGGTCCGGGTGGCGAAACGGCTGGAGCCCGATCTGGAGATCACCGTCTTCCATATGGACATCCGGGCCCACGGGAAGGACTTCGACGAGTACTTCGACGAGGTAAAGGCACTGCCCGGCGTGACCTACCGGCGGAGTATGGTCTCCTCTGTCCATCAGTTCCAGCGGACCCGCGATCTGGTGGTGAACTACGTCGCGGAGGATGGGAGTGTGCGGGAGGAGACCTTCGATATGGTGGTGCTGGCGGTGGGATTCGGCCCGCCGAAGGGGGCGCAGGCGTTGGCGGAGGCGGTGGGGATCGATCTCAACCGGCACGGCTTTGGCCTCACCGACGCGGCCGCGCCGACCCACACCGCTCGCCCTGGGGTCTTCGTCGCTGGTGCGTTCCGCGAGCCGAAGGACATCCCAGAGACGGTAGTGGAGGCGTCGGCGGCGGCAGCCGAGGCGGCCCGGTTCCTCCATCGGCCGGATCAGCCCACAGAGGAGGCCGAGCCCGAGGAGCGGGATGTCGTCTGGGAGTGGCCCCGCGTCGGTGTCTTCCTATGCGACCACTACGGGGAGATCGGCCAGGTGGTGGACCTGGAGGCGGTGGCGGAGGCGGTTCAGCGGCTCCCCAACGTAGCCCTGGCCCGGGTGATGGAGAACGGCCTTGGCCAAGCGGGGCTGGACGAGATCGCCCGCGTCGTCCGGGAGGAGAAACTGAACCGGGTGGTTCTCGCCGGTTACACCGACCTGCGCCAGGAGGCCGCGTTCCGAGAGATGATGGCCGCCGCCGGTCTCAACTTCAACCTGCTGGAGCGGGTCAATCTGCGGAGCGAGGTGGCCGGAGCACTGCCTGGGGACGGCCGCGTCGCCACGGAGAAGGCGAAGGCGCTGGTGGCGATGGCGGTGGCCGGGGTGGTCCGTCGCCAGCCCTTCCGCCCCCCCGAGGAGCCGCTGGCCCAGCCGGTGCTGGTCATCGGTGGAGGGCTGGCCGGGCTGACCGCCGCCCTCACCCTGGCCGACCTGGGCCATCCGGTCGACCTGGTGGAGCGGTCGGACGAACTGGGCGGGCAACTGCGCCAGGTGCATACGGTCTGGGGCACGTCGGCTACGCCGGAGGAGATGCTGGCCTCTCTGATCGGGCGGGTGCGAGAGCATCCCTCCATTCGGGTACGGATGCAGACGGAGGTGACGTCGGCTTCCGGCCGATTGGGGAACTTCCGCGTCGTGCTGACCCCAGCCGAAGGGGAGCCGGAAGAGGGGGTGTACGGCGCGATCGTCGTCGCCACGGGCGGTCGGGAGGTGACCCCCACCGAGTACCGCTACGGGGAGGACGAGCGGGTGGTCACCCAACGGCAACTTTCGGCGATGCTGGCGGAGGGGAAGGAGGTCCCCGATGACGTGGTGATGATCCAGTGTGTGGGCTCCCGCGAGCCCGGTCGTCCCTACTGCAGTCGGATCTGCTGCACCCAGGCGGTGGTCAACGCGCTGGCGATCAAGGAGCGGAACCCCGACGCCCGCGTGACGGTGCTCTATCGGGAGGTCCGTACCTACGGCCTGCGGGAGAACCTCTACCGGGAGGCGCGGGAGAAGGGGGTGGTGTTCCTCCGGTATGAGTTGGAGCACAAGCCTGAGGTGAGGGTCGGGGATTCCGCGCTCGAAGTGGTGGTGCGCGAGCCGATCCTGGGCCAGGAGGTGGCCGTCCCAACCGATCTGGTGGTGCTCAGCGTGGGGATCGAGCCCAACGATAACGGCGCGCTGGCGGAGGTGCTGGGGCTGGAGTTGGACGAGAACGGGTTCTTCCGGGAGGAGCATCCCAAGATGCGGCCGCTGGACTTCACCCAGCGGGGGATCTTTGTCTGCGGGCTGGCCCACTCGCCGCGCCCTGCCGATGAGACGGTCCTGATGGCCCAGGGGGCGGCGATGCGGGCGGCGAGCCTCCTGGCGAAAGAGCGTCTGACGGCCCAACGGACGGTGGCCCAGGTGAACATCCGGCTCTGCTCTGCCTGCGGCCTCTGCGTGGAGGCCTGTCCCTACGGGGCACGGGTGCTGGAACCGGGCGGACCCTACGCGGAGGTAGTCGAGACCCTGTGTCAGGGCTGCGGCGTTTGCGTGGCGGTCTGTCCCAACGGTGCCTCCAGCCAGGTGGGTTTCGCGATGAAGCGGGTCTACGATATGCTGGACGCGGCGGTATAGGGAGGAGCGACCGATGGGATCCAGCAAACCGGCAGCGTTGGTCATCGGCGCAGGGATCGCGGGGATCCAGGCGGCACTGGATCTCGCCGACGCTGGCTTTCCGGTCTACTTGGTGGAGCGGGAGTCCAGCGTGGGCGGGCGGATGTCCCAGTTGGACAAGACCTTCCCCACGTTGGACTGCTCCTCTTGCATCCTCACACCCAGGATGGTGGAGGTCGGTGCTCACCCGCTGATCAACCTGTTGACCTACACCGAGGTTGTCGGCGTGGAGGGGGAGGCGGGAGCGTTCCACGTGACGCTGCGACGGAAGCCGCGGTACGTGGATGTGGATAGTTGCACGGGGTGTGGGGATTGTGCCAAGGTCTGCCCGATCGAGTTGCCCAGCCGTTTCAACCTGGGACTGAGCACCCATAAGGCGATCTATCGCCGGTTCCCGCAGGCGATCCCCGCTGCGTTCGTGATCGAAAAGCGGGGGCGGGCTCCCTGTCGTGACGCCTGCCCGATCGACCAGCGTGCTCAGGGGTATATCGCCCTCATCCGTGAGGGCCGTTTCGCCGATGCCTATCGGACGATCCGCGAGGAGAATCCCTTCCCATCGATCTGCGGGCGGGTCTGCAATCACAAGTGCGAGGAGGCGTGCACGCGCGGGAAGGTGGATCAACCGGTCAGCATTATGCGCTTAAAGCGGTTCGTGACCGATTGGGCGCTGGCCCATCCGGATGAGGTGGAGATCCCCCGGCCGAAGGTGGAGCCAACAGGGAAGCGGGTAGCCATCATCGGCTCCGGCCCGGCCGGTCTGACGTGCGCACAGGACCTGGCGTTGAAGGGGCACGCGGTGACGGTGTTCGAAGCCCTTCCGGTTGCCGGTGGTATGTTGCGCGTGGGTATTCCTTCCTACCGCTTGCCGTATGAGTTGGTAGAGAAGGAGATCAACGACATCCTCTCCCTGGGCGTGGAACTCAAACTGAACCATCGGGTGGAGGACGTGACCGCCCTGCTGGATCAGGGGTACGACGCGGTGTTCGTCGCCGTCGGGGCGCATCGGGGGATGTGGCTCCCGATACCCGGGGTCGATCTCCCTCAGGTGCTCTCGGCGATCGACTTCCTGCGGGAGGTGAGCCTGGGGAAGTATCCCGATCTGGCGGGCAAGCGGGTGATCGTTGTGGGAGGCGGCGATGTGGCGATGGATGCTGCCTGCACGGCTTTACGGGTCGGCTGGCAGCAGGCTGAGAGGAACGGAGGACAGCCGCCGGAGGTGCATATCGTGTACCGGCGCTCCTCCGCCGAGTTGCCAGCGCAGCCGGTGGAGCGGCGTCAGGCGGAGGAGGAGGGGGTCATCTTTGACTTCCTCGTCACCCCGGTGGAGATCCTCAGCGATGACCAGGGGAACGTGCGGGCGGTGCGGTGTGTGCGGATGGAGTTGGGGGAGCCGGACGAAAGCGGCCGTCGCCGCCCGGTGCCGATCGAGGGGTCGGAGTTCGAGATGCCTGCGGACGTCGTCATCTTCGCCATCGGCGCTCGGCCCGACCTGAGTTGCCTGCCGGAGGAGGTGGCGCGGACCCGGCGTGAGACCATCGTGGTTGATCCGGAGACGCTGGCGACCAGCGTGCCGGGGGTGTTCGCTGGCGGCGACGCTGTGACCGGGATGGCGTTCGTCGTCGATGCCATCGCCGCGGGTCACAAAGCGGCCCGGTCGATCGATGCGTACCTGCGCGGCGAGCAGCCGGCGCCTTCCGCCGAGGTTCCGGTGGCGACGCTGAGCGAGGAGGAGGCGCGGGCGATGGTGGAGGCGGGCCAGGCGTCCCCCGCGCCGCGCCACGAGCCGCCCCAGGAGCCCGTGGCGGAACGGGTCCGGGACTTTCGGGAGGTGTTCAGCGGCTTCACGGAGGAGGAGGCCCAGGCCGAGGCGGAGAGGTGCCTTGCCTGTGGCGTCTGCTCCGAGTGTAACCAGTGTGTCTATGTGTGCCAAAAGGAGTGCATCCTCCACGAGATGCAGGAGGAGACGGTCGAGTTGGACGTGGGGGCGATCATCGTCGCCACCGGGTTCGACCTAATCGACCCGCGGACCAAGCCGGAGTTCGGCTACGGGGTCTATCCCAACGTGCTCACCGGGCTGGAGTTCGAGCGGCTCTCCTCCGCCTCGGGACCGACCGCAGGGGACATCATCCTCAACGGGAAGAAGCCCAAGGATGTGGTCTTCATCCACTGCGTCGGTTCCCGGGACCCGCACACCGGTGTGCCGTACTGCTCCCGTATCTGTTGTATGTACACCGCTAAGCACGCTCACCTGGTGCGGGACAAACTTCCTGATGCTCGGATCACCGTCTTCTACATCGATATGCGGGCTTTCGGCAAGGGGTACGAGGAGTTCTACGACCGGGTGAAGCACGAAAAGGTGGTCTACCGTCGCGGAGAGCCCTCCGAGATCTTCAAGCGAGGGGATCGGCTGGTGGTCCGTGCGGACGATACGGTCCTCCGGCGGACGGTGGAGGTTGAGGCGGATCTGGTGGTGCTGGCAACGGCAGTGGTCCCGCGGGCGGACACCGAGGCGATAGCGGAGTTGCTGGGCCTGGAGCGAACGCCCGACGGTTTCTTCAAGGAAGCCCACCCCAAGTACCGCCCGGTGGAGAGCACCCGGCCGGGGGTCTTCCTGGCCGGCTGCTGCCAAGGGCCGAAGGACATCCCGGACACGGTCGCCCAGGGGAAGGCAGCGGCTGCGGCGGCGATGGGGGTGTTGAGCAGGCTAATGGAGGGGAAGGGCGAGGAGTAGCGAGTTGGGTGGGCAGGGAAGGTAGAGAGACAGGAGAGCGGTGTTCGAAAGGTGTTCGATGGGTTATCGGCGATCGGTTTCTGACGAGATTCGCTGAGATGGGGGAGGCGTAGATGCAAGCAGACATCCAGGAACTGGCCAGGGAACTCGGTCTTGGGCTGGACATTCTCGGTTGTATCCAGTGTGGCAAGTGCACCGGTGGGTGTCCGATCTCGATCACCACTGCCCTCAACGTCCGCTTCTTGGTCTACGAAGCGCTGGTAGACGCCCTCCCTGATCTGGGGGAGATGGAGGAACTGTGGGATTGCACCTGCTGTTTCACGTGTGTGGAGCGGTGCCCCAAGGATGTGCGGCCGGCGGAATTGATCATCAGCCTGCGGAGCCAGTTGGTGGAGAGCGGCAAGATCCCCGGCACGATCGGCGACGCGCTGATGTCCATTTTCCGTCAGGGGAACCCTCTGGGGTTCGCCAGGGAGGATCGGGCCGCCTGGGCCGAGGGGCTGGGGATCAAGTCGGCCCGGGACGGCTGCGAGGTCCTCTGGTTCGTCGGTTGTGTTCCTTCCTACGATATGCGCTCCCAGGCGGTGGCAAGGGCGGCCGCGAAGGTCTTCCAGGCCGCCGGGGTGGACTTTGGCATCCTGGGCACGGAGGAGACCTGCTGTGGTAACGAGGTGCGTCGGGTGGGGGAGATGGGCCTCTTCGAGATGCTGGTCGAGGAGGGGAAGCCGGTCCTGGAGAGCGTCGGCGTGCCGACCATGATCACTACGTCCCCCCACTGTTTCAACACCTTCAAGCATGAGTACGGCCTGGAGGAGACCGAGGTTCTCCACTATACCCAGTTCCTCGCCCGGCTGATCCAAGAAGGGAAATTGTCCTTCTCCGGAAAGGTGGCGAAGAGGGTGACGTATCACGACCCCTGTTTCCTGGGGAAGCAGAACCATATTTACGATGAGCCTCGGTCGATCCTCCAGGCGATCCCCGGTGTAGAGTTTGTGGAGATGGATCGGGTCCGGGAGCGGAGCCTCTGCTGCGAGGGCGGCGGCGGCCGGATGTGGTTCGAGGGGACCAACACGGAGGAGCGGCTCGCATTCCAGCGGGTGCACGAGGCCGCCGAGACTGGCGCAGAGATCTTGGCGGTTGCCTGTCCCTTCTGCATGTCGATGCTGGAGGACGCGGTCAAGGTACAGGGGCTGGAAGACCGGTTGAAGGTGATGGACATTCTGGAACTGGTGGCAGAGGCGTTATGATCTGGGATTGCGGATTGTGTGATTGAATCCGCGATGCCCAATCGACAACCCGCGATTGAGGAAGGAGATATGGGATCTCGACCGCGCATCGGCGTGTACATTTGCCACTGTGGCGCTAACATCGCCTCGACAGTGGATGTGGAGGCGGTGGTGGAGTTTGCTAAGACCCTGCCGGGAGTGGTGGTGGCGCGGCATTACACTTATATGTGCTCCGAGCCTGGTCAGGCCCTCATCAAGGAGGACGGCGCGAAACTGAGCCTGGATCGGGTGGTGGTAGCCTCTTGCTCCCCCCGGATGCATGAGCCGACCTTCCGCGCAGCCTCTCAAGAGGGAGGGGTCAACCCCTATCAGTTTGAGATGGCCAACATCCGGGAGCAGTGCTCCTGGGTCCACCACGACCCGGATGAGGCGACGGCAAAGGCCAAGATCTTGGTCGCGGCGGCGGTGGCGAAGGCTTACCGTCTGGAGCCGCTTGAAGATCGGGAGGTGGGGGTTACCCCGGGCGCGGTGGTCATCGGCGGCGGGGTGGCTGGAATGGTCGCCGCGTTGGACGTGGCCGACGCCGGCTTTCCGGCCTACATCGTCGAGAAGAGCGACCGTCTGGGGGGGCGCGTGGCCGATCTCAACCGCACCTTCCCCGACCTGGAGCCCGTCGCCGAATGGCTTCCCGGCCTCGTCGAGCGGATCCAATCCCATCCCAACATCACCGTCTTCCTCAACGCCCAAGTCGCGCAGGTCGAGGGGTACGTCGGGAATTTTGAGGTGACGGTTGTCGAAAATGGCGGGGGGGAGGAACAAGGGAGTAAGTTGCAGGTCGGGGCGATCATCGTCGCTACTGGATACAAGGTGTTCGACCCCCAGCGGAAGCCGGAGTTCGGCTACGGGGTCTATCCGCAGGTGATCACCACCCTGGAGATGGAGCGGCGGCTGGCGGAGGGGGACCTCTCGGTCAACGGGAAGACACCCGAGCACGTGGTCTTCATCAAGTGCGTCGGCTCCCGCGATAAGCAGTTGGGCAATCCCTACTGCTCCCGAGTCTGCTGTATGATCAGTGCCAAACAGGCTCAACTGGTCCGCCAGGCTCTCCCTGACGCCCGGGTCACGGTGTTCTACATGGATGTGCGGGCTTTCGGTAAGCGGGGAGAGGAGTTCTACGACGAGGCGCGCAGGGCGGGAGTCCGTTACCGTCGTGGCAATGTCTCCGAGGTCTATCGTCGAGGGGACCGCGTGGTGGTGCGGGTGGAGGACACATTCCTACAGCGCACCCTGGAGGTGGAGGCGGACCTGGTGGTGTTGGCGGTAGGGATGGAGGCGCGGGATGACGCCGACGAGGTCGCTGCGCTGCTCAAACTGCCCCGCTCTGCCGACGGTTTCTTCCTGGAGGCCCACCCCAAGCTGCGGCCGGTGGACACGGCGATGGACGGGGTCTTCCTGGCCGGGTGCTGCCAGGCACCGAAGGATATCCCGGACACCGTCGCGCAGGCACGGGCGGCGGCGGCATCGGCGCTGATCCCGCTCCTGCGGGGTACCGTCCCGGTCATCTCGGAGACGGCGGAGGTGGATCCCGAACTGTGCGCTGGATGTGGGATGTGTGTGGAGGTCTGCCCCTTCGGCGCGCCAGCCCTCGACCCGCTGTGGGGGGTCTCCCGTGTCAACGCGGTGCTGTGCAAGGGATGTGGCGCGTGCGCTGTCACCTGCCCGTCCAAGGCGATCCAGGTGCGGCACTTCCGGCCGGACCAGATCCTGGCGCAGGTGGATGTACTGGCAGGGTAAGGTTGTTTCGGACTGCAAGGTTTCAGGTTTCAAGGTCAATCCGAAATCTGGAACCTGAAACTCAAGACCAAGTAATCCAAGGAGCGAAGGGATGAGCGATACCGACTTTGAACCCAAGATCGTCGCCTTCCTGTGCAACTGGTGCACTTACACCGGTGCGGACCTGGCAGGCACGTCCCGAATACAATACCCTCCCAACGTCCGCATCATCCGCTTGATGTGTTCTGGGTCTGTTGATCCCACCTACGTCCTGAAGGCACTGCTGGATGGGGCGGACGGAGTGCTCATCGGTGGGTGCCATCCTGGGGACTGTCACTATCAGTCCGGCAACTACAAGGCCCGTCGACGGGTCATCGCCCTCAAGGAGATCCTCAAACAGGCTGGGATGGAGGAGGATCGAGTGTGGCTCCGCTGGATCTCCGCCTCCGAGGGCCAGCGGTTCGCCGAGACGGTGGCGAAGATGACGGAGTTCCTCAAGGAGAAAGGGCCCAGCCCGATGAGGCAGAAGTGGGCGGTGTGACGCTGGAGGGTAGGCGAGCAGACAGGTTGCTAGGTGACTAGGTGATTAGGAGAGGGATTATGCAAGCACAGATACCGGTCGAGGACGGCAATGCGGTGGCGGCGCTGCGTGGTTTCCTTAAGGGCTTGCTGGAGACAGGGGTTGTTGAGGCGGTGGTGGTGCCGATGGAGACACCGGCCGGTGCGGTGACGCCCGCGCTGGTGGCCGATCCCGCTCTCCTGGACGCGGCCGACCCCCTGGCTCCCGTGATGGGATTGAACATGGCGCGGGTGGTCGGTCCGGTAACGATCCGGGAGCCGCGCGGGAAGGTGGCTGCCGTCCTCCGCCCCTGTGAGTACCGCGCCCTCATCGAACTGGTCAAGCTTCAACAGGCCAGCCTGGACGACCTGGTGACGGTAGTAGTGGATTGCTTGGGGACCTACACGGTGCCGGACTACGAGGCGATGCGGGCGAAGGGGGGAGTGAGTCGGGGGGGCCTCTTTGCAGCAGCCCGGACCGGCGAGTTGGCTCCCCAGGAGGGGTACACCTTCCGCGACGCCTGCCAGATGTGCGAGAGACCCCACGCCGAGAGGGGTGACGTGCAGGTGTGGCTCTTCGGCGCGGATCTCTCCGCCGGCGTTCCCATCTCTCTCCCCGACGACCTGGGGGAGCGATTGGGGTTGTCTCCGGTGGAAGCGGACGGTCGGCGGGCGGAGGTGATTGAGAAGATCGTCGCGGCGCGCATAAAGGTGCGGGATGAGTGGTTCGCCGAGATCCGCGGTCGGCTTCAGGAAGAGGGCGTCGAAGGGGTCTTCGCTGCCTGCATCCGTTGCCACAACTGCATGACCAACTGTCCCATCTGTTACTGCAAGACCTGCCTCTTCAAGAGTCCCATTTTCGAACACGAGCCGATCCAATATATGAACTGGGTCCGGCGGAAGGGAGCCTATCGCCTCCCGGCCGACACGATGCTCTTCCACCTCACCCGGCTCAACCATATGGTCCTCTCCTGTGTTGGCTGCGGTGTCTGCACCGACGCCTGCCCAGCCGACCTCCCCGTGGGCCGCGTCTTCCGCGCCGTCGGTCAAGAGGTACAGGCGGTCTTCGAGTATGTGCCGGGTCGGGACGTAGAAGAACCCCTGCCGCTGGTTACCTTCCGTGAGGATGAGTGGTCGGAGGTGGGGGAGGAGGAATAATTGGGGGATTGGGTAACTGAGGGCTCTGTGTTTGGAGGTCCCACTGGCTTGGGAGGTTGAGGAGGATGACAACCGCGCGAACATCTGAAGGTGAGGAACTGATCCCTGTCTACATTATGGGCAAGTGCTATATGGTGCCACCCTCCCTGACGATTATGAAGGCGATGGAGTGGGCCGGATATAAACTGATCCGGGGCGTTGGATGCCGGGGCGGGTTCTGTGGGGCCTGTGCCACTGCCTACCGGATCCAGGGCGACCCTAAACTCTACTTCGGCCTCGCCTGCCAGACGGTGGTCCAGCCTGGGATGTACCTGGCCCAACTTCCTTTCTTCCCCGCCCGGCGGGCTTCTTACGACATCGCGCAGCTGGAGCCGACGCCGACCACCCTGTTCTCCCTCTATCCGGAACTGCTCCGGTGCCTGGGGTGCGGGACGTGCACCAAGGCCTGCCCACAGGAGATCGACGTGCGAGCCTATATGGCAGCCGGGATGCGTGGGGACATTGCCAAGGTGGCCGACCTTTCTTTTGACTGCATTATGTGCGGCCTGTGCGCAGCCCGCTGCCCGGCGGAAGAGGCGCAGTACAACATCGCCATCCTCGCCCGACGCCTCTACGGCCGTTACCTGGCTCCTCGGTCGAGGCACCTGCAGGAGCGATTGGAGGAGATCAGGGCCGGCAAGTTCGATGAAGCGATCGCCGAACTGAAGTCGTTGAGCGTAGAGGAACTGAAGGCCCGCTACGAGGCGCGGGACATCGAGCCGGCTTAGTGCGGGTTGCGAAGGGCGAGTGTGGTTCTTGGAGGTGAATGAATGAGCGGTTATCCGCCTGAAATGCAGGAATCCATCCGGAGGGTCGAGGCTACCCGCGCTCGCCGGTTGAAAGAGACCTTCCCGGCGATGAGTATGGATGAGCGGGACGAGATTCTGCATAAGTTCCATCCAGATTATAAAGAGGAGACCTTCCGGGCGATTCGAGTGGGGGTGAGCAAAGGGCAGAAGATGCCTATCGAGTTGGCCGACGTGGTGGAGGGGCGGCCTCATATCGACCCCGATTTCGACCTGAGCGACCCGATCGCTGAGACGGATGTGCTGGTCATCGGCGGGGGTGGGGCCGGGGCGTCGGCGGCGCTCCTGGCTCAAGAGCACGGGGCCAAGGTCATCCTGGTGACCAAACTCCGCTTCGGCGATGCCAACACGATGATGGCTCAGGGTGGTATCCAGGCTGCCGATCGTCCGGAGGACAGCCCCGCCATCCATTACCTGGACGTGATGGGCGGGGGCCACTTCACCAACGTCCCGGAGTTGGTGGAGGCCCTGGTGATGGACGCGCCGTTCGTCATCAAGTGGCTGGAGGACCTGGGGGTGATGTTCGACAAGGAGCCCGATGGGACGATGGTGGAGCGGCACGGCGGCGGGACCAGCCGGAAGCGGATGCACTCCGCCCGCGACTACTCGGGCGCGGAGATCATGCGCACGCTGCGGGATGAGGTCCGCAACCGTGAGGATGACATCATCGTCATCGAGTTCTCCCCCGCCGTCGAGTTGGTGCTGGACGACGAGGGTCGGGTCGCCGGGGCGGTGGTGATGAACCTGGAGACCGGCGTGTACGGCTTCATCAAGGCCAAGGCGGTCGTGTTGGCGACCGGTGGAGGGGGGAGGCTTCACTATCAGGGTTTCCCCACCACCAATCACTACGGCGCGACCGCCGATGGAGTGGTGCTGGCCTACCGGGTCGGCGCGCGACTGGGGTACCTGGAGTCGATGCAGTACCATCCTACCGGCGCAGCCTTCCCGGAGCAGATCGTAGGCCTTCTGGTCACAGAGAAGGTGCGTGGGTTGGGAGCCCAACCGGTCAACAGGCATGGCGAGCAGTTCGTCTACCCGCTGGAGCCCCGCGATGTGGAGGCAGCCGCCTTTATCCGGGAGTGCGTCGAGCGCGGCAACGGGATCGTCACACCCACCGGGCAGGTAGGGGTGTGGCTCGATTCGCCGATGATCGACATCATCCACGGCCCTGGCACTATCGAGCGCAACCTCCCGGCGATGGTCCGCCAGTTCAGGCGGTTCGGCATCGATATCACCAAGGAACCTATCCTGGTCTATCCGACCCTCCACTACCAGAACGGCGGGGTCCGGCTGAAGGCCGATAGCTCCTGCGACGTGCCGGGCCTCTTCATCGCCGGGGAGGTCAGCGGAGGGGTCCACGGGCACAACCGGCTGATGGGCAACTCCCTTCTGGAGATCACCGTCTTCGGGCGGCGGGCCGGCCGCTCGGCGGCGGAGTTCGCTCACAAGATCAAGCCCGGAAAGCCCACTCTGGCTCACCTAGAGAGGTGGAACCGAGAGTTGGAGGAGGCAGGGGTGGATACCGGTGTGGTCTCCCCCATCCTCCTGCCCGACTACACCCGGCACGAATAAGAACTCACCGCAGAAACACAGAGAACACGGAGTTCTCCGAAGTTTTCGGAAGACTTCTCCGTGTCCTCTGCGCTTCTGTGGTTTAGACCAATCTCAGGAGGCTGTATGCCCAGGAACGATCAGAGCGTCGGAGCCGTGCTGGTCGTCGGTGGCGGCGTCGGTGGGATGCGGGCCGCCATCGACCTGGCTGAGGCAGGGTTGAAGGTCTATCTGGTGGAGAACATGCCCTGGATCGGAGGGCGGGTGGCGCAGTTGGGCTACATGTTCCCCACTCACGACTGTGTCCTCTGTCGAGGCACCTCCGACCACGGCTACGGCTGCACCCGCCCGTCCATCTCGCCGGCCTTTCTGGATTTCAACCGTCATCCCAACATCGAGATCCTCACCAACACCGACCTGATCGGGGTCACCGGCAGGGCGGGGGATTTCACGGTCACTATACGGCACAGGCCCACCTATGTGGACGCTGAACGGTGCATCAACTGCGGCCTCTGCGCTGCCGTCTGTCCGGTGGAACTGCCCAGTCCTTTCGAGGAGAAACTGGCGGTGCGGAAGGCGGCCTACAAGATGGCCCCCCGCGCCCTGCCCGATTCGTACATTGTAGACAAGGTCCCCCGATGCGACTCCTGCCGACGGTGCGAGGGGATCTGCCCCACCGGTGCGATCCATCTGGACGAGGAGCCCTATGAGAGGGGGTTGCGCGTCGGGGCGATCATTCTCTCCGTGGGATACGCCCTCTCCGATCCCACGGAGTACGGTGAGTTCGGGTACGGCCGTTACCCCAACGTCATCCATTCGATGCAGTACGAGCGGCTGGCGAGCCGGTCGGGCCCCACCGAGGGCGTGGTCCTCCGTCCCTCCGATGGGAAGCCCCCCAAGCGGATCGCCTGGCTCCAGTGTATCGGCTCCCGGGACCAGAAATATCCCTATTGCTCCTCAATCTGTTGTATGTACGCTACCAAGGAGGCGATGATCGCCAAGGAGCGCATCCCGGGAGTCCATTGCCAGATCTTCATGATGGACGAGCGGGCCTTCAACAAGGAGTTCAACGCCTACTACGAGCAAGCCCGCGAGAAATATCAGGTGGAATACACCCGCTGTCGCATCTCCGGGATCGCGGAGGATCCGGAGACACACGATCTCATTCTCCGCTACCCCGACGAGCGGGGGCGGATGCAGGAGGAGCGGTTCGACCTGGTGGTGCTCTCCGTAGGGGCCCGCCCGCCGGGTGGAGCGGCGGATCTGGCCCGCGTCCTGGGGATCGAGTTGAACCCCTACGGCTTCTGTGAGACGGATAAATTTGCCCCGCTGGAGACCAGTCGGCCCGGCATCTACGTCTGCGGGACCTTCCAGTCGCCCAAGGAGATCGCCGAGACGATCCTGGACGCCGCAGGAGCGGCTGGTGACTCCATGCGGTTGCTGCGGGAGCATCTGGGGGAGTACCCTTCCAGCCGGGAGTATCCTTTCCTCTGGAAGCCGGACGGCCTGCCGCCGGAGCGGGACGTGAGCGGAGAGCCACCTCGGGTCGGGGTTTTCCTCTGTCGGTGTACGCCCACGCTGGACGGGACGGTGGACGTGGATGAGGTGGCCCGCTTCGCTCAGACCCTCCCGGACGTGGTCTATGTGCAGCCGCTGAAGTACGGCTGTTTCAAGGAGGAGCAGGCAGCGATCCGGCAGGCGATTGTGGAGCGGGACCTGAACCGGGTGGTCGTCGCTGCCTGCAGCCACCGGACCCATGAGCCGCTCTTCCAGAAGGTGGTGCGGGAAGCGGGATTGAACCCCTACCTTCTGGAGATGGCCAACGTCCGCGAGCATTGTGCCTGGTGTCACGTGGACGATCCGCACGGGGCCACGCGGAAGGCGAAGGAACTGGTGCGAATGGCGGTGGCCCGCGTGCGGGTGGCCGAGCCGGTTCACAAACTGGCGGTAAGGCCGGTGAACCGCGCCCTGGTCATCGGCGGCGGAGTCTCCGGGATGACCGCCGCGCTCACCATCGCCGACGCCGGGTACGATGTGACCCTGGTGGAGCGGGAGCCCGAACTGGGGGGGAATCTGCGCCACGTCTACTACGTCGCCGAAGAGCAGAACCCGCAGCGACTGCTGCGCGATCTGGTGAACCGAGTAGTCGGACACGAGCGGATCCAGGTCCTTACCTCCACCGAACTGATCTCACACACAGGGCGGGTGGGGGACTTCCGTTCCGTCCTGCGTACCGTCCGATCGGACGGAAATGTGGTGGAGACGGAGGTCGCCCATGCAGTGACGATCGTCGCTACGGGAGGGGAGGAGTGGCGAGGGGAGGCCTTCATGTACGGGCGCGATCCCCGCGTCATCACCTCAAAGGATCTGGAGGAGATCGTCGTCTATCGACCGGAGCGCATCGCCGACCTGCGCCAGGTGGTCTTCATCCAGTGTGTGCGGATCCCCAACGGCGTGGAGTACTGCAGCCGGGTCTGTTGCACCAACACGATGAAGAACGCCATCCGTATCAAGATGCTCAATCCGGAGTGCCAGGTGGTGATCCTCTACCGAGACATCATCACCTATGGGTTCCGGGAGGCGTTCTACACCGAGGCGCGGCGGCGGGGCGTGATCTTTATGCGGTACGACGACGAGCACAAGCCGACCGTCCGCAGCGTGGGGCCGCAACTGGAACTGGTCGCGTGGGATCCGACGTTCCAGCGGGAGGTCCCGTACTATCCCGATATGATCGTCTTGAGTATGGCGATCCAGCCATCGTCGGGGACGGAGGACCTGGCCCGCATTCTGGGTATCCCGCTTTCGACAGAAGGGTTCTTCATGGAGGCCCATCTGAAGATGCGGCCGATGGATTTCACCGCCGAGGGGATCTTCGTCTGTGGGATGGCCCATTATCCCAAGTTCATCGAGGAGTGCATCGCCAACGCCCAGGCTACGGCGGGTCGGGCGTTGACCTTCCTGGCGAAGGATCGGATCTACATCGGTGGGGTGGTGGCAGAGGTAGACCAGGCCAAGTGCGTGGGATGCCTGACGTGTGTGCGGACCTGTCCCTTCACCATCCCCAAGGTGCGGTACGAGGACCTCGGCGTGGGCGGCATCAAAGGAGCAGCCTACATCGACCCGGCCCTCTGTCAGGGATGCGGGACCTGTGTGGCGGAGTGCCCGGCCAAAGCGATCCAGTTGCGGGCGTACAGGGACGAGCAGATTATGGCGCAGCCGTTGGGTGGTTGGGTGATTGGGTAACCGAGGGAGTTGGATTTTGCAGCGTGGGAGGAGGACGTGAGCGAGGATCGGGACAACGGACGGGGCGAGTTCGTTCCGGAGATCACGGCGTTTACGTGCATCTACTGTGGTTATATGGCGGCCGATACGGCGGGTGCGCTGCGGATCAAGTATCCGGCCAATGTGAAACTGGTACGGCTCCCGTGCACGGGCAAGGTGGATGTGCGGTATATTCTGGAGGCCTTCGAGCAAGGAGCCGATGGGGTATACATCGCTGCCTGTCCCATCGGGAACTGTCACCACATCCACGGCAACGAGCGGGCGGTAGCGCGGGTGAGGTACACGAAACAACTGCTGGACGAGATCGGTATCGGTGGTGAGCGGCTGGATATCATCTTCGTCTCCGGCGGGATGGGAGCGACGTTCGCCGAAGCGGCGAGGCGGATGACGGAGAGGGTAAGGGAGTTGGGGCCGAATCCCTTGAAGGGGGGAAGCGGGTGATTGGGTGATTGGGTGACTGGATGAGTAGGTGATTGCGGGTTGGGAGGAGAGTTGCGATGGCTCAGCGGGGGGATAAGGGAAACGGG
>Ga0209426_1000679_pt1 | contig 29991 bp, 22 predicted proteins | sample Deesub1362B_J571_FD_187697 | JGI IMG/M metagenome (GOLD analysis project Ga0209426, IMG submission 187697) | Deep oceanic, basalt-hosted subsurface ecosystem from Juan de Fuca Ridge flank, Pacific Ocean, CORK Borehole 1362B_J2.571 (SPAdes)... ...
CTGGTCCGTTCTTCAGGGTATCGCACCCGGGAATGGGCAGGAAAGAAACCTGATAGACGGGATCCCGTAAAATTGGTTCAGAGTTCCCGGCGGCCGGGTTCTAATCAGTTAGCGGGAAATAGAAACGTGAACGACTGGACGGGTGCAATCGGATTTACGTGGACCAAATGCAGGAGGCAATCATGAAACGGACCAGCTGTCTTGTGGTTCCGGTGTTATTGCTGGTGTTACTTTTAGGCCTGAGCGGGCCGGTCTGGTCGGACGAAAGAGCTGGGGGTGGTTTTGGGATGTTTTTCCTCGGAAGCCAGGGAACCCAGCTGGATGATCTGAACCGTTTTCTCCAGACGCTTTCGGGCTACGAGACATTTCGCAGCAGTTATTTTGCTCTGGGGGGCGGTGGCTACGGGATTATTTATCCGTGGCTGATTGGTGGCGAAGGTTTTGGAGTGCTGGAACAAACGGCGTCTGGCATGGATTCCAGGGCGCAGCTGCTGATGGGAGCGGGGTTTTTCAATGTGGGCCGCCTGCTTTATTCGAGAAGAAGCGGGTTCCTCTACGCTCTGGCTGGATTTGGCGGTGGGCATATTGAACTTACCGTTTCCAGAAAAACCGTCCCGGCTTCTGTGGCGGAGGCATTCGCCGGTCCTGGCCATTCCACGGTGCTCCAGAAAGATGGGATGCTGTTGCAGGTAGGAATTGGGGGCCAGAAAGTGCTGCCCATTGGGGCGGCAAAAAGAAAGGGAGACGCCCAGCAGGAATGCGGTGGCGGGCTTCTTTTCGGATTCCAGGTTGGCTATGTTTTTCCGTTCGGTTTTTCGAAGTGGAAAGTTGACGAACAGATCATCGGCGCAACTCCTGAAGTGGACTTCCGGGGACCCTATGTCCGGATTTCCATCGGAGGGATCGGTTACTGTTTTAAGAGCGATTAACGTTTGCCGGATCCATTCGGTTCTCCATTTCAGGCTTTCCCGCCGCCGGGAGGTGGAAAAATGTTGAAACAGAGTGGTTTTCGGTAAATTCCGGAGCCTTATTACGAGCATCCCTGCTGGCACCGAGGTTTGATTGTGGCGGGAAAGCCTATTTCACCTGCTCAGCGGAAGAATGGTTCCCACCCTGAAGGAGCCCGGGCGCCTTTTCCGGCAGCGCGGTTCCTGAGGACAAAATTGATTCCGTAATTTTGTCCGGCCTCAGTATTTGTGTGGCCCTCTTTTCCGCTGGTCCCTCCCGCCGCATCGATAGATCTCCGGTTTGACGCACCCGAATTTCTGGGCTATTCCGGGCAGAAATGCAGGCGGTTGATGCAGGGTGCCTTTTCCCTGAAAAAATGCAAACTGTTCCGGTTGGGCCGCCGGCTAAAAATGTGGAAGGACAGAGATAAGGCAATATTGGAAAGTTTCTTTCAGCGTTGAATCGATAAAAAGAGGGATGCTGGAAAGACGAAAAGGAGTTTTTATGCCCGGTTTGGAAGACGGAAAACCGTTTGCGCCGCCACGGCAGCCAGGATTGCGCTGAGAAGAGAAGAGGTGAACGGTAAAAACTGCGTTCGTTTTTGGGCAGAAATTCATGGATTTGCCTTCTCCTGGTTTTGGGGCCGCGCAGGCCACCGTCGGCAAGCAAAGATTTTATTGAATTCCACGGGGTGAATCATTAATTTAATATGCAAATTTTTCAATGAGTTATGAAAAAAACAATGTTTGATCTGAAAATCATAGAACACGAGCTCCTGTCCGTCCAAAAGCCCGGAAGGTACATCGGGGGAGAGCCGCATGCCATCCAAAAAGATCCGGATGCGGTAGACGTCTGGATTGCCCTCTTTTTCCCGGACGTATATGAACTGGGTACCTCCTATCAGGGATTTCACATTCTTTACCATCTTCTCAACCGGGAGCCTTTTATTGCGGCAGAGAGGGTGTTTTCACCCTGGCCCGATTTTGAGGCCGTGTTGCGAAAGCACGGTTTGGCGCTCTATTCTCTGGAGAGTAAACGTCCCTTGCGGGAATTTGATATAGTGGGAATTACGCTGCAGTATGAGCTGCACGCGAGCAATATTCTCAACGGTTTGGATCTGGGAGGAATTCCAGTTTTTGCGGCAGAACGGACGGACGCCGATCCTCTGGTGATTGGTGGGGGACCCAATGCGGCAAATCCGGAGCCGCTTGCCGATTTTTTTGATGCATTTGTTATTGGGGATGGGGAGCGAGCGGCGCTGGAGATTGCCGGGATTGTCCGCGATGCGAAACGGGGACGGTGGAAACGCCAGCAACTTTTGCGGCGTTTGGCCAGCATACCCGGGGTGTATGTACCCTCTCTGTACGAAGCGACGTACGATGCAGCAGGGCGGTTCCGGGCCATCCGCCCGCGGGTTTCGGAAGCAGCCCTTCCGGTAGAAGGCCGGATTGAACCTCTGGACGAAAAAAATTACCCGACCCGGCTAGTTCTTCCGCTTCTTCGTACCACACACGACCGTTTGAGTGTGGAGGTCATGCGCGGGTGTACACGGGGCTGCCGGTTTTGTCATGCCGGGTATTATTACCGACCCAGCCGGGAGCGGCGCGCCGACCAGCTGGCCGGCTACATCCGCGAAACCGTTCTGGCCAACGGGTACGATGAGGTTTCGCTGGCCTCCCTTTCCACTTCTGATTACAGCCAGCTTCCAGAGCTATGGGAAAGAATCCGCCCGTTTTTTGATCAGTACCGTGTTTCGCTGGCCATGCCGTCCCTGCGGCCGGAAACCATCACGCCTGAACTGATTCAGGCCCTCGGGCGTGAAAAGAAAAGCGGCCTGACCATTGCCCCCGAAGCGGGTACGCCGCGGCTTCGCCGGGTCATTAACAAAATCATGGATGAGGAAGTAATCTTTCGGGCTGTGCGCACAGCCTTCGAACACGGGTGGAAACTGGTAAAACTGTATTTCATGATCGGTCTTCCCACCGAAACCGAAGAGGACCTGCTGGGGCTGGCCGATCTTGTTAACAGGATCGGGCGGATTGCCAGAAAATACGGTGCCAAGGTGAAAGTGTCCATTTCGCCATTCAATCCCAAAGCGCATACGCCGTTCCAGTGGGCCGCACAGGACGATATTTCTGTTCTGGAAGAGAAAATTGGGATTGTAGCCAGAAACATCCGGGGACGCCATATCGAATTAACTTGGAGAAATCCGGAAGTTACGCGGCTGGAGGGGATTATTGCCAGAGGGGATCGGCGGTTGGGGCGTGCGATCTATGAAGCATGGAAACTCGGAGCCCGCTTCGACGCATGGACCGATCAGTTTTCGTGGGACATATGGAAGAAAGCATTTGCAAAAGCTGGAATCCAACCGGAGGAGTACACCCGCGCCAGGGAACAGGACGAACCATTACCGTGGGACCATATTTCCCGGGGAGTAACACGTGATTTTCTAAGAAAGGAATGGGAAAGGGCGCTGCAGGAACAGGGGCTGGAGGATTGCAAATATGCCAGTTGCAACCTGTGCGGACTGATGAAACAGCCCGAGTGCCGGCAGATTTTGAAGCGCAGCAAAAAGCAGGGACCTGCTCGGGATGGGCATCCTGTTTTCCGCTGGAAGCGCAGGGAAGAGGAAGGGCTGGAAGAGCGGGATACGAAACAACCGGTAGTGTATGTTCGCCTGCGCTACGCGAAACAGGGATGGATGCGATTCATCGGACATCTGGATCTTACTTCCCTGATGCTGCGGCTCTTCCGTATTGCCCGGTTGCCGTTTGTTTTTACGGAGGGATTTTCACCGCATCCTAAGGTCAGCTTCGGTCCACCCATTCCGCTTGGGGTAGAGAGTGTGTGGGAGCTGATGGATTTGCATCTCTACCGGGATGATTTCGGGGCCCTGGCCGCGCGGCTCAATGCCCTAATGCCGGATGGCCTGCGCATTGAAGAAGTTCAGATTTCGGATGCGCCGCTGCCACCTTTGCGGGAGTGGATTCAGGAAGCGCAGTACCAGATCTGGCTGCCCGGAGAAATTTCCGCGATTCAGGCGGCTGTAGAACAGGTTAGCTCGGGGCAACCCATGTGGCTGGAAAAAGAAACCAGGAAAGGAAAAAAGCGCGTTAATCTGGCATCGATTTTTATCTCCGTGAATTACTGGCCGCAGCGAAAACTGCTACAAATCCGCCACCGGGTGGAAAACGGACAGCCGCTCAATATTTTTGATATTTTAGCCTGCCTCACCAGGGGAGAATCGGAAATTGTAAGCCGCTGCCGCATAGTCCGTTCTTATATGGGTCCCACGGCTGTTCCCCATCCCCATGAAACTACGCTGGCCGGATTGCAAGTGGTGTGAATTCGCGGGTCCGAATGGTCTGCCGCAAAGAGCAGCGGTAGGCTTAGCACGCAAGTAAAAAATTGGACCGGCCGGCTACCCGGTCTGGAATACGACCATTCTGGTTGACGGGATGGATAGGTATTTTGGTATTTGAAACGGTCTGGAATACAGAGCAAGCAGGGGTACAGGAATGAAGAAAGAGATTTTAATCAACGCTTCCATAGCAGGAACGAGAGTAGCAATTCTGGAAAATAAGAAGCTTGTGGAAATTTATGTGGAGCTGCCTGAACAGGAACGAATGGTGGGGAACATTTACAAGGGGGTTGTGGAAAATGTTTTCAAGGGAATGGGGGCCTGTTTTGTGGATATCGGAATGGAGCAGAATGCTTTTCTGCGTTTCTCAGATATTGGCGAATTCTTTGAAAATTACGGCCCCATTATTGGGGATGAAGAGGACCTCACCCTCTGGAAAAAGCAGCAGGAGGAGAAAAAACGGAAAAATGTTCCGCTGGTGACCAACCAGGAGATCCTGGTTCAGGTGGCGAAGGAACCGATCGGGACGAAAGGGGCACGCGTTACCTCCGAAATTACCTTGCCCGGAAGGTTTCTGGTACTGGTTCCGGGGTATTCCCATGTGGGCGTGTCGCGAAAGATCCAGAGCATCCGCGAAAGGAGGCGGCTGAAACACTTGGCTCGCAAAATCCGGCCCGACGGATTTGGTCTTATCGTCCGGACGGTGGCCGAGGGAAAAGATGAAGCGACCCTTCGGAAAGATCTGGAAAACCTGATGAAAACGTGGGAAAGGATTGAAAAACGGGCACGCAAAGAGAAAGGGCCGGTGCTTCTTTACAAAGACATGGGAATGGTGTCATCCATTATTCGGGATCTGTTTACGCCCGATGTGGACCGGGTGGTGGTGGATTCCCGGAGGCTTTACCGTGAAATTGTGAGTTATCTGAAGGATGTTTCGCCCAATCTGGTTCCGCGGGTTGAGCTGTATCGTCATCCTGTGCCGCTGTTCGATGCCTACGATGTGGAGAAAGAATTCGATCGCTGTCTTTCCCGAAGGGTTTGGCTGAAGAGCGGGGGGTACCTTTTGTTTGACCAGACGGAGGCCCTGGTGGCCATTGATGTGAACAGTGGCAAGTATGTGAGTAAAGGGGAGCAGGAAGAGGCTACGTACCGGCTGAATCTGGAAGCAGCCCAGGAGATCGCGCGGCAGCTGAGGCTCCGGGATCTGGGAGGAATTATTGTGATCGATTTTGTGGACATGCCAAGCCAGGAGAAACGTGACCGGCTGGTTGCGGAATTCCGCCGCCTCCTCAGAAATGACCGGGCCAAAACCAGCGTGGCACCTATTTCAGAATTTGGCCTGGTTGAAATGACCCGCGAGCGGGTCCGTCCCAGTGTTATGTTCTCGATCACAGAACCCTGTCCCGTATGCGACGGCCTGGGGCACATTCTTTCCAAACCGCTGGTTGCCACCAAAATTGAGGTGGCCATCCGCCGGATCCGTACCATGCGCCGCGATCGACGCTTCTTCCTGTATGTGCATCCGGTTATGGTAGACTATTTGACATCCGGGCTCTGGAATCGACTCCGCCGGATGATGCTGAAAAATTTTGTCACCATCGAGCTGGTTCCGGACGACAAGCTGAATTATCAGGAGTTCCGGATCGTTTCGAAAAAAACAGGCGAAGATCTCACAAATCTAATAAAAACTTGACAATTAGCGCCGTTCATTTGTATATTTTGAAGCGTTTACGTGAAAGAAATTTTGCAGACCGAAAGCGGAGAGGAGGTTGAGACGTAGATGTACGCCATTGTCGAGATTGCGGGGAAGCAGTTCCGGGTAACGGAAAATCAGCGGGTTATGGTGCCGCGCCTTCGTGCGGATGAAGGACAGAAAATCGAGCTGGATAAGGTACTTCTGGTTTCTACGGATGACGGCATCCAGATCGGCCAGCCACTGGTGGAAGGCGCGAAGGTGGAGGCCAGTGTGCTGAAGCACGACCGCGAGAAAAAAATTATTGTTTTCAAGAAAAAGCGCCGCAAAAATTACCGGCGGAAGAAAGGGCACCGTCAGCCTTACACAGAATTGAAGATTGAAAAAATTGTTGTATAGAAAACGCGAGGAGGTTGATAGATATGGCTCATAAGAAAGGACAGGGCAGTTCCCGAAACGGCCGCGACAGTGAATCGAAACGGCTAGGTGTAAAACGTTACGACGGGCAGTTTGTGCGCGCCGGCAATATCCTTGTCCGGCAGCGGGGCACGCGGATTCATCCCGGAAAAAATGTGGGCCGCGGTGGGGATGACACGCTGTTTGCCCTGGTGGACGGCGTGGTGAAGTTTGCCCGTTCCAAGTCGCGGAAAGTTGTTCACGTACTCCCGGTTTCCTGAGAAAAAGCGCCGATCCGTTCGGTCCCTTGGCCAATACTGCTTCGGATAAAGTAGATCTCAACTCAGAAGGGAGGGTATCATGAAGATTACAGTCATAGGTGCCGGTCATGTTGGGGAAACCGTGGCCCAACGGATCGCAAGCAAGCATTTGGCCAATGAAGTGGTATTGGTCGATGTGGTGGAAGGGATGCCGCAGGGCAAAGCGCTGGACATGTGGGAAAGTGCTCCGATTGAAGGTTTTGATACGCGGCTGATTGGGACCAACGGATACGACGAAACCGCCAATTCGGACATTGTGGTGATTACTGCCGGTGTGCCACGGAAACCGGGAATGAGCCGGGATGATCTGCTCAACACCAATTTTGAGATTGTAAAAAAAGTTACCGAGCAGGCTGTCGCCAAATCACCCAATTCCATCCTGATCGTTGTATCCAACCCGCTGGACGTGATGGCCTACGTGGCGTATAAAGTGAGCGGCTTTCCTGCAGAGCGCGTGATGGGCATGGCAGGGATTCTGGATACCGCCCGTTTCCGTTCCTTTATTGCCATGGAACTCAATGTTTCCGTCCGCGATATTCAGGCCATGGTTCTGGGCGGGCACGGTGACAGCATGGTTCCCCTGCCGGATTACACCACCATTGCCGGTATTCCCCTGTCCCATTTTCTGCCAAAGGAACGCATTGATGCGCTGATCGAACGGACCCGAAAGGGCGGCGGTGAGATTGTATCGCTGCTGAAAACCGGAAGCGCTTACTACGCCCCCGGGTCGGCCGTAGCCGAAATGGTGGAAGCCATTGTCAAAGACAGCAAGCGGATTTTGCCGTGTTCTGCCTGGCTGACGGGACAGTATGGGATTAAGGATACCTTTGCGGGAGTCCCTGTGAAGCTTGGCGCCAGAGGAATTGAGGAAATCCTGGAAATCCCGCTTTCGGATGCCGATTTGCAGGCTTTGCGCACGTCGGCTGAGCATGTGAAGGCAAATATTCAGAAACTCAACTTGTAAGGGGTTGAATCCGGACAGCGAAATACAGCAACATAAAAATAGCTGGATTGTGGTGATGAATGCGGAAAGGGCATGGTCAGACATGTGAAAGGCCATGCCCTTTTTTCTTTTGGATTGAGCGGTGGATTTTGTTTGGATGGAGGGTTCGATGGAAGGAATACGAACACATGATCTGTTGATTCTCGGTTCCGGTCTTGCGGGGCTGCGGGCTGCTGTAGAGGCAGCCCGGCTTTCCGAAGGAAAACTGGATATCGGCATTATTTCAAAAGTTCAGCTGATGCGATCCCATTCGGTATGTGCTGAAGGAGGAACAGCTGCTGTAATGCGTCCTGAGGAGGGCGACAGTTACCAGCTGCACGCCTGGGATACCGTGAAAGGCAGCGATTTTCTGGCAGACCAGGACGTAGTAGAACGTTTTGTAAAAGAAATGCCCTACGAAATTTTGCAGCTGGATCACTGGGGCATCCCCTGGACCCGCCGGGAAGATGGCCGGATCGCCCAGCGGCCGTTTGGTGGGCACAGTTTCCCGCGGACGGTTCTGGCAGCCGACAAAACCGGCTTTTTCGAAATGCAAACCCTGTACGATACGCTGCTCAAATACGGCAATGTGACCCGTTACGACGAATGGTTCGCGACGGCAATTTTTGTTGAAGACGGGGAGTTCCGGGGGCTGGCCGCGTTTGAAATGCGCACCGGCAAATTCTACGGTTTTGTGGCCAAGGCCCTCATAATCGCATCCGGTGGGCTCGGAAACCTGTACGGTTTTACTACCTATTCTCAAACAGTGACCGGAGATGGTATTGCTATGGCCTATCGGGCGGGCATTCCCGTGGAAGACCTGGAGTTTGTGCAGTTCCATCCCACCGGTCTCATCCCATCAGGCATTCTGATGACGGAAGCCTGCCGGGGCGAAGGTGGATACCTGCGCAATGTAAAAGGTGAACGCTTTATGGAAAAATATGCTCCGCAAAAGATGGAGCTGGCCCCTCGCGACATGGTTTCCCGGTCCATTATTACCGAAATCGAAGAAGGACGAGGTTTCAAAGGACCGCGCGGACTGGACTATGTCCATCTGGATCTGACACACCTGGGTGCGGAAAAAATCAACACCCGGCTTCCACTGATCCGCGAGGTAGCCATTAAGTTTGTGGGAATTGATCCCATAGAGGAGCCCATTCCTGTGCGGCCGGTAGCCCATTATTCCATGGGCGGGATCGAGACCGATATCAACGGGGCCACCCGGGTGAAAGGAATCTGGGCCGCAGGGGAAGCCGCGTGTGTCAGTCTGCATGGGGCCAACCGCCTGGGATCCAATTCCACTGCCGAATGCCTGGTTTGGGGCAAAATTACGGCTCAGGAGGCTGTGAAGTACATCGCTGAAAAAAAGGAATTCCCACCGGCGCCGGAAGACCGGTTTCAGACAGAAGAAAAACGGATTTTCGAAGATCTGCTCCAGGCAGAAGGCGGGGAAAGTCCATATCGCATTAAACAGGAATTGCGCCAGACCATGGACCAGTATGTGGGGGTGTTCCGTACCGGTGAGGGGCTGGAAAAGGCGTTGAGCAAAATCCGTGAGCTAAAACAGCGGTTCAAGAATGTGTTCATCAAGGACAAGTCCCGTGCATTCAATACGGATCTGACCACAACACTTGAGGTCGAAAATCTGCTAGACCTTGCGGAAGTGGTGGTCCTGGGTGGGCTGGAACGTAAGGAATCCCGTGGGGCCCATGCACGGCGGGATTTTCCCAAACGGGATGACGACAACTGGCTGAAACACACACTGGCCTATTACACGCCGGAAGGACCCAAGCTGGATTATAAGCCGGTGAATATCACAACCTGGAAACCCATTGAGCGGAAATACTGATGGTTTTTTTTAACCAAATCGATGGAGTGGGCCATGGAAGAGAAAAAGGGTTACCGGAATAAACTGGGACTGATGGGCTGGCTGAGTGGCGGCCGTTACGGAATAGAGCGCTATGCTTACACCCTGCACCGGCTTACAGGACTGGGAATTTTGACCTATTTCATCATGCATATTTTTGTGACCGCCACGCGGGTGCAGGGCCAAGAAGCCTGGGAAAGCATTATGAGCACACTGGAAAAGCCTTTTTTCAAAATCGGTGAATTCCTAGTATTCGTTGCGTTCGCCTACCATGCCCTGAACGGCATCCGTCTCATTCTGACGGAACTGGGCGTGTTTATGGGCAAACCTCAGCTTCCCGTGTACCCATACAAGCAGTCCACATTACGGCAGCGGCCGGTGCTTATTGTAGTAATGATTCTGGCTGCCGTTGTTATTGTGGCTGGTGGTTGGGATTTCTTCTTTTTGAAATAGGAGGTCACAATGAGAGAATCAACTGCCTGGTATCTGTTTTTGCTGGCTGGATTGGTGATTTTTGTTTTGCTGAGCATTCATATGGCTATTATGCATTTAGATAGCATTTTGCTGGCGATGGGAATGGGGTATGAAAATGTTTTGAAATTCGAATCGGTGTTTGCCCGTGGCAAGCAGGTTTTTTTCATGGTGATGTACATTTTACTTCTGGGTGCTGCCCTTTATCATGGCCTGTACGGTTTGCGCACGATTCTGTTTGAGCTGAACCTGAAAAAGGGGCTCCAGCGGGTTATTACCGTGGTTTTCCTGCTTGCGGGAATCGGTTTGTTCGTTTTCGGCGCATATGCAGCAATTGCAGCCTATCAGATGAAGATGATTTAGTGGGAGGAATGAAATATGGCCGAGCAGGCAAAAGTTTCAGCAGAAACTCAGGATACCGAACAAATCGTGAAAACGGTTACTTTCCATATTTTGCGGTACGATCCCAATAGGGATGCAAAACCATACATTCAGGATTTTCAGGTGCCGGTTCGCCGGGGGATGACCGTTCTGGACGGGCTGGTTTACATCAAGGAAAACCTGGACGGATCGTTGGCGTGGCGATCTTCCTGTCGTATGGGGGTGTGCGGCTCTTGTGGAATGTTCATCAACAGCTTTCCGCGGCTGGCCTGCCAGACCCAGATCCTTCATCTGGAAAGCAACGATATCCACGTAAAGCCCATGCCCAATTATGACATCATCAAAGACCTGGTTCCGGATGTGATGCCCATGCTAATGAAACACAAATCGGTGAAGCCGTACGTCATCCGGGATGATATGGAAGAGCTTGAATCGCCGACCGGAGAATATTTCCAGTCGCCGCAAGAGCTGGAAAACTACATCCAGTTTTCCTACTGCATTAAATGCGGTCTATGCCTGGCGGCTTGTCCAACTGTGGCAACGGACGATGAATACTTGGGGCCGCAGGCGCTGGCGCAGGTTTTCCGCTATAATCGGGATACGCGGGATGCCGGCAACGAAGAGCGCTACCGCCTTATCGACCGTTCCGGCGGGCCGTGGAGCTGCCATTTTGCCGGTGCCTGCTCCGATGTGTGCCCGAAAGGCGTGGACCCGGGTTTTGCTATTCAGCTGCTGAAGCGTGACATGCTTCTGCACAAGCTGCGTCTTAAAAAACGGCCAGGCCCTGCTCCGGTGATGGGCCCACCCGAAAAGGCTGAACGACGACCGAACATCCCGGAACCGCCCGAACCGACGGTTTGAGTTGGCACAAAAAAGGACGCCTGCAGAAAAGGGGAATTCCCTCCGCGAAAAAATTTAAAGTTCAGGAAAAATCTGGCACCTTTTTGGGTGCCAGATTTTTTTCTCTGAACAGAATGTCCCGCCTTTTTGAAAAAGCACCACTCTTGGACAGTTTTTTTTCCAATATTTCAGGATTCGCCGAAAAGAGATGGGTTACAGCTAATATTTTATATTTTGTGCAAAAACTATTGACATAACCTGTCGTTGATTGTAGCTTTAAACGGCAACCGGTTTTCATCCGGGATTTCGGACCGGCGAGTGGGTCACGGATTCGGGCCGGGCGGCTGGAGTCGGTTTTCTTTCTGCTACTTTCTCCCTTCTCTCTTCTCTCCTGGATGAACCAACAGGCGGTCCTGCCACCATCTGTTATTTTTTGCTGGGCCGGGTGTAATCTGGCTGCGTAAGCGGTTTCGCAGAGATTTTTGTTCCATGTGTGTGGTATCCGATACGGAGTGGATTTTTATTTGAAAACTACGGGATGGCTTAAAAAGACGTACCGGAAAAGTAAAGGCAAAATTGGATCTCATCCGGGAAGAATTCAGAAAGAAGGTTAAAGACTGCTGCTCCGCTATCCGGGGGAAGAAATTTTATGAAAAAAGCGGGCCCATTCGTATTTTAAGAAAGGAGAAAGGCCATGAAAGAGAAACCATGGATTAAAGGGTATGACACAGGGGTACCTGCCACACTCAGGCCTTATCCAGAACGAACACTGCTGGATATTCTGAAGGATGCGGCGCAAGAACGCCCGAACCGACCTGCGCTAAGGTTCAAGGGAGCTTCGGTTTCTGTGGGCCAGCTGGAGGAGCTGAGCAACCGGTTTGGTTCCGGGCTTGTGGAAATGGGCATCCAGAAAGGGAATCACGTAGCACTGTTACTTCCCAATAGCCCGCAGATGGTTATTGCTCAGTTTGGGGCGTGGAAAACAGGTGCTGTGGTGGCTCCGCTAAACCCGCTCTATACAGAACGGGAACTGTGCTATGCTCTGCAAAAGTGTGAAGCAAAACTGGCGGTGGTTCTCGCTCCTTTTTACAGGAAAGTAAAAGCGATCCAGTCCGAAACGGACGTTCAGCGGGTTATCACCGTGAACATCAAAGAATTTTTGCCGCCGCTTCTGCGCTTTCTCTTCAGCCTGTTCAAAGAAAAGAAGGAAGGGTACCGGCCGCGGCTCGAAGAGGGAGATGTGGATTTTACTCAGCTGCTTAGGAAAAGTTCGTCTGCCCGTCCTCAGGTAAGAGTGGTCCCGGACGATCCGGCCCTGCTGATGTTTTCGGGAGGTACTACAGGTACTCCAAAAGCGGCGCTGGGGCTGCACCAGCATCTGGTCATGTCCGGACTTCAGTACAAAGCTTGGTTTGGTGATCTTCTGGTAGATTGGGACGACGTAATTTTAGGATTGATGCCTTTGTTTCACATATACGCGCAGGGTGGGATTCTGGCTACCGCGATTGTTGGCCATCATCCTATTGCGCTGGTGCCTAATCCCCGCGATTTGAATGACGTGCTGGCTACCATCGAGCGGGAAAAACCGGCATTCATGCCGGCAGTGCCTACCCTGTTTGTGGCCCTGTTGAACCATCCGCGCATTGTTCGGAGAAAGGCAAACCTGCATTCGCTAAAACTCTGCATTTCGGGAGCAGCACCGTTGCTGCTGGAAATCAAACGCCGCTTTGAGGAGGAGACGGGCGGACGAATTGTGGAAGGCTATGCCCTTACGGAATCGATGATGGCCGCGGCCCTAACACCAATCCGCGGAACTTACAAACCCGGTGCGATCGGTTTGCCTCTTCCGGATGTGGAGATCCGTATTGTGGATGCCGAGAGCGGCAAGACCAATTTGCCGCCCGGTGAAGTGGGTGAGGTTCTCATGCGGGCCCCGCAGCTGATGGCGGGATACTGGAAAGATCCGGATGAAACGGCCAGAACCATCCGTGACGGCTGGCTGTATACCGGCGACCTGGGCTATATGGACGAAGATGGATATCTGTACATTGTTGACCGCAAAAAGGATGTAATTAAACCCAGCGGATTTCAGGTTTGGCCGCGGGAAGTTGAAGAGGTGATTGCCTCTCATCCGAATGTGGCAGAGGTTGGCGTAGCTGGTGTCCCGGATGAGTACCAGGGCGAAGCGGTTAAGGCGTGGGTTGTGCTTAAAGAAGGCCAATACCTTTCCGAGGAAGATCTGAAGGCATTTTGCCGGAGGAAACTCACCGCTTACAAAGTTCCGCGGCATGTGGAATTCTGTGAAAGCCTTCCCAAATCTCATGTTGGAAAGGTGCTGCGCAGAGAACTTGCTGCCAGAGACGGAGGAGGCTCGTCTGCTGTTCGGGGACATTAATGCAAGCCTGGTTGGATTCGGGCGGATGCCCGGAAATTTCCTGAGGACCGGCCTCGTTTGGTTCATCCTGCTGATGGGCCTATGGGACGCGGAGATCCACGCTGCTAATCGGCCGAAGAACCAGGGAGCGTGGAAGGCCTACCGGCAGGCGATGAAAAAGGCAGGAGAAGGCCGGCACGATGCTGCCGGCGAAGCGCTGAAACGGATCATTGAGCGCTATCCCTCCTTTTTTCCGGCCTATCTGAAGCTGGAAGAAATGTACCGCTATGGAAAGACGCCGGAGAAAACCCTGAAGTATTTTCGCAGGTTGGCGGAAAAACGGGGTGAAAATCCGTTTTTGCTTCATGCCCGCGGGCGTGTCTATCTCCAGCAGAAAAAATACGGGGAAGCCTACCGGCTGTTCGCTTTGGCTATCCGCATGGATTCTGAATATTCCGCCGTGTATCCTGACTTCATCCGCGCAAATAGAACACTGGAAGAGGCAGAGGCCACCCTCCTCCAGCTTTTGGAGAGGAAGCCAACAACGGCAGCGGTTCATCTGGGACTGGCGCAGATCTACGGCATGCAGCTGCGCTACCGCGAAGAGATCCGGGCAGCCGCCCGGGCCCTCTCAATCGATCCGAATCTGCCGGGTGGACGCCTTTTGCTGGCAGAAGCCCATTACTGGGAAGGTGATTACGAAGTAGCACTAAAGGTCGCCAGTGCCGGGCTGGAAGCTGCCAGAACGCTGAGAGATGTGGAAACCCAGATCAAGTTCTTGAACCTGACCGCTTTGATTGAGAACAAACGGGGCAATTATGAAAGGGCGCTATCGCTCCTGAGTCTGGCCCTACAAATGAGCGAAATGTACGGCGCAAAGGGCCAGCAGATACAGGTACTGAATTATCTGGCCCGTTTAAACTGGTACAGATCGGAATATCGAACTGCTCTGGATGCGGCCTTGCGGGCGGCCTCTGTTGCCGAGGAAATTGAAGACAGCACCAGCTGGGCCATAAACAGAAAATACGCAGGAATTTTTTATGCCGAGCTGGGCGATTATACCCGCGCTCTTGAATGCTTCGAAAAGGCAAAGGCCTACTACCAGCGGACGCAAAATATGGGGATGGAGGCGATTTGCCGGGGGAACATTGCCAGCGTTCTGGTTTTGCTAGGCGAACTGGACAGGGCGGTGATTCTGTACCGCGGAGCTGTGAAAGCCCTGGAGAAACTGGGCGCCGGATGGAACAAAGCAAGGGCTAATTATCTGGGTTGTACCGGTGACATTTTTGAAAGACAAGGGGAGCATGAGAAGGCATTAACGATGTACGGCGGCGCCCTCAGCATTCTACAGAAAATGAAAACCGAAGGACATCAGGTACGCACCTACCTGATTAAAATGGGCCGGGTTTATCGGAAACAAGGAAAATTCCGTCAAGCGATTCGGTATTTTGACCGTGCCCGGCAAACCCAAACCCGGATATTCAAGCGGCTTACCGAGATGGATTATTCGCTTCAGATGGGGCGTCTGGACCTTGCCATGGGCCGGCCCGCTCAAGCCTATCGCCAATTCCTCAGAGCGTCGGAGCTCGCCCAGATGACCCAGAATGTGGAGGTGTTGTGGCAAGCGGAGGCGGGGCAGGCTGCTGCACTTCGCAAAATGGGAGACTTGCACAGGGCTTACCGGTTATACCAACAGGCTGCCGAAACGGTGGAACGCTTGCGGGGACGTATTACCGATGACGGAAAAACTCGATTCATGGAAAACAAGGTTCAGATCTACGCCGGCATCATTGGACTCCTGGCCGAACTGCACGAAAAGTATCCGGAAGACGGATATGATGAACTGGCATTTTATTATGCAGAGCGGGCGCGGGCGCGTTCATTTCTTGAAATGATCGGACGGGGCCGGCTTTTTCTCCGGCTGGGGGAGATTCCGGAGGATTTTCGGCAGAAATATGTTTCAACTTTGGATGCACTCCGCCGGAAGCATACCCACCTTTCCCAAGAACTTGCAAAAGAAAACGGCCGGCATAGCGTGGAAAAAATATTGCGTCTACAGGAAGAAATAGAGCGACTGGAAAGGCAAAAAGTTATTTTGCAGCGGCAGCTGCGTGATATGTTTCCACGGTATTATGATCTAACCCATCCCGAGATTTTTAGAGTGAGCGATGTGCAGCAGAAAATTCTGGGGACCCGGCAGATTCTTGTTGAATTTTTTGTGGGGGAAAAACAGACCTACGTTTGGACCATTACCCGAAACCGCTTGCGGTTTGATCGGGTCCCGTTCGGCCAGCAGCGCCTTGCAGATCTTCTTGACGGAATCAGCCCGCTGTTCCGCATGAAAAAAGACGTACGGGATGTGCGCTTGGATTACCGCTGGGCCAATATTCGGCCCGAGAAGCTGCACAGGCTCTACCGCATCCTGTTCCAGCGGGTCGCAGAAACCCTGATCGAACCGGGGGCAGAAATTATAATAGTGCCAGATGGGCTGCTTTATTATTTCCCTTTCGAAATACTGGTTACCCGCTACAGCAGCAATTCGTTACGCTATCTCGTGGAATCCCATCCCATATCTTACTCGATCTCAGCCAGTTTACTGAACCCGGCTCTGCAGCGGCATAACGGCTCTTCCCGCGGAATTCTGGCTATCGGCAATCCGGATTTGGGAGGACTGGAGGGCAGGTCGGTGTCTCTCTTTAAGCCGGATGTCCGCAGGAGACTGGAACCGCTTCCTTTTGCCAAGCTGGAAGCCGAGACGGTGGCCCGGCGTTTTTCCCGGCGAATGGTGCTGGCCGGCCGGGAGGCGACGGAAAAGCGGTTCAAGGGAACCGCCGGGTCATTTCAGATTATCCACCTGGCCGCCCACAACATCGCTGATGACCGACAGCCTATGTATTCCCGCATGCTTCTTGCCCACAGCAGCGGCGAAGAAGATGACGGTTTGCTGCAAACATACGAGATCTATAATCTGAGGCTGCAGGCCGATCTGGTTGTTTTGAGCGGTTGCGATACCGGTCTGGGACGTTTGAGCCAGGGGGAGGGACTGATCGGGATGACCCGTGCCTTTTTCTATGCCGGTACACCCAGTCTTGTTGCGAGCCTCTGGCCGGTGAATGACCGCTCCACCGCCCGGCTTATGGACGAGTTTTACCAGAATTTAGAGCGGGGAGTTTCGAGGGCCAAAGCCCTGCAGCTGGCGAAAATCAGCCTTATCCGCTCAGCTGGATGGGAGAAGGATCCCTTTTACTGGGGAGCCTTTGTCCTGATGGGGGATTGGCGGCCCGTGGAAATACGGTGATGAGACGTTTGTAGCTTCCGGCGAATTCCACAGGTTCTTGCTGGGTGATAAAGACCAGAACTGTTTTGTTCCGAAAGGGTGGAGGAATTTTATTCGAACAGAAAAACTGAAGCCCTGACGGAAAAATCCCGATCTTTCAGAAAACCCAATACCCCAATTCGGTTCATGAGCGAACCGTCCAGAAAGAGCAGTTCGGTTTAGGTACCAGTACCGCAGATCGCCGCTGTTTTCTAGCGAAAGGGAGCCGGTTGGATTAAAGGCGGGCCATTGCATTTAGCCGGGCTAGCATTTCCCGGGCAGCCGCCTTCCGCATCAGGTTGGGCCGGCGGATTTCCAGGATCTTCGCAAAATAGGAGCGCGCCCGCTGTGGTTCATTTAGCATCAGATAGGCTTTGCCGAGATACCACAGACAATCTTCCAGGTAAAAATCGTTTTCTCCGGCCTGTTCCATTGCCCTGTTGAGCCATGTAATGCCATTCTTTACTTTCTCGGAGGAAAAGCCATAGAGCAGGCCGGGCAACTGTTGCCGTGCGTCCAGCAGATAAGCTATTCCGAGGGAGAAGCTTGCCTGAAAATGGTCCGGATGGGTGTTCAGGTAAATCTGCAGTTTTTGGATGGCCTCGGAATAATGCCCGCTGTCGAGCAATTGCAATCCTTCTCTAAGCACGTCCGTCTCGATGCCCGCGGAGCGTATGGCACCCAGCTTTTCGGGCTCAATGCGCGCCAGAGCCAGATAAGGGGGGCGGCTGAAAAAGGCGTATCCGTATACAATAGCCAGCAGACCGGCCAGCATAATACCCGCATAGGCTGCTCTGCGTACCATGGGAGGCTTCCATCTTAGCGGCTGCGTAACAAACGAGAAAGCTGCCCTTACTGTAAGCCAGATGCGCTTTGCTAGGCCCGGATGCTGGGTTGCTGTTTGTTGAAGCCATGGATAGATCCGGGCATCGAGGTCTTTTTCAGCCTGGCGCCATGCAGCGGCAATTTCCGTATCGTGGCTGCTTTCTTCTGCTTCTTTTAGCCGCTGGAATACTTCAAAACATACGGGGCAGAGATCCAGATGTCTGGCCAGGGCACGCCGTTTCTTTCCGGAAAGCTTCGCTGCCAAATAAAGCTGGAGATCTTCTGCTTCGGGGCATTCTGCCTCGATGTTCTGCCGGATTTTCTGAAATGCAGCACCGAATTGTTCCATGTAGGTTGCATCTTTTCCGTTCTTTTCGCTCATTTTTCCTCCATGAGAATTCGAAAACGGCGCCGGCCATTTTGAATGTGCGAACGCACCTGATCATACGTAAGTCCGGTGATCTTGGAAATTTCTTTATACGAAAGATGATGAATGTAAAACAGACAGAAACATCGCCTCTGCGGCTGCTTGAGCTTTTGAATGGCGTTGAGGATTTTATGGGCCAGTCGTTCCTGATCTTCATTATCTTCCTGTTCTACTTGAGTGCTGGCGTGATGTTCGCCCAACTGTTCGAAACGCTGGCGGCTTTGCTTGCGCAGGTGATCGATACATAAATTGGTCGCAATTCGGGAAAGCCAGGGGTAAAATGGCCTGGTGATATCAAAATCACTCAAGTGGCCAAAAGCCCGCATAAATGTCTCGCTGGTTAGGTCTTTTGCCTCTTCCACGTTCCGCACCATTTTCATGCAGCGTCCAAAAATCCGCTGTTTGTACCGTTCATAGAGCATGGCCAGAAACCGGTTGTTGCCCGTTTCCAGGTACTGCTGAATCAGAGTGGAATCGCTGTTGCCTATTTGCGTGCTGTTGTCCAAGCAGCTTTCCTTTTAAATACGATTACGGACGGCAAATTCAACAATTTCTGTTTGATGATGTAAAAAATTAACGCTTTAAGGTGCCAAAAGCAATCAATTTTGTGTAGAATTTTGCCGTGTTTCGTAAACATAAAAGAAAATGGCTCAATATGTCATTCAGGGATTCAAAATTCCCGAACCTTGCTGAATACACTTCATTACAGTCAGAGGAGAAACGTGCATGAAAAAGGGGATGGCAGTGGGAATCCAATTTGGCTTGCTGGCCGCTTCGTTGCTTCTGGCGCAAAGCCATCCACCAGGCCTGATTGAACCCGCAGGCAAGACTGCACGGGGCGGAGCGGGAAAACCATCGGCTGGTAAGACAGTTACGGACAGGGACGCCCAAATGGGGCTTGCCGTGGCCATGGGAAGCATGCACAGGATTGTGGTAACTACCACGGCGGACACGGGAGCGGGATCGTTGAGAGAGGTAATCCTTAAGTCCAATAGCCAGAGCGGTCCGGATACCATCGTTTTTGCGATTCCTGAAAGCGATGCCGGTTACGATCTTCAAAAGGGGACGTGGACAATCCAGCCTTTGGCTGAACTCCCGGCTATTTCCGATTCGGGTACGTTTATCGATGGAAGCAGCCAGCGGGCTTTTACGGGGGGCGATCCCAACCCGGATGGTCCGGAAATTGTGCTGAACGGTTCCAAAACCGCAGGAGATTGGATTGATGGTCTGACGATTCTTTCATCTGCCAACCGCATTCATCATCTGGTAGTGCATGGGTTTTCCGGCTATGGAATCTCGCTGATCTCCGCTAACGCTCATGGAAATGCAGTAACGGGGTGTGTTATCGGGATCAGTGCAGATGGAGAGAGTGCCGTGCCCAATAATGTGAGCCTTTACCTGGACAAAGCATTCGGAAATGTGATTGGGGGGATAACGCAGGCAGATCGAAATGTAGTATCTGGAAATGTCCGTTCCGGCATTGTAATCTGGATTGGGGGACGTGGGTTCAATCGGATTGTCGGCAATTTTGTCGGCATCGATGCGAAAGGGAATCGGGCCATCCCGAATGGAGATGTGGGGGTAAGTGTTTATTCAAATTTCAACCGAATCGGCGGTTCATTACCCGGCGAAAGAAACGTGGTATCCGGCAATAAGTTAGATGGGATCCGCATTGGCGGTGAGGGAAATGTTGTACTTGGAAATTATCTTGGCACGGATGCAACCGGTATACATCCTTTGGGAAATGGTTGGGATGGAGTGTGCGTTTACGGAAGGAAACATGTGATAGGCGGGACCGGGCCCGGAGAAGCCAACATAATGTGTGCAAACTAGATTGGTATTGGCTTTAGTCATTCGGATAGCAATCGTGTGGCGGGGAACTGGATCGGAATTGGGGCCGACGGCGAAACCCTGCTGGGCAACACATTTTCTGGGATTTCGTTGACCAGCGGGTCCAGCTGGAATCTGATTGGACCGGAAAACCGGATTTCAGCCAATGGCATTGGTATTTTTGTGAACCTGGATAGTATCCTGTACAATACATTTCACCGGAATATGATCACGCGAAACAACGGGCCCGGCATCAATCTTGCCAACGGAGGGAACATGAATGTGGAGGCACCCGTTGTATCGCTGGCAGATGGTGAGAGGGTAGCGGGCCATTCCGTACCGGGCGCAATAATTGAAATTTTCTCAGACTCCGGGGATGAAGGGCGTATTTTTGAGGGATCGACCGTCGCTGATTCCCTCGGAAATTTCCAGTGGATGGGTCCTATCACCGGACCATCCGTTACCGCAACGGCAACCGATACCCTGGGGAACACGTCGCCTTTCAGCCAACCGTTTTTGATCACAGGGGCTTCCGGCGGATACGGCTCCCCGACGGCAACCCGATTTGTCCTGCAGCAAAACTATCCCAATCTCTTTAACCCTTCAACGGAAATCCGCTTTACGCTTGCATCCCGGGAGCGTGTTACCCTTCAAATCATCAGTGCGTCGGGAAAGACGGTTATTACGCTTGTGGATGGTAGCAGGCCGCCAGGCAGATATGCTTTCCTGTGGGATGGACGGGATGCGTATGGAAAAAAAGTACCGTCCGGCGTGTATTTTTGCCGCATTCGTGCCGGCATCTTTGCGGCTGTTCGCAAAATGATTTTGATCCGGTAGGCGGAATAGGCGGGCGGCGCAACAATTAGGAGCTGCTATCCCTGATTTCGCAGCGAAATCCACATTCCCAAAAAGCTTCCCAGAGGATACATTTTCGTGAGGGAAGCCGTTTTCGGACCGGCAAAATTTTGCTTCCAGCTTGAAGCGGAAAAAATGCTTGCTTTCAAAACGTTAGCATGGTATGTTTTGACGGTGAAACGAATTTCGCTTCAGCTGAGGCCTTCTCTTTAAGCCTCTTCCGGTTCCTGTTTCACCATCTTAATTCAGAAACACCGCGAGCAACAAAAAGAGAGTGAGTTTTCCGGGCACGGGAATGCCGGGTATCCTTGTTTTTGCCAGAAAGATTGCTTTTTTCCCTGTGATTTTCCGTCTGAAATGGGGTAGGGTGCCGACGGTCTTCTCTATGTTTTGCTATGCTGTGACTGGGGAAGAACCAGAAGGAGCCACAGTGATGCAGGCTTTCAAGGGGGCATGATGTATGCACCAGTAGCCAGAAGTGTGTGGTAAATATTTGAAAGGGGGGCACCGTGGTCGGCAAGACGGTTTCCCATTACAGGATCTTAGAAAAGATCGGCGAAGGTGGAATGGGGGTGGTTTACCGGGCCGAGGATACCCGTCTGAAGCGGCATGTTGCGCTGAAATTTCTATCCGTATTTCTGCCGGAAGAAGCGGAATCCGAATGGCGTTTCGAATGGGAAGCCCAGGCGGCCGCATCTTTGGATCATCCCAACATTTGTCCTGTTTACGAACTGGGTGAGGCCGAAGGACGTCCCTACATCGTCATGGCATATGTGGACGGCGTTTCGCTGCGCAAATTGCTTCAGGACGAAGCAGCTGTACCGCTGGAGGCGGCGCTGGATTATGCCGTTCAGATTGCCAGAGGGCTTCAGGCCGCCCACGAAGCGAAGATCGTTCACCGGGACATAAAGCCGGAAAATATTCTCATCAGCCGGAATGGCCGCGTACGCATTTCTGATTTTGGGCTTGCGAAAATGATGAACAGGCCAGGAATTACCCGGCAAAAGACGGAAATGGGGACAGTTGCCTACATCTCTCCTGAGCAGATTCGCGGTGAAGAAGTAGACCATCGGACAGACCTCTGGTCGTTTGGAGTGCTTCTTTATGAAATGCTGGCCGGCAGACCGCCCTTTCGGGGCGAATACGATCAGGCGGTTGTCTATTCCATTTTGAATGAGGACCCGGAACCACTGGAAACAATCCGCCCGGAACTACCTGATGATCTCATCCAGATTGTCCGGCGGTTGCTCTCAAAAGATCCTGCGCAACGGTTTCAGGACATGAGAGAGACACTGGCGGAACTTGAAAAGCTCCGTGCGGGGGAAAATTACCACAGCGGCAAATGGAAAAGAAAAGTGCGCCGGCTTGTTTCCAGACCGGGCATTGCCCTCGCTGCTTTCGTTGGACTGGCTTTTTTCGGGCTGGCAACGGGAGTTCTGCTTTTTTACCCGTCTGAAACGGTTCCATTCACGGAACAGGATTGGGTCCTGCTTGCGGATTTTCAAAATGCCACGGGCGACCAGATTTTCGATTCGTCCCTTTCCACGGCGCTGGCAGTCAGCATCGCACAATCGAAACGCATCAATATTTTTCCGGCCCGGCGCGTCCGGGAAGTGCTTCAACGGATGCGGAAAAGCGATGTGACTTTTCTGGATGAAACACTTGCCCGAGAGGTGGCGGAACGGGAGGGAATTCCAGTAATCGTTGTGCCATCCATTGCGCAGATCGGGGGACAGTATTTGATCAGCGCCGTTCTTGAAGATCCGGTCAGCGGCGAATATTTGAAAGTGGTGCGCATCCGGGCAGCGTCAAAGGACCGGATTCTGGATGCTCTGGATGAGCTGGCCGGGCAGATCCGTCACAGCCTCGGAGAAACACGTTATTCCGTATGGCGGAATGCAAGCCGCCTCTCTAAAGTTACCACCGCCTCGCTGGAAGCTCTCAAGCAGTATTCTCTGGGAGAACAGTATTTGCGGGAAGGAAAGTACGACAGGGCTCGCTTTCATTTCGGAAATGCCGTACAAATCGACTCCACTTTTGCCGGTGCAATGGCGGCCCTCGGGATCCTGGAGTACGAATATTATGATCCGAAAAGAGGCAGGGAATTTCTACAGCGAGCCATGAATTATATCGATGATCTGAGCGAACGGGAGCGGTTCGGTGTCATGGCTGCTTATGCCATTGCCGTTGAAAAAGACTACCGGAAAGCTATCAGGATTTACGAAGGGTTTCTGCGGGAATTTCCACGGCAGTCTGTGGCCCGAAACAATCTGGGACAGATTTACGCTATGATGGGGTATTATGAAAAGGCGGTTGAAGAATACAGGCGGGCCATTGCGGTGGAGCCCACTTTGCTTCTGCCTTACCGGGGAATAGTCTGGGCTTATCTTTATTCGCTGGGCCAGCTGGATTCTGCAGTCACCTGGAGCCAGAGGTTGCTGAAGTACCAGCCAGAGGATCCGTGGGCTCACGATAACCTTGGGTGGGCCTATGTGGGACTGGACAGCTTTCGGGCAGCGGAAAAGGAATTCCGCCGGGCGGTGCAGATCGATCCAGGGTTTGCCCAGGGACTGTATCGGCTTGTCCATCTTTCTAGGCTCCGCAAAGATTATCCCGCAGCCCTTTCTTATTTGAAGAAGCTTCAAAAAGCCAGTCCAGAAGACAGGTGGACCATCTATCATCTTGGGGTCATTTACCAGCTCATGGGTGACTATGGCAGGGCGGAAAAACAATTCCGGCGATTTTTACAACTGCTTGAAGAACACCTGCAGGAAGACCCGGAAGCACCGGAGATTTTTTTCAATATGGCTCTGGTGCTGGCGCGGCTTGGGCAGAAGGAACGGGCAGAGGCCATGCTAATGAAAGGTATGGCTCTGGATTCCGCATTTTATTTTGAACGGGCTGCTGTGTACAGTGTGCTCGGTGAAAAGGAAAAGGCCATCGATCTTCTGGAAGAAGAAGTGGAACATGGGTACGGAAATTTTATCTGGATCAAAATTCATCCAGATTTTCAGCCGCTCTATGAAGAACCGCGGTTTCAGGCACTGATCAGAAAAGGGTTGCACCTCTGATATTGAAAGGCAGAGTAAAAGGGTTTTCTCCCGATTGCAATCCGGGAATTTCATGAAATTTTGGCCGCAAGAAAAATGGAAGCTGTGACAGGGCAATTCCTTTTGTGGTTCGGAGAAAAAATAAGAGCTCATTATAAATGGCCGGGAGATAGCTGTGGCAGAAGAATCTATTCAAACATTGCAAGAATTGGCAGAGGAGAACCGTCGGCTGCGCCGCAGTATTCTGGAACTGTCCATTTTGAATGAGATCGCACTGGCAATCGGAACATCACAGACACTGGATACAATCATTGATCTCATCGTGCGGAAGTGTGTAAAACATTTTGGTGTGGAGCAGGGTGCTGTTCTGATTTTCGGAAAAAAGGAGCGAAAGGAGCAGCTTCACACCCTTATTCGGCGGGCGGACCGGACTCTCTCCAGGTTACCATACCGTCTGGATGACCAGCTGACCGGGTGGATGCTCAAAAACCGCTGCCCCCTGCGGATCAATCATTTTCGGGAGGATAAGCGCTTCAATATCGGGAGATCGGCAGACGTGGCGATCCGCTCCCTGCTGGCGGTACCCATGATGGTCAAGCAGCAGATGATTGGAGTGGTCGTTCTATTCAATAAGCGGGATGAGGATGGATTCACGCCGGATGATCAGCGGCTTCTCACCATTTTGGCGTCGGAATCGGCCCAGCTTATTGAAAATGCCAGACTCTACCGGGAGGAACAGGAGTATTTGAGGGTTCAGGAGGAAATCCGGGTTGCCTCTCAAATTCAGCGTGGGCTTCTGCCAAGAAAAATTCCAAGCATAGAGGGATACGAAATGTGTGCCGTCAATTTTCCGGCCCAGGCAGTCAGTGGCGATTATTATGATTTCCTGATCAAACCGGAGGGACGGGTCTGCTTTTGCCTGGCGGATGTTTCTGGAAAGGGAATTCCTGCAGCGCTGCTGATGGCTAGCCTTCAGGCTACACTGCGGGCCCAGGTTATTCAGCGTCGGCGCGTAAAAAATTGTGTCCGCGATGTCAACCGTGCCCTCTTTGCCAGCACCAGCTCCGAAAAATATGCCACCCTTTTCTTTGGGGAACTGGACTTTTTGAAGCACAAATTAACCTTTTGCAATGCCGGCCACAACCCCCCTTTGTTTTTTTCCCGGGAGAGAAAGCAGTTTGTGCGCCTCGAAACCGGAGGCACGGTCATCGGTTTTCTCGAGGATCCGGTTTTTCAGGAAGAAGTGATTCATTTCCGAAAAGGAGATCTTCTGGTAGTATTTTCGGACGGAATTACAGAGGCTCTGAACAGCGATGGAGATGAGTTTGGTGAGCAGGCCCTCCAAGAGGTGGTAAGCGGAGCCTACCGGGAAAGTGCGGAAGGGGTAAAGGACCGCATTCTTGAAAAGGTAAAAGAATTCACAGAAGGGAATCCGCAGAGCGATGACATGACTCTGCTGGTCATCAAACGTTGCTGAACAGAAAGGGCGGGGCCCATCCCGCTCGGATCCGCCATCCGGTTCGCCAAAAAGCCCAAGACCAGACTAGCGCAAACCTTGCAGTAGAATTGCTACTAGATATCTTTCCGGCTGTTTTCCTGTTCATGGGATCATTCAGTGGATGATCGAAAAGGAAAGTCTCCAGCGGCTTTTCCTCTCCCGATATATAGTAAACATTTTTTTCAGAGTCCTACAAATTGTGGAAAACTGCTTGATTTTACTGATCTTTTTTATTAAAATTCGGAAACATGAAGAATAGCGGGCTAGATTGGAAAATTAATTAGGGAGGCATAGAAGGCATGAGGAAGGGCAAAAGTTACCAGGCAGGCTTTTTGGGAATTCTGATTTTATCTCTTTATGCAATTTATCTGATTTTTCAAATTGGTTGTGCTCCGCAGCAGCAGGTTCAAAAGGAAATTTCTCCCGAAAGGCAGAAGGCCATTGAAGATTCGATCCGGAAAGCCAAAGAGCTGGAAATTGCCCGGTACTGGAGTTTCGGATATGAGTATTACAAGAACAAGAATTACAAAGAAGCCAAACCCTACTTCTGGAAAGTGATCAATATGGATCCGAACATGGAACTGGCGGATAAGTATCATTATAAAGACATTTTCGCCCGCCTGGCTAACTGCTATATTCAGGAGAACAAAGCGGATAGTGCCCAGCTCGCATTCGAGATGGGAGTAAAACACTTCCCCAACGATATTTACCTTCATGAGAGCCTTGGATACATGTACCGTCAGAAGGGGATGTTTGAAGATGCCATCCAGCACTATAAAAAGGCGGTCGAGCTCGATCCAGAGAAGGCGATCAATTACAAACACCTGGCCGACCTGTACATCCGCACCAATCAGCCGGAGCTGGCAATTGAAGCCCTGGAAAGCTATGTAAAAATGTCCCCGGAAGACCGGGATGCCCAAGAGAAGCTGGCGGTTCTTTATCGGACCACTGGAAGGGAAGATGAAGCGATTCGGAAAAAAGAGGAAATTCTTGCCAAGAATCCTGATGACACAGGGCTGATGTTTGATCTCGGCAAGGCCTATTACAACCGCGGGGAGAGTGAAAAAGCGGTTGAAATGCTGAACCGGCTCTTGCAGAAAGAACCGGAAAATGTGGAAGCCCTGCAGTACTTGGCCGGGGCCTACATGAACCTGGAAAGATACGATAGTGCCATTGCAACCTATAAAAAGATTCTGAAAATCCAGCCAGAGAATATCGAGATTCTCTGCGCGGTGGCGGGGGCCTACCGCATGAAGAACCAGTTCGTGCAAGCCCGTAATTATGTGCGCCGCGCCCTGCGGATCGACCCGAAGCACGGGTTGCCGTATATGACCATGGGTGAGATTTACGAGAGTGCTGCCGAGTACTGCATGAACAAGCGCGGCGGCAAGCTGGAGTATGATGACAAACTGGTTTACGAAAAAGCCTACAAAGAATACCAGAAAGCGACCAGAGATCCACTTTTTGCGGACCGGGCCCGCCGGCGTATGGAAGCCATCAAGCCGTTGCTGCCGACCACGGAAGACCGGTTTTTCAACAAGTACAATCAGCCAAAGGATGCCTGCTACAAATGGATTTCCTGAGTCGTCCCGGTTTGAAGCTGGCGCTCGGTTCGGATCACGCAGGTTTTGAGCTCAAACAATCCATCGCTCAATATCTGCGGGAAAAGAATATCCAGTTTGAGGATTTCGGTGCCCACTCTTCCGACCGCGTGGATTATCCGGATTATGCGGTAAAGGTGGCCCGTGCTGTGGCTGCCGGTAAGTTTACCGCCGGAATTCTGATCTGCGGAACGGGAATTGGTATGTCTATCGTGGCCAACAAAATCCGCGGGATCCGCGCGGCGCTGTGCACCAGTGAATACATGGCTGAATACAGCCGCCGTCATAATGATGCAAACATACTGTGCCTGGGCGGGCGGATCCTTTCGCCGGAGGAGGCCAGGCGCATCACGGAAGCATGGCTGACTTCACCGTTTGAAGCAGGGCGCCATGCCCAGCGGCTGAGAAAAATGGCAGAGCTAACCGGCAGAGAATAAGAGGTGTAGCCATGATCCGCTATGAGGAGTTGAAGGATACGGATCCCGAAATTTTTAATGCCATTGTAAACGAATACCGCCGTCAGAATGACAAGCTCGAGCTGATCGCATCGGAGAATTTCGTCAGCCCTGCGGTTATGCAGGCGATGAGCAATCCCATGACCAACAAGTATGCCGAAGGTTATCCGGGCAAGCGATACTACGGCGGCTGTGAATTTGTAGATGTGGCGGAGAATCTTGCCCGCGAACGGGCGAAACAGCTTTTTGGGGCTGATTACGCCAATGTACAACCTCACAGTGGCACCCAGGCCAATATGGCCGTTTATTTCGCCTTTCTGCAGCCGGGGGATACCATCATGGGAATGAACCTGGCTCACGGCGGTCACCTCTCTCACGGAAGTCCAGTGAACTTTTCTGGCCGGTATTTCCGGGTTGTGGCCTATGGGGTTCATAAAGAAACCGGTTACATCGATATGAATGAAGTGGAAGATATTGCCCGGCGCGAAAAACCAAAACTCATCATGACAGGAGCCAGTGCTTATTCCCGGGAGATTGACTACAAGGCTTTTCGGGAAATTGCCGATCGCGTCGGGGCAAAGCTGGTTGCGGATATTGCCCATCCTGCGGGACTGATTGCCTCCGGGCTGATTCAAAGCCCCATCCCGTACGCCCACGTCGTAACCACAACCACACATAAAACTCTTCGTGGCCCGCGCGGTGGAATGATTCTCATCGGAAAAGATGGCGAAAACGACCTTGGAATCACCACCCCAAAAGGAAAAGTGAAGCTCTGGTCTGAAGTGATCGATAGCAATGTATTTCCGGGTATTCAGGGCGGACCGCTGATGCACGTGATTGCGGCCAAAGCGGTTGCATTCAAAGAAGCCCTGCAGCCGGAATTTAAGGAATATTCTGCACAGATTATCCGCAACGCAAAAGCCATGGCCCAGGCTCTTATGGATAAAGGCTACAAGATCGTCTCTGGTGGAACGGATACACATCTGATGCTGGTCGATTTGACGGATCGGGGCATTACCGGCAAGGATGCGGAGAAAGCTCTGGAACGGGCCGGCATTACGGTCAATAAAAACATGGTGCCTTTTGATACGCGGAGCCCGTTTGTGACCAGTGGAATCCGCATTGGAACACCGGCCCTGACGACCCGGGGAATGAAAGAAGATCAGATGCGCTATATCGCCGATCTGATCGATAAGGTTCTGTCCAATATTGATAATGAAACGGTCATCCAGTCCGTTTACCGGGATGTCCAGGAGCTGTGTAAACAGTTTCCGCTTTATCCACTGCCCGGCTAAAAGGGAAAGGAAAGCATGAGGTGCCCGTATTGTGGTGCGAACAACGACATCGTTACGGATACCCGCGAACGTGAAGACGGGCGGGTAATCCGCCGCCGGCGATATTGCCGTGAATGCGGGCGCAAATTTACAACGAAGGAGATGCTGGTTAATCTTCCCGTTATGGTCCGCAAGCGTGACGGACGGCGGGAAGTTTTCGACCGAGAAAAGTTGAGGAAGGGGATCGAAATCGCCTGCAACAAGCGGCCCATTACTCCGGAACAGATTGATGAAATCGTGGGGAAGATTGAAGGAAAAATTCAGGACATGAAAGTACGGGAGGTGGAATCCCGCATTATCGGTGAGCTGGTCATGGACATTTTGAAAGAAGTGGACGACGTTGCTTATGTTCGCTTCGCTTCTGTGTATCGCAAGTTTCAGGATAAAGAGGAGTTTCTCAGAGAGCTGAGCCGGCTGAAAGAAGAGTGATCGCATCCTGGCCCCGGTGCGCAGCCCGGATGCAGCGGAAAAGGAAGTGAGTGTGGATGTTCTAAGCGAAGGAGCTGTGGCGATGCTGGGTCTCAAACGAGTTACGTTCAAGGGCGGTGCGCATCCACCCTACGAAAAGCATTTCACCGAACACAAACCTATTGAGCGGATGCCCGCTCCCGCCAAAGTCTTCATCCCGCTTCAGCAACACATCGGTGCTCCATCGGAGCCCACGGTTCAACCCGGAGATGAAGTAAAAATTGGGGATAGGCTGAGCGAGCCGAAAGGCTTTGTATCGGTGCCCGTTCACGCCTCGGTATCGGGCAAGGTGGTAAAAATTGAAGATTATCCGCATCCGCTGGGAACACGGATGCCGGTGGTTGTGATTGAAAATGACGGGCAGGATACACTTTCTGACGCCATTAAGCCCGTAGAAAATTATTTGGAATTGCCTGCAGATGAACTTCGCAACCGCATCCGTGATGCGGGAATTGCGGGTATGGGCGGAGCCACATTTCCCACTCATGTAAAGCTGTCGCCACCCGAGGACAAACCGATCGACACGCTCATCATCAACGGGGCCGAGTGCGAGCCCTATTTGACCGCAGATCACCGTCTGATGGTGGAATATCCCGACGACATTCTTAAGGGGGTTCAGATTCTTCAAAAAATTTTGAATGTGAAAAAAACCTACATAGGCATAGAAAAAAACAAACCAGATGCTCTTCGCATTCTTGC
>Ga0209426_1000680_pt1 | contig 29979 bp, 22 predicted proteins | sample Deesub1362B_J571_FD_187697 | JGI IMG/M metagenome (GOLD analysis project Ga0209426, IMG submission 187697) | Deep oceanic, basalt-hosted subsurface ecosystem from Juan de Fuca Ridge flank, Pacific Ocean, CORK Borehole 1362B_J2.571 (SPAdes)... ...
CCAGGTCGGTGCCAGGCCCGCCGAGAAGGGGTCTCACACCCGCTGTCCGAACTCCTGTCCAAAGGTCAGAACCGCGCGCAGAGCCTGCCGTGGGCAGACGAATCGGGATCACTACCGGCTTATCCGCCATCCTTTCTTGATGCGGACCAAGCGGAGTTCCTCCAGAGCCGGCCAGTGGGCGATGGCCCAGACGGTGGCAGTCTTCCCCTCCAGGTCGATCCGCTGTGCCTCGTAGCCGGCGGCAGCGACCGTGCGGACGATCTCCAGGTACGAAGCAGCCAGCGGATCGGTGAAGGCCCCCTGATCCAGCACCCCCTCGACGGCCTCCAAGAGCCGCTCTGTCCGATCGAACCTCCCGCTCTCCAGCGCTTCTCGCGCCGCGATGAGCATCGTCTCCAGAGCGATGTTCTCCGGCGCGCGGGGATGGCGCAGGAAGTCGGCGACGATGCCTCGCCGCTCCGCCTCCACGGGATCGGGGAACCAGCCGCTGGCGAAATAGGCCCCCGGTTCATAGATCTGCTGGTAGCGACGAACCAGGTTGAAGAGGCGGACCGTTTCCTCAAGATCCCGCTCCTGGTCGAGGGAAGGGGGTGCGGCCTCCAGCCACCTTTGAAACTCCACCTCCGTCTCGTCCAGCCCCTTGCCGAACGACTCCATCAGCGCGCCGTCCAGCACCTCGACCGGGGTCCCCTCGTAGGTGCCGAGCCCGGCGTAGAAGTCCCGAAACCCCTGCCACCCGTAGGTGTCGACCAGGTAGGCGACGAAGGCGGCCGCCTCGGCGTAGCCGATCTCGTGCTGATGCGTGTAGAACCCCTCCGCCAGGTCCCCCAGAGGAATATACCACCCGAGGCGGAGGATCGCTGCACCCCGCGCCCGGAGCGGCTCCGGTTTGAAGTGGCCCCCGGCGACCCAGACAGCCAATCCCTCCCGCAGCAACGCTGGTGCTTGCGGGCTGAGCTCAGCGGCATCCAGCACATGGGTGATCTCGTGGCGCAGAACCTCGCGGAGGTTATCGCCCGCGTAATGCCGATCCAGGTAGGAGATCACCAACCGATCCCCCCCTTGGGCGTACCCCCCGTGCCCAATCACCCGGCCGATAAGGTAGAGCGAAAGGGGCTTCCCCTGCAGGACCTGAAGCCGCGCCTCCACGTGGTCTGTGGCCTCGTTGGCCTGGTCGACGATGAGGGAAAGATCCCGCTCGGCGGCAGTGCCGGTGAGGTAATGGACCTCGCAGCAGGCGGTCGTGCTCGTGGTCCAGGTGGCGGCAACCTCGATGGGGGGACGCTCATCGGCGGGCAGGAGGCGGACGGTGAGGTTGACAGCGTTGTTCCGAGGGTCTTCATCGCCCTCCCGGACCGCGTCGTCCGGGTCGAGCCGAACCGTGAGAACCTGCTCTCCTTCCAGCCCGGAGGTGTCCCACGCCCAGGTCAGCCGGGCGCGGGGGACCTGGTCGAAGGCCGGATAGCCGACAACCCCCTCGGCGATCGGCTCCGGTCCGTCCTCGGTCCAGAGGTAGATGCGGACCGTCAGATCGGCCGGGTCGATGGAACCCAGATTGCGCGGTGTGACGTCGAAGGTGACCCAGTCGCCGCTGTAGAGATCGGGGCCCGGATAGAGGCGGACGTCGTCGGGGGTCAGGTAGAGATCGGTGGGGAGCGGTGTGGGAGAAGGGGTAAAGGTAGGCGTTGGGACAGAGGTTGGGATAGTGGTCGGATGAGGGGTCGGATGAGGGGTCGGAGTGGGGGAAAGCAGGGCAGCGGGGGAGCAAGCGGTTAGTAGGATCAGGAGTAGCAGGGCAACAGGGCGCGCGATGTGCATTTCACTCTGCAGGCCTCACCGCCTCCACGGCAAACTCCCGCGCGCCGGTGTCCACGAAACCGGTGGATTCCGCCAGGCGGATGGAGGGCGTGTTCCGCTCGGGGACCACGTAGAGGGGTTGCGCACCGGTGCGCAGTATCCAGGCGATGCAGGAATCCAACACCGCCTTCCCCCACCCCCGCCCACGGGCCTCGGGCGCGGTCCACACGTAGACCTCGGCGAAGTGGGGGGAGTGCCAGTTGATCCCCGCCTCCGCCGCTACCTCCCCCCGCGCGCGGATGACGAACCGGGGGGAGCCGTCCGGCGTCGGTGTCGGGACGACGAGGACGTTGAGGGTGGGGACGTAGCGGCGCAGGTCCAGCCGGTAGATGCGGTTGATCTGGACCTGCTCGACCGTCAGCGTCGTCTCGACGACCGGGCGCAGGTCCAGCGTGGTGACCAGGTAATACGGGCGGCGAGGGTGGAGGTGGCGCTGCATCAGGGCTCTGGCGGCGGAGAGGGTGCGGGCACGGAGCACGACCAGCAACCGGAAGAGGTCCCGCCCCGTCTGGCAGACCGTCAGAAACCCTTCCACGCGGCCGCCTCGCTCCTCGATGTAGATGTGCGTCCGCGCCGGATCGTGGTAAAGCGTGTAGTAGGCAGCAAGCGCGTCGCGGGGGGCGGAGAGGTCCAGCATCGGGCGGACCCGACGGCGCAGTTCGATCAGGTCAGCCTTCATCGCCGCCTTCCCTTATCTCTATCGCGCGCTGGATCATCTTCCGATCGAGCCAGTAGAGGCCGTCAGGGAGGTCGTCTGGGTGGACCCAGCGGGCGGCGAGGATCTCCCTGCTGAGGTGGTCCACCCTCCCCTCCACCTCGCAGAGAAAACCGGTCTCCAGGTGGCTCGGCGGGCCGTCCAGTTCGACCAGCACCGGTGGACCGACCCGCACGGCCAGGCCAACCTCCTCCATTAGTTCCCGCCGCAGGGCGTCCTGGGGCTGTTCTCGGCGACCGACCCAGCCCCCCGGCAGCCCCCAGGGGTACCGTCCCCGGAAGACGTGCTCCAGGAGCAGGATCTCCCCTCGGTCGTTAAAGACCACGCCGGTGACCCCCACGGTGAAGCGGGCGGCGGTCCACTGGATCAGGCGGACGAGAATGGGGTAGAGGAAGGGAAACCGCCGCATCAGGCGGGCGACGAGAAACTTCGGTTTCACGGATCGTTCCTGCTACGGGTACACCCGCTTCAACATCCGCGGGAAGGGGATCGTCTCCCGCAGGTGGTTGAGGCCACAGATCCAGGTGACCGTCCGTTCCACGCCCAGGCCGAAGCCGGAGTGGGGGACCGACCCGTACTTGCGCAGGTCGATATACCACTCGAACGCTTCCCGCGGCAGGTTCCACTCCTCCAACCGCTTCAGCAGCAGGTCGGGGTCCGAAATCCGCTCCGAACCGCCGGTGATCTCCCCGTACCCCTCGGGGGCCAACAGGTCCACGCTCTTGGTCACCTCCGGCCGACCGGGCCAGGGCTCCATGTAGAACGCTTTCGCGATGGTCGGGTAGCCGTAGACGAAGACCGGCTTGTCGAACCGCTTGGTCAACTCCGTCTCGTGCGGCGAGCCGAAGTCCTCTCCCCACTCGATCCTGAGCAGTTCTTTGAGTTCCGGGTCCTCCGTCTGGTCCCGGACCTCGGCCAGGATCTCCAGGGCCTCGTCGTAGGAGATGCGCGGGAACGGCGGCTCGACCTTCTCCAGGAGGGAGGTGTCGCGCCCCAGGAGCGCCAGTTCCGCCGATCGCTCCTCAAGGCACCGCTGGACGATGTAGGAGACGAACTGCTCCTCGATCTCCATCAACTGATCCAGGTCGCAGAAGGCGATCTCCGGCTCCACCATCCAGAACTCGGTGAGGTGGCGGCGGGTCTTCGACTTCTCGGCGCGGAAGGTGGGGCCGAAGCAGTAGACGCGGCCGAAGGCGTAGATGTTGGCCTCGTTGTACAACTGGCCCGACTGAGTGAGGTAGGCCGGGTCGCCGAAGTAGTCGGTCTCGAAGAGAGTGGTGGTCCCCTCACAAGCGGCGGGGGTGAGGATGGGGGTGTCCATATTGACGAAGCCGTGGTCGTCCAGCCAGTCGCGGATGGCGCGGACGACCGTGGCCCGCACCCGCAACACGGCCCACTGCCGCCGGGAGCGGATCCAGAGGTGACGGTGGTCCATCAGGAAATCCACCCCGTGCTCCTTGGGCTGGATGGGGTAGTCCTGGGCCAGTTGGATCACCTCCAGGCCGGTCACGCCGATCTCGTAGCCGCCGGGGACGCCGGGCGCACGGTCGTCCTGGCGGACGACGCCGGTGACGATGAGGGAGGACTCCTGGGTGAGCCGTCGGGCCGTCTCGAAGACCTCCTCCGGCACCTCTTTCTTGAAGACGACGCACTGGACGAAGCCGGAGCCGTCTCGGACCTGGAGGAACTGGAGTTTCCCTTTATCGGTACGGTTGTACAGCCACCCCTGGATACGGACTTCCTCTCCCACATACTGGGCGATATTTTCGATCCGGATGGTCTCGGTCATCGGCGAACCTCCTCTAGGGTGGCGTGTTCAGGGGGATTGTACCCCAGAACGGGGCGGGGAGCAAGGCAGTGCTGAGTCCGCTCGACGTTGGGCGGAGCATCTTTCGCCCTTCGACGGGGCAGGTCCGGACCGGTGCTCCGGAAACTGTATTTACCTTGACTTTTCAGGTTTTCCACAGTATCCTGTAAAGGGAGGAAGAACCGTGGGACGGCCTTTCTATCTGGCGATCGAGGGCGTCATCGGCGTGGGCAAGACCACGCTGGCCCGCCTCCTACAGCCGCGCTTCCAAGCCGACCTCCTTCTGGAGGTGTTCGAGGAGAATCCCTTTCTTTCCGACTTCTACGCCGATCGGGAACGGTACGCCTTCCAGACCCAGATCTTCTTTCTCCTCAGCCGATACCGCCAGCAACAGAGGGTGCGGCTGAACGACCGTCCCCTCATCGCCGACTACACCTTCGCCAAAGACCGCCTCTTCGCCCACCTGAACCTGAAGGGGGACGAGTTACGGATGTATGAGCGGGTTCATCAGGCCTTGGCCGAGAAGATCACCCTGCCCGACCTCATCGTCTACCTCCGGGCCAGCCTGGAGACCCTGATGGCGCGGATCGCGATGCGGGATCGGCCCTACGAGCGGGGGATGGACCCCGCCTACATCGAAAGTGTCCGCCAGGCGTACGAGCGCCACTTCGCGCAGTACGACGAGGTCCCGGTGCTGGTGATCGAGACCGACGAACTCGACTTTGTCCGTCGACCACAGGACCTGGACTACGTGGAGGGGCTGATCCGAGCGACGTTGAGCGCGGCCGAGGTCCGGGCCCGCATCGAGGCCGCCGGGGAACCGTCGGCTGAGACCCAGCAGCGATGGGAGGCCATCGAGGAGTTTCTGACGCTGACGAAGGCGGTCGGCGCGTTGGGGGCAGCGCTTTCAGCGAACTCGCAGGAAGCGACCGAGACAGCGCTGAGGGCCCTGGACACCTCTGCAGAGAGTCTTCACAGACTACGTCAACTACTTGAGGTGCAAGGAGGATGAACCCCTGGACGTGGCCTGCGGTTTTCAGCGGCACCCTCTCGCTCCTGATCCTCATCTACGCTTACATCACCCTCTGGCGACAGACCCGGCAGCCCAGCATGGGGCTGTGGGCCCTCGGATGGGCGGCCTACACCATCCATTTCCTCCTTAACCACGCCCTGGCAACGACCAGCGGCCCACCCATATGGCACTATGCCAGCCTGGCTGTGCTGGGTGAGAGCGGGTTCCTGCTCTATGCAGGCACCTCCGCCTTCACCGGTCGGCTCCTCCGGCCCCGGGCATACGCCTGGATGTCTATCCCCTTGCTCTGGGCGCTTATCGCCTTTGCGCCGACCCCTATAGACCCGCATCTGACGGCCGTTCCGATCTTCCTGTTCTCCGGCCTGGTGGACCTTCTCACCGCCCTGCGACTCATCCGCTACATTCACGGCCTTGGAAAGAGGGGATTTGCCCTGGGGATGGGCCTGGCCTATGGATCGTGGGCCGGGCTCAAGATCGCCTCCCCCTTCACTCCGCCCGGCTCTCCCGCCTATCTGATCGCAGTGCTGCTGACCGACGCCCTGGCGTTGGGGTTGGCTTTCAGCCTGATCGGCCTGAGCCTGATCGACGCGGAGCGGAGTGCCAAGCGGCGGGCGGAGCGGCTCGACGCCCTGGCCGCCCTCACCGCCGCCGCCGGACATCTCCTGTCCACGGACGAACTTCTGCAGACGGCGATCGACGAGTTGGCTCGGCTGTTGGAGATCCGCGAGGGGGTGGGGATCTTCCTATACCCGAAGGGCGAGGGCGGGCTTCCCCGCTTGGTGGTCGGACGGGGGATCCCCACCGTTTGCCGGGAGGGGGTGCTCCACCAGGATTGTATCTGCCTGGAGGCCATCAGGGCTGGCCGCATCGTATACAAAAAGACCCCTTCCCCTCCGGGGCCGCCCTGCCCGAAGGATTGCCCGCTTAACGTCGCAGTGCCGATGATCGTGCGGGGGCGCGCCGTGGGGGCTGTCTGCGCTGTGCTGCCGCCGCAGGCCCCCTTCACGGGGGGGGATCAGCACACGTTGGAGACCATCGCGCGCCAGTTGGGGCTGGCGGTGGAGAACTCCCGCCTGGCCGAGGAGCGGATGCGGGAGATCGAACGGCTCCAGGCCCTTGCCGCTGCCTCCCGCTGGATGGCCCTCGGCCTCGAACTGGAGAAGGCGCTGCGCGGGCTGGTGGGGATGGGCGCGCGGGTCGTCGGAGCCGATCGCGCTGCCATCCTGCTGCACGACCCGAAGGAGGACCGATTCAAGGTCGGATACGCCCGAGGGCTTTCCGAGGAGTACATCCATCATCTCTTGAGCGTCCTCCAGCAGACCCCCGATTACCGGGCGATACGGACCCTCCAGGAGGTTTACGTGGAGGACGCGTGGCACGATCCCCGCGCTCAGGCCATTTGGGAGGCGGCCCGCGAGGAGGGGTTCCGCTCCTACCTGGTCCTTCCCCTGGTCCGCCATCAGAAGGCGATCGGTGTCCTTGCCTTCTATCATGACCAGTACCACACCTACGATCCCGAGGACCGGCGGATCTGCCAGGCCCTGGCCGACCAGGCCGCCGCCGTGGTGGAAAACTATTTCCTGCATCAAGAGACCCAGCGCCAATTGGAAGCGCTCAGCGTTCTCCATGAGATCGAGACCCACATCGCCTCCGCGCTGGACCTGGAGGACCTGCTAGAGGCGGTGGGAAGGGAGGTCCAACGCCTCCTGAAGGTCTCCACCTTCTACATTGGGCTGTATCAGCCGGAGGAACAGGCGGTCTATCTGCCGCTGATCATCGACCGGGGGGAGCGCCGCCCTCCCGTCACGCTGGATCTGGCGGGGGACGGCGGGCTCTCGGGTTGGGTCATTCGGACCAGACAGCCGCTCTGGATAGACGATATCGAGGCAGAGGTAGACCGTCTCCCGGTCCAGCCGATCCCCATCGGCGAGCCGACCCGCTCCGTGGCTGTCCTTCCCCTGATAGTCAAAGACCAGGTCCTCGGTGTCTTCTCCGTCCAGTCCTATATCCCTCACGCTTTTGACGAGGACCAGAAGCGGCTTCTGACCGACATCGCCCATCAGGTAGCCATCGCGGTCGAGAACGCCCGGCTGTACGCGGAGCAGCAGCGCCGTATCGAGGAGGCCAACCTTCTCCTTGAAATCGCCATCGCCATCAACTCCTCGCTGGCTCTGAAGGACATCCTGCGAGAGGTGACCCTCCACGCCGCCCGCGCCTGCGGGGCACAGCGGTGCACTATCCTCCTGCTGGACGAGCAGCGGGAGTGGTTGATCCCCCTGATGTCCCAGTTCGCCTCGGGCGAGCCGCACCTCGATCTCTGGCAGCGGTTCAAGGACACCAGTTATCCCCGTCGAGTGAGAGACGTGCCGGAGGTCGCCCACGTGATTCGAGAGCGCCGCCCTCTCTTCATCCCTGACGCCTTGGACTCCTCCCTCCCCAGGGAATGGGTGGAGCCGTTCGACGTGAGGAGTCTGCTCATCGTGCCGCTGGTCAGCCGGGAGCAGGTGGTCGGCGTTATGGCGTTGGACCGTTCTGAGGTCAACCGCCCCTTCACCGCCGAGCAGGTTAACCTGGCGATCACCATCGCTGCCCAGGCCGCCATCGCCACGGAGAACGCCCGACTGTACGAAGAGACCTCCCGCCGACTGGCCCAGACTCAGGTCCTGCGCGAGGTCATGCTGGCCGCCGCCTCGACGCTGGACTTCGACCAGGTGTTGGAGCGGACCATCCAGGTGCTCAACCAGCGGATGGAGGTCGAGTTCCTCTGCGTGGCCCTGCCCGATCCCGATCGGCAGGACGGCCTGCGGCTCTACCCGGCCCAGATCGGCTACGCTATCTCCGCCGACGAGGTCTTCCTGCCGATGGAGAAGAGCGTCTGCGGCCGGGTCTTCCAGACCGGGGAGCCGCTGTGTATAGGGGACGTTCGGCAGACCCCCTACTACTACGAGGGGTCCCCCGAGGTCCGCTCGGAACTGGCGGTCCCGATCCGCGTCGGCGATCAGGTCATCGGAGTGCTCAACGTGGAGAGCCGGGAGATCGACGCGTTCGACGAGGAGGACCTGACCTTCTACACGGCCATCGCCGGGCAGTTGGGCGTGGCGCTCGAGAACGCCCGCCTCTACCGGGAGGAGCGACGGCGGCGACAGGAGGCAGAGACCCTCTACCGGGCCGTGCAGGCCCTGACCACCACGCTGGACCCCCAGGAGGTGCTGGATCGCATCCTCACGGAGTTGCAACAGGTCGTCCCCTACGACAGCGCTTCGGTGCAGCTCCTGGAGGGGGACGTCCTGAAGATCATCAGCGGGAGAGGTTTCCCCAACCTGAACGAACTGCTGGGGGTCACCTTCGATCCGCGGCAGAAGGACAATCCCAACGGCCGCGTGCTGGAGAGTCGCGCTCCGGTGATCCTGGAAGATGCGCCGGCCGTCTACGAGAACTTCCGTCGCCCACCCCACGCCGACATCGGCATCCGTGCCTGGATGGGCGTCCCGCTCCTCTTCGGCGACCGGGCGATCGGGATGATTACGCTGGACAAGCGGGAGCCCGGCTTCTACACGGAGGAGCATGCCCGTCTGGCGATGGCCTTCGCCGCCCAGGCCGCCGTGGCTATCGAGAACGCCCGGTTGTACCGCCGCCTGGAGGAGCAATCGGCCCAGTTGGCCCGGGCGGTGGAGGAACTGCAGGACCTGGACCGTCTGCGCAACCAGCTGGTTCAAAACGTGAGCCACGAACTCCGCACTCCGTTGACCCTCATTCAGGGGTACGCCGAGCTTCTGCTGGGCGAGGGGCTGGGCGCGCTGGAGCCTGCCCAGCGTCGGGCCTTGAGGACGATGCAGGAGTACATCCGCACGCTCAGCCGTCTGATCTACAACCTCACCGCCCTGCGCGCCTTCCCCCGCGAGACGCTGGCCCTTATGCCCATCTCCATCGCCGAGGTCATCGAGCAGGTGCTGGCGGAGGAGGAACCGAGAGCGCGCAGCGCGGGCATCCGCTTCCATACCGACTTCCCAGAGGACCTTCCTCCCGTCCTGGGAGACCGGGAGCGGCTCGACCTGGTCTTCTACCACCTGATCGACAACGCGATCAAGTTCAGTCCTGACGGAGGGGACGTCCACATCCGCGCCTGGGCGAACGAGGAATGGGTGCACGTTTCGGTAAAGGATGAGGGGATCGGTATCGCACCCGAGCACCTCTACCGCATCTTTGAACGGTTCTATCAGGTCGACGGCTCAACCACCCGTCGCTTCGGAGGAATGGGGGTCGGTCTGGCCCTGGTGTGGGAAATCGTCGAGGCTCACGGGGGTACCGTGGAGGTGGAGAGCGAACCGGGGAAGGGGAGCAACTTCACGGTGCGTCTCCCTCAGGCCAAAGAGGTGTCGTCGTGAAGAAGTGGTTTATCGCTATCGCTGGCAATATCGGGGCCGGGAAGTCCACATTGACGGAACTGCTCAGCAAAAGGCTGGGTTGGGAGCCCTTCTTCGAGGCCGTTGAGGACAATCCGTACCTGGCCGATTTCTACCGTGATATGCGGCGCTGGAGTTTCCACTCCCAGATCTTCTTCCTCTCCCGTCGCCTGCGCCACCATTATCAGCTGCTTCAACGGCCCAACTCGGTCGTCCAGGACCGTACCGTCTACGAGGACGCCGAGGTCTTCGCCCGCAACCTCTACCAGCAGGGCCTGATGAGTGAGCGGGACTACCGGAGTTACCGGGAACTGTACGAAGTCCTTAGCCTCCTTCTCCCCCCTCCCGACCTGGTCGTCTACCTTCGGGCTTCCGTTTCTACCCTCCTCGACCGCATCGCCCACCGAGGCCGGTCCTTCGAACGGGAGATCTCACCGGAGTATCTGGAACAACTCAACGTCCTGTACGAAGAATGGGCCGCCCATTTCAACCTTTGCCCTGTCCTCACCGTTCCTTCGGATGACCTGGACTTCGTCTCCAACTCCCACCACTTGGACCTCATCGTGGAGAGGGTGCTAGAACGGTTGATGGGCCGGGAGGAGGTCGTTTTCCCATGATCAAGTGGTCCTGGCGGCGGAAAGGCCGACGTCGCAGGGGAGAAAAGGAGAAGGTAAATCTCCTGCTCAAGGTCGCGCAGGAATTGAGCGCTGGCCTGGACATCGTCGCCGTGGCGCGGCGGACGGTGGCCCTCGGCGGGCGGGCGGTCGGCGCGGACACGGGCAGTCTCCTGCTGCTGGACGAGAACGGACGCCTGATGTGGGGGGTGCTCTTCTTCAAGGGCAGGCTCCGCTCCGTCGTCCCCGACCGCGCCCGTCGGGTGCTGGAGCAGGGGCTCGCCGGTTGGGTCATACGCCATCGCCAACCCGCACTGATCGCCGATGTGGAGAAGGACAAGCGCTGGATCCATCTCCCGCACCCCCAGCGGGAGGTGGACCCCGCCGCCGCGATCTGTGTCCCCCTGCTCCTGCCCCACCGCGTGGTCGGCGTCCTCACCTTCACCCACACCCAGCCCGACGCCTTCGACCGGGAGGACCTGGAACTTCTGCGCATCATCGCCGATCAGGCGGCCGTCTCCATCGAGAACGCCCGTCTGTTCACCACGGAGGAGCAGCGTCGCCAACTGGCAGACACCCTGAGCGAGATCGCCCGAACCCTGGCCGCTACGCTGGACCTGGACGAGGTCCTCTCCCTCATCCTGGAGCAGTTAGAGCGGGTGGTCCCGTACGACAGCGCTTCCATTTTCCTCCTCCAGGATAACCGGCTGACCATCCGTGCCTGGCGGGGGTTCGAGCACCCCGAGCGGATCCAGAACCTCTCCTTCCCACTGGACGGAGAGCACATCATGGTGCGGCTGGTCCGGCAGCGGGAACCGATGGTCTGTGCCGATGTGCAGCAGGAGCCGGACTGGGAGAACGTGCCGGATATCCCCACCATTCACGGCTGGATCGGCGTCCCCCTGGTCAGCCGAGGCGAGGTGGTCGGCGCACTGACGGTGGACAGCCTCCGGGTCGGCGCCTACACCGACGCGGACGCCCGGCTGGTGGCCGCCTTCGCCGATCACGCCGCCGTCGCCATCGCCAACGCCCGCCTCTACCGCCAGACCCAGCGCCGCCTGGAAGAGGTGGCCTTTCTGTACGAGACCAGCCAGGCCCTGACCGCCTCCCTGGACCTGAAGGAGGTGCTCCGCACCCTGATGGGCCACGTCCGTGAACATTTCCGCGTGGAGGCGGTCTCGGTCGCACTGGTGGATGAGGAGTCCAGCGACCTCGTCTTCCAGGTCGCCGTGGGCGCGGCGTCCGACCAGGTGGTGGGCATGCGGCTCAAGCCCGGACAGGGGATCGCGGGCTGGGTCGTCCAGACCGGTCAGCCGGTGCTGGTGCAGGCGGCCCGGAAGGACCCCCGCTTCTACAGCGGGGTGGATCAGGCGACCGGCTTCCAGACCGGCGCGCTGATGGCCGTCCCCATCTGGCTGGGCGATGAGGTCATCGGAGTGATCGAGGCGATGAATCCCCAGGAGGAGCCGCTGGACGAGGAGGATCTGCGGCTGCTGCACAACGTGGCCGCCCTCGCCGCCAGCGCGATCCAGAACGCCTGGCTCTACGCCCGTGCCCGCGACGCCGAACAGCGGTACGCCAGCCTCTTCGAGAACAGCGCCGACCCCATCCTCATCACCGACGCCTCCGGTATCATCACCGACGCCAACCGCCGCCTGTGCCAGATGCTGGGTTATGAGAAAGAGGAACTCCTCGGGCGGAGGATGGTCGATCTCCATCCCGACCCTGAGAAAGCCCACCTTCGCCTCCAGCGAGCGTTGCAGGAAGGGGAAGGAACCTTCGCCCGGGTGGAGGCGATCGCCAGGGACGGCTCAACCATCCCTCTGGAGATACGGGCGACCCGCATCCTTCACGACAACCGCCCCTATATCCAGTGGGTATGGCACGACCTCACCGAGCGGATGCGGTTGGAGAAAGCGCGCCGCGACCTCACCCATATGATCGTCCACGACCTGCGCAGCCCCATCTCGACCATTATGAGCAGCCTGGAGCTGATCCACGCTGCCCAGAGAGACGAGTCCCTCATTTCTATGCCGGTGGACGAGCTGTTCGCCATCGCCCGGCGCAGCGGGGAGAAGCTCTTCCTGCTGATCGATTCAATCCTCGACCTGGCGAAACTTGAGGAAAGCAAGACCCTCTCCCAACGGCAACCCCTGGATCCCGCTCGGTTGGTGGAGGAGGTGGTCGAACAGGTCCGTCCCCAGGCCATCGCCCAGAACCAACGGTTGGAGACCCACATCGCTTCGGGACTCCCCCCTGTCCTGGGGGACCAGCGGTTGCTCCAGCGGGTGCTCCTCAACCTGCTGGACAACGCGCTGAAGTTTACCCCCTTCGAGGGAAGGATCCGGGTCACCGTAGAGCAGGCCGATCCCGATATGGTCCTCTTCGCCGTCTCCGACACCGGTCCCGGTGTCGCCCCCGAGGATCAGGAGCGCATCTTCGAGCGGTTCACCCGGGGCGGCGATACGCTGGTGCGCGGGACCGGCCTGGGGCTGGCTTTCTGTAAACTGGCCGTGGAGGCCCACGGAGGTCGGATCTGGGTCGAAAGCGTCCCCAGTGAGGGTGCCACCTTCAAGTTCACCATCCCCATCGCCGAACCGACGGAGGCCGCCTGATGGCTGTTCCCTATCCTGAGCGGCTGTACTATACTGATCCGTACCTCACCCGCTTCGAGGCCCGCGTGGTGGAGCGGCTGACCTGGGAAGGCCGTCCCGCGGTGGTGCTCGACCGCACCGCCTTCTACCCCACCTCCGGCGGCCAGCCAGCGGACCGTGGGACCCTCTCCGGGGTCGCCGTGGTGGACGTTGTGATCCGCGAGGAGGACGGGGCTGTCCTCCACCTTCTCGAAGAGGACCGTCTGCCCGATCGGGTGATCGGCGAGGTCGACTGGGGCCGCCGGTTCGACCATATGCAGCAGCACACCGGTCAGCACCTCCTCTCCGCCGCCTGCGAGCGGTTGCTGGATGCCGACACCGTCTCCTTCCACCTCGGCGCAGAGGTCAGCACCATCGATCTCAACCGACCCCGCGTCCCTCTTGAGGCGATGGAGGAGGTCGAGGACCTGGTCAACCGGATCATCTGGGAGGACCGGTCGGTCGCGAGCCGTTTCGTCCAGGCCGACGAGGTCGCCGGCCTGCCGTTGCGGCGTCCTCCCCAGGTCGAAGGGCCGATCCGGCTGGTGGAGGTGGCGGATTTCGACCTCAATCCCTGCGGTGGAACCCACGTCGCCCACACGGGCGAGGTCGGCCTGCTCAAGGTGCTCCGGCTCGACTACCGGGGTGAGGAGACCCGGGTGGAGTTCGTCTGCGGCGGTCGGGCGCTGCGGGATTACCGACGGAAGAACCGGATCGTTCACCGTCTCTCCACCGCGCTGACCGTCGGGCAGGATGAACTCGAAGAGGCCGTCTCCCGGCTCCAGGAGAGCCTGAAGGCCACCCGGCGGGAACTGCGGGCGGCACGGGAACAGTTGCTGGAGGGTCTGGCGGAGCGGCTCCTTCGGTCTGCCCCTCCGGGGCCGGTCCGCGTCGTCCGGGCCGTACTGGAGGGATACGAGCCGGCCGACCTCCGATCGCTGGCCCAGCGGTTGATCGGCGCACCGGACACGGTCGTTCTCCTGGCCGCACTGGCGGAGCGCACCCACCTCTGTGTCGCCCGCTCGGAGGGGTTGGAGGTGGACGCCCGCGCGCTGCTCCGGGCTGTGTGCGACCTCCTGGGCGGGAAGGGAGGCGGGCAGCCCCACTTCGCCCAGGGCAGCGCACCCACGGCGGACCGCCAGCGAGTTGAGAATAGTCTGAGACAGGCGGCCTCCATCCTTGAGACCCAGGACCCCACGTCGACGGAGTGAGCCAATGGAAGAGATCATTCCCGGTGTCTATGTAGCGACCTTCTACCCCGACATCAACGTCGGTTTCATATGCGTCGGCGGAGGCGCGATCGCCATCGACGCCCCCGCCCTCCCCTCCGACGCCCACGTCTGGCGAGAGGCCATCCTCCAGACGGCCGGTGGGCCGGTCCGGTACACCATCCTCACCGACCACCGGCTGGACCGGGCGCTGAGCGCTCGGTTGCTGGGCGCGCCAGTCATCGCCGGACGGGCCGCGCTGCTCCGGCTGAAGGAGTTGAGGGAGAACGAGGCGGATGTCATCCGTCAATGGATGCGGCTCCACGGGCGGGAGGAGGATCTGGAGGGACACCACCTCTCCGTGCCGGAGATCGGCGTGGACGGGCGGCTCACGCTCCATGACTCCCTCGAAGTGGTGATCAAGTCGATCCCCGGTGCCACGCCCGGCAGCGTCTGGGTCCGCCTGCCGGGAAGGAAACTCCTCTTCACTGGCGACACCCTGGTGGTGAACACGCACCCCCTGCTGGACGAAGCGCCGGATACCGGGGCCTGGCTGCGGACGCTGACCCGCCTCCGTCGCCCCCACTTCCCCGCCGAGGTCATCGTTCCAGGTCGGGGGCCGGTGTGCGAGAAGGAAGCGACCCGCCCGCTGAGCGATTATATCCAGCAAGCCCGTCGACGCGTGCGCTCGCTCCACACCGCGGGCCAGGGCAGGTCCGCCCTTCTCTCTTTGGTCGAGGAGTTCCTGGGCCTGTTCCCCGTAGAAAAGGAGGAGGAAGGGAGGATTCGAGAGCGCGTCCGCGCGGGCCTGGAGCGGGTCTTCGACGAGTTGGCCCCCAGGGAGTCGTAAGATGGTCCAATGGGTGATCCCTCCCAGGCCCCACACGCGGCTGGACCAGGTGAGGGAGACCCTGGACGAGATCGAGGCCCGCCTCCCCAACCTTCGAGGGACCGGTCCCAAGGCCATCGAACTGCTCCTCCTGTTCGACCAGGTGGCCGAGACCCTGGACCGGCTGGAGGAGGCAGGGGCGGACGTGCGGGCGGAGCGGGGCCGCCTGGACTCGGCCTGGCGGACCCTCCGGCGTCGGGCGCGGGTTTTCCTGAAGGAGGTCGGGACCGACCTTCGGGAGCGGCGGGAGCAGCAGAAGGAGGCCCGCCTTCGCCCCTGGTGGTTCCTGGACCACATCCATGCCCGGGAGCAGCGGCGGGGGTTGTTGCGCAAGGGGTTGTTCGGCCTGATCGGCGGCATCCTGCTGGTCCTCGGCTGGGTGGGCTACGAGCGGTTCCTCGCCCCGCCGGAGGAGGTACGCCAGGCTCTTCGCCACGCGGAGGAGGGGCAGTCCTGGCTGGAGCAGGGGGATCTGGAGCGGGCGTTGGCGGAGTTCGAGGCCGCCGCCGCACTGACCCCCGACGATCCGGAGATGTGGCTCTGGGTCGGCGTGCTCCGGCAGCGACTGGGCGATGAAGGAGGGGCAGAGGCGGCCTTTCGTAAGGCGCGGAACCAGGGGCTGGCGGAGTGGGAGTTCCGGTTCCAGCGGGGGACGCTCCTTCTCCAGATCGGTGACCTGGAGGCCGCCCTGATCGACGCCGAATCGGCGATCGAGTTGGCCCCCGACTGGGGGTACGGCTACTACCTGCGGGCCTCCGTGAGGGCGATGAAGGGGGATATCGAGGCCGCCCTGATCGACTACCAGCAGGCGGCGGATCTGGCCCACGCCGCCGAGGATACGCAGTTGGAGGCGATGGCCCGCACCCAGATGGCTTTGCTCCTCCAATACCAGGGGCCGTGAGGAGAGCAAGGGAGCAAGGAGCAGGGGGAGTGATGAAGGATCGAGGGATCGACGAAGGACAACTGGCCCGTGTGCAGGCGGTCAAGGCAGCCTACGAGCAGGATCTGCTGCGCAAGGCCAACGTGGTCGGCGTGGGGATCGGCTACCGTCAACGCGGGGGAAGGGCCGTAAACGAACTGGCCATCATCGTCTCCGTCACCCACAAAGTGCCGCGAGACCAGTTGGCTCCTGAGGACATCATCCCCTCCGAACTGGAGGGAGTGCCGGTGGACGTGCAGGCAGTGGGTGAACTGCGTGCCCTGTAGCCATCCGATGTACCCAGGGAAAGGAGAGATAAGGTGAACGAGGCATACGTCGCTGAGGCCGGTCAAATCAAGCGTCGATACCAGTACGAACTGCTGGCCCGCCGCAACGTCGTCGCCTGCGGCATCGGGTACAAGGTCAGCAAGGGGGTCCGCACGGACGAGATCAGCATCGTCGTCTCCGTCACCCACAAAGTCGATCCATCCACCCTCGCCCCGGAGGACCTGGTCCCCAGGGAGCTGGAGGGGGTACGTACCGATGTGGTGGAGACGGGCCTCCTGCGGGCCCACCAGAAACCGACCGACCGGTGGCGACCAGCGCCCCCCGGGGTCTCCGTCGGCCATCCCCAGGTCACGGCGGGAACCTCCGGCTGCCTGGTCCGCCGAGGAACAGAGGTCTTCATCCTCTCCAACAACCACGTCCTGGCCGACCTCAACCGAGGCCGGCCGGGCGATCCCATCCTGCAGCCAGGGACGGTGGACGGTGGGACAATGGAGGACCGGATCGGGACGCTGGCTGAGTTCGTCCCGCTGGATTTTGGGACCGAGGAGCCGGAGTGCCAGGCGGCCCGATGGCTGGCCCAGGGGCTGAACTGGCTCGCCACCCTCGTCGGCTCCAGCCACCGCCTCCAGCCGGTGCGGCAGACGCCGGGGATCAACCGGGTCGACGCGGCCCTGGCCCGGCCGCTCTCGCCGGACCTGGTGACCAACGAGATCCTCTACATCGGCGCGCCGGTCGGCGTGGGCACCGCCACGCTGGGCACCCGGGTCCAGAAGACGGGCCGGACCACCGGCTACACCACGGGCACCATCACCCAGATCGACGCTACCGTCCGCATCGACTATTACGGCCCCTCCGCCCTGTTCGAGGGGCAGTTGATCGCCTCGCCGATGAGCCAGCCGGGGGACTCCGGCTCGGCGGTACTGGACATGGAGGAGCACGTCGTCGGGTTGCTCTTCGCCGGCTCCGACGCCGCGACGATCATCAACCCCATCGACGAGGTCCTCTCCGCCCTCGACGTGGAGATCGCGGTCTGAGGTTCCTCAAGAACCACGGAGACACGGGAGCGCAGAGTTCTCTCCGTGTCTCTGTGATGAAGTGCCGATTTGACGAGCCACTGCTCCCTACGTCACCCCTATCGCTCGGTTCTCCTCCTGGGCTACCCGGATGCCCTCCTTCTCGTCCACCAGGGTGAGAAGGACGATCCCGCCGATGAAGAAGAAGATTAGCGCGATGATGCTCAGGCGGCTGGAGCCTGTCAGTTGGCCCACCAGGCCGAAGAGGAAGGGCCCGGCGATCCCGGCGAACTTGCTGGAGATCTTGTAGAAGCCGAAGAACTCCGCGCTGCGGGCCTTAGGGGCCATCTGCCCGAAGAGGCTCCGGCTCAGGGCCTGGGTCCCGCCCTGCACCATACCGACCATAAAGGCCAGCGCCCAGAAGTGCCACGCCTGGCTCATAAAATAACCGGCGATGGTGATGAGGGTGTACCACGCCAGCCCCAGCATGATCGCCCGCTTGGTGCCGATCTTCTTGCCGAACTTGCCGAAAAGCAGGGAGAACGGGATGCCCACGAACTGAGTCATCAGCAGCGCGCCGATCAGGTCGATCATGCCGATGCCGATCTCCGATCCATAGATCGTGGCCATCTTGATGATCGTACCGATGCCGTCGTTGTAGAGCCAGAAGGCGATCAGGAAGAAGAACAGTTGACGGTACTTCCGGATCTCCCGGAAGGTCTTTCCCAGTCGCTGGAACCCTGCCTCCACAGGATTGACCCCCGTCCCGATGTCGCCCACGTAAGGGGGTGGCTCCGGCACCCATCGTAGCAGCGGAATGGTGAAGACCGCCCACCAGATCGCCACCGTCAGGAAAGAGAGCCGCGGCCCCAGGGTGCTGCCAGCCCAGATGAACTGGATCATCACGATGTTGACCGCCAGGAGGATGCCACCGCCCAGGTAGCCCAGCGCGTACCCCTTGGAGGAGACGTAGTCGATGTCATCGGGGCGGGCGACGTGGGGGAGAAGGGCATCGTAGAAGACGTAGGAACCGCCGATCCCTACGGAGGCCAGGAGGAAGAGCACCAGAGCCAGCAGCCAGTCCCCGGCGTCGATGAGGACCATCGCGGCGACGGCAGCGATGCCCAGGGCAGCGAAGATCGTCAGCAGCCGCTTCTTGCTGCCGGTGTAGTCGGCGATGGAGCCCAGGATGGGGGCCAGCACGGCGACGATGAGGAGGGCGACGGAGGTGGTGTAGGCCCAGTAGACCGTCGGGAGGTTGCCGGGCAGGTTCGCCGCCACCACTTCCCTGAAGTACACGGGCAATACCGCCGCCTCCACCGTGGTGGAGAAGGCCGAACTCCCCCAGTCGTACATACACCAGGCGTTGGTGATCTTGCGGTACAACCGATCTGTCATCTCTCTCATAGCCTGCTCCTTGATGAAATGTGGCCTTTATCCGACCGTGAAGATCGCAAAGGACGCGAGTCTTCCAGATATCTCCTTCCATCCTCTGCGCTGAACCCCGACCGGTGAATGGGACAATCCCCGAAGTTGTGCTATAATCCTCCCTCGATAGCCGTTGCGCGCTTCTACCTGTTACCACGGCGACTTGGGAGAAGGAATCCCTGTGTCCTCCGTGACTCCGTGGTGAAACCGAAATAGTGGAGCCGCGCAACCCCTATTGTCGACTGGCCGATCAGGAGCACCCGATACTATACCTCTTCTCCCCTTTCGCGCAAGCAGCGGCCGGTCAAACCTCAGGTACGGGAGGGAAGTGATGAAGACGCACACGATCTGGATCGCCCTGGGCCTGCTGGCCTTGAGCGTAGTCTGTTGTTGCTGTGGGGTGTGGACGCCGAACATCGAGTGGAGCCCTTTCATTGAGGTTCCCTCCCGGGATACGACCCCTGAGCCCACTCCCAACATCGTTCAAGGGCCGGTGCCGGATGCCGCGGCGGAGACCGAGACCCTGCTGGAGACCACCGAGGTCCCGATGCGCGACCTGCACGAACTGGCGATCCGCCTGAGGGGCCTCCCTCCGGACACGCCGCGCGTCTCCCCCTCGGACTGCGCGCCTGACTGTCCCCTCGGCACCCGTCGCCTCTTCCACGTCTCGAACGTCGACACCGACGAACAGTTCGACATCTACGCCGTCCTCCAGTACAAGACCGACCACGTCTATATGTGGGTGGAGGAGGGAGTGGATGTGGATACGGACGCGCTGAAGGCCGCTGCCGACCTGTTCGAGAACCACACTTATCCCACCAATCGCTCCTTCTTCGGCACCGAATGGACCCCTGGCGTGGACAATGATCCCCATCTCTCCATCCTTCATGCCCGCAACCTGGGCTTCTCCGTCGCCGGGTACTACTCCTCCGCCGACGAGTTCGTCTCCGAGGTGCGGGAGGACTCCAATGAGATGGAGATGTTCTACATCAACATCGAGAACGTCGACGTCAACTCCGAATTCTACAACGGGGTGCTGGCCCACGAGTTCCAGCATATGATCCACTGGTACAACGACCGCAACGAGGAGACCTGGCTGAACGAGGGGTTCTCCGAACTGGCCGCATATCTGAACGACTTTGATCCAGGCGGCGCGGAGTATACTTTCGCCAATGAGCCCGACACTCAGTTGAACTCCTGGCCGGAGGGTCCCGGCGCGGCGGGGGCCAACTACGGCGCTGGGTACCTTTTCACCTCTTACTTTCTCGACCGGTTCGGTCCAGAGGCTACGCAGGCGCTGGTCGCCCACGACGAGAACGGCTTCGCCGCTGTAGACGCGGTCCTGGCGGAGCTGGGTGTGGGGATCGACCACGTGGACCTCTTTGCGGATTGGGTCATCGCCAACCTGCTGGACGATCCCACCCTCTACGACGGTCGGTACGGCTACGAGGAGATCGACCCGCCTACGCCGAGGATGAACGGGCGGTTCAACAGTAGGGATTACCCGCTGAGCCGCGAGACCACCGTCCATCAGTACGCTACCGACTACATTGAGATCAGAGGAAACCAGCCTCTTCGGTTCTCCTTCACCGGCTCCACCCAGGTAGGGCTGATCAACACCCAGGCCCACAGCGGTCGGTATCTCTGGTGGTCCAACCGGGGGGACGATTCCGATATGACCCTCACCCGGGCCTTCGACCTCTCCGAGGTCTCTCAGGCCACCCTGGAGTACTGGTGCTGGTATGACATCGAGGAGGACTGGGACTACGCCTATGTGGAGGTGAGCACGGACGGGGGTCAGACCTGGGAGATCCTCCCCACTCCCTCCGGGACCTCCTCCAATCCTAACGGCAACTCCTTCGGCTGGGCCTACACGGGCAGGAGCGGCGGTGGCGAGCAGCCCGAGTGGATCCACGAGACGGTGGACCTGAGCCCGTATGTCGGGCAGGAGGTACTGATCCGCTTCGAGTACATCACCGACGACGCCGTCAACCGGCCTGGCTTCGCCCTGGACGATGTGGCGATCCCGGAGATCGGCTACTTCGCCGACTTCGAGGCGGACGGTGGGGGTTGGGAACCGGACGGTTTCATCCGCCACGCTAACGTCCTTCCCCAGCGGTGGTTGCTCCAACTGGTCCTCTTCGGTCCTCAGACCACGGTGCAGCGGCTGGAACTGGACGGGGGGCAAACCGGCGAGTGGGAGATCCCGCTGGGAGACGAGACCGGCCGCGCGGTGATCGCCGTCTCCGCCTACGCTCCCATCACCACCGAGCCTGCCTCCTACCGGTACGAGATCACGTCCCCGTAGGGGAGGGGCGATGCATCCTGCGCCTCGTCGTCCCCATCCTGTGCCCTGAAATCCAGAGTCTGGAGCCCGGGACCTGGCGATGGCCCTGATCGGTGTATTCGACTCCGGTGTGGGCGGTCTCTCCATCTGGCGGGAGATCGTCCGGCAACTTCCACATTGCGACACGTTCTATGTGGCTGACCAGGCCCACGTGCCCTACGGCCCTCGGCCATTGATGGAGGTGCGGCGGTTTGCCGAGGGGATCGCGCGGTTCCTCATCGACGAGGGAGCCCAGGTAGTGGTCCTGGCCTGCAACACCGCCTCGGCCGCGGCCCTTCATTACCTCCGCGCCACCTTCCCTCAGATCCCCTTCGTGGGCATGGAGCCCGCCGTCAAGCCGGCCGCTCAAAACACGCGGACCGGCGTGGTGGGCGTCATCGCCACGCCAGCGACGTTCCAGGGGGAACTTTTCGCCTCGCTCCTGGAGCGGTTCGCCAACAACGTAACCGTCCTCACCCGCGCGTGTCCGGGGTGGGTGGAAGCAGTGGAGGCGGGGGCGCTGGATACCCCCGAGACGGAGGCGCTGGTGCGGTCGTGCCTGGAGCCGCTGCTGGAGGCCGGGATCGACGAACTGGTCCTGGGGTGCACCCACTACCCCTTCCTGCGGACAGCCATCGAGCGGGTGGTGGGGCCGGACATCGAGGTGATCGACCCCGCCCCGGCCGTCGCCCGGCAGACGGGGCGGGTGCTGGCGGCCCGGGGTATCGTCCCGTCCTCAAGGCACGTTGGCCGTCACCGCTTCGCCACGACCGGTGATCCAGCCCGCTTCCGTTCGATGGTGCGCAGACTCGTCGGCGTGGAGGCGGAGGTGGAGCCGCTGGCGTGGACGTCGGAGGGGTGTCTGTTGGTGCGAGGGGCCTAACCACAGAGACGCAGAGGACACAGAGAAAATGTGCTCTATCTCTGTGTCCCCTGCGTCTCTGCAGTCTCAACCCGGTCTGATCCGCCTCTACTCCTCAGCAGCGCCGGTGGAACCCTGGAGGATGATCGGCTCTCCCTGGCGGAAGGCCTCCAGTTGGGCCTCCAGTTCCGCCCGTTTCGCCGCTGCGGCCTCCCTTCCCCGTTCGATCAACTCCTGAACGCGGGCGCGGATCCGCCCCTGCAGTTCGGGCCCGGCATAGGGAGCCAGCAACAGTCCGGCCACCACCCCAACAAACGCCCCGCAAACCAACCCGGCCAGAAGCCACACTGTCTTGCGCATACTTCTTCCCTCCCACCGTCAAAATCCGCTTCCATTATACGTCGGTCCGCCCGATCTGCCAAGCCATCCGCCAGGGGTCTGGACAGGAGTTCGGACATAGCGGGAGACCCCACCGCCCGGCGACCGGAGGCTGCTGACCGCCAAGCAGCGAAGCCCGGTCTTCGCCGGGCTCAGCATGTCGAGAGGGGAGGCGGGAACCGTCGAAGAGGAGCTTCGTCTCCCCGTAGCTTTCAGCCGCCGGTAAAGGGTGTCCGAACCCTTGCCCGAAGATCAGAGAAACAAGACTTGTGGAAATATGCTTCTTGAATAGAATAGTACATTGGGAGGAAAACCCGTCCATAGGCCCGGGAGAGTGTGAGTTGTGGGAACGCAGCGTTTCCTTGCCTTAGAGTTAGAAGAAGGGAGCTGCGTTTTGTCGTTTGAGAGGTGGAGATCTTCATTCCTGCCCGCACGTTAGGGAAGGAAGGAGCGAAAGAACTCCAGCCACTCCGCCCGGCTCGGGTAGGGGGCTCCCGGGCGTGGTTCGGACCCGGGAGGGTAGCGACCGTAGTAGAGCCGGTTCCGCGGGTTGAGAGGAGGACTACAGACGGGAATGCCCTTTCGCCACAGGAGGTACTCCGCCCAGTTGGCCTGTTCGATCTTCACACGGAAAGAGATGTACTGGTCCGAGACATCCCGCCCCCAGATCTTCACCCCGTATCGCCGGAGAAACCGCTCGATCTCGTACCCACTCCAGCCGCAGTTCCGGGGCACGCAGAACCGCCACGATCGGATGCCGAGCGCTGCGCGGACCCATTCGCCGATCCGTTCAAGCCAGTTCAGGCGAGCCAGAAAGTCCAAGAATGTGTCCATATGGATGTGACTCCCTCCCTTAGGGGTTTAGAACATTTGTTCTATGTCCTATTTAACACCAATCTCCGGTTTTGTCAAGCGGCATACGCCTAGGGTTCAGGCAGGAGATCCGCCCCGCCTGTTTACGGCGGGGCGGGCGGGAAATCGGCCTAGCACCGGCTCCTCAGGCTGGTGCCAGGCCTGCCGAGGGTGAATTTCAATCCTAACCCACCGATACTGCTGCTCCCAAACTGAAATGCACCGGTGCGTGACCGGGGCCCTAAGCCGGGGGTGGTGAAGTTCTGGGGATCGATAGAGGGCCCACCGACTGTGGGCAGAGGCACAGCCGGCAGGGGAGGCCACGGAGGTCATAGGTATGCTCGGGTGGATCCGCGCGGTGGCTCAAGTCCTCGGCGTCGACCCCCTCCTGGTCGCCATGGCGCTCGGCGGTCTCGTGGTCGCGGTCATGGGGCAGACCGTCTTTATCATGCGCCGGTGGAAGAGTACGGTGGAGGCTGCCTATCGACCCCAGACAGCCTACACAACCAAAACCCCGGCGCAGGTAGTGGAGGAGAGTCGAGCGGCCCAGCGGAAACTGACTTGTTGCCAGTTCGTGCTTTTCTTCTCCCTGCTCGTAGGAGGGCTGTTTTTCCTCGGATGGCTGGATGAGGCCTGGGCGGGGCTTTGGACGCTTGTCGGATATCTCTATCGGCTCCTTCTAGGTACTCCCTGAGCGATTCCCTCGTATCTCCCTCACTGTTCCATAATCTCAGCCAACTCCCACAGGGCGAGGTCCACCGCCTTCTGGAAGGCCACCGCCTCCTCCAGCGGGGTGAGGGCCACCTGGCTGTTGACCCAGCCGACCATCATTCCCCGCGCACCTTCGATCAGTTCCCGGGCGGCGGCAGCGCCGAGACGGGTGGCTAGTAGCCGATCGAAGGCGGAGGGAGCACCGCCCCGCTGGATGTGACCCAGCACCGTCAATCGGACCTCGAAACCCAGTTCGTCCTCCCGGCCCTTCAGGTAATCCACCAGCGCGCGGGTGCCGGGCTTCCACCCTTCGGCGACGATGATGATGCAGTGGGATTTTCCCCGCTCGTAGGCGTACCCCACCGCCTCGGCCACCTCCTCCATCGGGGTATCGACCTCGGGTATGAGGACCATCTCCGCTCCCCCGGCCAACCCGCTGACCAGGGCCAGATACCCCGAATTGCGTCCCATCGTCTCGATCAGGAAGGCACGCTGGTGGGAAGAGGCCGTGTCCTTGATCCGGTCGATGGCGTCCAGGATGGTGTTCAGGGCGGTATCGACGCCGATGGCGATGTCGGTCCCGTTGACGTCGTTGTCGATGGTCGCAGGCACGCCGACGACGGGGAAACCCAGCCGGTGGAGAGCCAGAGCCCCGGAGAGGGAACCGTTCCCCCCGATGATCACCAGCCCGTCCACGCCCAACCGATTCAGGGTCCGCAGGGCCTTCCGCTGTCCCTGCAGGGTGTAGAACTCCTTGCACCGGTCGGTGCCAAGAAAGGTGCCGCCTCGGCCCATGATCCCCCCCACCGACCGCCGTTCCAGAGCACGCATGTTGCCGTTGATCAGGCCGGTGAACCCCCGCTCGACGCCAAGGACCTCCGCGCCCAGATGAATCGCCATTCGGGTCACAGCGCGGATGCAGGGGTTCAGCCCTGGACCGTCCCCCCCACTGGTGAGAACAGCGATGCGTTTCATCCTCTCCTCCTGGTGATTTCAGGTCTCAACGTCTGTGATCACAGGTCTGGCTACCTGACAGTTTGCCAGCCTCCCGCAGGTTCATGCACGGCTTGACAGCGCAAGCGACCGGCCAGGGTACCCTTTACGGCGCGTTCGGGTGCGTCGTAGGGAACCTGCGGGAGGCTCTCTTCAAAAGTGTCAGGTGGCTGGATCACAGGTTGGCGTACCCGGAACCTGAAACCATCCTAATACAGGAACATCGGTTTGCCATGGACGTGCATCACCTTCGGTCGGTATTCCTCGACGTCGTACAGGGTACGCACGTCCACCTGTTTGACCCCCAGGATGGGCGATTTGGCATCCACGTCGGTGTACCGACCCTCCCGCAGCGCCACCATCCGCCCGAATTTCTTCTCCAGGATCAGATCCATCGCCATGTTGGCGTAGTTCACAGCCACCATAATATCCAGCGAGTCTGGCTCGCCGGACCGCATCAGATAGGCCAACTGCTGGGACATCGTCTGCTCACCGGTGATCTGCTCCAGCCGTTTGGCGGTGACGGCGCCGATGCCGCCCAGTTTCTTGTGTCCGTAGGGATCGGCCACGCCGTGGTGGAGGACTTCCTTGCCGATCTCGCGGGCGCCCTCGGAGATGGTGACCATCGCGTACCGGCTGGGGTTGGCGTACTTGTCCTTTACGACCAGATGGGCCAGTTTCTCGATATCGAAGGGCACCTCGGCGATGATGGCCCGGTCCGCCCCAGAGAGATAGGCAGAGACCAGGGAGGTCTCCCCGCAGTGCCGCCCGAACAGTTCCACCACGCAGATCCGCTCGTGGGACCCGGCGGTGGAGCGGAGTTGGTGGATGAAGCGGACGCTGCGGGTGACCGCCGTGGAGAAGCCGATGCAGTAGTCGGTGCCGAAGACGTCATTGTCCATCGTCTTGGGAATACTGACGATGGGGAAACCCTCCTGATGGATGCGGGCCGCATATCCCAGCGTGTCCTCCCCACCGATGGGGATCAACACGTCCAGTTTGAGATGCTCCAGCACGTTCAGGACGTGGGCGGTGAAGTCCAGATAGCCGTTCTCGTCGACGGGGAAGGAATCCGGGTCGAGAAAATCCGGAGCCTTGTCGATCGCCACTCGACCTGGATTGGTGCGGGAGGTATGCAGGAAGGTTCCCCCCGTCCGGTCGATGGTCCGCACAGTGGTCTTCTCCAGGGGGATGGCACACTCTTCGTGCGTCGCCGGATCGTCGGGGTTGTAGTACAGCAACCCGGCCCACCCCCGCCGAATACCGATCGGTTCGTGCCCCTCGTCAATGGCCCGATAGACGAGGGCCTTGATGCAGGGGTTCAGCCCTGGAACATCGCCTCCACCCGTCAGAATACCGATGCGCATGTCTCCTCCTCGAATGAACGCCGGTTCTATTCTCGGTCCGTATCCACGAAAACCCTCCCGCGATGGGGAGGCCCACAGGGCATGATACAACAGACGGCGGCGAGGTCAAGCGGGGGGTGAGAAGCGGATCAGCGAGGGAGGGTGGGGATGGCGATGGAGGCCAGGCGCCCTCCCGTCGCGCGGAGGAGGTCGGAGAAAGAAAGGGCGAGCATCACGTTCTGAGCCCCACCGGAGACGTACACGGTGGCGTGAGCGGACAGCCCTTCGTCGACCCAGGTGGGCAACGGGCGGGGGTGGCCCACCGGAGGGACTGCACCAGGGGGATAGCCGGTCTCCTGGGTTGCCCGCTCCGGCGAAGCGATCATCACTCGACGAGCCCCCAGCACCTTTCGGAGCCGTTGGGGGTCAACCCGCCGATCCCCGGCGACCAGGACCAGAATCGGATCGCCGTCGGCGAGGAAGAGCAGCGTCTTCACCACCGCCCCCAGGTCGACCTTCAGCGAACGCGCAGCCTGGTCGGCGCGGGCGGCCTCGGCGACCTCGATCCGGCGGTAAGGGACTCCCCGCATCTGGAGGGCTGCCTCCACATCGGCCGGTCCGCGCAACCCCTCGGTCACTGCCACGTCTCCTCTCGCACCTGCACACCGTCCGGCCCCACCAGGTCGGCCAGTTTGGTCGCCAGTTCAGGACAGTAGCCGGTGGTGTCGTTAGGGAACTCCAGAAGGTGATCCCCGTTGGGACCCCCCCGCAAGAGGAAGACGAAGCGGTCCTGACCAGGGTAGGAGGTCAACAGTTCGTGCGCCGCCGCCAGCAGTTTGAAGTCCCGCTTCTGGTCGCCGGTGCGGTGGAAGGTGACCTGGACGACCCGCCGTCGACGGGGTTGGGGGTGGGGCTGTGGGAGTGGTGATGGCGGCGAAGAAGCGGGCCTGCGCGGCCGGTCCACCTCCTCGGGAAGTTTGGCCCACTCGCAGATCAGGCTCGGCGGCGTCCGTCGGGCGTCCACCTTCCCCCGGACGACCAAGATCTGGTCGGGCAGCCACAGTTCCCGCGTCTGCTTCCAGGCCCGGGGGAAGACGACCACATCACAGGAACCGTGCAGGTCCTCCATCGTGACGAAGGCCATCTCGTCCCCCTTGCGGGTGGTGATCTGCCGGGCCCGACGTACGATGCCCACGACGGTCACCAACTGACCCGGGATCTCCTCGTCCAACTGCCCGATGTAGGCGGTGACGACGTCGTCCAGTTCCCGCATTACCTCCATCAGGGGATGCTCCGAGAGGTAGGTCCCAGCCAGTTCTTTCTCCCACTCCAGCCGTTCCCGCTGAGGGACCTCCATTCCGCCGACCTGTCCGACATGGAGGGCGAGGTCGCTGCCCAGGCGGACGCCCGTAGCGTCCCCGAAGAGGCTCATCTGCCCGATCTCTCTGGCGCGGTGGAACTCGGCACTGAGGGCAAGGATACGGTCCAGCGCTTCCAGCAGGTGAGCCCGACTGCCGAAGGGAGCCAGCGCACCGACCTTGATCAGGCTCTCCAGCGCCCGCCGGTTGACCAGCCGCAGGTCCACCCGCTGGCAGAAATCCTCCAAGTCCCTAAAGGGGCGATCCCCGCGTCCCTTCAGGATCGCCTCCACCGGCCCATCCCCCACGTTCTTCACCGCCCCCAGCCCGAACCGGATCGCCGGCCCCTCCGGTCGGTCCTCGATGGTGAACTCCAGATCCGAGCGGTTCACGTCCGGCGGCAGGACCTCGATCCCCATCCGGCGGCACTCGCTGATCAGCGCCCCCACTTTCTCCGTGTTGTGCCGCTCCACCGTCAGCAGGGCGGCCATGTACTCCACCGGGTAGTGGGCCTTCAGATAGGCGGTCTGGCAGGTGAGGACGGCGTAATCGGCGGCGTGGCTGTTGTGTACCAGGATGTCGTTGGCGATGAAGTTATGGGTCCCGGCGATCTCCAGGTCGTAGGTCCGCTTCTCGCCGATGTACTCGATCTGAACGACGCGGTCCCAGTAAACGTCGCTCTCGGCGTAGCGGCGGAGCGTCGGATCGTCGAAGTAGGCTGCCAGCCGGGCGATCGTCTGGCGGGAGAAACCCTGCTTACCCGCATTGGACGAGGGACGGAATTCACGGGGCGCGACCCCGCACGCCTCTTGCACCTCCGCCCAAGTGACGCCCGCGCGTTCCTTTGCCGCTCGCACCGCTTCTTTGACCGCCAGGGGGACGATGTCTTTCGTACTAAAGGAGGCGGGGGCTTCCAAACACATTGCCTCAACCGCCGCCCGGCTCGTCTCTTTTACGAAGTGAACGGCGACGAAGCGCGCGAAGGTGGCGATGTCATCGTTGCCGGTGACGAAGAGTTGATAGCCGAGGCGATGTCCGCCCTTGTAGGGAAACTCGACTGTTCTCAGCCGGGCGACGATGCCCAATCGCAACAGGAGGTGCTGCAACTGACGAGCCATTCGGCGGGAAGAGGTGGCGTAGTAGAGGCTACGTCCTTCGGGGGCGATATGCCCGTCCCCCTCCCACATCCGCGCGATGAGGAGAGCGACCTGTCGATTGCTCAACTCGAAGGCGGCTGAGGGGATCTCCTTCTCCGTGGCCCGCTTTCCCCAGATCCCCAATCGTTTGGCCCAGGTGACGATGCCTGGCGGCTCCGAGCGGTCGATCCGGCGGGCGTACACGGAGTAGGTACCCCTGTGAATCGAAACGGTGCAGCGGGTGTTCGAGAACCGCTCGGCCGCACGAACGTAGTCTCTTACCAGCTCCTCGTCCTGGCTGTAGAAGTAGACCGAGTGAGAATGGCAGAGGTTCCCTTCCGCTAGCAGATGACCCAGTGCGATGACCTCATGTTCGGGCCACTCAGTCCGCCCTTCCACCGGCAGACGGCGCGGAACTGCGATTCGATCCCCTTCCCGCAGTTCGGAAAGCAGCCGCCAGCCGTTGTAGGTATAAAAGGGATGGTTCCCCGTTGCTTCGATGGTCCGGCCCAGCGCGGTCGTCAGCCGGTAAACCGGCCTGACGCCGTTGTCCACCACGGCCCGGATCGAGCCGGTGGTCAGCCGGAGCGTGGTGAGGTCGCAGGTCAGCGTGCGCTCCGCGGAGGCACGGCCCTGGTAGAGATCCTCTATCGTGACGACGCGGCCGGTCGCTCCGTCGACGATCTCCACGTCTCCCGGCAAGCACTTGTTGAACCCGTAGCGGGCGAAGTATTCGATGTCGGCGAAGATCGCCTCCGCCGTCTGGCGGGGGATGCCGTTGGCGACCGCGCCCTCCAGGAACTTCTCCCGGTGCTTGAGAAGTTCCTTCTTCTTCTTCTTAGCAACCGCCCGACGGAGGAGGTCGGCCTCGCTGGCGGCGTAACCCGCCAGGTCGGTGGCGATGCGGATGATCTGCTCCTGGAAGACGATGATGCCGTAGGTCTCGTCCAGGATCGGAGCCAGGGCGGGGTGGCGGTACTCGATGCTCTCCTCTCCGTGCATCCGGCGGATGTAGGTGGGAATGTACTCCATCGGGCCGGGGCGGTAGAGGGCCAGCACGGCGACGATGTGCTCGTAGCGGGAAGGGCGCATATCCCGCAGGACCCGGCGGAAGCCCGCGCCCTCCACCTGAAAGACCCCCATCACATCCCCGCTGGAGAGGAGTCGGTAGATGGCCGGATCGTCCAGCGGGATGGAGTACAGATCCAAC
>Ga0209426_1000681_pt1 | contig 29970 bp, 31 predicted proteins | sample Deesub1362B_J571_FD_187697 | JGI IMG/M metagenome (GOLD analysis project Ga0209426, IMG submission 187697) | Deep oceanic, basalt-hosted subsurface ecosystem from Juan de Fuca Ridge flank, Pacific Ocean, CORK Borehole 1362B_J2.571 (SPAdes)... ...
CCCTTTGGGGGAGGGGGACCGGCGAACGCCGGTGGAGGGGGAGCGCCATGAAGGTCCCCGCCTACGCCGAACTCCAGGTCACGACCAACTTCTCCTTCCTGCGCGGCGCCTCGCACGCCGAGGAGCTGGCCATCGCCGCCGAGGCGCTGGGGCTGGCGGCCATCGGCGTCGCCGACCGCAACAGCCTGGCCGGGGTCGTGCGCGCCTGGACGGCGGCCAAGACGCGAAATATCCGTGTGCTGAGCGGTTGCCGGCTGGACTTCATGGACGGGACGCCCAGCCTGCTGTGCTACCCCGCCGACCGCGAGGCGTTCGGCCGGCTGACCCGCCTGCTGACGGTCGGGCAGCGGCGGGCCGAGAAGGGCGAGTGCCACCTGACCTGGCGCGACTTCCTGGAGCATTCCGACGGCCAGCTGGGCCTGATCGTCCCGCCGAAGATCCTGGACGAGGCCTTCGCGCGCGATCTTGCCCGCATGGCCGGCGACCTGCGCGGACGGGCGTGGCTGGCGGCCAGCCGAGCCTACGCCGCCCAGGACCTGAAGCGCCTGGCCCGGCTGGACGCCCTGGGCCGCGGGGCCGGGGCTCCGATCGTCGCCACCAACGACGTCCTCTATCACGGCCCCGAGCGGCGGCCGCTGCAGGACGTCATGACCTGCGTGCGCGAGCACTGTACGATCCAGGAGGCCGGTCTTCGGCTGGAGGTCAACGCCGAACGCCACGTCAAGTCGCCCGGCGAGATGACCCGGCTGTTCGAGCGCTGGCCTCGGGCGATCGAGCGCACGATCGAGATCGTCCAGCGCATCGCCTTCGACCTTGGCCAGCTGAACGAGCAATATCCCGACGAGCCCGTGCCGCCCGGCAAGACGGCGATGCAGCACCTGACCGACCTGACCTGGAGCGGCGCGGCCTGGCGCTATCCGGGCGGCGTGCCCGACAAGGTCAGGGCCCAGCTGACCGAGGAGCTGCGGCTGATCGGCAAGATGGACTATCCCAACTACTTCATCACCGTGCACGACATCGTCCGCGAGGCGCGGGCGATGGGAATCCTGTGCCAGGGGCGCGGCTCGGCGGCCAATTCCTCGGTCTGCTATTGCCTGGGCGTGACGGCGATCGACCCGACCGAGCATCGCCTGCTGTTCACCCGCTTCATCTCCGAGAACCGGGGCGAGCCGCCCGACATCGACGTCGACTTCGAGCACGAGCGGCGCGAGGAGGTGATGCAGTACGTCTATCGCCGCTATGGCCGGGAGTACGCGGCCATCTGCGGCACGGTGATCCACTACCGCCCGCGCAGCGCCATCCGCGACGTCGGCAAGGCCCTGGGCCTGACCGAGGACGTCACCTCGCTGCTGGCCGGCACGGTCTGGGGCAGCTGGGGTTCGGGCCTGCCCGAGGAGCACCTGCGCAACGCGGGCCTGGACCCCGAGGCGCCGGAGATCGCCCGCGCCGTGGCCCTGGCCACCCAGCTGATGGGCTTCCCCCGCCACCTGTCGCAGCACGTCGGCGGCTTCGTCCTGACCAAGCGGCGGCTGGACGAGACCGTGCCGATCGGCAACGCCGCCATGGCCGACCGCACCTTCATCGAGTGGGACAAGGACGATATCGACAGCCTGAAGCTGATGAAGGTCGACGTGCTGGCCCTGGGGATGCTGAGCGCCATCCAGCGGGCCATGACCCTGCTGCGCGACGACCACGGCCAGGCCTGGCTGAAGGACCTGGCCGACATTCCCAAGGAGGTTCCGGGCGTCTACGACATGCTGTGCGTCGCCGACAGCGTGGGCGTGTTCCAGGTCGAGAGCCGGGCCCAGATGTCGATGCTGCCCCGGTTGAAGCCGCGCAGGTTCTACGACCTGGTCATCGAGGTGGCGATCGTCCGTCCGGGGCCGATCCAGGGCGACATGGTGCATCCCTATCTGAAGCGGCGCAACGGGATCGAGCCCGTGGACATGCCCGCGCCGTCGCCCGAGCACGGTCCCGCCGACGAGCTGAAGCAGATCCTCGGCAACACCTATGGGGTGCCGCTATTCCAGGAACAGGCCATGAGCCTGGCCATCGAGGCGGCCAAATTCACGCCCGACGAGGCCGACGGCCTGCGCAAGGCCATGGCCACCTTCCGCAATCTTGGAACGCCCGACGAATATCGCGACCGCTTCGTCGAGGGCATGGTGTCGCGCGGCTACGAACGCGACTTCGCCCGGCGCTGCTTCAAGCAGATCGAGGGCTTTGGCCACTACGGCTTTCCGGAAAGCCACGCGGCCAGCTTCGCCAAGCTGGTCTATGTCTCGGCCTGGATCAAATGGGCGTGGCCGGACGTGTTCTGCGCGGCGCTGATCAACTCCCAGCCGATGGGCTTCTACCAGCCGGCCCAGCTGGTCCGCGACGCGCGCGAGCACGGGGTCGAGGTGCGCCCGCCCGACATCCTGGCCAGCGACTGGGACTGTACGCTGGAGGCTCTCCCCCTCTTGGGGGAGGGGGCCGCCCGCTTTACCCCCCGTTCCGACAAGATCGCCGACTACGCCAACCGCCATCGCTGGAAGGCCGTCCGTCTCGGCTTCCGCCAGATCAAGGGGCTGAAGAAGGCCGACGTCCAGACCCTGATGCGCGCCCGCGCCGAGGGGGCGCGCGCGCCGGGCGAGTTCGCCCAGGGCGGGGTTCCGCAGCGGGCGCTGGAGCTGCTGGCCGAGGCCGACGTCTTCGCCTCGGTGGGGCTCTCCCGCCGCGAGGCCCTGTGGGCGGTGAAGGGGCTGAAGGGCGAGCACCGCGCGCCGGTCCAGGCGCCGCTGCTGGCCGGCCTGCCGCTGTTCGAGGACCGGGTGGCGCTGCCGGAAATGGGCCGCCCCCAGGAGGTGGCCGAGGACTATCGCACCACCAGCCTGTCGCTGAAGGCCCACCCGATCGGCTTCTATCGGCCGATGCTGGCGCGGCGCGGGGTGATCACCGCCGAACAGCTGCGGACCCTGAAGGACGGGGCCAAGGTCGCGGTGGCGGGCCTCGTCCTGATCCGCCAGCGGCCGGGCACGGCCAAGGGCGTGGTGTTCGTCACCCTGGAGGACGAGACCGGCGTGGCCAACGCCGTGGTCTGGAAAGACCGCTTCGAGGCCGACCGCAACCTGGTGATGACCGCCTCGTTCCTGGTGGTGCGCGGCCGGGTGCAGCGCGCCGAGGGCGTGATCCATGTCGTGGCCGAGGGCTTCACCGACCTGTCGGCCCACCTCTCGACCCTCCGCGACGAACCCGCCGCCCCCGCCCCCCGCGTCCGCCAGAAGGTCTCGGGACGGCTCCTGAGGAGCCGGGATTTTCACTGAGGGGCGTCAGCTCATGTCCCGAGGGGGCGAACAGGAAGGCGCGGTCCAGCGCGTGATCACGCGGCCAGGACGCGCGGCATATCCCCCTGGTCCGCGCGGCTGATCTGGAAGTGGCCGACCAACGTCGCGAGGTTGCGGGTCTCGGTCTCCATATTGGCCGCCGCCGCCGTGGTCTCTTCCACCATGGCCGCGTTCTGCTGGGTCACGTGGTCCATGTGGTTGATCGCGGTGCTGACCTGATGAAGGCCCAGCGCCTGTTCTTGCGTCGAACGGGAGATCGCGGCGAGCAGGGTGTCGATGTCGGCCACCTTGTCGACGATTCCGTCGAGCGCCTGCCCGGTTTCGGTGACGAGGCGAACGCCTCTGGCCACCTGCTGGCCGCTGGTGGAGATCAGGGCCTTAATCTCCCTGGCCGCCTCGGCGGAACGTTGAGCCAAAGAGCGCACCTCCTGGGCGACGACGGCGAAGCCTCGCCCGGCCTCGCCCGCGCGCGCCGCCTCCACCCCGGCGTTCAGCGCCAGCAGATTGGTCTGGAACGCGATCTCGTCGATGACGCCGATGATCGTGCCGACCTGACTGGAGCTGGCCTCGATCTCGGCCATCGCCACGACGGCGTCGCGCATGACCTCGCCCGATCGGACCGCGTCCAGGCGGGCTCCGGACGCGGCCGAGGCGGCCTGCTGGGAGTCGTCGGCGCTGCGCCGCACCGTGGCGGTAATCTGATCCATCGCCGCGGCGGTCTCTTCGAGGCTGGCCGCCTGCTGTTCGGTGCGGCGCGAGAGATCCTGCGCGGCGGCCGCGATCTCGCCCGCCCCCATGCGCAGACTGTCAGCCGCGCCGTTGATCGCGGCCATGGCCTTGCTCAAGCTTTCCACCGAACGGTTGAAATCTTGTCTGATGCGATCGAAGCCGCCAGGGAACGCGGCCTGGATGCGAACGCTGAGGTCGCCAACGGCCACGCGCTCAAGGCCTTCCCCCAAAGCGGAGACGACCAGCGCCTGAGCCGCTTCGGCGTCATCGCGCGCGGCGTTGCTGGCCGCCTGCCGCTGGCGGATTTCGGTGATGTCGGTGGCGAACTTGATGATTTTGTAAGGCCGGCCTTCGGCGTCCAGCACAGGGTTGTAGGAGCCCCGGATCCAGATTTCCGCGCCGCCCGCTCCGACTCGGCGAAAGGCGTCCGCGAAGGCTTCTCCCGCGCGCAACCGCTCCCAGAACCGGGCGTACTCGGCGCCGCCGGCGTCTTCCGGCGGGACAAACATGCTGTGGCGCCGGCCTTTGATGTCCTCCAGCCGGTAACCCATCGTCGCCAGGAAATTGTCGTTCGCGTCGATGATCGTGCCGTCGAGTTCGAATTCGATGACAGCCTGCGAACGATGAACGGCCGCCACGATGGCCTCCAGATCCGCGACCTGCTTCTTCAGCGCCGCCGTCTGTCTGTTTTCAATCCCGAACATGCCCGCGCTTTCAAACCAGGGGTGAGACGATTGGTCCTACCGCGCTTTACTTAAGGCTTGATTATATCGAGTTAGATATTTTTTGCGTGACAAATTTAGACGCGGACTTGGCGGATTCATTCTAGAGCGTGAAGGCTCTAATCCATGACGGATCATGGAGGCATTCCAGATGGACGTTCTTCGCCCCGAGACATCCGACGCCGTCGGGCCGACGTCCGACTACACCGACTTGCGGGTGGACCAGCAGTTATGTCTGGCGTTGCAGATCGCCAGCAGCCTCGTCACCCGAATCTATCGCGGGCTACTCGAGCCGCTGGGCCTCACCCATCCTCAGTATCTGGTCCTCATCGCGCTGTGGGAGCGCCAAGAGCGTTGCAGCATGGGCGACCTGCGGCGGGGACTCTGCATGGACACCGGCGCGATCACGCCGCTGGTCAAGCGGATGGAAGCCGCCGGCTTGCTCACGCGGTCTCGCGACGTGGTCGATGAGCGAAGGGTCTGGGTCGACTTGACCGACGCCGGATGGTCGCTGCGCGATAAGGTCCTGGCGGTGCGCGGGAGCGTCGTGGAACAGTTGCCCCTGTCGGATGACGAGATCGCGACCATGCGCGCCAGCCTGCAAGCCTTCAACGCTGGAATGCTCGCCAGCGCGCCGCCGTTTCGCTGAGTCCCGGTTCCGGTCGACCCGGGGCGATAGGAAGGCCGACTCCGGGAACGGACTTTCAGACCCGAACCAGATCGTAGACATAGGCCTTGTCGTCCTTGCGACTGACCCAGACGGTCTCGGGCGGCAGCGGGCCTTGCGCCATCCTGTCGACGTCCCACGGCGCGCTGAGGACGACGCCGTGCTCGTCGCTGACCGTCCAGCCTCGCTCCGGCGTCCAGGCCAGGCTCAGCGGAGAATCGGTTCGCCGCCAGGCGGGCCGGCCAGACTCGCTTGGAGCCGGCGTGAAGCGATAGGTCACGCCGTCCAGCCGGCGACGGAATTCGAAGATGAGGTCGGTCGAGGACATCAGCGGGCCTGTCTTGCGCGCGGAGACACGTCGGATGGCCGCGACGGTGGTCGATAAGGCCGCGCGAGGCAATGGGACAGCCGTCCGACGCCGATGGGCGTGTTCCGCCCCGCCTCACCGCTCCCGCAGGCCGAACCAGCCGCCGTCGGCGTCGAACAGCACGTCGTAGCGGCGCAGGGCGTGGCGGCCGGTGTTCACGAAGGCCTTGGTCATCGGCGAGTTGACCAGCACCTGGCTCGGCGCGATCGGATCGCCCTGGCCCACCGTGAAGGCGAAGGTGGTGGCCGGGGCGGTCGGCACGGTGACGGTCACGGTCTGGCCGTCGTCCAGCACCTTGGACGGGGTCTTGGCGTTCTGGTTGATCTCGGTGTGGGTCTTCAGCGCGGCCGGATCGGCGACGCCCAGATACATGGTGGCGATGCCGGTATCGATCAGCAGCGCGCCGGCCTGGGCGGGCTGGTCGCCGGCCGCCACGGTCATCGGCGCCTGCCCCCAGTCCAGCGGACCGCCGCCCGGCCGGGCGTCCAGCTTGACGAACCGGAAGCCGGCGGCCGCCTGGGCGGTCAGGCCGACCCGCGCCCCGTCGGGGGTGATGACGTACCCCTTGCGGAAGCTCTTGGCCGAGATCGGCTTGCCGGCCAGGGCGGTCAGGTTCAGCAGCGGGTTCTTGTCCGGCGTGCCCTGCGTCTGGCCATTGCGCTCGCGGCCAAAGCCGACGCCCATATAGGCGATGCCCCTGGGCAGATCGACCGTCTCGGTCGGGGCGGCGCAGGTCCCCGGCGAGGTCTTCGTGTCGTAGCCGGGGCATTTCATCGCCGTCTCGACGATCAGCACGGGGACCTGGGCGCGCGCCGCCTCGCCGCCGGCCGCGTCGGCGTAGACGATCGTGGTCGGGACCCAATGGCCGACCCACAGGCGCTTGCTGCTGCTCAGGAACTCCCAGCCGGCCGGATAGGCGGCGGCCTTGGCGGCGGAATAGCCGGGCAGGTCGGCGGCGGACACCACGACTCCGGTGGAGCCGGTGTCCATCACCACCGGATGCGGCTGGAACGCCCCCAGCGGCCCCTCCAGCCGCAAGGCCACCTTCGGCGACGCCTCGAACGGCTGCTGGGACGAGGGCAGGAAGGGGATCAGGCCGGTCTGGGCGTATGCCGTCAGGTCCGGCCCCGCCTGGGCCTGGGCCGCCCCGCCGACCAGAAGGGCCGCCAGTCCGACGACGGAGAATCCGCCCCGCCGAAGGGGCCGCAACGCGCGCATCGGGGGTCTCCTTTGTCTCGTCGTTCTTCGCCGCCTACGACGCCCGGATCTTCACCACCTTGGACGGGCCGGTCTGGCGGAGGTCCTCGACCAGGTCGAACAGGGCGGCGCGGAGGGCGGTTTCGTCGCCGATCTCGGCCAGGGCGTCTAGGGCGTCCAGGCGGGCGTCGGGGATGGGCGGCGCCGGGGCCAGGCGCAGGGCCTCCATGATGCCGGGGGCCTTGGGGCGGGCGATCTCGTTCACGTCGACCAGGGTCTCGGTCAGCTTCTCGCCGGGGCGCAGGCCGGTGATCTCGATGGCGATGTCGCGTTCGGGGACCAGGCCCTGCAGCTCGATCATCCGGCGGGCCAGGTCGATGATCTTGACCGGCTCGCCCATCTCCAGCGTCAGGACGCCGGCGTCGGGTTCCGAGGCGATCCGCGACAGGGCCACGGCGCGCAGCACCAGCTGCACCGCCTCGGGGATGGTCATGAAGTAGCGCTCGACCTCGGCGTGGGTCAGAGTGATCGGACCGCCGGCGGCGATCTGGCTCTGGAAGATCGGCACCACCGACCCGGCCGAGCCCAGCACGTTGCCGAAGCGCACGATGCTGACCCGCATCTCGTCGCCGCCGCCGTACTGGCGGGCCACCGCCTCGGCCACGCGCTTGGCCGCGCCCATCACGCTGGTCGGGGCCACGGCCTTGTCGGTCGAGATCAGGGCCAGGTGCGCCGCGCCGCAGGCCTTGGCGGCCACGGCGACGTTGCGCGTGCCCAGGACATTGGTGCGCACGCCCTCGCAGGGGTGGTTCTCGACCAGGGTGACGTGCTTGAGCGCCGCGGCGTGGAAGACGATGTCGGGCCGCTGCTCGCCGAACACGCGGGCCACGCGGGCGGCGTCGCGCACGTCGCACAGCACCTCCTGGCGGGGCAGGGCCGGGTGGGTCTGGGCGATCTCGCGGTCGATGTGGAAAAGGTTGTATTCCGAGGCGTCGACCAGGGTCAGCTGGGCGCAGCCGCTGGCGGCGATCTGGCGGCACAGCTCCGAGCCGATGCTGCCGCCGGCCCCGGTGACCAGCACGCGGCGGCCCGCGACCAGGGCGCGGACGGGCTCGGGATCGAGGCGCACGGGCGGTCGGCTGAGCAGCTCCTCCAGGCTGATCTCGCGCAGGGTGGTCGCGGCGGGGGCCGCGCCCATCTCGACCACGCCGTGGCGGCGCAGCAGGCGCACGCCTTCGGCCTTCAGCCGGCCCAGGCGCTCGGCGCCGAAGGTGCTCATCGCGCTGTCGGTCAGGAACAGGATGGCCGAGGGCGGCAGGCCGCTGTCGCGCAGGCGGGCCAGCACGCTGTCGAAGTCGGCGATGGCGCCCAGCACGCAGACGCCGCGCAGCTCGTCGCCGGTCTCGCGGTCCAGCGGCGAGACGACGCCGATCGGGGCGTAGCGCTCGCCCAGGCCGGCCGGGGCGCGCAGGAAGGCCTCGGCCTCGCTGGTCGAACCGATGATCAGCAGGCGCGGCAGGGCGGGCAGCATCGCGGCGGGACCCAGGCGCAGGACCGACTCCAGCAGCATCCGCTCATGGCCGCTGCGGCGGATGATGCGCAGCGCCGACAGCAGGGTGGTCTGGAACACGGCGGCGGCGGCCAGGGTGCGCAGGCCGCCGTCGATGCCCGGATGGACGAAGCGCGTGATGGCCATGAAGGTCACGGCCGTCAGCGCCGACGAGCGGAACAGGCGCAGGTGGTCGCTGGCCGACACGAATCGCCAGGGCGCGCGCTCGACGCGGAACACCAGCTCGACGATCAGGGCCGAGACGCCATAGCCGGCCATCTGCACGAAGGCGTCGGGGGTCAGGGGAACGCTGACGACCAGCAGGCGGCCGGCCAGGAACGCCAGCAGGGCCAGCAGGACATGGGTGACGATCTTGCCTGCATGGCCCATGAACGCGCCTTTCGAGCCTAAAAGGTCGGGTCAACCCGGGGGAGTCGTCCCGCCATTAGCACGCTCGCCCCGCGCCGTCGCCCTTTCAGCCGCGACGCAGCGGAAGGATCTCGACGACCGTGTCGGCCAAGGCGGCCTCGGCGCCGGCCGCCCGGCGCAGCAGGGCGTCGGCGCGGGCGAAGACGCCGACCATCGAGGAATCCTGGTCGGGGAAGGGCGTCGCCAGGGTCCGTCCCTCGGCGTCGACCGACAGGGCCGCGCGCATCCAGTGCTCGCGTGGTCCGTTGGCGGGCAGGGGCGTCGACAGGCGCGCGGGGACCAGCCTGACCGTCGGGTCGGCCCCGGTCAGGGTCGCCAGCAGCGGCTTCAGGAACAGTTCGGCGCCGACCATGGCCGAGGCCGGATTGCCGGGCAGGCCCAGCACCGGCTGGCCGCTGGCCAGGCGTCCGAACCAGGTCGGCTTGCCCGGACGCATGGCGACGGTCTCGACGGCCAGCGACAGGCCCAGCGTCCGCAAGGCCGGCTTGACCAGGTCGTGGTCGCCGACCGAGGCGCCGCCGATGGTGACGATCAGGTCGGCCTCGAGAGAGGCTTCGTGAGAGACGGCGGCGGCGATGGCGGCCGCGTCGTCGGCCGAGGCGGCCAGGCGGAAGGCCTCGCCACCCCAGTCCTGGATCAGGGCGGCCAGGGCGTAGGAGCCGCTCTCGAAGATCTGGTCCGGGCGCGGCGTCTGGCCGGGCGGGACCAGCTCGTCGCCGGTGGCCAGGATCGCCACGCGCGGCCGGTGGGCGACGGCGACCTCGGCCAGGCCCGCCGAGGCGATCAGCGACAGCCGCCAGGCGTCGATCACCAGACCCTCGGCCAGCAGCGGGTCTCCCGCTTGGAAGTCGCCGCCGGCCGCGCGGATGTTGGCGCGGGGCGCATCGCCCGCCGCGAAGCGCAGGGCGTCGCCGTCGCGCTCGGCCTCTTCCTGCAGGATGACGAGATCGGCGCCGGGCGGGACCGGCGCGCCGGTGAAGATCCGAACCGCCTGGTTGGCCTCCACCCGGTGCGGCCAGGCCCGGCCCGCCGCGCTCTCGCCGACGACCGCGAAGGCCTTGCCGGGCGCGTAGTCGGCGCGGCGGATCGCCCAGCCGTCCATGGCCGAGGCGGCGAACGGCGGCTGGGGACGGTCGGCGACGACGCGCTGGGCCAGGACCCGCCCCAGCGCGTCGGCCAGGGACACGGTCTGGGGCGGCGGGCGGACGATCCCGTCCAGCATCCGGGCGCGGGCGTCCTCGACGGCGAGGCTCTTCAGGCGAGGGTGATCGGTCATGCGCCGCAGTATAGGGACTTTGGTTCGCGAAGGCTTCGGGCGCGTGGACGGGCGCCGATCAGGATCGGCTCAGTTCCGCCTCGACCTGGCCCAGCCGGTCCTTGCCGAAGAACATCTCGTCGCCGACGAAGAAGGTCGGAATGCCGAACACGCCGCGCGCCACGGCGGCCTCGGTGTTGGCGACCAGCTCGGCCTTGACCTCCGCCTCGGCCGTCGCCGCCAGCAAGGCCGCGCCGTCCAGGCCGGTGGCGTCGGCGGCGGCCACGAACACCTCGGGATCATCGAGCTTGAGGCCGTCCTCCCACATGCCCTTCAGCATGGCCTCCAGATAAGGCCCGCCCACGCCCGCGCGCTGGGCGGCGATCTGGCCGCGCATCAGCAGCAGGGTGTTGACCGGAAAGTGCGGATTGAAGCGAAAGGCCGTCAGGCCGTGCGCGGCGATGAAGCGGCGCATCTCCAGCATCTCATAGTCCAGCTTGCCCTTCACGCCGCTGAAGGCCACGCCCGGCGCCTGGTTGCCGGTGGCCTTGAAAATGCCGCCCAGCAGGCACGGGATCAGCTTCACCGACGCCCCGTGGCGGGCGGCGATCGCGGGCAGCGCCTTCCACGCCAGATAGGCGTTCGGACTGCCGAAATCGAAGATGAAGTCCACCGTCTTGCTCATCCGTTCCCTCCTTCGCCCGCGCTCCGGGTCTCCGCCTACCAGCTTTCCGAATAGGGCCGCAGGTCGATCTCGTGGGTCCAGGCCGAGCGCGGCTGATCGTGAAGCCAGACATAGTTGGCGGCGATCTCGGCGGGCTTGAGGATCTCGTCCTTGGCCAGCAGGTCGTCGACATTGTCGCGCATCGACCGGATGAACACCCCGTCGATGGCCCCGTCGACCACCACGTGGGCCACGTGAATGCCCAGGGGGCCCAGCTCCCGCGCCGCGCTCTGGGCCACGGCCCGCAGGCCGGCCTTGGCCGAAGCGAAGGCCGAGAAGCCGTCCTTGCCGCGCAGGCTGGCGCTGGCCCCGGTGAACAGGATCGTGCCCCGTCCGCGCGGAACCATCACTCGCGCCGCCTCTCGCGCGGTCAGGAAGCCGGCGAAACAGGCCATTTCCCAGACCTTGGAGAACACCTGGGCGGTGGTCTCGACCAGGCCGAAGCGCACGTTCGCGCCGATGTTGAAGACCACCACCTCCAGCGGACCGACCTCGGCCTCGATGCGGTCGACCAGGGCGATCATCTCGGCCTCCTGGCGGGCGTCGACGCCAAAGGCGCGCGCGTCCTGGCCCGCGTCGCGCAGCGCGGCGGCCAGGGCCTCCAGCTGGTCCAGATGGCGGGGGCGGCGGGTCATGCACACCGTGTAGCCCTCGGCGGCGAAGGCCCGGGCGATGGCGCCGCCCACCCCGTCGCCGACGCCGACCACCAGGCACGCGCCCTTCGTCGTCCGGGTCATCGCCGCCTCCTCCGTTTCGTTGTTCCGCGCGCAAGTTCGTATTGAATCTGTACGGAGTCAAACGCAGAATGACGGCATGAAGTGGGAAGACCTCGCCGACCAACCCTGCTCGATCTCACGCGCCCTGGCGGTGATTGGCGACCGCTGGACGCTGATGATCCTGCGCGACTGCTTCCTGGGCGTGCGGCGCTTCGAGACCTTCCAGCAGCGGCTGGGGATCTCGCGGACCATCGTCACCGACCGCCTGCGGACGCTCGTGGACGAGGGGGTGCTGGAGCGGCGCGCCTATCAGCAGAATCCCGTCCGCCACGACTACCGCCTGACCGACAAGGGCCGCGACCTGCACCCCGTGGTCATGGCCATCGCCCACTTCGGCGACGCCTATTACGCGGGCGAGGCGGGCCCGCCCGTCCTGCGCCGCCACAAGGCCTGCGGATGCGACTTCCACCCGGTGCAGGTTTGCTCGGAATGCGGCGAACCGATCACCGCCCGCGCGGTCGAGGCGCGGGCGGGGGCCGGGTTCGGGGCGCCTTAGATGGGGCCGTCTCGACGCCTCTGTCAGGCGCCGCGGGCGAAGGCGGCGACGCGGTCCTGGCGTTGGGCGACGGTCAGGCCGGCGGTCGAACGGGGCGCGGAGCCCTGGCGCTGGATCTTGAAGCGCGTCACCAGGCTGGTCAGCTTGCCGGTCTCGACTCGCAGGTTCGAGACGGCGGCGGTGGCCTCTTCGACCATGGCCGCGTTCTGCTGGGTCACCTGGTCCATCTGGTTGACGGCGATATTGACCTGGTTGAGGCCGGTCGCCTGCTCCTGCGACGACTGGGCGATCCGCGAGACCAGGCCGTCGATCTCGGCGACCTTGGCGACGATGTCGCTGAGGGCCGTCTCGGTGTCGCCGACCAGCTGGACGCCGCGCGAGACATGGGCGGAGCTGCCGGCGATCAGCGCCTTGATCTCCTTGGCGGCCTCGGCCGAGCGTTGGGCCAGCGCGCGGACCTCCTGGGCGACGACGGCGAAGCCCTTGCCGGCGTCGCCGGCGCGGGCGGCCTCGACCCCGGCGTTCAGGGCCAGCAGGTTGGTCTGGAAGGCGATCTCGTCGATCACCCCGATGATGTTGGTGATCTGGGTCGAGCTCTCCTCGATCTCGACCATGGCCGACACGGCGTCTTGCATCACCTTGCCGGAATTGGCGGCGTCCCGGCGGGCCTGGCTGGCGGCTTCGGAGGCCTGGCGCGCGCCGTCCGCGCTGGCGCGGACCGTGGCCGTGATCTGGTCCAGGGCCGCGGCGGTCTCTTCCAGATTGGCCGCCTGTTGTTCGGTGCGGCGCGACAGGTCGCTGGAGGCGACGGCGATCTCGTCCGAACCGCCGCGAATGCCGCTGGTGGACTCCGAAATGGCGTTCATCGCCGTGCGGAGGCTATCGACGGCGGCGTTGAAGTCGGCCTTGATCTGGGCGTACTGGCCCTGGAAATCGGCGTCGATCTGGGCGGTCAGGTCGCCTTCCGCCAGGCGGCTGAGGCTGCCGGCCAGGGCCTTGACGACCATGGCCTGCTCGGCCGCGTTGGCGCGGCGCTGTTCCTCGGCCTGGCCGTTGGCGAGGTCGGCCTCGGCCTTCAGGCGCTCGGCGTCGGCGGCCAGCGCCCGGGCCCTCAGCCCATTGTCCTTGAACACCTGGACCGCGCCGGCCATCAGCCCGACCTCATCGCGGCGCCCTTGGCCCGTGACCCGGACGTCGAGATCGCCGTCGGCCAGACGCCGCATGTCGTTGGCCAGGGCGGTCAGCGGACGGGTGATGGCGGCGCGCGACATCCAGAGGGCGGCGCCGACGCCGGCCGCCACGCCCAGGCCGGCGAGGATCAGCAGGTTGCGGGCGGTCCGGCCCGCGCCCGCCGTGAGGTCGTCGGAGGCGCGCGCCATGTCCGTGACGCCCCGATCAACCAGAGCGGTGTTGGCCTTGCTGTAGTCCGACACCATCGGACGCGCCAGCTTCATGGCCTCTCTCGCCTCGGCCTCGCGTCCCTGGCCGCTGAGCTGGACCACGTTGTCCAGCGCGGCCGTCACCTTGTCCAGATCGCCTCTCAGGACGGCGAATTCGGACGCGTAGTCCGGCAGGCCTCGCGCCGCCTTGTCGATATAGCCGTAGGTCTTGGCCTTGGCGGCCTGGTAATTGGCGGTCTCCTCGGCGACCGACTTGGGATCCGAGGCGATGACGCCCATCGCCGCCGAATAGCTCATCTGGCTGACGGAGCGGTTGACCCGCTGTAGCGACGATTGGGCCTTCGCCCGCACGTCGGTGAGGTTGGAATAGGCCGCGTCCACCGACATGATCCGCAGGGCGCCGTAGCCGGCCACCGCGACGCAAATCAAGCCGAGGAAAAGGACGAGGATCGCGATCTTCGTGCTGATCTTGAGGTTATTCAAAGCGCTCTCGGCTCCCGGAAAACAGCCGTCTCGCTCGATTTCGCGAGTCGGCGCGGCGTTCGACATGAGATAAACCTGGATTTGACCGGGTTAAAAATCCTTTACGTCATCAAATGATATCTTATTGGGAGTTGGAAAATCATATTCATGATTGGATTTGTTCGACGATGATATTTACCTGAGTGCTTTAGACGTGGGAAAAGTATTCGCGAGGACTGCTTTTCGCGTTCCTGGACGATGCGACGTAATGTCTTCGCTATCGCCGCTTCATCTTGGCCAGGGCCGCGCGCATGGCCTGGGCCTGCGCGGCGGGCGGCTTGCTCTCGGCCGCCGCGACGATCGGACCGGTCGCCGCTTCCAGCCGTTCGAAGGCCTCCACGGCGGGCAGGATCGCGCCCTTTCGCGCCGGGACCAGCATCGCCACCTTGCGCGCGGCGGCCGCCATCTGGCCGCACACGCGCGCCTTGTCGCGGGCCTTGGCGATCAGGGCGGGGTCGTCGCTCTGCTCGATCAAAGCCCAGGCGGCGTCGAGCGCGGCCATCATCCGGGCCTGCAGGTCGGCGCACCAGGCGGCGGGGGAGGGGGCGGTTGGGGTCTGGCTCATGAGGTCAAGCATGAGGCCGCGCGGCGAAGCGAGGATAAGAAACGGGTGTTTTTGTCCAAGGCGTTGTTTTCTCGGACCTAGACGCCAGAAAGCACGGGCGTTCGCGGTCCCGAGGCGGAGGGGCTGTGGATAACTTCGCCGAGACGCAAAACAAAAAACCCCGCGTCTCGCGACGCGGGGCCTTTGGAAATCCGAACCGTTCGAGACGGATCAGCTGATCTTTTCGACCTGGGCGTATTCCAGCTCGACCGGGGTGGCGCGGCCGAAGATCGAGACGGTGACCCGCAGGCGGGCCTTTTCCTCGTCGACCTGCTCGACCGAGCCGTTGAAGCTGGCGAACGGGCCGTCGATGACGCGGACGTTCTCGCCGACCTCGTACAGCACCACGGCCTTCGGGGCGGCGACGCCTTCCTCGATCGTGCCGATGATGCGCTGGACTTCCTTTTCGGAGACCGGCATCGGCTTGGAGCCGCTGCCCAGGAAGCCCGTGACCTTCGGGGTGTTCTTGATCAGGTGGTAGGCCTCGTCCGAGAGGTTCATCTTCACCAGGACATAGCCCGGGAAGAACTTGCGCTCGGCGTTGATCTTGCGGCCGCGGCGGATCTCGACGACCTCTTCGGTCGGGACCAGGATCTCGGAGAAGTTCTCCTCGAGGCCCTGGTTCTTGGCCTGCTCGCGGATGCTCTCGGCCACCTTCTTCTCGAAGTTCGAGTAGGCGTGGACGATGTACCACTTGTGGTTCGGGTTGGACGCGGTTTCGGTGCTCATCGTCTTATCTTATCCCGCGGTGGCCAGCTTCAGAAGCTGGGTCGTGGCCAGGCCCAGGCCGCCGTCGATCGCGGCGAAGAACAGCGACGCCATCACGACCATGATGAAGACCATCACCGAGGTGATCCAGGTTTCCTTGCGGCTGGTCCAGGTGATCTTGCGGGTCTCGGCGCGCACCTCGCGGAAGAACTGGACCGGGCTGACGCGCTTCTTCGGAGCGGCGGGAGCGGCGGCCGTCGTCGCGGCGGCCCCGGCGGGCGCCATCGCCGCGGCCGTCTTGGCGGCGCGGTTCTTCATAGCGGACGGGCTGGATCCCGGTTTCCTGGCCATGCTCTTGAGGCTCACGACTTCCTAAGGTGCGGGTCAGGAGCGACCCGTCGGAAACATATAGTGGCAGGAGTGGAGGGACTCGAACCCCCGGCCCTCGGTTTTGGAGACCGATGCTCTACCAGCTGAGCTACACTCCTGCGGACCGACCGCCCTTTCGGGCCGACGGAGATCCGGAGACAAACAGAGCGCCGAGAGGCCTGGAAAGACCTCGGCGCGCCACGTCCTGTCGCCAGAGCCGCGCCATTTAGCAGGGTCGTGTACGGCGGGCAAGCCGCGCGCCGAGGAATGATGGTCTCGAGCGGTCGGAACCGCGCCGATATCAAGCGGGGCGGGATCGATGCGCCCGGCCGGGCGTTATCCCGACATGCCCGAAATTCGAAACACGCCCGCCCAGACGCCCCCGTCTTCGACCGCGTCCGACCGCCCGTCGAATCGCGAGATCGAGCACGAGAATCAGCGTCCGCCGTCGCGTGACGGCGCGCCGCCGCGTCCCGCCACCGAACCGCCCGGCGCGGCCGACAGCAGCCGTTCGCCGAAGACCCGGACCGATCCGGGCTCCGGCGAGGGCTAGGTTTTATAAAGCGGCCGAGACGATCAGCCGGCCTTCTCGGTCTTGGCCTTTTCGGTCGTTCCCGCCGCGCTGGCCGCCGTCGAGCCGCCGCACTGGATGCCCAGATACGACCACTTCACGTCGGTGAGCTGGCGTCCGCACTGGGTGTTCTTGCCCTTGTCGGTGCCCTGCAGCGAGATCGCCACCCCCTTGGAGAGGTCGGGCGCCGGGCTGACGGCGCTGATGTCGTAATAGCCGCCGCCGCGGCCTTTCACGACCAGGCAGTTGGTCTTCTCGACCGGCCTGACGCAGCCCGAGGCTGTGACGGACGTGCCTTCGACGATGACTTGTTGGGCCTGCGCGACCTTCGTCTTCGCGCCGCCTTCGCTGCAACCGGCCAAACCAAACGCTACCATACCGGCCGCCGCGGCGGCCCCTATGAACCAAACCCGCATACGTTCCTCCGTATCGTTGGCTCCGCGAACGAAGCAAAAGAAGTCTGCGCCCGGTTTTAAAGACCGGCAATCACATTTTCGCCATTTTCGAAAAATCGGTTCGTCGTTTCCCGGGATCGGGAAACAGATTGTCCTTGGCCGGACGGCATTCGAACGCGCCGCGACCATTTGTCGGCTAGACGCGCAATCTCATGCCGATTCCGATGATGTCGTCTCTCATCCTGACGACTGTTCGCGAACCGAACCGACGTTTTTCTTTGTGGCGCCAATACTGAGGCTGATCTTTCGGACGCCGGTGTCGGCCCCCTTCGCCCTCCGTCATGGAGCGTCGGTCTGGTCGGAGTTTTTCCCGCCTCGTCTTTAGACAACCGGCGTTGACAGGAAGACGGCCGTGATCCCATGAGACAGCCGACCGCGCCGCTCCGCCTTGGCGGCTTTTGGTTTTTCGAAGGATTCAGGTCAGATGACGGCCACCGCGTCCGCCGCTCCCGCCCCCGTCAAGGAAGCTCCCTACTTCACCGAGACGGTGCTGTGGGTGAAGCACTGGACCGACCGGCTGTTCAGCTTCGCCATCACGCGCCCGGCCAGCTTCCGCTTCCGCTCGGGCGAGTTCGTGATGATCGGCCTGCCCCCGCGCGAGGACCTGGGCGAGAAGAAGCCGATCCTGCGCGCCTACTCGATCGGCTCGCCCAGCTTCGCCGAGGAGCTGGAATTCTTCTCGATCAAGGTTCCCGACGGTCCGCTGACCTCGCGTCTGCAGCTGATCCAGGAGGGCGACGAGATCCTTCTGGGCAAGAAGCCGACCGGCACGCTGGTGCTGGACGCCGTGCGCCCGGGCAAGCGCCTCTTCCTGTTCGGCACGGGCACGGGCCTGGCGCCCTGGCTGTCGGTGGCCCGCGACCCCGACGCCTACAGCCGCTTCGAGCGGGTGATCGTCTGCCACGGCGTGCGCGAGGTGAAGGAGCTGGCCTATCGCGAGCTGTTCACCCGCGACATCTTCGACGACCCGCTGGTCGGCGACGAGGCCCGCGCCCAGCTGACCTATTATCCGACCGTGACCCGCGAGCCGTTCGAACGCCAGGGTCGCTTCACCGACCTGATCGAGAGCGGCAAGCTGTTCGCCGACCTGGGCATCGAGGGCGGGAAGTTCGATCCCGAGCACGATCGGGCCATGCTGTGCGGCTCGATGGCCATGATCAAGGACACCGCCGCCATCCTGGAGGCCCAGGGCCTGAAGGAAGGCTCCAACGCCGAGCCGGGCGATTTCGTCATCGAGCGGGCGTTCGTCGGCTGACCGAGGGCGAGCCGGCCAAGGGGCGGGGCGAAACATTTCGCGGCCAAGCTTTACTGGCCAACCGCTCCGCCGAGCCGCACCATCCCGCGCCATGACCGACGCTCTGATCATCCGCCCCGTCGCTCGCGACGACCATGCCCGCTGGCTGCCCCTGTGGGACGGCTACAACGCCTTCTATGGGCGGGAGGGCGACACGGCCCTGGATCCGGCGATCACGGCGATGACCTGGGCGCGCTTCTTCGACGCCTACGAGCCGGTCCACGCCTTGGTGGCCGAGCGGCAAGGTCGGCTCCTGGGGCTGACCCACTATCTGTTCCACCGCAGCACCACGGCGATCGGACCCAACTGCTATCTGCAGGACCTGTTCACCACCGTCGAGGCGCGCGGCCAGGGCGTCGGACGGGCGCTGATCGAGGCGGTGTATGACGCGGCGCGCCTTGCCGGGAGCCCCGCGGTCTATTGGCAGACCCACGAGACCAACGCGACGGCGATGAAGCTCTACGACCAGGTGGCCGAGAAGTCCGGCTTCCTGGTCTATCGCAAGCGGATGTAGCGGCGCCTGAACTGGGGACGTGACAGGCGGCGAACTTGGCTCTAGGGTCACGGCGATGACCCTCGCCGCCAGCCAACAGCTGTTTTGGTATTTTAGCTATCCGACGCCTCTGGCGCCGGGAGGGGATCGTTCGGCCTGAAGATCAGGCTCTCTAGAACACCTTTCGCCAGCCGCCAGGGGATCCCCGGGCGGCTTTTTTGATGGCCGCCGGACCTCCCGACCTTCCAGGAGCAAAGCCATGCCATCCGCCGCCGCCGTCACCGCGCTGCCCGTCCCCACCGACGATCTTCGGATCTCCAAGCTGCGAACCCTCAGCCCGCCCGCCCAGGTGATTGGCGAGGCGCCGGCCAGTTCGTCGGTCGCCGAGGTGGTCGGCGACGCCCGCCGCGCCGTCCACGACATCCTCGACGGTCGCGACGACCGGCTGGTGGTGGTGATCGGCCCGTGCTCGATCCACGATCCCAAGGCGGCGCTGGAGTACGCCCGCCGACTGGCCGCAGAGCGCGAGCGTCACGCCGGCGAGCTGGAGGTGATCATGCGGGTCTATTTCGAGAAGCCCCGCACCACGGTCGGCTGGAAGGGGCTGATCAATGACCCGGACCTGGACGGCGGCTTCCGCATCGACGAGGGCCTGCGCCGGGCGCGCAGGGTGCTGCTGGACGTCAGCGCCCAGGGCCTGCCGGCGGCATGTGAGTTCCTGGACGTGACGACGCCGCAGTACATCGCCGACCTGGTGGCCTGGGGCGCGATCGGGGCCCGCACCACCGAAAGCCAGATCCACCGCGAGATGGCCTCGGGCCTCTCTTGCCCGGTCGGCTTCAAGAACGGCACCAACGGCGACGTGAAGGTGGCGATCGACGCGGTGACCGCCGCCGCCCAGCCGCACCATTTCCTGGCCGTGACCAAGGAGGGCCGCGCCGCCATCGCCACGACGACCGGCAATCCCGACTGCCACCTGGTGCTGCGCGGCGGCAAGACTCCGAACTATGACGCCGAAAGCGTCGCCGCCGCCGCCCAGGCCCTGGCCGAGGCCGGCCTCGCGCCGCGCCTGATGGTCGACGTCAGCCACGCCAACAGCGGCAAGAACCACGAGAACCAGCCGGCCGTCACCGCCGACGTGTGAGCCCAACTGGCCGGCGGCGCCTCGCCGATCATGGGCGTGATGATCGAAAGCAATCTCGTCGCCGGCCGCCAGGACATCGTCCCCGGCCAGCCGCTGGTCTACGGTCAGTCGGTCACCGACGCCTGCGTCGACTGGGAGACCTCGGTCCGGATGCTGGACGACCTGGCCGCCGCGGTGAAGGCCGGACGCGCGGCGCGGAGAGGGTAAAGGGGGCTTTGACTCCCTCGCCTTCGCCTGCTACACGCCCCGCCTCGCCCCCGGACCCCGTTCGGGGGCGTGCTCGTCGTTTTCTCTTTTCCGGAGAGGGGGCGGGTTCAAATCCGTGGAAGGGTCGCCAAGCCCGCACCACGGCTCACCAGTGAGGATATCATGGCTAAGAAGATCCTGGGCTACATCAAGCTCCAGGTGAAGGCTGGCTCGGCCACGCCTTCGCCCCCCATCGGCCCGGCTCTGGGTCAGCGCGGCGTCAACATCATGGGCTTCTGCAAGGAGTTCAACGCGCGCACCGAGAACGTCGAAAAGGGCACCCCCCTGCCGACTGTCATCACGGTCTATCAGGACAAGTCGTTCACCTTCGTCACCAAGACCCCGCCGGCCACCTTCTATCTGAAGCAGGCCACCGGTCTGAAGTCGGGCGCCAAGCTGACCGGTCGCGAGACCGTCGGCTCGATCACCCGCGCCCAGCTGCGCGAGATCGCCGAAAAGAAGATGAAGGATCTGAACGCCAACGATCTCGAGGCCGCCGCCAAGATCATCGAAGGCTCCGCCAAGGCCATGGGCCTGAAGATCGTGGAGGCCTAATCCAATGGCTAAGCAACCCAAGCGCATCAAGGCCTGGACCGGCGACCGCGACGCGACCCACTCGGTCGAAGCCGCCATCAAGCTGGTCAAGGAAAACGCCAAGGCCAAGTTCGACGAGACCATCGAGATCTCGGTGAACCTGGGCGTCGACCCGCGTCACGCCGACCAACAGGTCCGCGGCGTCGTCAACCTGCCGTCGGGCACCGGCCGTGACGTCCGCGTCGCCGTGTTCGCCAAGGACGCCAAGGCGGCCGAAGCGACCGCCGCGGGCGCCGAGCACGTCGGCGCCGAAGACCTGTACGAAAAGATCGCCGGCGGCTTCATGGACTTCGATCGCGTCATCGCGACCCCGGACATGATGGCCCTGGTCGGTCGCCTCGGTAAGGTGCTGGGCCCGCGCGGCCTGATGCCGAACCCGAAGGTCGGCACCGTGACCCCGAACGTCGCCCAGGCCGTCAAGGACGCCAAGGGCGGCGCCGTGGAGTTCCGCGTCGAAAAGGCCGGTATCGTTCACGCCGGCATCGGCAAGGCCTCGTTCACCGACGAAGCCCTGGTCGTCAACGTCAAGGCTCTGATCGAAGCCCTGAACCGCTCCAAGCCCTCGGGCGCCAAGGGCGTGTTCATCAAGCGCATCGGTCTGTCGTCGACGATGGGCCCGGGCTTCAAGGTCGACACCGCCTCGGTCGGCTGAGCCTAAGCTTTTCAGTAAAGCGTAAGCGAACGGGCGCTGGAGCGATCCAGCGCCCGTTCCGCGTTTTGGGGTCTTCCCTCTCCCCTTGCGGGAGAGGGTGGCCGAAGGCCGGGTGAGGGGTCGCGCTCGGCTAACCGGATAAGTATTTCACCCCCTCATCCGACCCGCTTCGCGGGCCACCTTCTCCCGCAAGGGGAGAAGGAAGACCCCCACGTTGTACCCCCGGCTAGCCGATGCTACCTTCCGTCTAGATGGAGCCTCGCCATGCCCTTTCACGTCCGCGATCCGGAGACCGACGCCCTGGTGCGTCAGTACGCCGAGGAAAAGCGCGTCGGCATCACCGACGCGATCAAGCTGGCGGTGACTAAGGCGCGGGAAGCCGACGAGAAGGCGCTCGCCCAGAAGCAGGCCGCGTTGAAGGCCATTCGCGACGAAGTGGCCGCCTGGCCCAGGACGGGCGAGGTCGCGGACAAGGCCTTCTTCGACAGCCTCAACGACGAGTGATGTTCGTCGACGCCTCGGCCTGGACGGCCATCATCCTGAACGAGCCGGAAGCCGAGGATTTCGAGGCGCGGTTGCTGACCTCGGGCTTGGTGCTGACCTCGGCCTTGTCCAACTGGGAAACGGTGCGGGCGATCATGAAGGTCACGCGCCAGGACCAGGCCCGGGTCGAGGCCATCGTCGCCGGCTACCAGCTCGGCGCCGGGGCGCGCGTCGTTCCCATCGGCGAGGCCGAGCAGCGCATCGCCCTCGACGCCCACGCCCGCTTCGGCAAGGGCGTCCACCCGGCGCGGCTCAACATGGGCGATTGCTTTTCCTATGCCTGCGCCAAGGTCCACGGCGCGCCGCTGCTCTACAAGGGCGAGGACTTCGCCCTGACCGATATCGAGGCCGCCTGAAGTGCCGATCGGGGAAAAGGCGGAGATCCTCGACGTCGCGGTGATCGGCGGCGGCCCGGCCGGGCTGATGGCGGCCGAGACGGTCGCCAAGGCTGGCAAGTCCGTGGCCGTGTTCGAGAAGATGCCGACCTTCGGGCGCAAGTTCCTGATGGCCGGACGCGGCGGGCTGAACCTGACCCATTCGGAGGATTTCGAGCGCTTCGTGGCGCGTTACGGCGACCGGGCGGCGCGGCTGGCGCCGATGCTGGAGGCCTTCGCGCCCAAGGACCTGATCGCCTGGGCCGAGGGGCTGGGCCAGCGGACCTTCGTGGGCGCCAGCGGCCGGGTGTTTCCCACCGCGATGAAGGCCTCGCCGCTGCTGCGGGCCTGGCTGGCGCGGCTGGAGGGCCTGGGCGTCCAACTGCGGCCGCGCGCGACCTGGAAGGGCTGGGATGCGGCGGGGCGGCTGGTGATCGAGACGCCCGACGGCCGCCATGTGATACGGGCCCGCGCGACGGTCCTGGCCCTGGGCGGCGCCAGCTGGCCCAAGCTGGGCTCGGACGCGGCCTGGGCGCCGCTGCTGCGGGTCGGCGGCTCGGAGATCGCGCCGTTCCGCCCGGCCAACTGCGGCTTCGATGTCGCCTGGAGCGCCGTCTTCCGCGATCGCTTCGCCGGCGAGCCCCTGAAGAACGTGTCGCTGAGCCTGGGGTCGGCCCGCGCGCGGGGCGACGCGATGGTGGCCCGTTATGGCCTCGAGGGCGGGGCGGTCTACGCCCTGGGCGGCGCGGCGCGCGACGCGGCCCTGGCCGGCGGCGCGGTCCTGACCGTCGACCTGCGGCCGGACATCCCGGTCGAGACCCTGGAGCGCCGTCTGCGCGCGCCGCGCGGCGGCCATAGCCTGGCCAATTTCCTGCGCAAGGCCGTCAAGCTGTCGCCCGTCGAGGTCAATCTGCTGCGCGAGGCGCACGGCCTGGACCTGCCCTCCGAGCCCGCCGCCCTGGCGGCCGCGATCAAGGCCGCGCCGCTGACCCTGACGGGGGTCCAGTCCCTGGAGCGCGCCATCTCCACGGCCGGCGGCGTGCGGTTCGAAAGCCTGGATGGCCTGGCGCTGAAGGCGCGACCGGACGTGATCCTGGCCGGCGAGATGCTGGACTGGGAGGCGCCGACCGGCGGCTACCTGCTGCAGGCCTGCTTCGCCACCGGCGCGGCGGCGGGGCGGGCGGCGCTGGGGCGGCTAGGGTAGCGCCCCCTCCGTCTCGTCGCCTATCGGCGCCGATCCACCTCCTCCGCAAGCGGGGCAGGAGGGGAGTGGCTTCCTCCTCACCCGTGAAACGGGGGAGGTGGCGCGCGGCGTCAGCCGCGTGACGGAGGGGGCGCTGTCCGCCCCTACCTCATCGCCGCCCTGATCTTGGCCGCCATCGCCTCCAGATCCTTGGGATCGGCCTTGGCGTTCTCGGCCATGTAGACCGGCTTGCCGGCGATGCGCGGGATCACGTGGACGTGCAGGTGCGGCACGCTTTGGCCGACGCCATTGTTCTGCACGATCATGAAGCCCGACAGGCCCAGGGCGTCGACCTCGGCCTGGCCGACCTTCTGGGCGACGGCCATGACCTTGGCCAGGTCCTTGGGATCGATCTCCAGCAGGTTGCGGGCCTTGGAGGTCTTGGAGATCACCAGCACGTGGCCGGGCTCCATGGGCGCGTAGTCCATGAAGGCCAGGACGTCGGCGTCCTCATAGACCTTGAAGACCTGCATCTCGCCCCGAATGGCGCGGGCGAAGGGGTTCTGCTCGTCATAGGCCGCGTGCAGCGGGATGGTCGGGCCGGCGGGCAGGATGGTCGGGTCGAAGCGGGCCAGCCACCGCAGCACCTCGGCCTCCAGCGCGATGCGGGAATCCGAGAAGCTATGATCGGTCGGGTAATAGGCCTCGGTCAGGGCCTTGGCCCCGGCGGCCTTGGCGGCGGCGGCCTGTTTGCGGACGTTCGGGCCGAGGGCGTACTCCGCGCCGATCATCAGCACCGGCCGATCGGAAATCTTGGCGGCCAGGGTCTCGAGGTTCAGCTTGGCCGTGTCGCGCACGATCTCGTCGACCAGGGCCTCGGGCGTGGTCGCCAGGGGCGCGGTGTCGGGGCGCATCTTTTCGACGGCGGCCTTGCGGCTCTGGTCGTCGGTGATCCGCGCGGCGTCGCCGGCGATGTTCCAGGCGTCGATCATCACCGTGCCGGCCACGCGCGGGTCGGCCGCCGCCGCGCTGGCGGCCATGAAGCCGCCCATGCTGTGGCCGGCCACGATGATCCGCTTGGGATCGATGTGATATTTGGCGATATTCGCGGGATCCAAGAGCCAGGCCACCGCCGCCTCGCCGTCGGCGCGGGCGTTGGCGAAGCTGAACTTGCCCTGGCTGCCCCACGAGCCGCGATAGTTGATCCGCATGGCGTTCCAGCCGGCGCGGCGCACGGCCTGCAGGAGGTCGATATTGGTCTCGTTGCCTGGGAAGCCGTGCAGGAACAGCATCGTCGGATGCGGCTGGTCGCCGGCGGCCGTGTAGAGGATGGCGTTGACCTTCGATCCGGCGATGTCGAGCTGGAACGCCGCCATCCCCGGCGGATGGGCCTTGTCCCGCGCCGGATCGGCGATGACGGCCCGAGGCGTCGGCGGAGCGGCCAGCTCGGCCAGGGCGGGCGAGGCGAAGGCCAGGAAGAGCGCGGTCAGGGCGGCGGCGGTGCGTTTCATGGGCTGGGATCTCTCTGGAGCGCGGGCGCAAGAAAGCACAGCCTTCACCATTACACACCGTCATTCCCGCCCTTGTGGCGGGAAAGACGGTGGTTGGGGGGAGTTGAACTTTTCGGCCGAACCGTCTATACGGCGCGCCTCTTCGGCGGACTCGTCCGCTGGGGAACCTGTTTGAGAACTACGGGGCGTGGGGTCACCAACGCCATAACCGGGGAAGAGCCCTTCCTCGCCGTCGGGAGACAGGGATAGAGACGCCAAGTCCTCCTGCTCGTGGCCCCCTTCTTCGGAAGATCCGCCCGAGACCGGAGCGCGGCTGACTTTCCTTGGAACAGGCATATGCGACTCGCGCGCGGGAGCAATTCCGCATGGGACCGCATCTGGCTGCCGGAATGGTCCGGCCGCTGCTAACTGAGTAGGAGACCGCAATGGACCGCGCTCAAAAGCAGGAGTCGATCGAATCGCTGAAAAGCGTGTTCGCCGACGCCGGCGCTGTCGTCGTGACCCACTACATGGGTCTGACCGTTGCGGAAATGACCGACCTTCGTCTTCGCCTCCGCAAGGAAGGCGCCGCGATCAAGGTTGTGAAGAACACCCTGGCCCTCAAGGCTCTGGACGGCAAGCTCGGTGACAAGGGCGAAAAGCTCTTCACCGGCCCGGTCGCCATCGCCTACGGCCCGGACGCCGTTTCGGCCGCGAAGATCGCGGTGCAGTTCGCCAAGGAAAACGACAAGCTGAAGCTCGTCGGTGGCGTTCTGGACCAGACCAACGTGCTGGACGAAGCTGGCGTGCGCGCTCTGGCGACCCTGCCGTCGCTGGACGAACTGCGTGGCAAGCTCATCGGCCTCATCCAGGCTCCGGCGACCAAGATCGCTGGCGTCCTGCAGGCCCCGGCTGGCCAGCTGGCTCGCGTTTTCAACGCCTACGCGACCAAAGACGCCGCGTAACGGTCATCCCCGCAAATCTATCCCAATCTCTCTTTAGGAACTGACACATGTCGAAGCTCGAAAAGCTGGTCGAAGAACTGTCCACCCTGTCGGTGCTGGAAGCCGCTGAACTGTCGAAGCTGCTGGAAGAAAAGTGGGGCGTCTCGGCCGCCGCTCCGGTCGCCGTCGCCGCTGTCGGCGGCGCCGCCGCCGCTCCGGCTGAAGCCGCCGAAGAGCAAACCGAATTCACCGTCGTCCTGGTCGACGGCGGCGACAAGAAGATCAACGTGATCAAGGAAGTCCGCGGCGTCCGTCCGGACCTCGGCCTGAAGGAAGCCAAGGACCTGGTCGAAGGCGCTCCGCAGAACGTCGTCGAAAACGTCTCGAAGCAACAAGCCGAAGAAGTTTCGAAGAAGCTCACGGAAGCCGGCGCCAAGGTCCAAATCAAGTAATCCGATCCCGGCGTTTCGTCGGGAACGGGTTCCTTGTGGAACCGCCGAAGCGGCCTCGGAGGGAAACCTCCGGGGCCGTTTTCTTTTGGGCCGCCTTCGGATCAGGCCGGAAAGGCCTCCTGCCGCTCGGCCAGCACGTCGTCGACCGCCGACAGCAGCCGCGCCGCCTCGATCGGCTTGCCCAGATGGCGGTCCGCCCCGGCCTCGAAGCTGGCGCGCAGGTGCTCGGGCAGCACGTTGGCCGTCAGCATGATCACCGGACAGGGCCGCTGGCCGCGCCGCTGCTCCTGGGCGCGGATCTCGCGGGTGGCGCTGAGACCGTCCATGACCGGCATCTGCATGTCCATCAGCACCAGGTCGAACGGCGAGGACGCATAGGCCTCCACGGCCTGGCGTCCGTCGCAGACCGACACCAGCTCGGCCCCGACCTCGCCCATGATCAGCTCGATGACCCTGCGGTTGATCTCGTGGTCCTCGGCCAGCAAAACCCGTATCGCGCGGCTCTGGCGATCGGGGACCTCGGGGATCCGCTCGGCGACGTCGGCGTCGGCCAAGGGCAGGGCGAAGCTGAAGGTCGCGCCCTTGCCGGGCGTCGACGAGGCCGACAGCGTCCCGCCCATGGCGCGAACCAGGTCGACGCAGATCGAAAGGCCCAGCCCCGAGCCGCCATAACGGCGCGTGATCGACTCGTCGGCCTGGGCGAAGCGATCGAAGATCCGAGCCTTGGCCGCCTCGTCGAACCCGATCCCGCTGTCGGTCACCGTGAAGCGCCACCCCTCGTCCGACGTCCGGACCTCGAGGCTGACCGCGCCGGCGTGGGTGAACTTGACCGCGTTGCTGAGCAGGTTGCCCAGCACCTGGCGCAGCCGCACCGGCGCGCCGACGACCCAACGCTCGCCCTCCGGCGCCGAGACGGCGTAGGTCAGGCCCTTGGCCTCGGCGACCGGACGGTGCAGCTCGCCGACTTCGCGCGCCAGGCCCGCGAGGTCGAAGGGCTCGGCGGCGAGGCGCAGCGCGCCCTCTTCGAGCCGCGCCAGGTCGAGCACGTCGCTGAGCAGGGCTTCCAGCGTCCGGGCGGCGCCGGTCATGGCCCGCAGCAGCTCGGCTTGATCGGACGACAGCGCCGTGCGCGACAGGACGTCGGCCAGACCCAACATGCCGTTCAGCGGCGTGCGGATCTCATGGCTCATATTGGCCAGGAACCGCGTCTTGGCCTCGTTGGCGACCCTGGCCTGGTGCAGGGCCTCCCGATCCGAGATATCGCGGATGATGGCCCCGATCATGATCCGGTCGTTGTCGCGCCATATGGACAGCGACAGGCTGGTCGGGAACTCGGAGCCGTCGCGCCGCAGGGCCGGGACCTCCACGGCGCCGGTCAGGGTCGGGCGGCCGCCCAGGCAAAGGTGCGTGAAGCCCCGCTCGTGGCCCGCGCGCAGTCGGGGCGGGATGATCATCATCAGCGACTGGCCCAGCGCCTCGCGGGCGGTGTAGCCGAACACGGCCTCGGCGGCGGCGTTCCAATGCAGGATCATCTGGTTCTCGTCGACGATCAGGACCGCGTCGGAGGTCCCGTCGACCACCTTGGAGAGAAAGAGCTTCTCGCGCCGGGTTTCGAGCCGTTCGCTGGCGAGCTTGGCCAGGACGGCCAGCTGAGCCAACTGCGCCTCGGTGAAGGCGCGCGACGCGCGGCAGGTGACGCACACCGTGCCGACGGCCTGACCGCGAACGAAGACCGGCGCGCCGGCATAGGCGCCCGCATCCAAATGGGCGGTGGCTGGATTGGCGCGAACGTCCTCGATGACCAGCGGGGCCGAGGTTTTGACGACATCGTCACAGAAGGCTTGCGATCGGGGCAGGGTATGCGGCTGGGCGCCGTGCGCGGCCTTGAACCAGACCAGGTCCTCGTCGACGAAGGAAACGAACCCCGCGTCCGCCTCCAGGGCCAGACGCGCCCCCTCGGCGATCAGTTCCAGAACCGGCTCGCGTCGTGTTCCGAATACGCCAAGAAGTTGCAGGAGCGCGACGCGGCGGTCGTCATCAAGATGTCGAGCCTGTTCCAAGGATGATCTCCTTCGCGTCGACAGTCTTTCATCTTGGAATGTTTAGTTACCATCGGCGAACCCTGAGGTGGATTGTCGCAGGCCTATTGGCTTCCGGAAGGCTGTCGGCGGCCTTGATTTGGGCTTTGCGAGGTTTTGGCTTGGGCTTGACGCGCGCGAAGGCCGCGTGCGTGGCTGGTCCGCCCGAAGCCGGCCGAGGCCGCGAGGAGAAGCGAAGGCGCCGTGAACCGCAGAGACCTGATCATCGCCGGGGGCGCGGCGCTGGCCGCCCCGCCCGCCTTCGCCGCGCCGGGCCTCGGCGGCGTCCGGATGCCCGCCTCGGCGGTCGACAGCCAGCTGCGCGGCCTGTCGGCGACGAGCGGCAAGACCTGGTGGGCCTCGGGCTCCAAGGGCTGGATCATCCGGGGCCGCGACGAGCGGCAGGACCCGATGCGGATCGTCGGGGCCGAGGACCTCGACTTTCGCGGGCTGCACGCCTTCGACGACGACCATGTGCTGGCCATGAGCGCGGGTCCTGGACAGGCCTCGCAGCTGTGGCGCACGCGCGACGGCGGCAAGGGTTGGACGCGGATCGTGGTCAACGAGGATCCCAACGGCTTCTGGGACGCCATCGCCTTCGTCGACCACCGGCGCGGCTTCATCCTGGGCGACCCGACCGAGGGGCGGTTCACGGTGCTCTACACCGCCGACGGCGGCCAGACCTGGACGCGGCTGCCGCCCGACGCCCTGCCGCCGGCCGACGACGGGGAGGGCGCCTTCGCCGCGTCGAACGGCTGCCTCGCCATCGGTCCGCACGGCGAGGTCGCCTTCTGCACGGGCGGGGGCGGCATGGCGCGGGTCTATGTCTCCCGCGAGGGCGGTCGCTACTTCGTGGCGTTGAAGACCCCGATTCCGGCCGACGCCCCGTCGCGGGGCGCGTTCGCGGTGGCCTGGAGCAAGCGCCGCGAGCTGTGGGTCTGTGGCGGCGACTACAAGGCGCCGGACGCCGAGGGCGCGAACCTGGCGATCCTCGGTCCGGGCTCCCTCGAGGTCCGGCGCGCGCCCGCGCCGGCCGGCTATCTCTCCAGCGTGGCGGTCCACGGCAAGACGGTGATGGCCGCCGGTCTCTCGGGCGTGCTGGTCAGCTATGACGACGCGCCGTTCCAGCGCGTGTCGTCCGCGCCGTTCAACACCGTCCGGCTGAGCTCGCGCAAGGCCGGGGTGCTGTGCGGTCCGGGCGGCTCGATCGGTCTGTGGCGCGCCGGTTGAAGGCGGAACCGCCGCCGCCCGCCGGCGTTTATCGCGACATGCTCAAGCTCGCCGCCGTCCTGCTGGTCCTGATGATCCTGTTCGGGGTCCTGGGTTTCGTCGTCCACGTGGCCGCCGCCGTGACCAAGGCGGCGTTCTTCGTCTGCCTGGTGGCGCTGGGCGCGTCGCTGGCGATGAAGGCGATGCGGCGAGAATAGGGCGCTGGCCTGAGCGTGAGATGAACGAGGGCCTCAAAGGCGGTTCAAGGCTGGACATGTATCGAGAACCCACCCTTCGGTCGCGACACCAAAGCCCGGCCGAGCGCTCTTGAAACCAGGCCCGGGAGACAGAGCCTTGACCCGCTTTATCCGTCGTTTCCCCTCCGTCCTGCTGCCGCTGGCGATCAGC
>Ga0209426_1000682_pt1 | contig 29925 bp, 31 predicted proteins | sample Deesub1362B_J571_FD_187697 | JGI IMG/M metagenome (GOLD analysis project Ga0209426, IMG submission 187697) | Deep oceanic, basalt-hosted subsurface ecosystem from Juan de Fuca Ridge flank, Pacific Ocean, CORK Borehole 1362B_J2.571 (SPAdes)... ...
GGGTGGAGTTTTTCCTGGTAGCGAGAAGGACATCGCCCTGTGCTTGAAGGAAGGGCTGAGGCAGGCTGACGCCGTGGATGTGGAGCTGCGCATGAATTTAGAGCTTCGCGACGAGATAATTCAGCTCGCTAAAAGCAGCGACGTTGATGTTATAGTTTCCTTCCACGACTTTAACGAGACACCAGAAGTGGACACGATGTGCGGAATAATTGAGGAGGAGGTTGATGCTGGCGCGGATATAGCAAAACTCGCAGTAACCGCAAGATCCAAACGCGACGTGGTGAATCTGCTGAGGGTGACGCAGGAGATGAGCGAGCGCCTTGATGTGCCAATAGTTACCATTTCCCTCGGCGAGCTTGGGAGGGTTACAAGGATTGCGGCGCCCATGTTGGGCTCGGCGATAACCTATGGGTATGTGAATCGCGAAACCGCGCCGGGACAGCTCAGCGTTAAGGAGCTGAAGCAGATGCTCGCAGCGTTAGGTGGAGCGTAGATGGTGGACGCAAAGACAAAGGTTTTCGCCGTCATTGGCTCACCAGTGGAGCACAGCCTTTCTCCGCAAATGCACAATGCCAGCTTTGCAGAACTCAAGCTAAACTGCATATACGTGGCTCACCGCGTGGAAGGGCATGAGCTTCGCGACGCCATCGCGGGCTTTAAGGCGCTTAAGTACGGGGGCGTTAATGTTACGCTGCCCCACAAGCAAGCGGTTATCCCATACCTGGACGGGTTGAGCGAAGAGGCTAGAGCGATAGGTGCGGTCAACACCATAGAGTTCCGCGAGGGCAAAGCGATAGGGCACAATACCGACGGCGTGGGAGCGCTTAACGCGCTAATAGAGGCTGGGGTGGAGCCGAGAGGTAAGCGAGTGCTTATCCTGGGCTCTGGTGGTGCTGCTCGAGCAATAGCCATGACCCTCGCTATTAGAGGCGGAGTGGCTGGCATCACCCTGCTCGGCAGAACCCAGGCGAAAGTTCTGGCATTGGCGAGAGATGTGGAGCGCGCCGGAAAGGTGAGGGTCAGCGCCAAGAGCCTCGCTGAAGCAGACCTGCGCAGCACCGTGGAGGAGCACGAGATAGTGATACACGCAACGCCTGTGGGGATGCATCCCCGCACCGATGAGACGCTTCTCAGGGCGGAGCATCTCACCTCTCAGCCGGCGGTAATGGATATAGTTTACACCCCCAGAGAAACCCTGCTTCTGAAGGAGGCAAAAAAGGCGGGGTGCAAGGCTATAGACGGCGTGGGCATGCTGGTTCATCAGGGCGCTGAGGCGGAAAGAATCTGGCTTGGCGTGGAGCCTAGCATTGAAGCCATGCGCAGGGCTGTGTTAGAGGCACTTGGGGAGGAGTATTAACCAGTATCTGCTTTGCTGTTCTCTGCTGTTTCCAGATAACTTCTGAGCAGAGCCCTGAACATCTTCCCATGGTCTGGGAACTTTAGATGGAGAAGCTCATGTACTATAACCTCCGCACGAAACGCTGGAGGTTTTTCAAGTAATGCCGAGTCGAAGGTGAGTCTCCCAATCTTCTGGAAGGTGCAATTCAGCCATTTTATTCCCTCTGTACTTAGTTAATCTTGGCCTAGTTCCTCAATTTTACTAGAAATTAATATCGAAAGACGTTTAAAAATCATCATTAATGTAATTATAAAATGTAATATCAAAAAATATAAAATACCTGATATAATTACTAAATAGCGATGATTTTTATGAACTTCTGTAATTATTATAAATATAAGGAAAATGAGAATAATCGTAGAAATTAAAAGTGCATATAGTGTATTTGAATATAAATGCTTAAGTAATCGCTTCTTTTTTTGTATTTTTTGATTTTTTCCAAATTTTCCGAATACATCAAATATTATAAAAATTACATTGAGAAGAAGTCCTGTAAATATAGAAAACGCTGTAATTAAGACACTTATGGAATTTTCAGACAGTAATTTTGTTCTATTTATTAGCAAAAAAGTAATTATAGCCGGTATTAATAGAAAAATTAAAATGATAAAACGTAATTTAGCATCATAAAAGAGAGTTCGATAATGTTCCTCTATTATAATCCTTATATCTATTAAACCTAAACCAAACATTATCCCTCTCCAAGTTCTTCTTTTAGATGATCCAAATAACTTTTAGCTTTATCCAGTAAATAGTTATATGCCGGAAATGCACCATCAAATGGCATATTCTTATCATTTAATGGCAAAAACTCCCTAAATTTATTATTTTCACCAAATGTCAGAGTGATTTTACTACCATCTTTTTCTATTAATGCCTTGACTTCATTATATTTTTCATCTAATATCTCATAGTAACTTGTTTCTCTATTTGAGAGAATTTCCTTGAGATGGGCACTAAGATTAATATTCCTTTTTCGTTTGGCTCTATAAACCCTCTCCTCAATAATTTCTTCAGGGCTTCCATCATGTACTTTATCCGCAGTATCTCGTGGGACATCATAGCGAATAAATCTTAACTCAACCAGACGACTATTTTCAAGCTCCTCTAGTAATTTCTGTGAAATTAATCGATTAAATTGTACAATTAAACCCATATTTCCAAGATACTCATTTAATGTACGTTCTAGAACTGTTTTAATTCCTTGAACTTTAAATGTTTGAAGAATCGAAAAACCTCTTTCCTTTCCTTTTGGAATGTGAAACAAGAAAAAGAAGGGTAGAGTCTCAGAGTGATATGGTTTCCTTGCTCTAGGAATAACATCACCAGTTTCAACATTTTCAAAATCTGCTTCAATACCATATTCACCGCTTTTTAAGATTCCATAAATGCTCCGTTGTGATATCTCTATTTTGCTTACAGATATTGTTTTTTGTGCCTTGTCTAAAACTTGTGTCTGTTGTATGTTATTAAAATATCCTTGGAGGATTTTCATAAAATCGGTACCATATCCATCTATATTATCCAGAGGCAGTGACTTGTCAGTTTGCCTTCTCTTTACACGTATGATATATGGTGTCAATTTAAATCTAACCATTTTTTACCCCCCATTTTTATATCGATGTATAATTATCATATTTAAATACTTTTCTTTTAAGAAAACATTCTGCTGGGTCATTGAAGTCTTCATGGACTTCGTTGGTGCTCATACCTCCAACCCCAGCTCCCCGAGAATGGTATTAAGCTTCCTCTCAGCCTCCAGTCTCTCCTCCTCTGCCTCATTCTCTGCAAACTCCCTGTTACCACCATAGTCAGAGGCAAGGGGCTTCAATTTCATCCTCAAAAACATCCGAAAGCCTCTTGAGGAAGTGTATTAAATCTTTGCTAGGTAGCCTACCTAGTTGGCTCACTACCTCCACTACGTCAGAGAAAAATCCCCAGAGTCAAAACAATTTTAAACCTCACCACAAAGAAGTTAATCATGCACAGCAAAGAGGCTGTTGCCCACCTTCTCTACTTTATTAAAGAAAAAGACGATGAGATTAAGAACACCTGGCACGCGATAACACAACTGCTCAAAGAAGGGCGGGAGGAGAGGATTTTTGAGGAGTACAACCAGCTAACTTTGGTGAGAGCCTTTCATGCCCCGAGGGCGAAAGCCTCTCTCTACATCCGTGGGGATGTGGTTGTGCTCCAGATCCTCATATTATCCCCTGAGGAGGACATAAGTTTATCAAAAAGGCTGAAAGACGCCGCTTTGGAGGAGATGTCCCTATTTCTCGGCGAGACTGTCATATTTATCTCAGAGGATAAGGAAAAGATAAAGAGGCTATATGGGGGCATTACTTGGAGGAAATGTGAACTCTTGCAGGGAGAGCTTTACCTTCTGGAAAGAGAGAAGGACAGGGAGAGCTACCTTCTATTATCTCCTCTGCCGGAGCAGGACTTCTTCATTAAATTTGTTTATATTGACCTGCTGAGCAGAAAGATTTCCAGGGAGGCAGAGCTTTTTCTTGAGCAACGGCAGGCAATAAGGCTGAAGAGGAAGGAGTTTGAAAAAGAGGCTTCACAGCTCCTGGGTGAGAAGTGCTGCGACTTGGAGGCTTTTGAGAAGGTTGTTGAAAAGCTGAGCTTCATCTACATTGAGCTTGCCCAGTACCTGGAGTGGGTGAGCTCAACAATAACAACACTGAGAGAGGATATACACGAGCTTGAGGAGGAGATTAAGGGCTTGATAACAGGCGAAGATGAGATTTTTTCAGAGAGACTAAATAGCTACGCCTATGCTCTTGATGTTTTAATGTACGAGAGGGAGAATTTCATCCTAGCTCAGGAAAAGGTGAAGAACGCCATAGATGTGATTAGAATGAAGATTTCAATTGAAAGGGGCAGAGAGACAATAGAGCTGCAGCACGAGAGCATCTCCCTTCAGGTGGCCGCGGGCTTCATCGAGTTTATTGTTGTGTTCTACTATACCCTCAACTCATGGAAGATTCTCGCAGGAAAAGTCTTCTCTACCCTTTCACCGGGGGTTATTCTGATAACTTTGACAGCCTTCTCCTCTTCGGTGGTGCTCTTCACCCATGCGGTTGCCGCCGCGCGAAAGGAGAAAAAGAGGTTTACCGCTGAGATGGCAACCTCGCTGGGGTTAATTCTCCTCTTCACCTCGCTGATGTTCCTCCTCACCCTCAAAAGCCCCTGAGCAGCTTCAGCGTCTTAAGCCTCTCCCTGAGAAGCTGCTCGTGCCTCTCCTCATCCTTGACCAGCTGCTCAAAGAAAACCTTGGTCTCCGGGTCTTTTGCCTCCTGCGCTGCCCTCCTGTAGCGCTCCTGGGAGCTCTTCTCGCTCTCTATCGCCTCTTCCACTATCCGCAAAAGCTCGTCGCTCACGTTACCACCAGGAAACCTTTTCAGAGAGGGTATTGGCTAACATCTTGAAGTGGTCCTAAATCCTCAACGTGTCTAAGTCTCCAGGCACGAGTATGCTGCCAAAAATCTCCCTGGCTTTTTCAACTTCATCTTTGCTAAGACCGCGGTACAGGTGCACCAGCGCCAAAAGCTTAACCTTCGCTTTCTTTGCCAGCTGCGCCGCAAGCACAGGCGAAGAATGCGTGACAGCACCACCTCCGTAAGCCTCAGCCACCAGAAGGTCTGAGCCGGAGGCAAGCTTCACAAGCCCTTCGGTAGGTGCTCCATCGCCCGCGTAGGTTAGCTTCTTCCTCCTCTTAACTGAAATTGCAAGCGCTGACAACGAATGCTGCGTTGATGCAAACTCAAGCTCATAGCCATGTAGCTTAACCTTCTCCCCTGCCTCAACAAAGTTAACCTCATACGGAAGCTCTTCCAAGCTCTTGCGGTAGGAGAGGTGGAGAAGCTCCTGGGTAACTCTACTAAGCCCCTCTGGACCGAGAAGGGTTAGAGGTTCCTCTCTGCCATCTTCTCGCGCTGCAAGAAGAAGCGCTGGCAAGCCCAAAAAGTGGTCGCCGTGGAAATGGCTGATAAACACCAGCTTGACCTTCGCCAGATCCGCGCCAAGCTTTCTGAGCTGGAGCAGAGCGTGAGGTCCACAATCCAGGAGAAGCTCGCGGTTTACAAGCAGCGCTGTATTAGCGCTTCCTCCAAAAGCCTCGCCCACGCCGAGAAAAGCGACCTCCATCATTACACCCACACACTGTCCTCGCCGTGGTAGTTAAGCTTGAGCACAAGCAGCTCAAAAGCTTCGACGCTTGCCCTGTTGTCCACAGAATGTATATCTCCAGGGCGGCACACATAAGCTTCTCCTTGCTTAGCTTCGTAAACCTCCTCACCTATTCTCAGCTTTGCCTTTCCACGGAGGATGTAGTAAAACTCCGTCTGTTGCTTGTGGTAGTGTTCCCTCACCGCCTTTCCAGCAGGCACCTGCACCACCTGCACAAGAATACCTTCTCCAAGCTCCCCTTCGGTGAGAATGCGCTTTTTGTAATTTCCCCTGTCAATCCAGCCTCTACGCTCGAGTTTCATCTGCTTTACTATTTTTGCTAATCTGGAATAAAATTTTTATTCTACAGAAGATAATTTCATACGGATAAGAATGAGGAGGTAGTATTATGGAGAGGAGATGGTATCTGCTGTTTGCCATAGCCGCCGTGGGTTTGCTGCTTTTCGCAGGGTGCGCCCAGAAGCCGGCGGAGAAAGCGCCTGAAGCTGTTACCACACCGCCCCCCACTAAGGAAGAGGCACCTCCAAAGGTGGAGGAAATAAAGATAGGCGTGCTTTTACCATTATCTGGTAACCTAGCCCCCTTCGGTGAGGGCATGGTAAAAGGCGCCAGAGTGGCGGAGAAGGAGATAAATGACGCTGGAGGTGTGCTCGGCGCCAAGGTCAAGCTCGTGGTTGAAGATACTGCCACCGACCCAGCTAAAGCTGTAGATGCGGCGCAGAAGCTGATAAAGATCGATGGTATCCAAGCGATAGTTGGCGCCGCTGCAAGCTCTTCTACGCTGGCGGTTGCGCCGATATGCGAGGAGAATCATGTTGTGCTGGTTTCACCTGCATCCACGAGTCCCCTGGTTACAGATGCTGGCGACTACGTTTTCAGAGTCGTAGCCAGCGATACACTGCAGGGGAAGGTGCTCGCCGACCTGGCAATAGGTCAGGGCTACAAGAAGGCGGCCACCTTTGTGATCAACAACGACTACGGCATAGGTCTGCAGGAAGTGTTCAAGGAGAGCTTCGAGGCTAAGGGCGGGAGCGTGGTGGTCCAGATTCAGTACGATCCTGGCAAGGGCGACTACCGCACAGAGCTGCAGCAGGTGAAAGATTCTGGGGCAGAGATGATAATGTTCGTCTCCTATCCCGAGGATGCTTCTGTGATTCTCAAGCAGGCGATGGAGCTCGGCTTGCCCCAGAAGTGGATAGCCGCCGAGGGTATAGCCAGCAAGGAGATGTTCAGCTATGCAGGCATGAAAGAGGCGATGGAGGGCATGCTGCTCACCAAGCCGGCGAGCGCCACCGACAGCGAGGAGTACCAGCACTTCTACAAGCTCTTCAAGGCGATGTACCCGGATGAGGAGCCCGGCATCTACGCGGACACCACCTACGATGCCACGATGATGATAGCCAAAGCTATAGAGAAAGCAGGCAGCTATGACGGCGAGAAGATAAAGGATGCACTGTACGAGATAAGCAAGGGCTACATGGGTGCCACAGGCGACAAGACCTTCGACGAGAACGGCGACATCCTCTACCAGGACTACGTGATATTTAAGGCAACAAATGGCAAGTTTGAAGAAGTCGGGATGTGGAAGAAGGGCAAGCTTGAGATGAAGTAGGGTTACCCGGAAGCTTTGCTTCCGGCGTGACGAAGTTACCCGTAGCCCTGCTATGGGTGACGAAGCTTCGCCCTCTTTGTTTTTTTATTTTTTGTAATTTTTGTAACTCTTTTTAGTGGTTCGATTCGCAAGTGATGGTTCTTGCAAGCGCTATTTTAGCAGTATTTAAATAGCTACTTCTTCCTTCCAAAGTAGATTTTGCCTATATCTTTGTGGCTCATTATCTCCTCGGCGCTCCCCTCGAAGACCTTTCGCCCGCCAGCGAGGATGTAGCCCCGGTCGGCGATTTTAAGGGCACTCTTCACATTCTGCTCCACCAGCAGCACTGCAACGCCGCTCTCCCTAATCTCCTTAATTTTCTCCATTATACGCGTCACAAGCGCCGGTGCCAAGCCGGCGCTGGGTTCATCGAGGAGGAGAAGCTTTGGCTCAAGCATGAGCGCCCTCGCTAAGGCGAGCATCTGCCTCTCCCCGCCGCTCAAGTTTATGGCCGCCAGCGATGCCTTGTCCTCAAGCTCAGGGAAAAGCTCAAACGCTCTGGAAATCGCCTCGCCTGCGTCCCTGCGAAGGTAAGCCCCCATCTCCAGGTTCTCTCTAACCGTCAGGCTGGGAAATATGTTCTCCACCTGGGGAACGTACGCCATGCCCAGCTTTACAAGCTGGTATGGCCTGGGTTTTTTCAGGACTTTGCCCAAGAAGGTTATGCTCCCTTCCATGAGGGGAAGCAAGCCGAAAATTGTCTTAAGAAGGGTGCTCTTACCAGAGCCATTGGGACCAAGGATAACCACTATCTCCCTATCTTCCACCCTGAGGCTTACGCCGTCAACGATTTTAAGCCGGTTGTAGCCGGAGCTTATCTCTTCCGTAAGAAGCACACTACTCACCAAAGTACACCTCCAGCACCTGCTTTGACTCCAGAATCTCCTCCGGCTTGCCCTTTGCCACTATCTCGCCGCGGTGGAGCACATAAACAAAGCCAGCGAAGTCCATGAGCACGTCCACATTGTGCTCTATGATAAGGAAGCTCAGCCCCTTGCTGCGAAGCTCCAGAATCTTCTCAAATATCTTTCTCGCCAGAGGAGGGGCCACGCCGGCGACGGGCTCGTCCAGAAGAAGAAGCTTCGGCTCTGCCATTAGCGCCCTTCCCAGGGCGAGGAGCTTCTGCTGCCCCCCCGAAAGGTTTCCTGCGTACTCATTCTTCATGTGCTCTATCTCAAGGAACTCCAGAATCTCCAGAGCCTTGCGTATGTTTTCCTCCTCCTGCGCCCTCACATCACGCCATCTGAAGAGCGTCGTCGCTAGACTTTCGCCACGCTGCTCTCGGGCAGCTACAAGCATGTTCTCTATTACGCTGAGGTTTTTGAAAACGCGGGGCACCTGAAAGGTTCTTATTATCCCCAAGTTCGCTATTTCATGGGGAGAAAGAGAGGTTATCTCTTTGCCCGAGAAGAATATCCTGCCGCTATCCGGGGGATAAACACCTGAGACCACATTTATGAGGGTGCTCTTGCCGGAGCCATTGGGACCGAGCAGGGCTGTAATCTCGCCTTCCTCAACTTCCAGGCTAACACGATTAAGCGCCACCACACCGCCGAAGCTCTTTGTGACCTCTTTAAGCTCAAGTATACCCATGCCTATACCTCGTACTTCTTCTCCATGAATATGCCCTGGGGACGGTACATTATAAAGAGGATAAGAAGCAGGCCGAGAAGCACCATGCGCAAGTTCACGGGCTCAACGCCTATGTCTGCGATGTCCTTCATTATTCGCGTGGTGCGCTCCATGAACTGAATGAGCGCTGCGCCGGCGACCACTCCCAAAGCGTTGCCTCTCCCGCCCACCACCACCATGGTCCAGACAGCAAAGGTTACTGTGGGCATGAACATGTCTGGGCTTATGAATGTGAGGTAGTGGGCGAAGAGCGAACCGGCAATGCTTGCTATGCTTGAGCCAAGCACAAAGGCCTGTGCCTTAAAGCGGAAGGTATTTTTACCCAGAGACTGAGCCACGAGCTCGTCTTCGCGTATAGCTTTGAGCACCCTTCCAAAGGGCGAGGAGATTACCCGGTGGAGAAAGAGGAAGACCACAACAAGGAAGGCAAAGGAAAAAAGGAGGTAGAAGGTCTGATAATCCATGGGCACATCTTTGAGAGGCCGCGGAATTCCACGAAGCCCTATTGGCCCGCGGGTGAGCCAGCGCTCGTTCAGCAGAAAGAGGCGTATTATCTCGCCAAAGGCGATGGTGGCTATCGCAAGGTAGTCCTCACGTAGCCTAAGCGCGGGGATTGAGACGAGAAAGCCAGTTATGCCCGCTATAACTATGCCGCATAATAAGCCCAGCCAGAAGGGGTAACCCGCGAGGGTAACCAGCGCAGAGGAGTAGGCGCCTATGGCGAAGAAGGCAACCTTGCCGAAGTTCATCAAGCGTGTTACCCCGACTTCCAGGTTTAAGCTCAGTGCCAGGATGGCAAAGATGTTGATGAAGATGAGGGTATCTACGAGATAGCTCAGCAGGGTGCTCACTCCCGCTCACCCCCAAGCCTGGTGCCGAAGATACCCTGCGGGCGGAATATGAGTACTAAAATCAGAATGAGAAAGGCTATTGCGGGGCGGTAACCAGTGTGCAGACCGAGAGAAGCGAGGATAAGGACGCCCACATTTTCAGCGATGGCGATTATGTACGCCGCAACTATAGCGCCGTAGAAGCTCCCAATTCCGCCGAGAAGTACTACAGCGAACACGGGCAGGAGCACCTCCCAGCCGAGGGTGGGGATTAACCTGGTGTCGGCAGCGCGGAATACCCCAGCGACGCCTGCTATGCCCCCACCCAGAAACCAGGTGGCGAGGATTACCCTGTCCACAGACACGCCGCTTGCCATCGCAAGGGTGGGGTTGTCGCTGGTAGCGCGCATGGCTTTGCCCAGCTTTGTCCTGGTAAGGATAAGGTGAAAGGCGAGTATTGCAGCTACGGCGAAGATGATTATGCCCATCTGCACCTGGGATATACGGGCTCCGAAAATTTCATAGCTTTTTAGCGAGAGGGTGTAGGAGGCTATCTGGGCGCCGTATATCTCCTGAAGCACATGGCGCACCACCAAGCCAGCGCCTATTGAAGCTATCATAAGGGAAATCGCATCCGCACCACGGTCGCGCAGGGGTTTAAAAACAGTATAGTCGAAGGCTATGGCGAGGGCACCGGCAGCGAAAAAGGCGAATAGAAGTGAAGAGTAGAGGCTAAAACCGAGTTTGTTCAGGGAGTATGCCACATACGCACCAAAGGTTATCAGCTCGGCGTGGGCAAAGTTGGCAAAGCGTAGAATGCGGTATATCATTGTTAAGCCCACTGCCATCAGCGCATAGAGGCTGCCAGTGATCAGAATGTTAACGAGAAGCTGTGCTACGTTAACCATCGCGTAGGTTTATCTTTAATAAGTTATAAAGGTTTTGCGATGGGAATCGAGATAAGAAACCGCCGCATGGTTAAGCCTTTTATTACAAAGGACGGCTCCGAGGTTTGCGAGCTTCTCCATCCGAAAAATTCCAGAGTGCAAAAACTGAGCATCGCTGAGGCAAGGGTGAAGCCGGGAAGCGCAACCAAGGAGCACTTCCACCGCACCAGTGAAGAGGTGTATTACATCCTCAGCGGGGAGGGAGAGATGTACATCAATGACAAGAAAGCTCGAATAAAGGCTGGAGATGTGGTGCTTATTCCAGCGGGAGCGAGGCATTATGTGGTGAACACAGGTAATGAAGAGCTCGTTATACTCTGCGCCTCTTCTCCGCCATACTCGCATGAGGATACGGAGCTGGTTACACCCGCCCAATCCTCTTCAGCACATAGCTCGGGAGACTCCTGAGGCTGAACGCGAGGGCACGTCTCAGGATTTCCCTCGGCTTTGGCTCGCCTTTACCGAGGGCAGAGATGACGCTGAAAAGTACATCGCTGTTCTTAAAGAGGTGGTAGGAAAAGTCCAGGTTGAAGTAGAAGAGCTTCCCCAGGTAGAGCATCGCCCTGAGGTCTGGCAGAAGCTCACGGTCGCAGAAGCTCTGATAGGCAAGCAGACTCTTCTCTTTGCCGTTGAGCACTTCGCTCACAAACTGCGCCGCTTTTATGCCCGAGAGGGCGGCGTAGTATGTGCCCTCACCCGAGAGGGGATCCACGAAGCCAGCAGCATCGCCTGCGAGGGCGGCACGCGGAGCGGCGACTTTACGCCTTATGCCGCCCATGGGTATGAGGTGCGCCTTCGCCGGAGGAAGCGCTGAAGAGTCCACATACGAAAGCGTCGAGACGAAGCTTTCCAAGCGGGAGACGATGCTCTCCCCCAGCCTGGATGCAAGCTCTGCAACGCCTATGGTGGCACCTTCACGTTTGGGAAAGGCCCAGGTGTAGGAGAAGCTCGCATGCCCAAAGTGGATCTCCATGGCATCCAAGCTCAGCCCGGGAACCTCATACTCCGCTGCCACGCCGAGCTCGCGAGAGGGAAACCTCCATCCGAAGAGGTGCTTTCTCACGACGCTGCTCACGCCATCACAGCCTATCACAAAGCGTGAGCTAACTTCACCATGCTCCGTCTCAAGAAGGCACTTACCATGTTCTAGCTTTATTCCCCTAACCCGCGTGGCGTCCCTAATCTCAGTACCTGCACGCTCGGCTTCCTTCGCTAAGGCGTAATCGAGGATATCTCGGTAAGTGGTGAGGATATTGCCTCTCGCTACGTCTATCTCCCTTTCTGCGCCGGGTATCTTAACCTTAACCTTCCTGACCTCGTGGAACAGCTTTGTGGAGAGCCTCATCCCCTCGCCGGCTAGAAGCTCCATTGTTTTGCGCGTCACAGCGCCGCCGCACAGCTTGTACCTGGGCAGCGCCTCTTTCTCAAGCAGTACAACGCTAAGCCCGCGTTTCGACGCTGCATAGGCTGCGCACGAGCCGGCGACGCCTGCGCCAACCACAGCCACGTCGTAGAGCATGGAAAGGCTTAATACTTCCCAGAATAAATTTGCTTCGATGATTAAGAGGTATACAATAAGAACTAGGAAAGAGGTGGAGCTCATCGACATTACCAGAGAAGTCGCTGAGGCGGTTGCCGAGGCTAAGGTGGAGCAGGGCTTAGCTAGCGTTTACACGAAGCACACCACAACGGCGATATTCATAAACGAGGCAGAGAGTGGCCTGCTTCAGGATTACCTCGCACTTCTTGAAAAGCTGGCTCCGCTGCGAGCAGGCTACGCCCACGATCGCATAGACAGCAATGCCCATGCGCACCTGCGCAGCATGCTCCTGGGGTGCAGCGTGGCTATACCTGTGGTAGACTCACGCTTAGCCCTAGGCACCTGGCAGCGGGTGCTTTTTGCTGAGTTAGACGGACCGCGCGAGAGGAACTTTTTGGTCAGTGTTGTAAAGGCTTGAGCATAGAGAAGCTTAAAAAGGGTAAAGAGGAGTTATATCTGAGCATCATGCCAACAAAGGTGATACGTGACCCGATTCATGGAGATATCTTCCTCACAGAGCTTGAGCTCAGAATTATAGACACCCCTGAGTTCCAGAGGCTGCGCAGGATAAAGCAGCTTGGAATGACCTACCTGGTTTATCCCAGTGCCAACCACACGCGGTTTGAGCACTCCATTGGCGCGCTTCACCTAGCAGGGAGGCTTGCCTCCAGGTTGGGGCTGAGTGAGGAGGAGACAAAGCTAGTGCGCATAGCCTCGCTGCTCCACGACCTTGGCCACGGACCGCTTTCCCACACCAGCGAAGAGCTTCTTGCGCGGTACCTCAACACTTCGCACGAGAGCATAACCACTGAGACGATAAAGAGCTCCAGCGTTGCAGAGGTGCTCACCGAGGCTGGAATTAAACCCGAGCGCATAGTGGAGATAATCTCAGGCAAGGCGAGCTACCTGAGCAGGATGGTGAGCGGGGAGTTCGACATTGACCGCATGGATTACCTTGTTAGAGATGCCCACCACACAGGTGTGGGCTACGGCATTATAGACCTGGACAGGCTGATAAATACTATAGAAATTAAGGACAGCCTGCTGGTGGTGAATGAGCGCGGATTGCGCGCCGTGGAGGGCTTACTCGTAGCGAGATTTCTCATGATACCCACAGTTTATCTGCACCACGCCTCGCGAATAGCTGACGCCATGTTTTTGAAGGCAACAGAGGTGGCGATTGAGCAGGGGGAGCTTGACTTTGAGGAGTTAATAAAGATGGATGATTACCAGGTGATGAGCTTCTTCCGCACAGCTCAGGGATATGTTAAGGAAATAGGAGAGCGCTTTGACCAGCGCAGGCTCTTCAAGAAGGTTCTTGTTAAGGGGTGGCATGACCTTTACCCAAGTCTGCGCGAGCGCATTCTTGGGCTTCGCCAGGATGTGAAGAAACTCTCCCGCATAGAGAGGGAGCTTGCCGAGGACGCGAAGGTGGAGTACGGCTATGTCCTGCTGGACGTGCCACCTGAGCCGAGCTATCGAGAGCTCGATGCGTTAATCGCTCAGGATGGCGAGGTGAAGCGCATCGAGGAGGTCTCTCCCCTCGTGGGCGTGCTAAAGGTTGCGCAGAAGAGCCACTGGAGCCTAGGCATTTATGCGCCCAGGGAGTATCTAGAAAGGGTAAAGCGAGTGGCAGCCAATCTGGAGAGCTATGTTGATTAATCTGTTCCTGTAGCAAGCCTTTACCTCGTTATGTGTTAAAATTGAGCCATGCGAAGCATCGCCCTTGCGCTTCTGCTGCTTACTCTGGGATGCGTTCAGGAGGAGAAGCCCCTTCTTCTCGTGGACTACGCCCATGATGAGATCTTCCCACCTTTAGATCCCCGAGATCTCGGGTATGCAACGCTTGATACAGTGTTTAAGGAAGCTGGCTACGAGGTGAGGGTGATTTCAGAGCCTCTTACAGAGAAGGAGCTGCACAGGGCAAGGGTTTACCTGCTCGCCGGGCCTATGAGCCAGCTCAGCGAGGAGGAGCGCGCCGCGGTGAGAAGCTTCGTGGAGCGTGGGGGCAAGGTTATTGTGCTGGTGCATATCGCTTCGCCGCTGAGGGAATTTCTGGAGGAGTACAACATCACCCTGGGCTGGGTTCTTGCTGAGAGGGAAAACACCCTCGGCAGGGCTCACGATTTCATGGTTAGAAATGTGGACGATGGGGAGCTTTTCGAAGGCATAGAGTCGCTTTCGTTCTACGGCGCTTTCTCTGTGCGCGCGCCCGAGAGCTATGCGTTTACCTCAGCCAAAGCATGGGAGGATTTGAACCTCAACGGTGTCTGGGAGGAGGGCGAGCCTCAGGGCAAGTTTGCGCTCATTGGTATGGCGAAATACGGAAAGGGCTACGTCCTGGTTATAGGCGATGACGCCACGCTAGCGAACCGCTTCATAGGCGAGGAGGACAACTTTAAACTTGCCAGGAATCTCGCGGAGTGGGGGCTCAGGTGAAGAAGTCCTTTATACTCTTCTGCTCCACGCTCTCGTCGATGAATATGCTCTCAATGCTCATGCGCAGTATCTTAACGCGCTGCTTCAGGTAGTCCTCCAGCGAGTAGCGTTCAAGAAGTTCCTCGGTTACGTTGAGGTACTTCTCCACGCTTCCCCTCGCCACAGTTAGCACAAGCTTGCCGCCGCAGCGCCGGCAGCGGCCAAGCAGGGGGACGCGGCGATACTTCGCATTGCAGTTTACACAGCGCACCTTCTGCGTGGCAAAGGCACGCAGGTTTCCGGCTAAGTCGGGCAAGAAGTGGCTCTCTATCACCCGCCTCGCCACGTCGCGCTCGTCTACGCTGCGCAGCTTCTTCGCCAGCGAAAGCTGCTTTTCCAGCTTGTCCACCATCTCCTTCAAAGTCTTGTACGCCGAGACGGTGACGCCGGCTGAGATGTCGCTGGTATCGTGAGTGAAGCGCAGCCCGTAGTAAGCCTCTCTCTTGCCAAGACGCTGCCTCACCGTCTCTATCTTCCCCTCAAACTCCTGGGGCTTAGCAAGGCGGTGCGTGGCCTCATAGAACTCCAGAGGGTAGCGCTCCACTATGTCTATGTTGTGCGCCTCGCCATCCACCTCGCTGGGGTCGAGGCGGGTGGTTAGAACCAGAGGGGCGTCCATCGTACCGCCGCGCGTCGCGGGCAGAAAGGCGCGGGAGAAGTTGAGAAAGGCATCCATCATCAGGAAAACGCTGTCCTCGTCGCCGTCGCAGTTGCGACGCTTAGCCGCGTGGAAATAGGGGTGAGCGTAGCCCACGCTGGCACGGGAGAAGCCCACGATGCGCCCGAGTATTGCCGCCGAGGTGTGGGGCGCTAAGCCTAGCACAAGGTGCCCGAGTAAATCCTCTTTAGTATGAGCGTTGTAGTAGGGCTCAAGCCCATAAAAATCCTCAAGAAGCTCATCCACAAACTTAGCAACGCGCAGCAGGTATTCAGCACCGCTCTCAGGCAGAATTATATCCTGGGGGAATAGCTCCACAATCTGCTCCTCGCTCTCCAGTGGCTTGCCCATATAATCGTGAGTGTAGCCCAGCTCCCGCATTTTCTCAACGCTTACACCTATCTCCCTAGGCCTAACGTGGGTTACTGGCACGTCCGTGGCATCGAAGCGCGCTGTGCCGTCTTTGAATACAAAAACTTCGTTTCTGGAGCGCAGGATGCCCTTCTCCAGAGCCTCAGGTATCTTGTAGCTGGAGGTCATGCCTATGACGCCCTTTAAATCCCTGCTGGTGCTTCCAACGCGGCGTTCCGCCTTGGCAAGAAGCTTTTTTAGCTCAATCTCCCGCTCAGAGTAGTACACCAGCCTTCCATTGCACTTTGGGCAGGACTCGCGTTCATCGCCAGCGACGAAGCCACAGGAGGAGCAAACCTTGCGAAGCCTCGTCTCGCCTCCGCACTGCGGGCAGCGTGAGAAGATGCTCACCTCACCGCAGTTATCACACTGGCGGTAGGCTACCTCCACACTTATCTTACCAGCCTGGGCAGCCTTCTTCACATCGCGCGTCTTGCCCCCGTGCTGCCCGATGGGAAAGAGAACGTTAACCGGAGGAGACATCTTGCGCTCTTTGGCTTTTTCTGGCCTGCCCATACGCGCGCCAATGTAGGTGGGCGCCTTCTCGCGCACTTTTATGCCAAAGGAATTCACCAACTCCATGACGCTGCCCGCGCGCTCGTAGGCTTGAGAAAAGCGCTCCATGCTTGAGCCCAGGCAGTGGAGAAGCGCCTTGTACTCGTTGAGAACAACCTTGCCCTCAACAACGCGGTGAGGTACACACAGAAGCTCCAGAACACGCTTCTCAGGGCTCATCTCCAGGACAAGAGCACCGCCCTGGGTTTTACCTGTGAACAGCCACTCAGCGAGAGCCTTTAAATCCTCCTTGGTCACGTCGTGGTAGAAGTAGGTATAGCGAGGATGCAGGGGTATACCCAGCTTCTTGCTTAGCTCCAGTGCCTCTTCCTCGGTGGGCACATGTGAGGGGTCGAGGTAGTGGAGGTACTCATCGCTTTCTTCGCCCTTCAAAGCCTGCTCCAGCTCCTGCACCCACCACTCCTCGCAGTAGCCCGCTGGCACAAGCGGATGGTTGTTCTCCAGAAAATCGCCGTAGTTTACCAGGATATCGCCCAGGAATAAAATCTCCTCCACCTGGTCTTTAATCTCCTGAGCCTGCTTAATGGTGGAGACGCGAACAACACTGCCGTCGTGCAGCTTCACCACAGGCCCTTCGATGGTGTCGCACGGCGTTACAGCGGTGCCCTTGCCCGGGCGCTCTGTTTTCATCTGCGTCCCAATGGCTATGAAGCCACCGGTTATAACCATCGTCGCGGGATGAATCGCCATGCTTGCGAAGCCAGAGGCTCTGCTTCTGCCATAGCGCAGCCTGAAGCCACCTTTCGCTGAGGGATGCGCAAGCACAGGTCTTCCCGCGACCAGATCTTTAATATACTTAAAGTTGGGCTTTACCTCGGTATCGCCGCTCTCCTCCTTCTTCTCCACCTTGCCCGAGACTAGCTCAGCCAACCACTCCCAGCCTTCAAAATTAAGCTTACGCACATACTTGAGCACTTTCGGCGCCTTCTGGAGCAACCCCTCCGCGAGAACGAGCACCGCTCCACCGCGAAGCTGATTGGTTTCAACGCGTGGTAGGTCACGGTAGCCTGCTACCTCCACCTTGTCGGTGGGCTCGCCCGTTACCTCCACAGGCAGAGAGCGAATCGCCTTGCGCACCTCCTCAGCCTTTGGGTAGTACTGCAGGCGAGCAGCTTCATGGTGGTACAGGTCAACCTCCTCCACGAAGCGCTCCACCTCATCTTCAGTCGCTAAGTAGCGCTCAAGACCGAGAGCCTGCCTTATGGCGTCGCCCACAAGCACCGCCAATGCCTGAGCAGAGCCGCCAGCGGAGCGTATTGGACCTGCGAAGTAAATCGCCAAGTACTCGCTCCCGTCGGCGTTCTTCTTTATCTTCACCTTAACTATGCCCTCGAGGGGTGCAGCCACTATACCTTCGGTGAGAATAGCAAGAGCTGTACGCAGCGCCTGCTCAGCCGCAGCTTCCCTCGATTCGAAGCGTCCAAACTTGCCCTCTACTATCTCCCTGGCTATGGTTATCGCCGCCTCCTCAGCGCTCATCTTTGAGCAAAGCTCGCGGATGCGCGGAGCCACCTTAGGGGGGCCTACCAATCCCTCAACGCGCTCTGCCATGTCCTTAGCGAGGGGGATTTCTACCTCTAACGAGGGGTCGTAGCCCAGCTTCCTTGCTTCCCGCGCTATCTTTAACCCCTCTTTAACCTTTTCCTCAAGCAGAGAAAAGTACTCATCTATCTCCATAGCACTCCCTAACTGAACCTCATAATTGTGGTGCGCATGTTCTGCAAGTCTATGATTGGTATCCTCCCAGGCGTGGGGTGGATGTTCATCTTCTTCTGAAAGCTGGTCTGCTCCTGGAAAGTGCCCGAGTTCACCACCACGGTGCCGCGATAATTCTCCACATGTGTGGTGTGCACATGCCCCATGTGGAGTATGTCTGGCGGCTCCTCCAGGAGGAGGTAGTCGAAGAGCTCTGGGGCAATAGGTACTCTCCCGCCGTATATCGGCGAGAGATGACGCTTTTTGAGCAGTACCTTCATCGCCTTGGCTGGCGAAGAGTAGCTCAGCCCGGGTATACTCGCTATGATGTCGTCAAGACTTCTGCCGTGATAGCTCACAACTTCAACGCCGTGAATCGTCGCATAGCAGGGGTTGCCCACCATATGGATGCGAGGGTCTTCGTAGAGCATGGGGGCAAACTCCTCTTCGATCGCTGGCTGTGGCTCCGCTTGGCGAGCGGCATCGTGGTTTCCGGGCGTGATGATTATCTCTATGTGCTCGGGAATGCGCTCAATAAACCTGGTGAAAGCAGCGTACTGCTCGTGTATGTCCTTAATAACCAGCTCATCCTTCTGCTCCGGATAGATTCCCACTCCGTCGACGAGGTCGCCACCAATAACAAGGTACTTAACCCGGGAGGCAAGCTCCCTCTGGCGAGGTGTACCCAGCTCGCCAGCTAACCACTTTATAAAGCGTGTAAAGGTGTCTCCGAGAAACTGTGTGCTTCCCACGTGAATGTCAGAGATCATAGCCACCGCCACTGGCTCTTCGCTCTTTCTGGGCTCGCGGTTCACCGGCACATCTGGAAAGAAAATCTCATTTGCTATAACCATATCAAACCCATTGGGCATAAAGCCTGCGACGCCTATCACCTCGTCCTTTGTTATCTCTTTTGCCTCTTCGAGAAGCTCTCTATCTTGGCTGCGGATGAGCACAGGTATCACGCCAGTTGGATCCTCAAGCTCCAGTATTAGATTCCCCTTCTTGCTTGTGCGAATGTCAGTAACCATGCCGATGAACTTAACGTCCCCTGAGTAGCGGGAGCTTTTAATGAGCTCAATCACCACGCTCTCCTTGAGAGCCGTGCGAGATTTGAGCAGCTTTGCGAGGCGCTCAAAGCGGTTGTTGAAGTAGCTCACAAAGCTTTCAATGCTTCCCTCACAGTAGGATTTTTTTGTGATATCCCGCTCGCGCTTTATCTTGAGATTTGAATCGTATTCCTGAGAAAGTCGCCGCTTGGAGCGTTTGAGCACAACTCGACAATCTCTTGGAGATTGTCTTAGACTTCCCTCACCTACGTTCGGGAAGTCCACCTCTTCCCTTTCTTTTAATTTCCTGAGCTTGTCAAGGGTTAAAACGCTTGCAGACTCTTCTCTGGCGATATTGATTAATCTGTTTATCACCTCCTCCCTGTTTGGACTCCTCTTTATCTCCGCCAGAACCTCAGGGTGAAGGTTAACCCCGCACTCCACGAATTTCGAAACTATCTCAACATCATCCATACCTTTTTAACCCTCTTGTGTGAACTCTATATTAAGGTGAATGGGAGCACCATAAAAGTGAAAAGGAATCACATTAACCTAGTCTGAGTAAGAGTGAACTTGGACAGGCTGCGCAGGCGTATATCCTCCTCAACCACGCGTTTTATGTCATTCAGCGGCACTTCAAGCTTTATCTCGCGGGTTCTTCCATACCTGCCTTTGCTTATAACAGTGGAGTTTAATATGCCGAGCATATCCAGCTCGGAAATTAAATCTGAAATTCTCCTCTGGGTAAGCGAGTCTATGGAAATTGCCTTGCACAGGTTCTTATAAACCTGGTAAATCTTGCCTGTGGTTATGAACTTTGTACCCCGCTCCTCGAGGAGTATAACCGCATAGAGCAGAATCTTTGACTGCGTTGGTAAGGTGCGCACCGCCTCGACGACGTTATCCCGCTCTATCTTCTCATTCGCCTTTCGCACATGTATCTCTGTGATTATCTCTGCATTCTCTCTCTCCGCCACTTCTCCGCTCACCCTGAGAAGGTCAAGGGCACGGCGAGCATCACCATGCTCTCTAGCAGCGAGAGCGGCGCACAGGGGAATTACATACTCGTCCAGAACCCCTGGCTCGAAGGCAAGCTCGGCTCGTTGCTTGAGTATATCCTCCAGCTGCCTAGCATTGTACGGCTTGAAAATTATCTCCTCCTCACCCAAAGAACTCTGCACCCTGGTATCGAGGTAAGTTGTAAACTTTAGGTTGTTGGAGATTCCTATTATGCTCACCCTTGCGCGCTGAAGCTCAGAATTTATTCTCGTCAGGTTGTAGAGCACCCGGTCGCCGCCCTTCGCAACAAGGCGATCAATTTCATCAAGGATAATTATCACATTCTGCCTTTTTCCATCCACAGCCTCTTTAAATGCTGCATAAACCTTGTCGGTAGGCCAGCCTGTGAAGGGCACATTTTCTCCAAAATGCTTAGCTAGATTTGCAAGAACGCGATATTGAGTATCTGTAACCTCACAGTTTAAATAAACAGTTGAGATGGGAACTCCGTACTTCTTACCTGTTTCTCTTAACCCCCTACATATAAATTTAGAAACGATTGTCTTACCTGTGCCGCTTTTACCGTAGATAAGTATGTTTGATGGTGTTTCTCCCTTTAGCGCCGGAGCAAGAATGGTTGCAAGAGCATTTATTTCCTCCTCCCTGTGAGGGAGCTCATCGGGAGTATAACTGTGCCTCAGCGCTTCTTTGTTTTTGAACAAAGGTTGACGATGAAGGAAAGATTCAAAAATCCTTGCAAATGAATTCCTGACCTCCATATCCACAACTCCTCAACCGTCCACTTGAAATAAGGGTTCGGGGCAAACCAACTAAGTATAATACATCGGTCGTATTTAATATTTTTGAGTTCCCACCCTACCTTTCCAGTGGAGTTTTATTATAGATAGTAATAATACTTAAATATTAGGCAAATTTCTATTATAAATCATGATAAAATACTAAAATGCAAAAATTTTTTCAACACAATAAGAGAGCCCCCTTTATTTCCTTTGGAATGTTCAACAGCAACTTAGATATGAGTGTTAGAGGTTATTGATCGATATTGAAATTTCAACGTCAAGATAGTAATTATGTAAATTATAGTGGGAGTTTTTACTGATAGCTGTATGAGAATTTTTGTGCTTTTAGTATTTTATAGAACCATTAAATTATATAATTATTCTGTAAAATACTTTTAAATTTTAATTATTTTCAAATCGTAAAATTTTTATACTATTAATGTCATAGTAATAATGAATACTTCTCGTCAAATATTATTATAATCACTAACAGCTGCTTCTCGTTTTCCACAGGAAACAATGGGGTGTCACTATAATCTTGGCAAGATTTATCTATGCATGAAGGTGAAAGCTAAGTTGAGGTAAGATGACCAAGATTGTGGGAATGATTTTTGGCGAGGTTGGATATGGTGATTTCAATTTCCTTGTAGCCAGAGATGCAAACCTCGAGAAGGGGGAATATGTCAGAGTAAATCATGAGAAGTATGGCTGGGTTCTTGCTCAGGTACGTACAATTAAACGTTATAATGAGCTTTATTCTCTCAATGCAATCACAGGCACTTCTATACCTAAGGCTCAGGAGGAGCGTATAATCGCCAATGCAAAGGTTATAGGCTACATTGATAAAGATGGGCTTCTCAAGATGCCCAAGATACCTTTCAGACCTGGGGAAAAGGTGTACGAGGCAGACGCTGGGATAATACGGAAGTCTCTAAAGCTCGAGCAGAAGAATGGCATTTACCTTGGCTTGCTTGAGGGGCACAGCAGAAAGATCCCTGTGTATCTCAACCCCAACAAACTCATTCAAAAGCACATCGCCGTGCTGGCGAAGACAGGTGCAGGTAAGAGCTACACTGTGGGTGTGCTGATTGAAGAGCTTATTGAGAAAAAGGTGCCCGTAGTCATAATAGATCCACATGGGGAATACTCTGCCCTTCGCTACCCTAACGACAATCCAAGAGAGCTTACATTGATGGAGCACTATGGAATCAGTCCCAAAGGGTATGAGAATGTGGTGGAGTACACCCCAAATCAGAGTATAAACCCCCAGGCTGATCGCAAGCTTAGCCTTGACATAACTCGCTTCACAATAAACGACTTCATTGAAATGCTCCCCACGAAGATTACAGACTCTCAGAAGGGCATCCTATTTGAGGCTCTAAAGGTTGTGGAAACCTATGGTCGCTATACCTTAGAGGATATAATACGCGTGATTCATGAGCATGAGAGCAAGGCGAAGTGGAATCTCATCACGAGCTTAGAGATGTTGCGAGAGAGTAAGATCTTTGAAGGCACCCCTGCTAGGACCTCTGAGCTGGTGCGCAGGGGTGTTACCTCCATAATCAACCTTCGTGGAGTTCAGCCTGAAATTCAGGATATCGTCGTGTCTCGCATAGCCAGTGAGATCTTCGAAGACAGAAAAAGGGGCAAGGTTCCACCTCTGCTCTTCCTGATAGAGGAGGCACACAACTTCGCTCCTGAACGCGGCTTCGGTACCAAGGCTTCCAACAAGATTATACGCACGATAGCCAGCGAGGGTAGAAAGTTCGGAATGGGTCTGTGCGTGGTAACGCAGCGCCCTGCAAGGATAGACAAAAGTGTGCTAAGCCAGTGCAACACTCAGATTATACTTAAGGTCACCAACCCCAACGATTTAAAGGCGATAAGCCAGAGCATCGAGGGCTTTACCTCAGATCTAGAGGAGGAGATAAAGCAGCTGGAGCCAGGAGAGGCTCTTGTTGTGGGCGATGTGGTGGAGCAGCCAATCTTCGTTGATGTTCGCGTTAAGCGCTCCCGTCACGGCGGGGCGAGCGTTGAGGTTGTGCGCGAGAGAAGGCATGGTAAACGGGCGAAAAAGACAGGCTTCGACTCCTTGCTAAGTCGGATTTTCTCTCGGTATTAGGGAAATGGAAGTCAAGGTTGGGTGTTGCGGCTTTCCGGGAGGGATGAAGAAGTACTTCCAGGAGTTCAGCCTGGCTGAGGTTCAGAAGACTTTCTATTCTCTACCGAAAATCGGCACAGCGGAGAGGTGGCGTAGCCAGGCTGGCGAAAACTTCGAGTTCACCCTCAAGGCGTGGCAGCTTATTACTCACCCTCCGAGCAGTCCAACGTACAAAAAGGCTGGAATTGAGGTTAAAGATAAGGAGAAGTACGGTTTCTTTAAAGCCACCGACGAGGTGCTTTCTGCTTGGGAAAAAACAAGGGAGATAGCAGAAGCTCTGCGAGCGAGCGTAGTGGTATTTCAGTGCCCTCCCAGCTTTACCCAAACCCAGGAAAACCTATCAAACCTTAAAAACTTCTTTGGCAGCATAGAAAGAGGCAGGCTAACCCTTGCGATAGAGCTTCGAGCACCTTGGGATAGAGAGGTTGTCGCAGAGCTCTGCAAGGAGCTTGAGCTGGTGCACTGCGTCGACCCTCTTCGCGAGGAGCCGGTGACCTCCCAGCTAGCCTACTTCCGTCTCCACGGGAGCTACGAGAATGGAAGGATAAACTACAAACACAGGTACACCGATGAGGAGCTGAGAAAGCTTAAGGATAAGGTGCTCAGCTACCGGCTTAGCTATGTGCTCTTCAACAACATATACATGGGCGAGGATGCGAAGCGGTTTATTAATTTAATGAGAAGAGAAATTTGAGTAATGTAAGAATATTTTAGTTACCTGTTGAGGTCAAATCTAATTACAGAATCTGTAGCATTTTCTTTGATAAAATATCTTTTAAATTTTCCATCATTTTTAATTTCCAGCAATCCGGCGTCAATAAGAGTTTTAATGTGCCTCGACACCGTACTTTTATCAAGACCTGTGATTTTTGAGATCTCTCTATTATTTATCCCTGGATTTTCAAGAATAAGTTTTAAAATCTTACTTTCAGAATTTTTTCTCATTATAGCAGCAATAAATTTTTGATTATTGTCAAATGTCATTGAATTTTGATAGATTCTCGTATAACGTCCTATTTTTTCGATAGTCAGCCTACCGCTATACTCTAGGACTTTTAGGTGGTAACGTAGGGTGCTCCTGTTAATACGTAAATTACGGGAGAGTTCCTCTATATTTGTGCCAGGATTATTCAGCACGTATTTGTAGATTCTCTGGCGCTGAATATTCTCCAGTATATTTTTAATCCTTCCAACAATAACAGGTAACGTCTTGAGAAGGCTAAAAACTCCAACAACCAAGCCAGTCAAATATGCAAGCTTGATCCACATGGGCAGTTCCCAGAAAGAAACAGTCTTTTCGACTTCACTGTTGTCTATCTCCAAATTATCCATTTGATTTAACTCTGGGTCTCCATGGGGCTTGACTACATATCCGCCCTGAGCATCACCATAGACCAGAGCTATAAAATTGAAAAATAAAAGAACGGAAAGGAAAATTGCCGGCTTCATAATATGCATTTTTAGTTACTGTATATAATAGTCTTTAGTCTTCTGTTCCTTGGACACTGTAACCATAGACCTCAAAGTACCAGGTACCTACCCCCAATCCATTGGGATTGTATATGTCCAGGTAAATCCTGCCGTCTATTGCTCCGTCAGAATTATCGTAGTATGGTCCCAGTTTATAGCCATCGGCTGTGTAAATTGTAAGTCTGAGCGAATCGCTCGTGTCCCCCAGTTTAAATCGACTGTCATCAAATTTCCACCGGTTATTTCTCTGGTGTGCCAGTTTGTTTCCCCCTGGGTTATAGTGTCATATACCCGCTGGATAATTATATCCCCATTTACACTATCTTTTCCTGCATCTTTGCCCTTCTTTACAATGTAGCCCCCAGTTTTTGCTTTTTTAATGTTCTCATCTGTGGGTGATGCTGCAAAAACCATGCCACTGCAAAGGAGAGCCACAACTAAAAGCCACGAAACCTTTCCCCTCATATCACCACCAAAAATTATGGACATTCAAGTTATATTTATGTTTTATGACCATTTTGTACAACTGTCGCTCAAAATCACATTCAGTTGCGCATTATGGTCATAAAATGTTTATATTAGAAGAGCTGCTGAGAAATGCTACAAGAATAATTCAAATGAAATACGGTAAAATAATTAAAATTAAAGAGGTAAGATGAATGGAAAAGAGTCACCAAATGGTTAATTGTAGGCATAATATCGTCGATTTTTAATCCAGTTCCTACTGGATTAGTACTCGGCTATGTATTCTTTACCGAGTCGGAGCTGAAAAATGTGGGAAAAATCACGATACTCATGTCTTTTTTATTTATGTTGATATGGCTTTTATTTTTAATAGTTCCTGGAGGATGGATATGAAATATTGTGAAGGTAGGGTTCACGCCAGCATTTATCCAAGAGAAGAGGAAAAACCCAGGATGGAAGGTAGTTGGCTGAAGTTGGGAATACCGGCACTGCCTGCAGTGCTGATGGTTGGGAGCGTGTTTGCGGTATCTGCGAACGGGTCAAAAAAGACGTTATTTAAATGGCTTATGTTGCTGGAAAAAAGTAAAATTGGAGAAATAATGAATAAAATATTAAGTGCTGTGATTTTAGCTGTGCTATTAATATTATCAGTATATTTAATTCTGTCTTCTATTTACAATTATGAAGAACTTCCTTATTATAAATATATTACAATTATTGGATATTTGCTTTTAATACCAGGAATATTATTATTCTTAGCAGCTGTTAGAATATTTTTCCTTAAAATAAAAAATGTAATCTTTATCTTTAAAATAATGAAATAGAGGTAATATAATGGTTACTATCGTATCCAGGAATAAAAAACCCGAAAAAGTAAAACTTCCTTCGATGGCAGCATTTTTAAATTTTATACTACCCGGGCTAGGATACCTCTATGTGTGGGGGATTAAATTTCACAGGAAATCCGTATTTGCTATAATATTGCTCATCATTCAAGGGTTACTTTTTTCGCCTTATCTACCATGGGAAGTTACTCATTGGGGTGACCCTGCCCTGCTTCCAATTGATATCATATTCGCCTACGATGCTTATAGAGATGCTAAAAAATGGACATACCTATAATTTTCTATTGTTCTCACCTACGGAGAAACAAGAAAAGGACACCGCCGCTCCACAAAGGAGGCATAAAAGCGGCTAAAGATAAACGACTGAAAATGCCTCCTTTTGGGTTAGTAAAAAAAGAAGGGAGGTTAGTGCAGTATGAAAGCACATATTAGAAGAATAGGAATGTTGCTAACGGTGTTTCTGTTGGTGGGGGGTGTGCCATTTGTGGGCGCAATTCAAGTTATGCAGAAGATTCAAGCACTGGGGGGAAGTACCTTGTGCTCCATGACACTTGGGACAAACAGGCACACTACCTGGCTTTCGGCGACTGGTTGGATGCAATGGCTACCTGGGTCATACCCAGCTAAAATCCTTAATTGTCTATAACCTATACTATAAGTCTACAAGAGAGAACCATGTTTAGGTGAGATATGCAGATGCATGGAAAATAACGGGGGTATTACTTCCTCTGTTTATAGGAAGAGTGACTATAGTAGAGAAAATAATAATTTTTGTCGATTTTCTCAGTCTTTCAATATTTAAACTTTATTGAATCGTTCACTTTTTAGTGAACATTTTCGCTGGGTTTAAATAGTGGAAGTTTCTAAGAGTAGCGAGAGGGGGCGCCTCCTCAGAGAAAAATGGAAGAGGTGATGGAAATGGCTACCGGAAGTGCGATACAAAGCATCGAAAGATGTATTCGAAGAACAGTTGCACAAAATGGTCAGAAAACATAAAAGTGACTTCTTGATATAGAGAATTAAACTGAAGCAAAGGTGACCTTTGGGCAAGATAGAATTTACTGGAGCTTCTGAAGGTTGCCAGGTCGATTAAATGTGGAGGTGTTTGAGATGAGGTTAGAGTATGTGATTATTGCTCTGCTTTTGGCGGGTTTTATCCCGCTGAGCAATGCGCAGGTTATAGAGGAGAAAAGAGTTGTGGTTAGCGAAATGCCGGCGCCACCGCAGCCTTCTTATGGCGACTTCACAAAGCTGAGCATCTCACCAAAGCAAAAACATCTGGAGTTAAAGCCGGGAGAGGAGAGGGAGTTTAAAGTTAAGGTGAAGAACAGGGAGGAAGAGCCAATAACCTTAGAACCTCATCTTGTCGCTATGCCCTTTGGCGAGTCTCTGCTGGACGAAAGCTGGGTTACTATTACACCAGAAAAGGCAGAGGCTGGGGCTGGAGATGAGCAGGAGTTCAAGGTTGTTGTATCTATTCCCGAAGATGCAGAGATTGGGTATTACTCTGTGCAAATCGCCTTCACCAACGAGACTCTCACTTACCCTACGGGCTTCCCTAGGGCTATAAATGCGCTCAACCTCAACATAAAGGTCTGGAAGGAGCCCACCGTCAAAATCGTGCCCAGCTTCATCCACGACCGTGTGGAAGCGGGAAAGAGCTACACCTATGAAATAGAGATAGAGAACACAGGTAGCGAAGCGGTGTCCCTACGCCCACGGTTTGGGACAGAGGAATACAGCGGCTGCAGGGGTATGGGCTGTCCGAGTGAGCTGGATGAAAGCTGGGTGAGCATAACCTCGCCAGGCAGCATAGCCCCCGGTACAAAGGCAACTGTGAAAATACAGGTTGCAATGCCACAAGATGCAAAAGGCAGGTATGAGGGTAAGGTAGACCTGGGAATCGAGGACCCGGCAAGAGCTTATTACGATAGGTGGTGGAAGGTTGTAACCCTCAGCCTGGAGGTATGGCAGCAGCCGACTGCGCCTTTCGAGAAGGAGTTTGAAGTCAGCGAGGGTATAGAAAAACTAACCCTTGAGATAGGTGCGAGCAACTACGCCTTCCTGAAGTTCGCCTCCGGGAAAAAAAGAAAAGCGGAGGAGCCCAACTTCGAGGTTACACTGATAAGCCCCAGAGGAGAGGAGCTAAAGCCAAAGCAAGTAAAGAGCGTGCTAAAGGGGAGAGTTGACCTGGGCTCCTGGTATTCGCCACCTTGGGAGGTTGACAGCAAGGGCATATACACGGTGCAGAGCACAGAGTATATGGCTTCGTACACCATAGAGGCTCCAGAGGCCGGGAAGTGGAAGGCGAGGATAATGCCCTTCAACACCAGCAGCTTTGAGTACTCCATAATACTCGAGTAGGAGGTTAGGAGCCTGCGCCTTCTTTTTCTTTTATTTTTAGTGCTCTTATTCCTCGGTTGCGCATCTAAGACGCCCATTAATACAGTTTCGGAGAACGAGAGCGAAGGGGAGCTGATAAACATCATCGCCCCTGACAGCGTTAACGAAACTCTGGGGGAGCAGATAAAGGCAGAGGTGAAGAATGCCCTGCTACCTTATGAAGGAGTTGAATACAGCAGAATTAACATAACCGTCGCTGAGAGAAGCAATGCCTATGAGCTGGGGGTTATCGCTGCTACTGAGCTATCGCCTTACGTTGATGCCTACAGGTTTTTCTATAATCCAGAAAAGGGCGAGCTTCTGCTCAAAGGCTACCTCTTAGAGGCACTTCCTGAAGAGGTGAGGAGCAGGGTAATAGCCATTGCCCTAAGAGACCAGGAAGTGCAGCAGTATTTCTACTCCGCAAGCTTTAACCCGGGGGAACCCACAGTGAGGAGAGTGCTTCCCGATACTGCGGCGAAATTCTATGCTCCAAAGCAGCTTTTCAGCGTTACCTGGGCTGATTTTGAGAACAAGATGGCAGTCTCTGCCCTAGTAGATTTAGAAGAAAATAATGTAGTACAGAGATGGCAGGGCGGAGTGGGAAAATGATAATAGGTACATCAAAGCTTTTGTTTTATGGAGCAACTGGTGGCATTCTTGCCGCCAGTCTCTCAATTTTATTGGCAATTATCTCTAATCCCACGATATACTCATATAATCATGATTATATGTGGTGGTCTATTTTTGGTCTAGTCATTGTCGCCTACATTGTATTCTCGTATTATGCGACTCGAAAGGATTCTCCCATTTCAAAAGATATGAGCTGGGCTAGAATTACAATATCTTTTCTCATTATAGTCGCTGTTGTTAATTGGATTAATTTTTTGATTCAATACTTTTTAATCTATGAAATTCTATCACAGATTCATTCGACACCAAAAATCGCGTTTAGGGCATCGATGGTTTTTGGTTTTATATTATCCAACATCTTCATAATTGGAATCGGAATTATGGGCGGGTTGTTTTCCATTTTAATGGAACAATTTATGTCTAAAACAGATATTTAGAGAGGCTCTAAAAATGATGACTGTAGAGGACTTGATAATTCTGGTTTTATTTGGGATATTCATATTTGTGAATATCGCATTTATTTACCTAATTGCGCTAAAAATGAAGAAATACTACATTTCTACTAAAGTAAAGCTTAATGTTCAAGATTTCGAAGCAGCCTTCACATCTTATTTAAAATTTATGGCATCTACCATAGTAATAGGCATTCCGTTGATAATTATTCTCACTTTTTCATTGTCATTTTTAAATATCCTTGTCCCTTTTCCACGTTTAGTTATGATATACTATGGGGGATTTACTTGACTGCTGTTTGTAAGTGTTTTAATTTAAGTACTTTTAGTTTAATTAAATCCTTATACCAGAAAGAGGATTATAAAAGGGAAGGGAAATGATGAGCTATTGGTTGAAATTAGGAATACCAGCGCTGCTGATGCTTATATTGATTCTTGTAACTGGTTGCACAGGTGTGTTACCCTCAGAAAAATACGGGAATAACAACGATGTTATCCAGCTAGCACAAGACCATAAAAACTACAGTTATGAGAAAATCACAAATCAGACCTCATTAAGAATCAATTTTGAGATTATAGAAATAAAGAGATTTCATGAAAAGGAAAAAGTGTCTTTTTCGTCAGATGGGTTGTATTACTGTGTAGGCAGAGGCAA
>Ga0209426_1000683_pt1 | contig 29850 bp, 25 predicted proteins | sample Deesub1362B_J571_FD_187697 | JGI IMG/M metagenome (GOLD analysis project Ga0209426, IMG submission 187697) | Deep oceanic, basalt-hosted subsurface ecosystem from Juan de Fuca Ridge flank, Pacific Ocean, CORK Borehole 1362B_J2.571 (SPAdes)... ...
GTATTGTCACACCGAACGGCAGCCGGATGCTCCCACACGCCGCCACACGCCACCTCTCGACACGGCCGCGCGCGAGGCATAGGCTCGCATGTGAAGCCCACTGCAGACGGAGGCACTCATGCGTCCCACTCCAAAAATGGCGATCATCACCATCGCGGGCGCCCTCGCGTACCTGGCGTTGCCCGTGTTCGGATGGGGTGGTATCACGGCGTACTTCGCCGATACCGCGCGCACGCTGGCAGTCGTTGCGACGCTGGTGATGGCTGTCATCGCCATCTTCTCCGGCGGCAATATCAGCGCTGGCGAACGCGAGGACCGCGATAACCGATGGGTACTGGTGGCATTCAGCGTGCTCAGCCTGCTCGCGGGATTCCTGCCGGCCTATACGGACCGCCTCGACGTTTGGTCGATCGACGGCAATACGATTCGCTGGATCGGCCTGTTCCTGTTTGTCGCCGGCGGCGCGCTGCGGCTCTGGCCCGTCTTCGTGCTGGGCCGGCGTTTCAGCGGGCTCGTGGCGATCCAGCCCGGGCATACCCTGGTCACGACGGGCATCTACAGCGTCATTCGCAATCCAAGCTATGTGGGCTTCGTGATCAGCTCGCTGGGATGGGGACTGGTGTTCCGCTCATGGGTGGGCGTGCTGCTGGCGCTGCTGATGCTCCCGCCGCTTGTAGCCCGCATCCGGGCCGAGGAAGCGCTGTTGCAGAGCCAGTTCGGGGTCGAGTACGAACAGTACTGCGCACGTACGTGGCGCATGTTGCCGGGCTTGTACTAGGCCCGCGCTAGGCCCGCGCGCGGATCACGTGGCGGGAATCCAATCGAATCAAGCCCTTGGCATCACACCGTGATTGAATTTCCCGCACACGGGCCTATGCTTGAAAAATAGGCACATGCGCCCCGGCGCGTAGCCACCCTGCCCAGTAGCCACGCAAACAGAGCACATGAGGCTCTCATCATGTTTGCGAGGCTCTCATGAAGAACACCACGCCCGTTGCCGGGCTCCGTACCCGGCCCAGCGGTGGCAATGCTTCCGTCACCAGTTTGCAGCGTCGCCACGTCATGCAAGCCGCGGCCGCCGCTGCACTGGCCACGGGCCTGGCACCGCTGGCGCGCCCCGGTGCCGCGCACGCGGCGGCCAGGCATACGCTCAGGATTCTTCAGTGGAACCATTTCGTGCCGGGCTACGACAAGTGGTTCGACAACACGTATGTGAAGGAATGGGGGCAGCGCCACGATACGGAAGTCATCGTCGATCACGTCGGCATTCCGGCGCTGGCTACGCGTGCCGCTGCCGAGGTGTCGGCCCAGAAGGGGCACGATCTCTTCATGTTCCTGTCGCCGCCGCCGGTGTACGAGGACCAGGTCATCGATCATCGCGACATCTACGAGGAATGCCAGCGCAAGCATGGCAAGCCCGTGGACCTGGCGGTTCGCAGTACCTACAACCCGAAGACCCGCAAGTACTTCGCCTTCTCCGACAGCTTCGTACCGGACCCGGTCAATTACCGCAAGGACCTGTGGGATGCCATCGGCGCGAAGCCTCCCGATAGCTGGGACGACGTGCTGACCGCCGGGCGCAAGATCAAGCAGGCGAAGGGCGTGCCGGTGGGTATCGGCCTCTCCGCGGAACTCGATACCGCCATGGCCATGCGCACGATCCTCTATGCATTCGGTGGCGCCGTGCAGGACATGCGCGGCAATGTCGTGCTGAACTCGCCCGGCACGCTCGAGGCCGTCAAGTACGTGCGAGCGCTGTATCGCGACACCATGACACCCGAAGTGCTGGCCTGGGACCCATCCTCGAACAACCGGGCCATGCTGGCCGGCAAGATCTCGCTCTGCCTGAACGCCATCTCGATCACGCGCGAAGGCGAAAACAAGCAGATCCCGGTCACGCCCGACATCTGGCTGACGCAGGCACTGCGCGGCCCCGCGCAACGCATCTGCCTGGAACACGTGATGGACTGCTACGTGATCTGGAAATTCGCCGAGAACATTGCCGGCGCGAAGCAGTTCCTCGTCGACTACATCGACAACTTTCGCGATGGCTTCGTTGGCAGCGAGTTCTACAACTTCCCCTGCTTCCCGAGCACCGTGCCCGACCTCAAGACGATGATCGAAGCGGACGCCAAGGCCACGCCGCATGACAAGTACAAGGTGCTGGGCGTGCTGATGGAGCAGGCCACCAACGTGGGCTACCCCGGATACGCCAACGCCGCTATCGACGAGATCTTCAACACGTGGGTCCTCAACACGATGTTCGCCCGCGCCGCAACCGGCGACGCGTCTCCGGAGGACGCCATCCGCGATGCCGAGAACGCTTGCAAGCGGATCTTCGCAAAATGGAAGGCGAGGGGGCTGGTATAGCCCCGCCTGCGCAATCATCATGGCCACAGTGGAAACACGCTCGCTGACCAAGCGTTACGACAGCACCACCGCCGTCGACGCGATCGACCTCGCCGTGCGCGAGCACGAGTTCCTGGTGCTGCTGGGCCCATCCGGCTCGGGCAAGACGACGCTGCTGCGCATGATCGCGGGACTCGAGACGCCGACCTCCGGCGATGTGCTGGTGAGCGGGCGCATCGTCACGGGGCTCCCGCCGCGCGCGCACAACATGGCGATGGTCTTCCAGAGTTACGCGCTATATCCGCACCTGACCGTGGCGGGCAATATCGCCTTTCCGCTGCAGGCCCAGCATATGGCACGCGACAAGATCGACAGCAAGGTCGAGTGGGCCGCCTCGCTGTTCGGCATCGGCCATCTTCTCGCGCGGAAACCACGTCAGCTCTCGGGCGGCGAACGTCAACGCGTGGCGCTTGCGCGTGCTGTCGTGCGCGACCCCGTTGCATTCCTGCTCGATGAACCGCTATCGAATCTCGACGCCAAGCTCCGTGCTTCGGCGCGAGAGGAACTGCAGCAACTCCAACGCCGCCTCGGCACCACCACGATCTACGTGACCCACGATCAGGTGGAGGCACTGGCGCTGGGGGATCGCGTGGCCGTGCTCGATCATGGCGGCATACGTCAACTCGACACGCCGCAGCGCGTGTATGCGCATCCTGTCGATCGGTTCGTCGCCACGTTCATCGGGTCACCTCCCATGAATCTCGTTGCCAGCGACGGCATGGAGATCGGCTTCCGACCCGAGCATTTTTTACCGGATGACGTCTTCACCGCCGATGCATCGTTGGAACGGTTTCCGTTGGACATCACTCGCATCGAAAACCTGGGCGCGGACCGGCTCGTGTACGGCGTGCTGGCACCACCGCAGCCGCCCGTGAAAGTCATCTCCCGGATACCGTGCACGGTGAACGTGTCACCGCAACCTGGCACGCGTCACATGTTCGCCGTGCGCCGTGCTGATCTGCACCACTTCGACACGAGCAGTGGCACAAGCCTGAGCGTGGCGGAAGGCGTGACATGAGCGCGCTATCGGCCACCCTTGGCAGACCGGACCACGAGACGTCGGATACGCCGGATGATGACCGCAGGCTAGGCGCAATGATGCTGGCGCCTGCACTCATCTATATCGCGCTGCTGCTTGGCTTTCCTTTCCTGCTGTCGATCTGGTACAGCCTGACCGATGTCACCGTCGGAAGTCCGATGCCGCATTTCATCGGGCTGGAGAATTTCCGGAGCGTCGTAGCGAACCCGACGTTCTGGCAATCGCTGCGCAACGCGCTGGTGTTCACGCTGGTCTCGCAAGCGCTGGTGGTCGTGCTCGCCAAAGCGCTGGCGCTGGCGTTGGTGCGTGACTTCCCCGGCAAGTGGCTCGTGCGACTGCTGATCCTGTTGCCATGGGTGGCGCCGATCTCGCTGGGATCGATTGGCTGGTTGTGGATCTTCGACCCGGTCTACAGCATCATCAACTGGACGTTACGCGCGATCGGCCTTTTCGGCCCTAACACGTGGCCGATCTGGCTCGGCCAGCCTGATCTGGCAATGGCGTCCGTGATTCTGGTGGATGTCTGGCGATTGCTGCCACTGGCCACCGTCATCATCCTGGCCGGGATGCAAGGCATCCCGCAGGATCTGCACGATGCCGCTGCCATGGACGGCGCAGGCTTCTGGCGGCGGCTGTTCAGGATCGACGTGCCGTTGCTGATGCCGGTCATGCTGGTGGCCCTGTTGTTCGGCATCGTCTTCACGCTGACCGACATGGTCATCATTTACGTGCTCACGCGCGGCGGCCCCTACGATACGACCCAGGTGCTGGCCAGCCTGGCCTTCTTTACAGGCATACAAGGCGGTGATCTGGCTGAAGGCGCAGCGATCTCGCTTTTCCTGTTTCCACTGCTGGTGGCAGTCGTCACGTTGCTGCTGACTGTGGCGCATCGCTCCGAGGTGACGTGACATGGAAGCGATATCGACATCCGGAGGCTGGAAGCTGGCGTGGCTCGGGTCGCGCTGGCCCGCACGCTGCGCGTGGGTAGCGGTGTTCGCCACGTTGGCGACTTTTGCCGTGTTCTGCGCCTTTCCGTTCTACTGGATGCTGATCACCACGTTCAAGGATGTGCACGACCTGATCAACACGGCCAACAATCCGTTCGTGTTCAATCTGCCACCCACGACGGAGAACCTGCGGGTGCTGTTCCAGGAAACCGCATTCCTGCGATGGCTGCTCAACACGCTGCTGGTGGGCGTTTTCGTGGTCATCATCACGCTCGTGCTCGCGGTACCGGCGGGCTACAGCCTGGCGCGACTATCGGGACCCCGAGGGCGGCAACTCGCCATCGCCATCTTCCTGACTTATCTGATTCCGCCCACGATCCTGTTCATTCCGTTCTCCCGCATCGTCGGCGCGCTGGGCCTGCAGGACTCGCTCTGGTCGCTCGTGCTCGTGTACCCGAGCTTTACCGTGCCGTTCTGCACCTGGCTGATGATGGGCTTCTTCAAGGCGGTGCCCCGGGACATCGAGGAAGCCGCGATGATGGATGGCATGAGCCGCTTTGGCGCGTTCCTGAAAGTCATCGTGCCGCTATCGTCAGCGGGCATTCTCACCGTGATCATCTTCACGCTGACGCTGGTGATGCAGGAGTTCGTCTACGCGCTGACGTTCATCACGAGTTCCTCGCAGTACACGGTCAGCGTGGGCGTGCCCACTTTCCTTGTGCGCGGCGACGTCTATTTCTGGGGCTCGCTGATGGGTGCATGCCTGATCGTCAGCGTGCCGGTAGCGCTGCTGTACAACGTGTTCCTCGATCGCTTTGTCACCGCTTTCACCGTGGGCGCGATAAAGTAGCGGTGTCGCACGAATGGCCAGACGAATGGGAGCGCAAATGGCCGGAGGCCAGTTCCAGATATTCCGCTGTCATGTTGCCGGCACACAGGCTGTGCAGGCCGACTCGCGCCACGCGTTCGGTCGGCATACGCATGATCAGTTCGGCATCGGTGTGATCGGCAAGGGCGCGCAAAGATCGGCCAGCGGGCAGGGGATCGTGGAGGCCGGCCCCGGCGACACGATCACGGTCAACCCTGGCGAAGTGCACGACGGCATGCCGATCGGCGATGCCGGCCGTGCCTGGCAGATGCTCTATTTCGATCCACCCGTGGTCGCCGACGCGATCCTGGACGTGACGGAAGGGCGGACGCGGAGCTTCGAGTTCGCCCACCCAGTCATGCGCGATGTGCGGCTCGCGCAACGCTTCCTGACACTGTTCACCGCCATGACGGCCGCGCACGCGGAACATGCCTCGGTGCTGCGCGAGGAATTGCTGCTCACCTTGCTGGCCGACACGATGCATGGGCAGACCCGCTCGGACACACGCGGCCCGGGCTTCGCAGAGATCGCACTGGCGCGACGTCGCATCGACGACGATTCAGCCGCGCCGCTCACGCTCGGCGAACTGGCCAACGAGTGCCGCCTGAGCCGCTTCCAGTTCATCCGCGCGTTCTCGCGGGCGACTGGCATGACACCACACGCCTACATGATCCAGCGCCGCATCATCGCCGCACGGCATCTGATCGCGCGCCGCATGTCGCTCGCGGACGCTGCCGCAGCGAGCGGCTTCGCCGACCAGAGCCATATGACGCGCATCTTTGTTCGCACGTACGGCATTTCGCCCAGCATGTACGCGCGTGCCTGCGGCGCATCGTAGCCGGCCTTCCCCGCCACGCTCGCAATTTCATTCAAGACGACACCGCGTCCGGTTCGCGATCCTGCACCTTTCCGCCATCCCCCATCGGGGAAGAAAGGAAGGACCATGTCCAGACGAATGCACGGCTATCTCTATTTGACGCTGGCGATGATTACGGTCGGCAGCACCGTGGTGGCCAGCAAGATCGTGGCCGCGGGCCTGCCACCGTTCACTGCAACGGCGCTTCGCTTCGCCATCGCGCTTCCGCTGTTTCTCGTGCTGATGCGCGTGACCCGAATAACCTGGCCAATCCTGGCGCCGAGGGAATGGGGCCTGCTGCTGGTGCAGGCAGGCGCTGGAAGCGTCGGCTATACGACGCTGCTGATCCTGGGGCTCCGACATGCCTCTGCCACCGACGCGGGCGTGATCATTGGCACGCTGCCAGTGGTCTCCGCGGCAATCGCCATCATGGTGCTTGGCGAGCGGCCGCGACGCGCCGTGTTGCTGGCCATCGCATTGGCGGCTGCCGGTGTCCTGACCATCGTATTCCGCAACGACGCTGGCAGCGCGCACTCGTTGCTCGGCAGCTTGCTGATCTTCGGCGCCGTGGGCTGCGAGGGTGTCTTCATCCTGCTCAACAAGCGGATCCAGACACCGATCGCGCCGCTTGCGCTCTCGACCATCATGGCGGTGTTCGGACTCGCGGTGGCGGTGATACCGGCCGGCTTCGAGATGCCGTGGATGCACGCGCTCTCCGGCAACGCGGTCGCCGCCGTCGCGTACTACGCGCTGATTCCAACCGTGGGGGGCTTCCTGCTCTGGTACGCCGGCGCGGCCCGAGTGAGCGGTGCAGAGGCGGCGCTGTTCACTGCGGTGGCACCGGTATCAGCGGTGGTGCTCGCTGCCGCGCTGCTCGGCGAACAGATCGGCCAGAGCCAGATCATCGGCATCGGTTGCGTGCTGGTCGCGGTGTTCAGCCTTGGGATGTCTCAGTCTGCTGACATGACCGATAGTGCGATGGCAGATGCCGAAGGCGATGCCACTTCGCACCGATAGGCAGCATTCGCTTTTGCGAACCACGCCGACAATTGACGAAAACGCGGATGGACGGTCACCGCTATCGTCCGGCAGGCTACAGTCGACGCCACATACGCGCCATTCCCAACACAGCAACGATAACGATGGGGTAACCACATGTGCTTCTACTGCAGTCCTGGTGGTGCAGCAGTCCTGCTCGCGCGCGCGTCGCGCCGAGACTTCCTGACGGGCGCGCTGGCGCTCGGTGCAATGTCCACCTTCGGATTCCCGTCGGCATACGCCGAGAACCCCCCGGCTACGTCTCCTTCGACATCTCCCTACGCGCAATTCATCTTCACCAACGGGCCGATCTACACCATGGCCAGCGGCTCGCCAACGGCCAAGGCCCTGGCCGTGCGCGATGGCCGCATCGTTGCCGTTGGCTCGATGGATGCGGTCGCGCAGTTCCGTGGCCCGGACACGCAAACCATCGACCTCGGTGGACGCACGCTGCTGCCGGGATTTGTCGAACCACACATGCACTCCGCATTGGCCGTGCTCGACGCATGGCTCGACGTGGGCCCGTTCACCACCACGTCGATTGACCAGGCACTCGAGAAGATCCGCGCCGAGGCGGCAAAGTCCAAACCGGGCGAGTGGGTCCGCGCCCAGGCGCTCGATCCCTCGCTGATGCCCGGCGCACCCGTCACGCGACAACGGCTCGATGCCGTGGCGCCCAACAATCCGGTCTTCATCCTGGAATCGAACGGACATATTGCCTACGTCAACAGCGCGGCCCTGAAGCTCGCCAACGTCACGCGCGATACGCCGAACCCGGCCCAGGGCCGCTTTGTCCGCGACGACAAGGGCGAACTAACCGGCCGGCTCGAGGAAGGCCCCGCATACGGCCCCTTTCTGAAAGTCGCCCCGATGCCCAACGCCGCGCAAATGGTGGCCAGCATTCGCAAGCTGTTCGACCGCGCCAGCGCCGTGGGCTGTACCAGCCTGCACGATGCCGGCATTGGCACCAGCGGCGTGCATGACCTCGATATCGTCAACGCCGCCATGCGCGACGATCCTCCTGTCCGCTATTCGGGCTTCCTGACGTCCGACCGGATGGATGGCTGGGTAGAGCGAGGCATCAAGCCGGGCGCCGGCACAGATCGCTTCCGGCTACACGGCATCAAGTTCTGGTCCGACGGCTCCAACCAGGCCCGCACCGGATACCAGCGCGAGCCATACCTCAACTCCACCAGCCGTGGCGCGCTGAATTACACCGCCGAGCAACTGATCGAGGGCGTACAACGCGCGCACGACCTCGGCTGGCAAGTCGCCATCCACGCCAACGGCGACGCCGCCATCGACACCACGCTGGACGTCTACGAACACGTGCTGAAACGCTCACCACGCACGGATCATCGACACCGCATCGAACACTGCAGCGTCCTGCACCCCGAGCAGATTCAGCGAATGGCAAAGCTCGGCGTGTCGCCGTCATTCCTGATCGGACACGTGCACTACTGGGGCAAGGCATTCCGCGACAACATCCTCGGCCCCCAGCGCGCCCAGTTCTACGCCCCCTGCGCATCGGCACTGCGCGGCGGCCTGCGCATCTCGCTCCACTCCGACTACAACGTGACGCCGATCGAACCGATCCGTTACATGGACAACGCCGTCAACCGCACCATGCGCGACGGCGGTGGCGTGCTCAACCCAGCGGAGCGCATTACCGTGGCGCAGGCACTGCGGGCGGTGACGATCGACGCGGCGTGGCAATGCCAGATGGACCAGATCGTTGGCAGCCTGGAGACCGGGAAGTATGCGGATCTGGTGATTGTGGATAAGGACCCGCTCCAGATGGCGCAGGAGGAGATTGGTAAGTTGAAGGTGATGGAGACTTGGTCGGAGGGACGGAGGCGGTTTGCGGCTTGAGGGGGGGATGTTGGTGCGGAAATGGCGCTCGGCGTCATTTCCGCTTCAGGTTTGCATGGCTTCGCGGTCTTTTGCTGCCGCGTTCATGCGCACATCTGTCGTGAAGCGAAATTGAAGAGGCGCCCCTTGCTCGTCAAGAAACTCACCGATTTCTGGATCCTTGCATTCTTGCTTGCCATGGAATAGCTGCCAGAGCCTTGTCATAAGGCTGTGGGGTGACCCGGATCGTCGCCGGACATAGCTTCGCCCAGTGGCCTCCTGGCGGTACTAGCGCGGCTTATCAACCGGCTCGCTGCTAGCAGCCGCAACAAGCGCAAAGTCCGAGGAAAGTAACTCTTGCACCCTTCCTCTGGTGTTGTAGCCCTTGTCGATGAGGATATTGACCATATCGCCACCCGAAATAAAGACAATCGGGTGGCGATCTTCGCGCACCTCCTTGTAAGCCTGGGAGGCAATCACTGAGGTTGTGACAAGAACGCCAAACTGCCGATGGCGAATACGCGAGATTAAACGCGCAACATCACTAACGCTGACCGTAATCGGCGTGTCACCGTTTAGTGGCGGACGATAGCATTTTGCTTCCAGCGAGAATTCTGCATAGACCGGATCGGCCATAGACCCAAGCCGATATCTCCCAATTGCGTCTCGACCACCATCGACAACCCCTCTCGTGATTTCGTCGATGACGACGCGCTCATCGGTCATTTGAAAGACGCGGGCGGCAAACGCTTCAAAAGCAATCGGTGCGCCTTTGTAGTGCTGCCAAATACATTCGAGCAGCTCACGTTTCAGAGCCGTATCTGGACTTTGCGCGTTCGCAGATCGAATGTTCGTGGTCGGCGCCGCAGCAAGCGGCGAATATTTTCCGGACTCGCGCCACTGACGCCACGCTCTTGGTGCATTGGAAGAGTTTAAATCTCCTGCCTTGAGATCGTTGATCCAAGCACGGCTCAACACAGGCGCGTTTAGGATCGTAAAGACAGCGCGATAATTTTGGAATCGCTGGCCCTCAGAGGACTTCCAGACAGCAACCAGGTCCTCCGTCGACGACAAGCTTGGGAAGCCCGGTACCGCAAGGCCCTTGAACTGAACAGACCTCGCACCGTGTGCGAGTGGGTACTTCTTGAACACCAAAAACGGAGCCACGTCCGCTCGCGGATTCACTGCAGCGTGGAGTCGCTCGAACGAATATCGAAGAACCTTGTTGCCACCACGCGTTTCATGCAATTCATGACCCGGGGTCTTGTTATCACCGAAGTAGACAAACTTACCAGTACTTAAATCCAGCGTGTCAGGCCAATCTTTATCCTCGCCAGTCGTGAACAGCACGACCCAGCTTTTTTGCTCACCTCTCCCGGTGACACGGAATCCCCCCATGTTGCCGGAACCCGGTAAGAGCTTTGCAATTGGCTCACCGGCAATCTGACCATCTGCCCGACTCTGATAAACCGCATCGACAACGAGATCGGCCGTCGCGAGGGCATCAAAAGGAATAATCTTGGTCATCGTAGTGGGGCATCAGATGGTTGTGGTATCGCCTACTTGGCCACTGCCATGCAACAAACCGCAACAGAATACCAAAAACGGCTAGCCCTCCGTTTCCGAGCGACGAAAGAATGACCTCGAGTGAGGCATTTCTTTGAAGATATGCTATGGCTGACGGCGACTTACGACCGCCGCCCACTCACCATTTTCATCCAGTAGGGACGACAGGAAGCGCTCTCGCTAGTCTTAAGGAATCAAAAGCGTGAAAAGCGCCCCCGCTACGCAGCGCTCAAACAGTCGGACTAGCTTGTTGCTACTGGCCTAACAAATGCCGGGGTGAGCGATACGTCCAATTTGTCACTCGATCAAGTCGCTCAGCAAGTCCATTAGCGCGAACGCATGCCCTAATGATCGCTCTATGCGGTCTTTTCGCGCGGGGGCGCCCAGAGGCGCAGCAAAATTTGGCCGATGCGGTTCAGGTCGAATGCGTTGACTCGGATATCTCTCGCCGCTATTCCTTCCCATAGTCTCGCCCGTCGTTGGATGGCAAGTTCTGAGTTATCTGGGCGCGCAAGCGAGGTTAGGCGGCCGCCGCGTGCGCGGTGAGGGTGAAGCAGACCGCCTCGGATCTTGTGCGGACTTCCGCTTTCGCACGGCAAAGCAGCCGTTTGCAGCAAGACCCTGGGCGACCGCAACCGGTCGGCTCCTGCCGGCGGCTTGCCCCTCAGATTTCCTACATACAAAAAAACCGCCCGAAGGCGGTTTTTTCATTTACTGCGTCACAAAGTTTTCAGTAACTCGGCACAGATTTCACTTCCCGTGTCATCTGTGAGGAACCGGAATTCGTGAGACTGAGTATTCCGAGAAATCAAGGACTTATCAATTAATTCAGCCACGGTTCGCGCGCATCAGAACCGGAATTAGTGAGACTAGCCTGAATCGGAGCACGAATTAGTGAGACTGCCCGGCAAGCGCCCGTCGAGGCACTTTCCCTCCCTTTTTAGCCCACCCTTGCCGAAATCCCTTGGCTCACGCTGTTCCCGACTGTCGCGGACGACCCGCCCCTCAAGTTTGAGAGAATCTCAAGACAGCCCTCGCTGGATTCTTATGTATCTGGCTAACTAATAGGGCTGCCGCGGCTAACGCCAGCGATGCCTCCCGCACCCTCCCCGTTTGCCGCCGGCGGGGAGAGATGCATGAAGATCATCAGACAGTGCCAGGCGTGCGGGCGGCCGTTTGAGGTCCGTCCGCAGACGCCCGAGCAGCGCTTCTGTCCGTCACCTGAATGCCAGCGGCGCCGGCGCCGCGAATGGCAGCAAAAACGATTGGCAACTGACGCCGACTATCGGGAGAACCAAACACGGGCCCAGCGCACTTGGGCCGCGACACATCCTGAGTATTGGCGCGCGTATCGCAATCTCCACCCGGCCTATAGCGCTCGCAACCGAGAACAGCAGAAGCGCCGGAATGCCACGAACCGCGTTGCAAAGATGGACGCGTGGAAGAGGCTAACGGCCATACGGTCCGGCATCTACGCCCTGTCTCCAGCGCTACCAAAGCTGATTGCAAAGATGGACTCGTGGATCGTCCGTATTACAGTCCTGGCGCGGCCGAGTGCATAGAGGGTCATGATTGCAAAGAGATGACGTGTCACGCTAGGGGCAGGGACCTGCTAGAAATGACGTGTGCACGCCCCTGCGATCGCCAACACCGAGGGCCGACGAGGCATCGGCGCGACACATCGATTTGGACGCAGTGAGTCGAAATCATGCAAACGGACGATCAACGCACTGGCGCAGCGCCACTGGGAGCCGAAGTAAGGGCGGCTGAGTATGTCCGCATGTCGACTGAACACCAGCAGTACTCGACTGAAAATCAACGCGACAAAATCCGTGAATATGCCCTCCGTCGTGGCTATCGCATTGTTCACACCTATGCAGACGAGGGGAAAAGCGGCTTGCGGATAGATGGCCGCCAAGCGCTTCAAGACCTCATCCGGGACGTGGAATCTGGCGCGGCGGATTTTCAGGTCATTCTCGTCTACGACGTCAGCAGGTGGGGCCGTTTCCAGGACGCCGATGAGAGCGCCTACTACGAGTACATCTGCCGGAGGGCTGGCCTGCAGGTTGCATACTGCGCCGAGCAATTCGAGAACGATGGATCGCCCGTCTCCACGATCGTCAAAGGCGTTAAGCGCGCGATGGCCGGAGAGTACAGCCGCGAACTGTCGGCAAAGGTCTTTGCTGGGCAGTGCCGACTAATCGAGATGGGATTCCGGCAAGGGGGACCAGCAGGGTATGGACTTCGACGCGTACTCGTAGACCAACACGGGGTCATGAAGGGACCGTTGGCAAGAGGTGAGCACAAGAGTATCCAGACTGATCGGGTTATCTTGATGCCTGGGCCCGAAAGCGAGGTCCGCACGGTCAATCTCATCTATTCCTGGTTCATAGAGGAGGCACGAAATGAGCATGAAATCGCTGCACGTCTAAATGAGATGCGAATCGACACAGAGCTTGGACGGCCTTGGAGTCGATCTACAGTAAGAGAGGTACTTACGAACGAGAAGTACATCGGAAATAACGTCTACAACCGCGTCTCTTTCAAGCTGAAGAAGATGCGGGTCACCAACACGCCCGATATGTGGATACGAAAGGAGCATGCCTTTGAATCAATAATTCCGAGCGATATCTTCTACACAGCTCAAGGCATCATGCGCGCACGAGCGCGCCGATACACCGACAGCGAGCTTATCGACAGACTGCGCGCGCTGTATAAGAGCCGCGGCTTCCTGTCTGGCCTGGTTATCGACGAAACGGAGGGAATGCCATCGACGTCAGTCTACGTGTACCACTTTGGAAGCCTGATTCGTGCCTATCAAACGGTTGGCTTCACGCCGGATCGCGACTACCGGTATGTGGAGACGAATCGCTTCCTACGCCGCCTCCATCCCGAAACTGTGACGGAGACAGAGCGAAAGATCTCCGCACTCGGCGGCACTGTGGTTCGTGATCCAGCGACGGATATGCTGATGCTAAATGGTGAGTTCAGCGCCTCGCTTGTCCTTGCCCGTTGCCAATCGCCCGCGATAGGCCATTACCGCTGGAAAGTGCGCTTTGACACAAGCCTCGCTCCCGACATAACTGTTGCGATACGGCTGGATCAGGAAAACAAATCCATACTGGACTACTATTTGCTTCCACGTCTGGACTTCTGTAGACCGCGCATCAGTCTCGCCGAACGCAACCCGGCCGAATTGGAAAGCTATCGATTTGACAATCTTGACTACCTCTACGGAATGGCGGCTCGCTCAAGACTTCGGAGAGCAGCATGACCGAGAGGCAACAGCCAGGCGAGGTACGCATGATCCCGATCGACCGGGTCGACGTACTGAATCCCCGAGAACGCAACGGAAAGGTGTTCGACGAGATCGTTGAGAACATCAAGACCATAGGCCTGAAAAAGCCTATTACTGTGACACCGCGCGCAGCATCAGATGGGGGCGAGCGGTACAAGCTGGTGTGTGGTGAAGGGCGTCTAAAGGCGTTCCGGTCTCTCGGCGAGACGATGATTCCCGCGCTCGTCGTTCACGTGAGCGACGAGGATGCCTTTCTCATGAGTCTGGCGGAAAACATTGCCCGCCGCCAATGTCGCTCACTGGAGCTTCTGTCTGGCATCCGGCAACTCCATGAGCAAGGCTACCCCCCGAAAGCGATTGCCGAGAAAACAGGGCTCACCCAACAGTACATCCAAGGCATCTTGACTCTACTTCAACAAGGCGAGGAGCGACTACTTGTCGCCGTCGAAAAGGGGGGCATCCCGCTGAATGCCGCACTTGCAATTGTCGGTGCCGGCGATGACGACAAGGCGATTCAAGCCGCGCTGCAGGAGGCGTACGAGTCAGGCAAGCTAAGAGGGAAGCAACTGATGGACGCGCGTCGGGTCATTGAGCGGCGCCAGACCCTCGGTAGGACAATCGCCCACCGGATGCCCCGCCATAGCAGCGATGTCTCCACGTCTAGCCTCATCCGCACCTATCAGAATGAGGTCGAGCGCCAGAAGGCCATGGTTCGCAAGGCCGAATTCGCGCAACAACGCCTACTGTTTGTCGTGGGAGCCCTACGGCAGCTGTTCGCTGATGAGAATTTTGTCAATCTTCTACGAGCGGAAGATCTCGCAACGCTCCCGAAGTACCTGTCGGAACGCGTGTGGCCCGGAGGTGCGCTGAGATGAGCGGCGTTACGCTAGGCTTCATTCCTGAGCCGTTGAGCGTTCCAGTGGTTTGTATTCTGCCATCTCGGAGGGCTCCGGAAGGAATAGCTACGTCCCGAAAGTTCAACCAGATTAAATCCTCGATAGAGGAAATCGGCCTGATCGAGCCTCTTACGGTCATGCCGGCAAACCAGCAATCTGGTCAGCATGTGCTGCTTGACGGTCACATTCGATTGATTGCGCTCCGCGAGTTGGGCTTCGTCGAGGCGTCTTGCCTGGTTGCAACTGACGATGAAAGCTTCACATACAACAATCGCATCAATCGCCTCTCCACCATTCAAGAGCACTTTATGCTGCGACGGGCGATTGAGCGCGGCGTATCCCCGGACCGTCTGGCTAAGGCGCTCAGCGTTGACGTCTCACACATCCAGAAGAAGGCCAATCTCTTGAATGGCATCTGCCCAGAGGCAACAGAGTTACTGAAGGATAGGCAGTTCTCTCCAGAGCTCGTTCGCGCCGTCAGGAAGATGAAGCCGACCAGGCAAGTTGAGTGCGTCGAGCTTATGGCTTCGGCAAATAATCTCACCGTGGCATATGCCGAGGCCCTGCTTGTGGCCACCCCCGCGACACTACTTGTCGACGGAAGAAAGCCACGTAAGCTCACTGGCGTCACGCAAGAGCAGATGGCGAAGATGGAAAGGGAGATGACAAATTTGCAGGGCCAATACAAGCTCGTTGAACAGACCTACGGCCAAGACGTCTTGAACTTGGTCTTGGCGAAGGGCTACCTAGCGAAGTTACTCGAGAACGAGTCGGTGTCTGCCTTCCTTCGCCAAAGGCAGCCCGATCTGCTCGCAGAGTTCGAGTTGATCGTACAAACTGTCTCTCTGGATCAATAGCACCATTGCGAATAGCGCCAGCCTGCCAAGGCTATGTTGCCGGGCAAGCTAGCAGCAAGCCGGTTGCCGTTGCGCTGCAACTCCTCTGATGCGGCTACACCCATACATCGGCTCAATGTCGATCAGCTACTTCAAGCGACGTGGTTCTTGGGTGCGTACGCGACGTGCAATACAGCGAAGGCGGAAAAGATTGCCGGCGTCATGCAACTAGACCGATCTATCTCGCTTGTCGAGGCGGTAGTCAAGGTTCTGTTCGATTGGCCGCAAGGATTCAACTCGTTGCTGGACAAGCCACCCGCCGCCGGGCCACTACTCCAAAGCGGACATCGGAGAAAGCACCTACAGGCTATGAAAGGCCCCTTCTGGGAGAGGTCCCATATCGTCAAGGAGATTTACGCGCGATCCGTCTCTTGCTCAGGTCAGTCGCGCAATGCCCCTTCCATGACTAGATTGTTCCGAACTTGCTCTCCATCGATTTGCGGATGAGGCGACGAAGCCCCGCTGCTGCGGTCTCTCTATCTAAGAAGCAGCCGGCACACTTACGCCATTCCTCAAGATGCAGATCTCGGAACGCTTTCGCGTCGAAGCCAGACAGGTTGATCTCGTCGGCAACGTCGCGGACGATGTCATCCAACTCGTGTGGCTGCCAGGTATTGTCGATCGCCCCCAGAACGCGCTCGATAAGCTGGCCAGCGTCGCTTGAGTCTTTCGTTGCGTCGATCCAAGCGGCAATAAGATCGCTAACCATTTCCAAGGCAATCCGGCAAAGCTCCTGGGTGGCACCGGCAATCCCCTTGCCATCGCTGGATGCATCTGTAATCCACGCCTCAGCCTGCCTCCGTTTGCCGTCGTTTTCCTTACTGGGTGGAAGATTGTGAACCTTGTATGTCCGAAGGTTGTTAACTATCTTTGCCCCCCGGTCAAACCTATTCGTTCTCTCAGGCGGCCCTTGTTTCAGGAGGGCCTTGCACTCCCTAAGTACGTCTATGGCGGCCTCATAGAAAAAGCCATAGCACCATACGACAAGTTTGTGGAAATGCAGGTCGTCCGGCGGTGGCTGCGGAATATCAAGGGTTACTGGCTTGACCGCATCCCGCCCGAGGGCGTTATTGATCATGCCTGTAAATTGACTGGTTGCGTCCTGAAGTTGCACGAAATTCATCGGCCAAGCCTCCGCGGGCTACTTGGAGGATCGGCAAGAGGACCGCGATAGTTGAATGCAATAGCGAAGTTGGAGACGGTTCGTCCGAAAGCCAGGTCGACGTTGGGGAAGTATTCCGCAATAAGGTCTATGACACCGATCCCATCCACGCGCACTTGGTAACGGCCTGGGCCAAGCTGCTTCTCCACGACGCCGCGAAAGATGATAGGCGTGCCGTTCTTGTCGGCGAGCAGGTGCCGAACGGAGACGCGCTGCGAATCAGCGAACTGTGTGTCGTAAGCCAGTTCGTCCCAAAGGTCCTTACTGGCCTTCTCATTACCCTCCAGCCAAGTCGTGACTGCGCGAAGATACCGGTACTTCGTAGCCAGCTTTTCCTCACCTAGGGCTGCCATGTCGGCGACGATAATCTGGACCATGGTGCGGAACTCGGTGGAGCCTGGGAATGGTTGCCGTAGACCGCGCATCAGCCAACGATGGGTCCATACTGCCCACTCCATGTCAAGAAGTAACCGCAGGCAACGTCCATCCTGCGAGATCTTGTCATAGTGGCAGCGAAGGTATGCAACACAAGTCTGTGCAGCGACAATGTCCTCGGATGTCGGCTCGGCCTTGAGCTTCATATCTGGTGCAAGGCGGCGTGCCCGGAAGAAGTAGCCCGCCGTAGAGCCGGCCTCGTCGAGTCGGGTAAACGCGTCGTCTGAGAGTACTGTGTCGCCAATTGCGTCGCCAGCTTCCATGCGCCTACTTTGGAATTTCTTCCTTCGCTCGTCGTCCAGCGCGTTCTCGTCGACACCATCTAAGGACGACCTCAAATCCGCGGCGATCTCAAGCCGCTGGGCATCCGTCAACGTATTCTCCAGCTTGAGAATATCGATCGGCATCCAAAGAGATACGTCTAAAGAAAACGACGAATCGCGACGTGCCTTCGCTAGTGCAGCTGCTTCATGAGCCGCCTTGTAGGCGGACCATGCCTTGACACCCATTCCATGCTGTACTGCGTCTGTGGCAACGTAGCCGTAGCTTGCAGCGCGCTCGTTCCAAAGATTATCGATGGTCTGGCGCGACGCGTAGATTCCCTGCGCTCCATTTTCCGCGGTGCGGTTCAGCGCCTCATCCACCACGCTGACCGCTTCATTCAGCAATTCAATCTTCTGCTGCTGTTCGATGTTCTTGTGGGTGCGAATGTAGTGCCGACGAAGTACCGACTCTTGAAGCATCAGGCGGGCGTTAGGCATGGTCTTGGCACGCAGGGTTGTCAGGGCGCGAGCAAGGCTAGCGTAGCTCTCCTTGTAGCGATCGCCCTCCGGGCCGTCAGGGCCGGCGGCATGGATCAACTCTGCGACGTACGAGGTCTCGTCGCTAGTCTCTGGGCCGGCGCGGGTTGCTGCCTCGATCAGGCTCCGGATGGCGTCGGCTTCCCTAGCAGCGCTTCCGAAGCGGGAGTCGCAGATAAGGCGCGCCTCGATCTGTAGACGCGCCTCGACCAAGATATCGGTCTGTTCTTCATCTGCATATATCCACCGGAAAAGGTCCTGGCCGCGAATCAGATCCAGCAGCGAATCAATGCTGTACGATCCGCCAGCACTCTGCCCCACGCCTGCCGCGCGCAGCACAATGCTAAGTGGCACCGCCTTAAACAGGCGGCTGCTGACCATCACCAGGTCGATGGCCCGCGCCTCAGGTGACTCCGCGTGGCCGCTCTCTGTCGCGCCCGGTAAAACTCTCGTCTCGGCAATTGGATAGCGGGCTTTGATTAGGGCTTGCGCAATGCTTCCCAGCGCTGGTGGCGTGATCTTCGTAGACTGCTTGCGCAGCGCATGACGCGTGTTGTCGACTTCCTTGCCCAATCCCTCGGATAAGCGACTACGACTATGGGGCAGGAGGCGATAAAAGCCCGCCAGCGCGTACTCATTGTCTTGCTCCTTCTTGACGGCCTGCACCATAGACGGAGCAAAGTCTTGGGCGAGCTTCAACAGCTTCTTCTGTTCCTCACCTTCCAGCCGAGCCTTGGCTTCCACGAAGCGGCTGCTCGCACTCTTTGCGTTAGCCAAACGATAGGTCGATCCCACCACCACGACGCGATGCCCAACGCTACGCAGTGCTTGCCGCAGATCGTCGTAGCGCGAGACCGGCAACATCGTGTCGAGCAATAGAAGCGTGACTCCCTGTTGCTGATCTACGGCAGTGAGGAAGTCGCTCAGATCCGCAGCCTGTGGAACGCGGCGGTTGACAAAGAGAACGGCGTGACCCTGCTTTCTCGCGCGAATCGCAAGTCGCGCAAAAGCAACGGTTTTTCCAACCCCCGATTGTCCATGAAGGATGATTGCGGATGCGCTGTGATGGTGCTCGAGCGCTTGGTCAACGCGCTTATGAAGCAAGGTCTCAAATGAGCGCTCAAACGCAAAATTGCGACGCACGCCATCGGTTACCGACCGGAAGCTGCCAGATGTCGAGTGGAAAGCCTGAAAGGCCGAAGCGGTCTCAGCAGGTGGCAGGGGATCGAGCATACCTGTCCACGAGTCATCGACGAGCACGGCCGACGCCTGCGTCACCAAGCGCAGGTTAGGAGTCGTCTTGACACTTCGCCCAGCCTTCAGTGTCACCACCTCCGGATCGTCCCAGTGCGGCATTTCGGGAACGATAATGGACTCGACCAGCTCATTAACGAGCACGCCCAGAGGACGAATCTCGCGGACAATGACGCCCCTCTGCACTAATTCGTCGTAAACGACCTGGTCATCGTCCGACAAAGCTGGCTCGGCACCGCACCAGAGGACGCCTTCGATAGGCGAGCTCGAAATTGCGGCAAGAAGGTCCTCTGCTCGGAGCCAGTCACCTGCAGCCTCGTAGCCGTCTATGACGACCAGGCCTAGGGGTGTTGCGGTCTCAGAGAGGCGCCGAAGCATAGCGGATGCCTGCGTCATACGGCGCCGCACCAACGCTTGACGATTGACCGGCGGTTTCAACTCGTCAGCGTGCTGGCCCGCCCGTCCGTAGAGATAATAGAATGGAGGCCGACGCGTATTGCGCAACAGTCGCGGCGGGGGCTCGGCCTGCAGGATCACCTCCGGCTCTCGGCCGTCCCCGGCCAAGCTGTTGGCCAGTCCGTTATCGACAGACGAGGTAAACACCGCACACCACGGTGCGCGGGTGGCCTCGACCACGACCTGCGAAGCGGGCCGATTGCGAAAGCGCTCCGCCAGCCAATTGTAGAATTCTGGCTTGACTGGCTCGTTGGTCAGAAGCGACTTCCACGAAGTGCCTTGGCCACGGCCAGCATGTTCAAGCGCGCGTGCGAGTACTGGATCGGGTGTGGCCGGCGACCAGCCTGTCTGTTGCCCCCAGATCGCCACTAGAGGGGCGCCCTCGACCCAGCGCCGCCGAAGCAATTCCTGTCCAGCACTAAGGGGCCGAGATTCCTCTGTTGCCTGCGACATGAGTACGCGCACTCCCGATCAATCAGTGTGTTTCCCGGCAGCAGCCGGGCCCGTCAAAGCGACTTTGGAGTTTATATAGAGAGCAGCCGCTTTGTCGAGATTCGTTTCGCCGGTCGGCAAGGAGGATATCATCCGGGGACAGCCGCAACTGGCTCTGCTACGTGTAGACGGAGCGGGTCATCACGCCTAGAATAGTCAGCGGGTGCCCACCCTACTTGCACACGAGTAAAAGCAGGCATTATTTCCGTCATTGCAAACCTATCTTTGAGCCTCGCCGTCGGGGACTTAAACGTGTGCGCCTGACCCGAATTCGGCGTGGCGTTTGAGGAAAGGTTTACCATGACGATCAAGGAACTCGCGTACATCGCGCAGCATCATCTCCAGGCCCACACCGGCACGCAATTCAAACGGGCCCACATCTACGAGTTGCTGGCCGCAGCCTTCGGCTTCAACTCCTACGCAGCACTCTGTGCAGAAGCCGTCTTCACCGAGCAGTCGCTGTCAAGTCGACGTGCTGCAGATTTTGGCGAGCACATCCGGGACCGTTGCCTAGAGATCGGTTACCGGTTGGATACGGCTACAAGCGTCGCCAGCGCACTATCGGCATTGATGACCGAGCACAAATTCGGGCTTGTCACGATTCCAGCTCTGATCACCTATCTGCGGGACGACTCGGGGTACGGTCCGTGGACTGACGACGATGAGCCGAGGGATCGAAACGAGGTTAGGTGGTGGTCTTCTTCTGACGAGTTGGTCTCACCCATCATGCTCGATGGACTCAACGCAGCCGCGGGCAGGGGCCATGCCGCTGCTCACTATGCATTGGCACTGATCCACGACCCAACCGGAGACGACTTTGATGCCCCAGGAGTCGGTAGTGATTACTGGTACATTCAGGCCCAAAACGGACGTGTTCTGACAGGCGTGGAACAGGAGTGGGCCGACGCTCATGCAACTCGTCTGGCACAGGATGAAAGATTCTCTCTGCACCTGCGTGAGGCGGCTAAGCTTGGACACCAAGAGGCACTGCTGGAACTTGCCGATCGCTTTAACGACCCGGCAATCTTTGAGCAGGAGACCGATTCAGTGATCGCCAATCCTGTCAGGGTTGCCGACATCGCCGAACGCATGGGACGACCAGAGGATGCGAAGAAGTGGTTGACGGTGGCCGCAAGGCAGGGGGACACGGAAGCCATGTTACAGCTGATCGAGGACTACGACCGCGAAAACCTACAGCAATGCTGGACATGGGTGTACCTCGCAGAACTGCTTGGTGTCGATTTGACCGAGGACGATTACGTCGCTATTCACGAGAATGGATCACGCTATGACGATGACGTTGGCGGTCCGATGTTTGTGGATGGCCGCGACGGCGTGGAGCTCGAGCCAATAAGCGAAGCCCAAGATGCCGCCGCTCGACGCGCCGCACAAGAAATCTTCGAGAGCCTTCGGCGGTTGACGAAGTAACTCGAATTGCAGTCATCACGCTGCAATGCGCGATCGGCGGCCATTTTAGTACCGCCGTCGGTCGCAATTGCTACAGCAGTCTTCGACCTGTCGCTTTGCGGTACAGGGCCAAGAAACTTCTGTCGATCGGCCTGAATCCGAACAGCATGGTGCCTATTCCATGCCAGTTACGCCAGCGCCGGTCTACTTCTTGATGATTAGACCGTGGTGACGCTCTAAATAACGCAAAATTTCGTCAAGCCCGCCCATGACGTCAAGTTGGTTAGCTCCGAACGCGTAGTAGCCGCTCAGCAAATCGTCGGAAGGTATGCTGTCAGGAACTGAGTGAGATTTCACTTTGGTAACTTCGCCATTCGGTGACCGAACAGACAAGGGATAGCGAAACGCACGACCGTCTGCGATCCGCACGCCACCAGGACCATAGTTTTGAATGTTTGCGTTGTAACAGGAATTGCCGATGATGCTTTCAAGTTTCACAAGGAGTTGGCGGCGTGTGTCGGAAAGTGGTTTGTCCATGGTAGCGTTAGTTGATTTCAGCTTTTCTAGCATATCCGACTGCGGCATTGCGCTTCAAGCTGCTGACACTAGCAAGTCATCCGAACTGTGAGCGGTATGAGCAGGCGCTTCCTCAACATGAATCAAGCTGAATTCGATGCCCTGATGCGTAATTGAGCGTGGACATACCGCTGGGCCGCCTGGCGACGGCGCTCCACAGGAGATCACTCACATCCCGAAGAAGTTCCACTTGCCAAGCGGCATCTGTCCTGGGGCTTCCACCAGCACCTGGCAACAGTTTGCGGCATACCGGTTCACAAGTCGTGATTGGAGAGCGCCCATGTCACGCCCAAGTAGGAAACGAAGGACCAACGAATTGCTACAGCGTTCGGGCGAAATTAAACGGCTTCGCGCCAGCTTGGGTATTCGCGCCGACAGACCTCGATCATTGCCACCAGAACGGGCGACCATGCTCACAATGTACGTCGAGGGTGAATTCACAGAACCGGTAGCAGGAGTCTCACAGTTTTCCATCATGGCCTACGTCAATGCGAACCCGGTCGTAGGTCAGGCGGAGGTGCCATCGATTGGCGCGTTCACTGCAATCAAGCCAGTCCTGCAGGGCGCTATCGATCTATCCCCAAACGAATTCCAGTCACTGCTAACGATGGCGTCTGCCGGATTGCTTCGATCCTGTTATGTCGTGTTCACCAAACCTCGTTACCGATCGGCCCTGATTGTCACCGCAGACTTCAATTCGTGGACGGCGGACGAGTTTGACGAATAGCCGATGCCCATCGAGGTACCAGTCGCCGATGCGTTCCGCGCATGCACCCTGGCGGAGTACGAGTATTATTGCTTGTGGGCTCAGCCCCTCCGAAAGAGATGGGATGAGTCGAAGACCCCTCCCGCGAGTCCGCCAGGGTAATTTTCCCTCCGGTCTGAAAGGCAACTATGTCGGCGATTCCTTCGGTGCCTATCCAAGCAGTCATCTTTGATGCGTTCGATACCCTGTGCGAAATCGGGAATCCTCTTCACCCGTTCGCTGAGATCGCCCGTGCCGGTCATCATCGCATTGACGCGCGGGTGGCGCTGATGACTCGCCCCGTTGGCATCCGCCAGGCAATTGAGCACTTCGGGATCACTGACCTTGATGTCGCTTCGCTCGAGAAGCGTTTGGAAACGGAACTCGCGAGTATCCGCTTGTTTGACGACACCATCCCTGCCCTGACTGAACTGAAGCGTCGCGGGATAAAGTTGGCGATTGCGTCTAACTTGGCTGCCCCCTATGCCGCCCCGCTTCTCGAACTACTCCCCTTCCAGTTGGATGCGTATGCCTGGTCATTCGACGTCGGATACTTGAAGCCACAGGCAGAGATCTTCGAGTGGACCATCGAAAAGCTCGGGGTTTCGGCGGGAGCGACCTTGATGGTGGGCGACACCTATAAGGCGGACTACCTCGGCGCCGAGGGTGCCGGATTGCAAGCCCGGCACCTCGTTCGAGCTGAGGGGCCACAGCCAGGTGTACAGAGTATTCGTTCACTCTCGGAGATCTTGGGCTTGCAACTCGCTCAGTAGCACCGACGCCCAGGGGTTTGGGAGTACAGACCTACGGGGATGTAGAGTCTGCCAATACCAATGCGTCCTTGATGACCGAAAGAGACGCCTTATCAAATTGCCACACGGCCGCCCCATTGATCATCGGGCCTTGAACCGCTTGGAGAGTACCGTCGGCCACCATCTTGTACATTCTCTTTTTGGAAACGCCAAGCACACGTCTGGCTTCATCCAGTGTGGCCAAGCCCGCCCTACGGTCTCGTTCGGCAAGGAGGCTCGACTTGAGAACCGTGCCCATTCTTCGGCCAGTTGCGGTGACGAAAAAACTACCGACGAGTACTCCATTTTCAACAAGGTTTCTTGCCAGTTCAACTCGGACCTTCAGTACCTTGGCCGCCTCCTTGATAGATACCCATTCGTAGGACTCCCGCGACTTGGAGGAAAGCCTCCTATTCCGCCTTGCGAGTTGCCCCGTCCATTGGCTGGTGACGTAGGCTTCGAAGCCTTCTCGAAGAAATGAGCATGACGCTTCCGGGAAGCTTCGATACAGAGAGAAATAGAATCGGCCGAATCTTGCGGCGAGCCGGTTGCCGTTGGGCTGCAGTTTCTCTGATGCGGTCAGTTTGTCCAGCAGTGCATTGAACCCTTGAGGCCAATCGAGCAAGACCTTGGCTACCGCTTCGACAAGCGAAATGGAGCGATCCAGTTGCATGACGCCGGCGATCTTTTGCGCCTTCGCCGTATTGCACGTGGAGTACGCGCCTAAGAACCACGTCGCACGAAGTAGCTGATCGATATCGAGCCCTTGTACGGGTGTAACTGTCGTGTCTATTGACTCTTTGTCCCGATGCAGCGCTGCAGAAAGAACCCTTGCGTATATGGCAACGTCGGATGTGCAAGGCTCCGTTGCGGCAGAATTCAATAGAGCGCCGCATGGGCACACTCCCAAAGGCAAATCGGTTAACCGAGTCTTCCGGTTGCAGACGCAGCACTCATCACGCAGCCAAACTTTGTGTATGTGACAAGCAACACCAAAAACCAGTTGCCATACAGCGCGATGGTAGGATGCCTCAGCAAGACAAAGCGGACAGTAGCGCAGGAACCGTGTATTCCAGTACCGCAGACCTATACCCAACGCATCACCGGAACCGAGGCCTGCCATCCCGCAGAGTGGCCCCCTCGGTTCGGGCGAGATCGCACCACGCCGCCCTTGGGACGCATCAAGCCCCGCCTCACTTCTAGCGAAGGGCAATAACCATCGTATGTGATCAAAGCCATTGAGCGTACAGAAGCGAGCCACATAGCCCTGTAGAGATTCAAGCGGATAAGGAATAGGCCTCACGAGTGAACGGAAGGGTGGAACGCCCTGTTGTTCTTCGCCCTTCGTCCGTTCAGTTTTTCGGCCGCGTAAACGGCGGGATGCACTCGTCAATGTGGCTGCGGCGGTCTGCGGCTTTTTCATACCAGACATGACCTCATGACTCGGCAGATTCCATCCATCTCGTCCGCCGGTACAGTTGCTCCCCGATATCTCGCCGATAGAGATTTGTAAACTGCGCGCAAGCTGTTTGCACGATGTCGCCCCCGAGGAGCCGCTCAAATATGGGATGTGCGTTGGCATAGTGGATGTCAGGGCAACCAAAGGCATTACGATCAGCTTCGCCCCATCGCTCTTTCCGTAGCAGATGAAAAAGTGGCATCGGCCAGTTCGTAACGACAGGTGCAATGCGGGCGACGGCGAGCACGTCCAAATGCTGGGTAGCCGTCATATGAGAGGCATCTAGATCCAAGCGTCCGACTCCTTGTGAGATGTCCTTGCGCGCGCGGTCAAACGCAGTCAACGCTATATCGACGAGATCATCGCTTCGACCGGGTGCCGGTCGAAGATCGCCGCGAAGCTCTTCCTCAAGCGTCTGTGTAAATTCCAGTACGGCATCCGGCGGCGTTGGGCCGCTGCCGCGGTTCCATTTCAGTTCGTGCCCTCGAGGACATCGCTTGAGGCTACGTCTGTGTAGCGAGAGCATGACCTTGCACGTGGGACAGCGATCTAGTAACCATTGTTTGTGGCGAACACATGCGGTGATGAGCCGGAAGTCCCACAGTGCTGGTGCACTGTGGTGCTCGTTAAGGCAAGCCAGACAGACCACGGACCGGCCGCTTCTGAAATACTCACTCCGCATGGTTCGCCCCATGAAACAACAACAGCCGGAGGCCGAATTGCGTGACAAGCGATACGACAACGCGAGTACGTCCGCCTCCGACAAGCCCGCGGCCTCTTCTAGATACTGAACGGTCTCGTCAGGTGTTTTGCCTGCCTCCGACAACGCCCCCTCCGAGCATACGCCCCAACTGATTCCATCCAGCCCATTAAGCTCCGCCAACCTGGACAGATAGCCATAGAGACTTTCCCCTTTCGCCGGTGTCGGCCGAACTAGTAGCCTCGGATACCTGCTCCGGTTACTGATAACCATAGAACGGCTCCCCTCGCCTGGTGAGAGGGCGCTTCGCGAACGTTGGACTAAACGGATTGCTCTCCGTGTCAGCACCGGGCCAGATGCTGATCTTGAAAGCTTTCTCCAATATCTCCACGTCGACGGTCTCTCGTCCGCTCAGTAGAGCAAGTCGTAGCGCCTCACTGACAAGTTTCATCAGGTAGTCGATCAGTCCATGTGTCGCGTAGAACATGGGTTCTACAACGGATGGCTTACCAATTGCCGATTGAACGGCAAACGGCAGTCGCTCATCCAGAGTCTTGAGCACGCTGGCGAAAGAGAGTAAGTTGTTGCGGCGCCCAATCGAGAATGGCTCGAGCCGTATCTGGGGCAAGAACCGGCGACGAAGTTGTTCGTTCACTTCGAGAATGCTCGTACAACGAGGCAATCCGAGGAGTACAAACGGAACGCGAGTGGCGTTGATCAACTGCTTGAGCCAGTCGGCCACTTTGTACTCGATCTTTCCGCCTGAGTTGTCGGCGAACTGCTGGAATTCATCGAGCATCGCGATCTCGACCCGGCATTCGCGGAACAGTGTGATGATCCTTGCCGTTTTGCTTTCGGCGGATCCCTTGTCCGCATATGGATCGCCCATGGACATCAGAATGCGCTCCGCTACGTTCTTCACTGTTGGCGCAGATGGGAGTTCCAAGCCAAGGACAGGAATTACGGTGCGATCCTCCAACTCTTCACGGGGATATCGTGCAGCATATGCTTTTCGAAGTGTCGACTTTCCGCAGCCAGACACCCCCGTGATCAATAAACAATCCGGCTCATCAAGCATGTGCCGACCCACGAAATGGCAGCATTCGATTGCGCGCATAGCGTCTTCAAAAACCGGATAGCGCACCAGCCTGCTCCGATAATCGACGTAGCAGCGATCAGCATCGACCCTCAGCTTGCCATGCCGTTTTTCAAATACGAGATCTATCTGGGTCGATGGCTCTTCTCCACTATCTCGCACTGCTCTGGCCTGCATGGGCTTTCCTCGTCGTGTCTGGGCTCTGCCCGCTTTTGATGTTGCCCCCTTCGAGTGCGCGCTGTCATTCGGCGTCATAGCTTTGGACCTCCTCGCTCAGTATCCATTCCTCAACAAGAGATGAAATCGATTCGATTTGCTGATCGCCGACGCGAGCGCTTTCCTGCTTCCGAAAAGGCGTCTCAGCGTGCCGCTGAAGAGCCTCCTTGGCCCGTGCGGCGTTTTTCTTCCCTGCTTTAGGCACCTTGCGCATCTCGAGAAGTTGCGTGGTGAACGCCCTAAGCTCTAGCTTCGCTGCCATCAGACGATCTTTGTATGGCAGGCTCGCGTAATCTTGCCGTGCCTTCTTGCCGAGATAGGTGTGCTGTTCCAAAGTGAGCCCACTCGCGTACGCGGAGTTCGTGCACGGAACCGCTATGTACTCCTTCCTCTCATTGTCCAAGACATATGCCGTTCCCAAATCGTCGGGGTCAAATCTGACCGTCACCTGCAGTGATCGCTTGTTTCCGCGTATGCGCTGCAGTTCGTCGGAGGCGTAGAACAGGGAGTTGATCTGAAAGCCATTCGGTCCGAGCTGACGTACTTCGGACCGCCCCAAGTAGACTTTTAGATTCTCGGGGTCCTCCACGAGAGTCGGCGGTTCCATGCGTGCGCCTTCGTTCCACTTCTGCAAGGGGGCCGCCTGGATTCCTCGATGGAACTCGGAGCCATAGATATCTACGACCCATCTGTGCAGCGCCTCGTTCAGTTCCCCCAAAGTGAGGACGGCACGTCCTTCGGAGTCGTATCCGAGCCTCTTGTCGTATTTCGCATGAGTTGTGCCCGGTAGCATGTGTGTGAAGGAATAGTTGAGCGTCTTCAAGAATCGCTCGATCGATCCTTTGAGGTATGGAGCACGAGGCTCGCAGTAAGCGATGTGTGTCCCAATGTCGGCGCATGCTGTCTCGAGATGACTAGCGTGGAACTCGAGGCCGTTGTCACACACGAGCAGTTCAATAAAGCCGAAGCAGGGCCACTCGCCAGTGATCGCCGGGAATTTTTCTTTGATGTAGGTCTTAGGCAGGATGGCGTGGCGCAAGCAACGGAGAACCGAATCTACGTTCGGCTTTCTGAAGCTGACATAAAGGCCGACGACCATACGTGAATAGTGGTCGATCATGACCGTGACCCAGGGTCTGCCCAGTAGCATATTGAGGACTTCATCAACTACCAAGACGTCGAAGGGTGTATGGTCAACCTCTACGCGCTGTAGTGGCCGTAGAGATTCGGAGGCTCTGCCATAGAGTCGAAGGTTCTGGCGCGCAATACGCTCCCCATATCTGCGCTTGAGCACGTGATACTTGTCATACTGCTCTAGCACACGGTTTATGAGTCTCGCTGACGGACATGGCAGTGCCTCACAACGTGGGCGCCCTTTGTTCAGCTTGATAACGGTGGCGCAGATCCAGTCTCGCAGTTCTTTCTTGGTCTCGCGTTGCTCTGTCAGGTAGACCTTCTCGATGCCTTCGACGATGAGGTCCAGCACTTCCTGTGGATAGTCGGTCTTCGGGGCTCGCCCTCTTAGCTCCCATTTATCGATGAGGGCGCGAATGTCGAAGTTACCCAGTACCCACCGCTTGCGCCAACGATAGAACGTCGATAGGTCTGGCGGCATCTGATTAGGCCCAATTGCCGCCGCGCATTCTTTGACCGCTTCGGCGACAAGGCGTCGACTCATTCCAAGCACACCGTTCGGGCAGATTGCGGTGAGATATTTCCACTTGCACAAGGCGTTCTTGCGTACAGGCTCAGGAAAGTCCTCAATGCTGCGCTGTACCCACCCCGGAGTTTGTTGCCCGGCGTCGTCTACCGGGAAGTTTCTTAGGTTCGTAAGCCTGAGGTGGCCGGTTTCATATAGGCGTAGCAGATCTTGTCGGCTGTAGTCACGAAGCGCCCCGTCAGCAGCGGCACGCAGCTGAAACTTGTCGCCAACTATCTCAGTGACCTTGAGGTACGCCTCATCGATCGCGAGGATTGCACCCCGCCTAAATAAAGAGTGCGACATCGTCGTCCTCCCGAAAAAGGCGGATTGCCGTATGTGCCTCGATGGGCTGAGTGAGGTCACAAGCAAGTTCGCGACGAGCTAGACCCTCGATCACCCTGAGCCTACTGCCTAGAAGCTCTTCCGCCTCTGCGAAGGTCATTTGATCGCGGTTTTCCCAGGCCGAAGCGATTTGCGGATCTTCGTACGCGCTGTCTGACGGGATTTTTGATAGTAGATATTGGACTTGATGAAGACGATGCGGATGCTTCAGTTCAACTTCGGTCAGAAGGACGAACTTTGCGCCGCTCCCGTCAAAGTACCGCTCGATCTCGGCGAACTTCTCCTGGTTTTCGTCCGTATGCGCGCGGCTGCGAGGTTTCACTTCCACATACCACTCCCTGCCGTCATCCCAGGAGAATCTGAAATCGGGTGTGTAGCGCCTCATTCGTCCACCGCATCGGTATGAAATGCAGATTGGCTGCTCGTTGTTGATTTGCACCGAATCCTGACCCACGATTTGCATCGAAAATTGACCCACCCCAAAAGCTGTTAGGTGTCGCTTTGTGCGGGCTGTTTTGCGGTGCGTTTCTCCTTTTTTGGTTGGGTGGTGCTG